>Ga0209139_10000629_pt1 | contig 12387 bp, 8 predicted proteins | sample BogFormECP14_OM3_FD_188246 | JGI IMG/M metagenome (GOLD analysis project Ga0209139, IMG submission 188246) | Bog forest soil microbial communities from Calvert Island, British Columbia, Canada - ECP14_OM3 (SPAdes) (version 2) | ecosystem: Environmental > Aquatic > Freshwater > Wetlands > Bog ...
TTGCGGAAAGGACGCGGCGCTCGAAAGGTGTTCCCACTCGACGGGGGTGCTTTCGCTTTCGCGATCCCACACCACGCCGCGCCAGGACAGCTCGGCGGGCGTATCGGGCGGGTACGGCTCGCAAGGAGCAGCGCCCGACACCATGCCCGACGAAACCATGCTCGACGACACCATGCCCACATTCCCCAACCTGGGCGGAGCAACGGGGATCGCCGAAATCCGGTGCACGCCGCCAGATTCCGGGCCGTCATGCGCGAGCCAAATGGCGATGCGGTCAGCCGATCCCTCGGAGCGCAGCTCGCGCAACGCTTCGCCGGCGATTTCGAGCCGCGTGGCGCCATCGAGGGCCGCGCGTGACACGCCGCGGCTGGCGGCTGGCACTTCCAATTTCTTTCTCCAGGGTTTCACGTCTGCTTCACTCTCGTGGCGATCGGCCAACGGCGGCACGAAGGGCGATCTCGCTTCCCTGCGCGCGCCAAGCCCGATGACCAAGACTCTCTTGCACCGTTGTATCCAACCGAACAAGAAAGAGTTTTCGCCAGCAGAATCAGGCAGTTAAGGGAACAGGCGAAGCGCGCGAAGCGAATGACCCATCCCATGTCGAGACGGCTTCTGCGCGGCTTCCCAGAGTGAACCGGAGTGTGAGCGGAGAAATGTTGTTAGAGAATTCTTTTGCCGGATGGAACAGAGCGGCGCGGATTAGGCCGTGGAAAGAACCTGGCAGCGGACGCCAGCGGAGGTGGCTACGACTGCGAATCTAAAGATTCGCCACTACAGAACCTTCCCATCTCTGTCAGCTTCTCGACAGGAAAGATAGAACGCGTAAGGCCAGAGGAAAGGAGGGCAGCGGAAGGCGCAGCCTTCGGCCGGGGATACCGCAGCACAGTATCGGTAGGAGGGTAGCAGAGACGGTTAGGCGGATCGCGCCCGGCACGGAGCACCGCGAAGGAAGGGTCGGCATTTCGCGCGCGGTTCAGGGTTAGCCAGCGCTGGCGTGGGCGCTGTGCTGCTCTTCGGGCGGATGCTCCATGTGGTACTGCTTGAGTTTGCGATAGAGCGTGGTTTTTCCGATGCCGAGGAGGCGGGCGGCGGCGAGCTTGTCGCCCTTGGTTTCGCGCAACATGCGGATAATGGCGCGGCGCTCCAGCTCTTCGAGGGGCAACAGTTCATCGCGTTCCGGGGTTCGTTCACTGGTGGGATATTGCAGGTTGGAGGGGAGGTCGCCAACGTGCACGATGGGACCGGAGCCGAGGGCCACGGCGCGGGCCACGGCGTTTTCGAGTTCGCGCACGTTGCCGGGCCAATCGTAAGCCATCAGGCGGAGCATGGCGTCCTCGGAGATGGTGCGGGGCGGAGCTTCGGGCGGAGAAAGCTTTTCGAGAAAGGAAGTGACGAGCAAGGGGACATCGTTCTTGCGGTCGCGCAGCGGCGGGAGCTTGATTTGGACAACGTTGAGCCGGAAGTACAGATCCTGGCGGAAAGCGCCGGTGCGGATGGCCGCTTCGAGGTCGCGATTGGTGGCGGCGATGATGCGCACGTTGATGCGCTTGCGTTCGGTAGAGCCGACGGGTTTGATTTCGTGTTCCTGCAGGGCGCGCAGGAGTTTGGCCTGCATGTCGATGGGCATATCGCCAATTTCGTCGAGGAACAGCGTGCCGCCGTGCGCGGACTCCAGCAAACCCTGCTTGGACTGTAGCGCGCCGGTGAAGGCGCCCTTCACGTAACCGAAAAGCTCTGATTCGATGAGCGTGGGCGTTAGCGAAGAACAATCGACGGGGACAAACGGGCGCTCTTTGCGAGGGCTCGAGAAGTGCACGCTGCGGGCTACGAGCTCTTTGCCGGTGCCGCTTTCGCCGAGAACGAGCACCGGATAGTCGTGCTGGCTCACCTTGCCGATAACCTTGTAGACGCTCTCCATTTTGGGAGAGAGGCCGATGAGGCCGCCAAAACCGGGGCGGGTGCGCAACTGTTCGCGCAGCAGACGATTCTCGCGCTGCAGGTCGACACTGTGCGCGGCGCGCAGCAGGCGGGATTTCAGCTCCTCGAGACGGAACGGTTTGGTGACGTAGTCGGCCGCGCCCAAACGGGTGACCTCCACGGCGGAGTCGATGGTGCCGAACTGCGTCAAGACCATGAGGGCCATTTCCGGGTAAAGGTCGCGAACTTTCTTGAGCAACGCGAGGCCGCTGGCGCCGGGCAATTGCAGATCGGTAAGCAGGATGTCGATGGGGGAGTACTCGAGCAATTCCGAAGCTTCTTCGGCGGTGGCGACCGCCGTGGTTTTCATGCCCAGGCCTTGTCCGACGTCGCTGCACATTTCGCGAATGAATTGCTCGTCGTCAACAATAAGAAGGTTCATGGCGGAGATCTCTCGCCGAGGAATCTCGCGCGTAGAGGCGTGTGCCTGCGGGGACTCGAGGACGGCGGTGGTACTTCGCGAACCTGGAAAAGAGCCTGCGGCTTCGTCGGTCATCTCGGAAACTCCTTCGGTTGCTGAGTACAGGTCGGTAAGCTGGAGTCCTGCATCTCGAGTTCCAAAACGGAAACGCGTATTTACTGAGACTTTATCTATTTTACAAGTTTACCTCCGCCACCCTTAAACCATTTCGGGACGGCCACGGGCGCCGAAACCGGCCAAATTGAAAGGATGTGTCATGTTTTGTGACAGTTGCCAATTTTGTAAGACGAGGCCCGTTCCGGGATGCTCTAATCCCAGCCGCGCTCTCCCACCTCATGCGGCGTTGGCTTCACGTCAGCTTTGTGGGAACCGCAAAGCTTGGGAGGCCTGCCAAAGGCCAGGGCGCTGGCGGGGACGGCCTGCGCGAGTGCGATATGGGCCTTGCCATAGGCGGGACGTGCGCCGCCTCCTAATCTTTGCGGAACATAGCAGACTAGTAAGCATGCGTCAAGAAGGATGTTGAGGGGCAGCAGGGTGCAGGAAAGGGGCGGATCAGTAGCGTAGTAAGCCCTCGGTCAGAGAGGCGGCGACAATGTGACCGTCTGGCGTTACGACGGCGCCGGTGAACTGGCCGACCACGGAGTCGTTGTCCAAGCGCTCCCAGGTTTGCGCGGCGTCGCGAGAGACGTAGAGGCCGCCCGCACGCGTGGCGATGAGCCAAAGTTTGTCGCCGAAGAAATACGAAACGGGTTCGCCGGCGGGCAAGCCATTTTGCACCAGTTGCCAGGTGGCGTGGCCGGTTTGGCGATACAGTCCGTCGCTGGTTCCGGCGAGGACCTGGCGGGAAGCGAGCGTGCTCGCCAGAGTCGCGGCGGAGTACGCAGCGGGAGGCTCAGGCAGCGGCAGTTCCTGCATCCAACGCACCGCAGGGTGCAAGTCTTGAACCAGCCCCAACTCGTGCACTTCTGGAGTAATGCTGATGCTTTCTGCGTGCCAAGATTTCCCGTCGTCTTCCGATTGCCAGAGTTTTGCGCCCGCGGCAAGCCACGAGCGCGATCCTTGCGGTGCGGGGTCCTGTTGCGTGCGCGCGGCGTCGGCGACCGGGTGCAGGACTCTCTCGCCGAGCGTGCCAGACCACAAAGCTTGCGAAGTGGCCACAAACACTCTAGCGCCGATAGTGCGCACGCTGGAGATGTCAGAAGCGGCGGAAGGCAACGCCACTGGAGTTTGCCGACCGGTTGCAGGGTGCGGAGTAGCTGTACGGCGCGACGTAGCTCCACTACGCGACGGGGCAGCGGCCGCGCGGCGCGGTGCACGAATGGCGGTGAGAGCAAAACGGAAGGGTATCCACAGATGCGAGACGGCGTCGTAATTGAACAAAGCCCCATTTGGGCCAGCCACCCACCATCCACTATCGCTGGCAAAAACACGGGAGATTTCCGCGGGCCTCGCCTGGGACGGGAGCGGTTCCCAGTACATACTGCCATCGTGGCTCTCGATCAGTGGATCGGGCGAACCCGGCATCCAGGCCAGCAGGTGCCGCGGATCACGCGGATCGCTCAGCAAGGCCGCGGTGATGCGGTGCGCGAAGCCATTGTTGTAGGGCGTAAAGGTGATGCCGCCGTCGAGGCTGACCAGAACACCTTGCGCTTCGGTGCCCAGCAGGATCTGGCTTGACGATTTTTCCCCGCTGCCGGGCGCCGCGGGAATCACCACGACATCGTTCACAACCCAGTCGCGCGGGGTGGCGCGCGCCCAGGATTCGCCGCCGTCGTGCGTGAGCCACAAGCCCTCGGTGGTGGCGGCGTACAAGGTTCGCGGGTCCTCGGGATCCTGCACGATGGCTTGCGTGCGACGCGAAGAATACGGGATGCCTTGCAGCTTGGTCCACGCCGTGGCGCCATTTTCGCTGCGGTAGATGCCGGAGCAGGCGCTGGCAAAAATGCGCTGGGGGCTGGTGGAGTCGACGCGCAGGCTCATCACGTCGGAATCGTCGATCATGCCGGAAGCAACGGCGATCCAGTTTTTTCCTGCGTCGAAAGTCTTCCACGGAAGGTGGTAAGTGCCCGCATAAATAATCCGCGGATCGCGTGGATCGATGGCCACGGAGTCGACATTGCGTAACTCGGGATCGCCGGCTGGAGAAATTCTCTGCCAGGACTGTGCGGCGTCCGTAGAACGGAAGACCCCGCCGCGCGTGCCGGCAACAAAAACTTGCGGGTCGCTGGACGACTGCTCGACGGCGCGGAGCACTTCGCCGGAGAGGCCCGCGAGAGTCCAGGTGGCCCCGGCGTCGTTGCTGCGATAGAGGCCGCCACCCGCGCGCACGTCCTGAAACCAGACGGCCGCCAACAATTCGTTTTCATGTTGCGTGTTTACCAGAAGTTTTTGCACTACGGCGTCCTGGCGGGAGCTTACGCGGCCGCGCAGCGACCAGTGTTGTCCCACATCGTCGGACACAAAGATGTGCCCGTCGGCCGTGCCGAGGTACACGACGTTTCTTGTGGAAGCCGTCAGGGAGATCACGTCGCCGCCTGCGGGGCCGATGGATTGCCAGGCTTGCCGCTGGGCGGAAGATTCCGGGGCGAAGGCGAAAACGATTCCGAGCGCAGTGACTGCTGCAATGAACGCGGGGCGTGGGCGCCGCATTCGCGTCGGAGTGAGCTTAGAAATGATGGCGGGCGCTAACAATCGATGGGCTCCGAGGGCAGGTGAAATCGAGGGCCTTGAAGACAGAACGGGGCAGCGGGGGCCAAAAGTCTGGAGCACATGAGAGCGAAGACGTCGATATAAATGAAGCAGGCTCCGCGAGGAAAACCCCGCGGAGCCTGCTTGTTCAATGCTGAGGGCGCTTTAGTAGGTGGCGCCTTCGGGGACAAAGATGAAGTCCACGCGGCGGTTGTCTTTCTCCGGGCCCGCTGCGGCTTCACCGGTGCGAGTGGAAACACGCGAGGCGTCGATGCCCTTTTCGCCGAGATACTTCTTGGCGAGTTCGGCGCGTTCGGCGGCGAGCTTGGCGTGCTTGGGTTCCTTGGGATCCGCAAAGCCCACGATTACGACCTTGGCATTGGGATCGTTCTTGAGGCGCAGGGCCACGTCGTCGCCGACGCGCTTGCAGAGGTTATCGAAGCGCGACGCGCCGGGCTTGGTGTAACCGCAATCGCCGACCTTGGTGGCCTGTGGCGGCGGAGGCGGCTGCTGCACGTCCACGTTGGTCGAAGCATCGGCGTTGCCACCCCGGCCATCGCTGACCGAGCACTTCACGGTGTAGCTTCCTGGCTGCAAACCGGTGGAATCAAATTGCACATGCGGTCCGCTGCCGATGATCTGGCCACCGGTGGTGGTGTAGCTGTAGCTCAGCGGATCGCCATCGGGATCGCTGGCCGAGGCGGTAATGCCGGTGCGCTCGCCAGGCATAATCGGGCTGCGGTCGGTGGAGCAGGAAATCGTGGGAGGCTGATTGGGCTTGGGCTGGACGGCGATGTCCGCGGAGCAGGCGGCCGTGCCGCCTTTGCCGTCGTCGACTTTGGCATTGACGGTGTAGGTGCCGACGCCCACGCCCGAAGAGGACCAGCGCGCGTCGGGGCCGGTGCCGTCGACGGTGCCGCCCGTGGCGGTGTAGGAATAGGTAAGCGAATCGTTATCCGGATCGCTGGCGTTCACGTGGATTTGCACGCTGGAGCCCGCGCCGGCAAAGACCGAGGCGGGGTTCGCCGCGCAGGCCGCGACCGGAGGATGGTTCGGAGGAGGCGGCGGCTCGGCGAAACCGAAGCGCAACACTACGCCGGTACCGACGCGCAGGTTGTTCTGGCGAGCGGTGGGACCCACGGCGATGCCGTCAAAATTGGTGCCCAAATAGTCGACCTCGGCGAAGCGCCAAGCGACATTCTTCCAGAGCACGATGTCCAGACCGCCACCGGCCGCAAGAGCGAAGCTATATTGCGAGCGACCGGCAACCGCACCACCGCCGTGAGCGAAGCCCACGAGGAATTCGCCGAACGGAACAAAGTGATTAAACTTGCGCCAGTTCAACCGGGGACCGAACAGCACGGTGTTGATGCCACCGTTGACGGAAGAGGGGTTCGTCAAAGCCGGATCGGTGGAGGCGATGGGCGTCAGATCGCGATGGAACGTGTAGCCTGCGCCTTGGCCGACGATACCGAGCCACTTATTGGGGTTGTAAACCACTTCACCCGACCCGCCAAAGCCATTGAAATTGGTAAACGGGTCTTTGGGCACGAAATAGAGATACTGAAATAAAAACGCTAGCTCAAATTTAGGAACTAGTTTCCCGGCGGGCTCACCCAAAGACGCCGAGGACGCCGGAGCCGGAAAGGGCGTGGCGCGCGGCGGAATGGGAACAGCGAAAATGTTGGAACCAGCCGGAGCTATCGTCGTCGAAGCTTCGCTGCTCGCTGTTGGAGCGGACGTGCTGTCCGCGGCTGCCGTCGAAGTATTTCCATTGTCGCCCGCATCGCTGGCCTTCTCTTGCGCGACTGCCGGCAGCGCCATGAACAGACCCATCGCAACTATCACACACCACTTACGCATCTCAATCCTCCATGAACTTAGTACGTACGACCCCAGGTGTATCGCTGGTCCGCTTAACCTCACCCTGGTAAAAAGCGGACTTGACGAGGCAAACTGCACTAGCCAGTGACGGCCGCCATCTTGGTGGCAGCGCCGATGAGAATACCGCCACGTGTAGCAGAGAGCATGGACGGCCCCATAAGCAGTCAGGAATGGCTCACGTAGATTATTCCAGAAGTCCCGCAATCCGCAAGTACTTCGTGACCGCGCTCGCGGCGGGCTCGATGTCTCTTGCTAGGACATCGAACATGCCTTTGTGAAGCCCCGAGCATTTGGACACAGCCGACCGGGGAAACCCATACCTGGATTCCAGTAGGCCTAAGCACCCTAGCGGCAGATCGCGAGGACAACGGCGCACCGCTTCCAACGCTCCCTTCCGACACTATGGATGCGCAGCGAGACCCTTCGGGATAGGCCGAAATTTCATTTGCATGCTTTCCTTGACGGGCGCACAAAAGGCAAGTACTGTCTGCACCAAGAGGCAGGCCGCATGATCATTGACAGCGGAGCCGCTACTGAGTAGTCTCTTGCCTCGTTCCCTAGCGAACGAGGAGGCAGTAATGAACAAGTGGCTCTCGGTAGTAGCTTTCGCGTTGTTGATCGTGGTTGCCGGTCTTGCGTGGCGTGGGGCATTGCAAAGCGCGTCGCACGGCAGCGCAGACGTTCCCGTGCTGACCGCACAGGGTGGCGCTCCGGTTCCTCCGACGCCCTGGCGCTAGTCCCTGCAGCAAAGCCATTCGAGTCCAGGCCTCTATATCTCCATATAGGTGGTAACTGGATTTGCTTGGCCCCTTTGATTTCGTAGTTTGGCTCGCGGCCTTCCTCGGGGAAGCCTTCGTACTGGTGTGGGCGTTTCGCGATCGGACGCTCTTGCGCCACACCACGCTACTCATCTATGTAGGTTCTCTTGCCATCAACGAGATTCTGCGGTTCGCCGTCCTGCATCACTACGGCTTCACCTCCACGGAATACGTCTACTTTTATTACTACAGCGACGCGCTCGTGACGCTGCTGATGTTCGTGGCGATCGCCGGATTATGTTCGCGCATTTTCGAGGAGCAGGAACGCGGATGGCGTTTGCATGCCGTGATGATTCTGATTTTTGCCATCACCGTGGTGTACGCCGCCGCAGTCACCACGGTGAAGCACCAGCTTCTGGTCACGCGTTTCGCGGTGGAGTTTTCCGGCAGCCTGTATTTCACCGGAATGCTGCTGACGTACGGAGTATGGGTGCTGCTCCTGAAACGGCGCGACCCGCGTCTGCGCCTGGTGCTGGTCGTAAGCGCGTTCGGGATTTATTTTGGCGGGCAGACGCTGACGTACGCGCTGCGCTCGATCTATCCGGCTCTCGCGGAGCTGCACTATCTCTCGCCGCTCTTGGGTGCGTGGCTTCCGATTTCACTGGCCTACACATTTTCAAAGGTGCCGGATGAAGCCCGTATTCCCGTGGAGCGATTAGCAGGGGTGAGGTAAGTGCACGAATTTCTGGTTCTCGTCCTGGCCAGCGTTTTGACCGCATATCTGTGCATCCGGTACTGGCGCGCGATGCTGTGGTCGGCTTCGCAACACCGGCTTTCCGAAGCGACGCGCGAATTGGGCGCCTGGATCGACGATTACCAGGGAGAGAAATCGCTGGCCACGGTCTGCGCGCTGCTTAAGCTGTGCCCCAACCTGGATCGGGGAGGAAATCGTACCTTGGTGGCGGTGCGTACTTATGACCGCGTGCTGAAGATCGGGCAAGGCATTCTACAATCGGCGAGCGGGAACGTCGCGCGCTGGCTGGCGGCAGAACGAAAGGCTTGCGCGTACTTCGCGGCGGTTTTGCTGGACCGCAGGATTACGCGAACGAGCGAATGGTATGCCGGACAAATCACGGACCCGAGCGTCTGAGAAGCCAGCAAGCCCGCAATTCAAATCTGCATCGGCCTCACAAATTATCCAGGAAAAACTGCGTGACGCGCTCCATCATCAAGCGCCGCGCGTGAGCATCGTTGATTCCGTGGCCCAGGCCGGGAAACGGCATCACTTCGATGGCTTTGCCCGCGGCAATGGCGTCGTTCAAGAGGGCTAGAGTATTTGCAAAGTGCACGTTGTCGTCGCCCGTGCCGTGGGCGACCAGCAGTTTGCCGTGCAGTTGCCCAACTTTTTTGACTGGTGAAGAGTCCCGATAGCCCTCTTCGTTCTGCGGCAGCAAGCCCAGATAGCGCTCGGTGTAAATCGAATCGTAGTAATGCCAGTCAGTAACGGGAGCGCCGGCGAAACCCGCTTTGAAATCATCGGCGGCCTCGAACATCGCGTGCAAGGTCATATGCCCGCCGTAACTCGATCCCCAGATCCCAAACCGTTTCGGGTCCACATACGGAAGCGTCCGCAGATAGGCCACGCCATCGCGTTGGTCGGAAAGCTCCTGCGCGCCCATACGCAGATGCAACGGCGCTTCAAACAAGTGGCCCCGGCCGAAAGACCCGCGATTATCCAGCGCGAAGACAATGTAGCCCTTCTGCGCCATCAACTGATTCCAAAGAAAGGTTGCGCCGCCCCAGGCATTCACCACCACTTGGACGTGCGGGCCGCCGTAGGTGTACACCAGCACCGGATAGCGTTTCGCGGGATCAAAATCCGGCGGTTTAATGATCATCGCGTTGAGCTTGATGTTGTCGCGAGAGGGCACGGAAAGAAATTCCACCTTCGACAAATGGTAGCTCGCCAGTTCCACGACATTGTTTTCGCGAATGGTCGCCAGGCGTGCTCCATCAACGCCGTATAAATCCTGGCGCGGCGGCGTCATGGCGTTGGAGTAGACGTCGATGAATTTCGTCGCCGCGGGGTCGAAGATAACGTTGTGGGTGCCCGCGGTTTTCGTGATTTGAGAAAATCCGGAGCCGTCCAGCGCTACGCGATAAAGATGCCGCTCGAGAACAGATTTTTCCGTTGCCGTGAAATAGACGACACCCTGATCTTCGTCGACGCCGTCGACCGCGATGACTTCCCAGTCGCCCTTGGTCAATTGCGCCAGCTCCTTGCCGGCGAGGTCGTAAAGATAGAGATGGCGATAGCCGGAACGCTCACTGGACCACAGGAAACGTTTGCCGTCGTTGAAGAAATAGAGGTCGTCGCTGAGGTTGATCCAGTACGGATCTTTTTCGTGCAGCGCCACGCGGGATTGGCCAGTCGCGGCATCAGCCACCAGCAGATCGATTTCGGTTTGCGCTCGATTCATTCGCTGGATCGCTAAATGCTTTCCATCACGGAGCCAATCCACGCGCGCGAGATAAATGTCCGTATCTTTTCCGGTATCGATCGATTGCGACTGGCCGCCTTTTGCGGAAGCTACGTACACGTGCACCACGGGATTCGCGCCGCCAGCGACGGGATAGCGCTCGAGATCCGCTTCACCGGTGTAAGAAGAAAAATCCACCAGCGGATATTGCGCCACGCCGCTCTCGTCCATTTCGAGGTAGGCTATCGCCGAAGAATCGGGCGCCCACCAATAGGCTGTCTTGATCTCGAGCTCTTCCGGATAAACCCAATCGAGCTCGCCTTTGCGAACCGCCTCCGTGCCGCCGTGGGTGATGGCGCGTTCTTTGCCGCTGGCGACGTCCACGACCCATAGATTGTGGTCTCGCACAAAGCTGACGCTGCGAGCATCTGGAGAGATCTTCGGGTCGGCCAACGCGGATTGGCCGGAAACCAGCGTACGCGGGGTCTGCGTTTTCAGGTCGAACCAGGTCAACGACTGCTCGCTCTGGAACAGCAATGCAGAAGAGTCCGGCGCCCACTGGTATTGGCTGGGCGCGATGCGTCCGAGTCCCGTGGATTGGTTGGCCCTCGCGGGCGCCGCCGGCAAAATCGAAAGTAATTTCTCAGCGGCTACGAATAATCTGCGTGCGCCGCTGGATGCATCCATGGACCATAGTTCGGTTTGCGCATCCTTGCCCGCGCCGCGCACCTCGAAAAATGTGAGCATTCGACCGTCGGGCGACCATTGCAGGCCGCGCGCCAGCTGGCCGCTGAGCGAGGGCTGCGAATAAATGCGCTCTACAGTGAGCGCTTTCGCAGGCGAAGGTGTGCCGGCGGATTGCTGCGCGGATGCACCTGCCGCGCACAGCGCAGAGACCAAGAGCATGCTTGCGAGGCCACGGGAAACTCGGAACGTTCGCACCGCGTGTGATTCCGCAGAATTACAGAACAAAATCATGCCGCCTCCGAAAAAATTAGCCGGCGCTTTCGCCGGCAATGCAGCACATCACTTGTGTTTAAGATCCGAACGTTAGCCCGGCGGCCAGGCAAATTCCCGGCCTCCGAGTAGATGCAGGTGCAAATGAAAGACGGATTGTCCCGCGCCGGCGCCGCTGTTGATCACCGTGCGATACCCGTGCAGCAAATTGTGCTTGCGCGCCAGTTCCGCCGCTACCAGCTGCATTTTGCCCAGCACCGCCTGATCCTCCGGCGAAGCTTCGCTCAGCGAGGACAAATGTTTGCGCGGGCAAATCAGAATGTGCGTCGGTGCCTGTGGCCCTATGTCTTCAAACGCAAAAACCTCGGGATCATCGTGCAAAATCTTGGCGGGAATTTTCTTCGCCGCGATTTTGCAGAACAAACAATCGGGATTCATGCGCTACTCCTTGGCCCCGGAATCCTTGGCAGCGCCGGACTCATCCAGCCGCACCACGAAGGTAGAGAATCCATCGTGGGCTTGCAGGCGCGAAGCGTACTGCTGCGCGGCGTCCTGCCCGGAAATTTTTCCCACGCGCACACGATAAAAGGTTCCTTCCGGCGCATCGTAGGGCTGGATATAAACCGGCGAGTACGCGGAGGCGTTTAGCTTGTCTCGCAAGCGTTCGGCATTCTCGCGATCGCGAAATGCGCCGACCTGAACGGTAAAGAATCCGGCCGTTAGATCGGCGGTTCCGGAAATTACTTCCAGCTTAATGGGCACCACGCCCGGCCCGATGGATTCAATCTGCTGGGCGGCGGCGAACGAAAGATCGATGATGCGATTGTCGACAAACGGGCCGCGATCGGTGATCCGCACAACCGCGAACTTGCCGTTGCTCAGGTTGGTGACGCGCACCATGGTCTCGAAGGGCAAGGTGCGGTGCGCGGCGGTAAGCTTATACATGTCGTACGTTTCGCCATTCGACGAGCGGCGTCCGTTGAACGGCACGCCGTACCACGAAGCGTTTCCTTCTTCGATGTAGCCTGCGGCAACCGGGGTAGCGGGCGCACGCTTTCCAGGGCGCGCGGCTGGACTCGTTGTCGGTGTCCCAGGATAGTCAGTGTCCCGTTTTGCAGCTTCCGCGGCGCTTTCCGGCGTCGAGCTAGGCTGCGATGGGGCGGGTTGCTTGTTCGCACTCGCACTCGGGTTGTGCGCGGCGCAGCCAAAGGTAAATAGGCCA
>Ga0209139_10000630_pt1 | contig 12386 bp, 15 predicted proteins | sample BogFormECP14_OM3_FD_188246 | JGI IMG/M metagenome (GOLD analysis project Ga0209139, IMG submission 188246) | Bog forest soil microbial communities from Calvert Island, British Columbia, Canada - ECP14_OM3 (SPAdes) (version 2) | ecosystem: Environmental > Aquatic > Freshwater > Wetlands > Bog ...
CGCCCAGGAACAGAACCTGGAGGTGATCGCAAACAATGTCGCCAACATCAACACCACCGGCTTCAAACGTTCGCGCGCCGAATTCACCGACCTCATCTATCAGACCGAGCGTCTGATGGGCGTTGCCAACCGCGGCCGCGACGCGACCATACCGGAAGGCGCGCAGATCGGCCTCGGCGTTCGCACCGCCGCGATTCGCAGCGTCAACATCCAGGGCGCCCTGACCAACACCGGCAACACGCTTGATCTGGCGATCAACGGCCGCGGCTGGTTCCAGGTGACGACGCCGAACGGCGACACCGTCTATACCCGCGACGGCGCATTCAACACCAACGCCAACGGCCAGCTCGTCACCATGGACGGCTACACCGTGACGCCGCCAATTCTCATTCCGGCGACGGCGACGGCGGTCAACGTCAGCCAGACTGGGCTGGTCTCGGCGACGATTCCGGGCCAGACGACGGCGCAGCAGCTCGGGCAAATGACGATCGCGGACTTCGTGAACGATGCGGGCCTCGAAGCGCTCGGCGGCAATTACTTCCAGCAGACCGCGGCATCCGGCCAGCCGACCGCCGGCGTTCCCGGCGACACCGCTTTCGGCATCATTCAGCAGGGCTACGTCGAGGCTTCGAACGTCGATCCGGTCACTGAGATCACCAACCTCATCATGGCCCAGCGCGCCTATGAGATGAACTCAAAGGTGATCCAGGCGGCGGACCAGATGTCCGGCACCATCTCCAATATGCGCAGCTAGGCTGAAGCCCGGAGAAGCACGTAAATGATCTCGACGCGAGCCCGATCCGTCGTCAACGCCGCGATCGCCGCGATCGCCGCCTCTTGCGCCGTTCCGGCGTTGGCGCAGGAAGCCCTCGCCCCGACCCCGAGGGTCGTCATCTATCCGGGCGACGTGATCCGCGACGATATGCTTGCCGACGCCGCCGAGGCTGCGCGCGACGGATCGGGACCGTTCGTCGAGCAGCGCTCGCTCATCGTCGGCAAGGTTGCGCGGCTCACGCTGCTCCCGGGCCACGCTATCCCCTTTTACGGCGTGTCCAACCGCAAGCTCGTCGCCAACGGGACGGAGGTCAAGCTGATCTATTCCGAAGGCGGCCTCGTCATCATGACGACCGGCGCGGCGTTGCAGGACGGCTCGATCGGAGACATCGTCAGGGTCCGCAACAGCGACAGCGGCGTCACTGTGTCCGGCGCCGTCCAGCCCGACGGCTCGGTCAGAGTGAGCGGGGGATGATCCGCCGGCTGTTTCTTGCGCTCGTGATTTGCCTTGCCGCGCCCGCCGCAGCGGTTCGCATCAAGGATATCTCGGTCCTGCGCGGCGCGCGCGACAGCCAATTGGTCGGCTATGGCCTCGTGGTCGGTCTTCAGGGTTCCGGCGACACCATGGGCAACGCGCCGTTCACGCAGCAATCCATCCAGGCGATGCTCGAGCACCTCGGCCTCGACGTGCACGGCGCGTCGCTGCGCAACCGCAACGTCGCGTCGGTGATCGTTACGACCGATCTCGCCGCTGGAATGGAGGCGGGCGCGCGGCTCGACGTCACCGTCTCCGCTCTCGGCGATGCGCCGTCCCTGATGGGCGGAACCCTGCTGCTCACCCAGCTCCAGTCCGCGGACGGCGTTGTGTATGCATCAGCCCAGGGCGCGGTCTCCGTGACCGGGTTCGAGACGGCAGGCCAGGGCGAGACGCTGTCGCAAGGCGTTCCGACCGCCGGCCGAATTCCCAACGGCGCGATCGTCGAGCACGAAGTTCCAGCGTCGCCCGACGAATTCCGCTCGATGCTCGAATTGAAGAACCCCGACTATGCAACCGCAGTCAGGATCGTCGATGCGATCAACGCCTATTCGCGCGAGCGATTCCGGGCCCATGCAGCCTACGAAGTCGACAGCCGGTCGGTTGAATTGTTCCGCCCGCGCAATGTCTCGTTCGCGCGGTTCATGGCCGAGGTCGGAGAACTGCAGGTCGAGCCGGACATGGCCGCGCGCGTGGTTCTCGACGCGCGAACCGGCACGGTCGTCGTCGGTCAGGACGTGCAGATCTCGACCGTGGCGGTAACCTACGGGACGCTGACGGTCCGTGTCGCCGAGCAGGCGCGAGTCTCGCAGCCGAATCCGTTCTCCCAGGGGAAGACGGTCGTCACGCCCAACACCAAGATCGACGTCGAGCAGGGCGGCGGGCCGATCGCCATTGTCGGCGGATCGAGCCTCAGAACGCTGGTCAGCGGCTTGAACCGGATCGGCGTCAAGCCGCCGGGAATCATCGCCATCCTCCAGGCGATCAAGACCGCCGGCGCGTTGCAAGCCGATCTGGTGATTCAGTGACGCGCACGGCGGAGGCGCCTCAGGTGTAACCGGGACGCATTCCGCTCAGGTCAGCCCAGCGCAAGGGGGACGATCGAGGATGTCGTCCAATCCGAGGCCGACACATGCCGACTCCCACCTTATCGCGAGGCCGGACGACTCGAACGCGCCGCAGACTTGGCCTTGTCAGCGCGCTCGCCGCCGTTGCTCTCTTCGCGTGCCCGGCAAGCGCCCAGGATGGGCGGACGCCGGACAGCCAAAAGGCAAAGCCGAACACCGAAAAAGCGGCGGAAATCGAAGCCAGCCGCTTCTGCGGCAACGTCGCGCCTTCGGTCGCCGAAGCGCGCATCGCCTGGCAGACGAAACGTCTTGGCGAACTCGACGCCCAGGTCAAGCAGAGGCTCGCCGATCTCGAGAAAGCCGAGGCGTCGATGCAGGAATGGGTCGCCAAGCGGGACGCCTTGCTCAAGGCGGCAAGCGACGATCTTGTCGCCATTTATGCCAGGATGCAGCCGGAAAACGCGGCGGTTCAACTCAGCGCCATGGACGATCAAATGGCGGCGGCGATCCTGGGCAAGCTCAAGCCCAGCGCCGCTGGGGCCATTCTCGACGAGATGGAGGCGGAGCGGGCGAGCAAACTCGCATCGTTCCTCTCGGGCGCGAACGGCGGAGAGAAAAAATCCTGATGCGGCTCATTCTGCCGCCAATCTTGCTCGCGATCGCAGTGTCGACGGCCGGCTGCTGGAGCAGCGCCAGCGAGTTCATGCGCGAACCGTTCTTCTCGCCGGTCGGGGCGGGGCTCGCTCCGGAGGAGACCGCCGGCATCCAGAGCGCCAACGCTCTCGCTGCGCCGCAGCCCGCCTCCACCGGACCGCCGCCGTCATTGTACAGCCAACCGCGCATCGCACATGTCGGCGACATTGTGCGGGTGCTCATCTCCATCAACGACAAGGCGACGCTCGACAACGCCTCGGGCCGCTCGCAGACAAACAAGGACGGAGTCGTTATCGACTTCGGCTACAACAGCGGCTCGGCGTCGGCCTCGTCCAACCAGCCCTCCAAGGCTCTGGGAGACCTGTCGACGCAGTCGTCCACCCAGGGCCAGGGCAACATCGACCGTTCCGAGCAGATACAAGTGTCGGTGGCTGCGATCGTCACCCGCGTCCTCGCCAATGGCAATCTCGTCATCTCCGGATCGCAGGAAGTGCGCGTCAACTATGAGATGCGCCAGCTGACCGTCGCGGGCATCGTGAACCCGCTCGACATCTCGCTCAACAATAGCGTCGCCTACGACCGGATCGCCGAAGCTCGCATTGCCTATGGCGGCCGCGGACGGTCGAACGACTTTCAGCAGCCGCCGTGGGGACAGCAGATTTACGACGCCGCCAGGCCATTCTAGTGGTCCGCTTCGGTCAAGGAGAATGCGTTGTCCGCTGGCGGCAACAACCTGTCATCCCCGCGAAAGCGGGGATCCATCCGTCGGGCTGGACGCCACTGGACCCCCGCTTTCGCCGGGGTGACAAAGCAAGCTCGTTTCAAACCAGATGAAGCGGACCACTGGCCGGAGCGCTGATGTCTGATTCCGCCTTGCCGCAGGGCGCCGCCGCGGGGAATTCGCTGAAGGCGTCGCTGATCGAATTGGCGGTCGTCGTCATTTTGGCCGCCTTCGCCGGCGCTGCGTTCGAGGCGTCGCGCGCCGGCGCGCCGCCAGGAGCGGACAAGCCCGCGGAATCGTCGGCCGGCGCGTCGCCGGCGGAACCCTCGACCATCGTCGATCTGCCACCGATCGTGACCAATCTCGGCGCGCCGCAGGATACCTGGGTCCGCCTCGAAGGCTCGATCATTTTCGATCCCAGGACCTTGCAGCATCCCGACGCCGTGGCTGGCCGGATCGGCGACGACATCCTCGCCTATCTGCGCACAGTGTCCCTGCGCCAGCTGGAAGGCCCGATCGGCCTCGAGAACATCCGTCAGGATCTCAATGAGCGGGCGGCGATCCGCAGCGACGGGAAGGTGCGCGCGTTCGTGATCCGAACATTGGTGGTGCAATGAGACGAGCAGTCCGCGCGGCCGTCGCGCTCCTGGCGGCAAGCTGCCCGGCGTCGGCGCAGACCGTCGATCTCAACGGCCTCATCCCCGCCGGCGGCGCCACGGCGAGTGGCCGCATCATCGAGCTGGTCGCGATTCTGACCGTGCTTTCGGTCGCGCCGGGTCTTCTCATCATGGTCACGAGCTTCACCCGCTTCATCGTCGCGCTTTCGTTTCTGCGTTCCGGCCTCGGTTTGCAGAGCGCGCCGGCGAATCTCGTCCTCATCAGTCTGTCATTGTTCATGACTTTCTTTGTCATGGCGCCGACCTTCGACCGCGCGTGGCAAGACGGACTGAAGCCGATGATGGACAACAAGATCAGTCAGCAAGACGCGCTCGCGGCGGTCATCGAGCCGTTCCGGGAATTCATGCTCGCCCAGGTGCGGGAAAAGGACATGGCCCTGTTCGAGAGCCTGTCGAAAGGGCGATTCGAGACCGCCGACCGCTCCAAGGCGGACCTGAGGCTCCTCATACCGGCCTTCATGATTTCCGAGCTCCGTCGAGGTTTCGAGATCGGGTTCCTGATCGTGCTGCCGTTTCTCGTCATTGACATGATCGTCGCGACGCTGACCATGTCGATGGGCATGATGATGCTGCCCCCTTCGGTCATCTCGCTGCCGGTCAAGATCCTGTTCTTCGTCCTGATCGACGGCTGGAACCTGCTGATCGGGAGCTTGGTGCGCTCCGCCAGCTGATCTCGCATGAGCGATAGTGGCCCCCTCCGCCAATGCGGCCGGGCGCCAGCTTCGCGCAAGGCCACGGGCCTCAAATGGATGCGTCCGCCGAGGAGGCCCCATGAGCATTCTGAACACCAGCGTGTCGGGAATGTTAGCCGATTCCAACTGGCTGTCGTCGATCTCCCAGAATGTCGCCAACTCCAACACGACCGGCTACAAGAACGTCGAAACCGATTTCTCGTCCCTGGTCGACCAGATCGGCAACGGCGACCCGGACTTCGGCGGCGTCGCGACAAGTCAGGTCGCGCTCAATTCGCTTCAGGGCAACGTCGTCTCGACTTCGACGACGACCGATCTCGCAATCCAGGGCTCGGGCTTCTTTGTCGTCTCCAACTCCAGCGGCGAGCTCTTCCTCACCCGCAACGGCTCGTTCACGCCCGACGCCTCTGGCAACCTTGTCAACAGCGCCGGCTATTACCTGATGGCCGAAAACGTTCAGAATGGCGCTGCGCCGCTTGCGGCGAATTCGCTGACCGGACTCGTGAAGGTCAATGTCAACGACGCCGGCCAGACCGCGACGGCGACGACCGCCGCCTCGCTCACCGCCAATCTGCCCTCGACGGCGACGCCGGTCGCCGCCGCCGATCTGCCATCGGCCAATACCGCGAGCTCGACCTATACCGAAGCGACCTCGCTCGTGGTCTACGACAATCTCGGCGGCGCCCACACGATCAATGTCTATTTCACCAACACCGGCCCAAACACCTGGGAAGTCGACGCCTACGACGCGGCGGATGCGTCGGCCAGCGGCGGCTTTCCCTATTCGTCCGGTCCGCTCGCGACCCAGACGCTTACCTTCAGTCCGACGACCGGCGCGCTCACCTCCGGCTCGCCGCTCTCGATTGCGGTGCCGAACGGGCAGACAATGTCGCTCGATCTGGGCAACATGACGCAGCTCGCCGCGGCCTTCAACGTGACCGCCGCGACCGCGAACGGCAACGCTCCGAGCGGCATCAACGGCGTCTCCGTCGGGGCCAACGGAGCCTTGACCTTCAATTATGCGAATGGGACGTCGACCACCGCCTACGACATTCCGCTGGCCAATGTGGCGAGCCCCGACAATCTCACGTCCGTCAACGGCGACGCCTTCCTGCCAACCGCTGCGTCCGGCCCCGTTTATCTGGGGACCGCCGGCGGCGCAGGCTTCGGCTCGATCGAATCCTCATCCCTCGAGAGCTCGACGGTCGATCTGGCCACCGAACTGACCGAGATGATCCAGGCCCAGAGCGCCTACGAGGCCAACTCCAAGGTGTTTCAGACCGGGGCCGACATTCTCGACGTCCTGAACGGGCTGAAGCCGTGAGGCCGAATGAGCCCAGGAACCCTCGATGAGCCTGTCGACCGCGTTCAACGTCATCAGCTCTTCGTTCGCCGTCAATTCGGCGCAGACCGCCGTCGTCTCGAACAACATCGCCAACGCCAATACGCCCGGCTATTCGCGCGAGATCGCGAATGTCGCGACGAATTCCTACGGCGGCGCGGATGTCGCTTCGGTCACCCGCGAGGCCAATGCCGCGCTCCTCGAGCAGGTGTCGAGCTCGACCTCGCAGGCGGCGACGCAGCAAGCGATATCCGACGGGCTGTCGACGCTAGCCGCGACCGTCGACGACAGCTCATCGGCCTCTTCGACCTCGGGCGCGGACCAGAACGGCGCTTCGCCGTCGGCGATGCTCGCCAATCTGCAAAGCGCGCTCGCCACTTATGAAGACTCGCCAACCTCGTCGTCCGCCGCCGACGCCGTGGTGTCGGCCGCCTCCGATCTCGCGTCGTCGCTCAACAGCGGGAGCGCGACGGTCGCGCAGGTGCGCGAGCAGGCCGACCAGAACATCGCCACGTCGGTCGGCACGATCAATTCGCTTCTGAGTCAGTTCACCGCCGCCAATAACGCCGTCGTGACCGGACTTCAAACCGGCGGCAACGTCGCCAGCGCCGAGGACACGCGCGACTCGATCGTGACCCAGCTTGCGCAACAGATCGGCGTCTCGACCGTCACCGCCGCCAACGGCTCAGAGTCCATTTACACCGACAGCGGCGTCACCCTGTTCCAGGATGCGCCGCGCGTCGTCTCCTTCACTCCGACCCCGACGCTCATCGACGACGTGAGCGGCGCGCCGGTCACCGTCGACGGCGTGCCGATCACCGGCGCCAGATCGCCGATGCCCATTCAGTCGGGCGCGCTCGCCGGCTATGCAGCGCTAAGGGACACGCTCGCGCCCGAATATCAGGCCCAGCTCGACCAGATCGCCGGCGGCCTCATCAACGCCTTCGCCGAAAGCGATCAATCGGCCACGCCGACGCTGCCCTCGCTGCCCGGCCTGTTCACCACGCCGGGAGCGACCAGTCTGCCCTCGATGACGGCGACGACGGGTCTCGCCGCCACGATCGAGGTCAATCCGAATGTCGACGCGTCGCAGGGCGGCAATCCGAATCTCCTGCGCGACGGAAGCATCTCCGACCCCGGAAACCCCGCCTATACCTACAACTCGACCGGCTCGGCGAGTTATACCGGACGCATCCAGGAGCTCGCCGGTGAGATCAGCGCGAGCCAGAGCTTCGACCCGTCCGCGGGCCTCGGCTCGTCGTCGAGCCTCGCCGATTACGCCAACGCGTCAGTGAGCTGGCTGCAAGGCGAGAACCAGCAGGCGAGCGACTCGTCCTCCTATCAGAATGCGCTCGCCACCCAGGCGACCTCGGCGTTGTCGAATGCGACCGGCGTCAATCTCGACGCCGAGATGACGAACATGCTCAACCTCGAAAACTCCTACGCCTCGTCGGCGAAGCTCTTGACCACCGTCACCAGCATGTTCTCGGCCTTGCTGGACGCCGCATGACGACGATGAGCGCGAACTTCGTCTCCAGCCAGGCGCTGGCCACGAGCCTCGTGCTGCCGGCGATGCAGGCCCAGTCGTCGCTGACGACGGCGATGACAGAGGAATCGACCGGCCAATACGCCGACTTCGGCCTTCAGCTTGGCGAGCAATCCGGCTACGAGCTGTCGCTCAAAGAGCAGGTCGGCCAGCTCCAGACGCTGACCAGCAACAACAGCATCGTTTCGACGAGCCTGTCGACCGCGCAGAGCGCCCTTTCGGCGATCAGCTCCAGCGCCCAAACGACCCTCAACGACCTGGCGACCTGGACGCCCAGCGCCAATTCCGGCGCTTCGCTCCAGAACATGGGCCAGTCGGCGCTTCAGTCGCTGATCGCGTCGGCGAACGCGACCTCGGGCGATCAATATGTGTTCGGCGGAATCAATTCCGCAGTGGCGCCGATGGCGGACTATTATTCGCCCCCCGCGTCCGCCGCCAAGACCGCGATCGACCAGGCGTTTCAGACTGCATTCGGGGTCCTGCCGACCGATCCGGCGGCGGCGAACATCTCGGCTTCGGCGATGCAGAGCTTTCTTTCCGGGCCGTTCGCGGCGCTGTTTCAGGGCGCCTCGTGGAGCGCGGACTGGTCGTCGGCCTCGAGCGCCAACACCAGCGCCGAGATCGCGCCGGGTCAGACCGTGACGACCTCGACCAACGCCAATCAGCCAGGCTTTCAGGAGCTGGCGCAAGCTTACGCGATGCTGAGCGAGTTCGGCGGGTCTGAGCTCAGCGGCGCGGCGCAGCAGGCCGTCGCCACCGCCGCGTCGTCGCTCGTCTCGCAGGGCATGGATTCGATGACCAACATCCAGGCCGAGCTTGGCTCGACCCAGAGCGCGGTCACCAACGCCAACAGTTCGATGAGCTCGCAGCTCGCGATCCTTCAGCAGCAGGTCGGCAATCTCGACGACGTCGACGCCAACACGACGGCGGCCCAGATCAACAGCCTGACCAATCAGATCCAGATGGCCTACGAGCTCACCTCGCGCCTGCAAGAGCTCAATCTGGCGCAATACCTCCCAGTCCCCTGAAGCGTGAAGGGTCGCGATGTACGAATTCGCTTACAACGAAGTGATCGAAGACTCGCGCCAGACCATGCGCGCCCGCGAGCGCCAGGCGATGGATCGCGTCATCGCGATGCTGCGAACGGCCCAGGAGAAGGGCCCTGGGTCGCGCGAGCGGGTCGAGGCGCTCTTCTATCTCCGCCGCCTATGGATGATCTTTCTCGACGATCTCAACGATCCCAACAACGAGCTGCCGGAGCAACTCAGGGCCGGGATCATCTCGATCGGCATCTGGATGATGAAGGAGATCGATCGCGTGCGCGGCGGGGCGACCAACGATCTGACGCCGATGATCGAAATCAACGCGCTGATCCGCGACGGGTTGAAGTGAGGGGCGCTCTCCATGAACATCACGCTGAGAGCCGGAGAACGGTTCTTCATCAACGGCGCGGTCATCCGCATCGACCGCAAAGCGTCGATCGAGCTTTTGAACGAGGTCACTTTTCTGCTCGAGGCCCATGTCATGCAGGCCGAGGAGGCGACGACGCTGGTCCGCCAGATCTATTTCGCGGTCCAGATCATGCTCATGGACCCGACCGCCGCCGCCAGCGCCGCGCCGGTCGCCCGTTCGCTGATCGAATCGGCGCTGGTCGCCTATCGCGCGCCCGAGTTGACGGCAGGCCTCAAAAGCGCCGCCGCGTCGCTGGTCCGCGGCCGCAATTTCGAGGCGCTGAAGTCGCTCCGCGCCCTGTTCGCCCTCGAAGACAAGGAGCTTCAGCCGCTCGCCGAGACGCCGAGCGCCGCCTGAAAAGGAGAACGCCATGACTGTCACCGCTGCTTCCCCGGTCGCCACCCCTGCCGCGTCGGCTTCGTCCGCCGCCGCGTCGGCGACCGCGGCGACCCAAAGCCTCAGCTACAACGACTTCCTTACTCTTCTGATGGCGGAGATGAAGAACCAGGACCCGACCCAGCCGATGGACCCGTCGCAGATGGTGTCGCAGCTCGCCACCGTCTCCGAGGTCGGGCAGGCGGTGCAGACCAACACGACGCTCAACTCGCTGTTGACGGCGACCTCGCTTTCGCAAGCCGAGCAGCTGGTCGGCCAGACGATCACCTCGTCCGACGGCACGACGTCGGGCCAGGTCGCGTCGGTCAGCGTCACCAGCACGGGCGCGGTCGCCACCCTGACCAATGGCGCGACCGTTCTGCTCGCCAATGGCGCGAGCGTGCAGTGAACGAAGGCGACGCGATCGATCTCGTCCAGTCGGCGATCTGGATGGTCGTGGTCGGCGCCGGCCCTTGCGTCGGCGCGGCGATGGCGGTCGGCGTGGTCATCGCCCTCCTGCAAGCCTTGACCCAAATTCAGGAAATGACGCTGACCTTCGTGCCGAAGATGATCGCGGTCTTTGTCGCCGCAAGCCTGACGGCCTCGTTCGTGGGCGGCAAGTTCTCGATCTTCACCCAGTCGGTCTATGGGCGGATCGAGCAGGGGTACAAGTAGCGCCTCAGATCCGAAGGAGCGAGGCGCCGGCGCGTTCTGGAACCTCCGCGAGGTCTCATCGCGCGCCGCAGTTCGGATCGTCGCCTTCCCGGCTGCAGAACTCGGCCGCAATCTCGCAGGTCCCGCCCGGGTTTACTGTCCGGCACTCCTGCAAGGCGTTGCGGTCGGCGGCGGCTCGGCTCGGTTCAGCCGCCCCGGAGATGCCGACGATGCGGCCCGAGCTCTTCTCGTAGACGATGCTCGCGCATTTGTTGGCAAAGATCAGCAACCTTCGACATGGTCCGCCGCGGGCCTTGCATTGCGCCGCTGCTTCGGCCATCGCGTCGTACTGGTTGTTCTTGCCGCAGCTGAACCCGTAAACACCGCTGCCATCGAAGCTGACGTAGGCGGAGCCGTAGAACTCGCGCGGGCGAGCCGCTCCATGGCTATTGCACGACGCGAGGCAGTCAGAACCGCAATAGGGTTGCGCCCGCCCATAACATTGGGCGTCACATTGAAAGAGGCAATCCGCACCGCTTTGAGCAGCCGCCGGAGCGGCGCTATAGGCGCCGCCAGCGAGGAGCGCGGCGATCATCGATCTCGAAATCCTACGAAACAAGCGCTTCTCGGCTCCACTCCGCGTGGGAGCGCAAAAAGACCGCGGCGCTAGACAAGCCACAGGTCTGGAAACTGCGCAGCCGTCCACTTCGCCAGCGCCGCATTGACCTCGACCGGCTTTTCCTGGGCCATCCAGTGGCCGGACGGGATCGTTGCTTCGGTAAGGTTGTCGCAATGGGCGCGCATCGGTTCGGCGAGCCGCGAGACCAGGGTCTCGCAGATATAGTCGTACGCGGCGTGCAGGAACAGCACCGGCATCTCAAGCCGCCAGTTGGCTTTCGCGCGTTCGGCGTAGGCGAGATTGGCCTTCCAATTCATATACCAGCTGCACGGCCCAAAAAACCCGTTGCGTTCCAGCGCGGCGGCATAGCGGCGCTCGTCCTCCTCGCTTAGCAAGACCGCGTCACGCGGCAGATTGGGCGGCGAGTTCCCGCGGCCGAAGTAGCCGCCGTTGGCGCGAACGAAAGCGGTGCGCGCGGGCTTGCCCTTGCCCAAGGGATCGCCGGAGCGGAACAGCACCCGGATTGTCGCGTCGACATCTCTCTCGAAGCCGGCCTCAGCCACGGCGAAATTCTCGCGGTAGAACATCTGATAGTCCCACTGCGCCACCGGAAACTTGTCGGCCGGATAGACGGTGCGGTCGGCCAACGGGACGACGGTCTCGACCGCGAAGCCGTCCGGCTGGTAGGGCACGCAAAGATTGGCGACGCCGTGGCAGAGGTCCGGATGGGCCTGGGCGATCGACCAGACGACCGGCGCGCCCCAGTCGTGGCCGACCCAGATCGCCTTTTTGGCCCCGAGCGCGCCCAGGAGCTCGACCATGTCGGCGACGATGTCTTCGAGCGCATAGTCCGCGTGCCGCGGATGGACGCTCGAGCGTCCGTAGCCGCGCATGTCGGGCGCAATGGCGTAAAAGCCCAGGGCCGCGAACGCCGGCAGCTGCTCGCGCCAGGAGATCGAAAGCTCTGGCCAGCCGTGCAGGAAGATGATCGGCGTCGCGTTCGCGGCGCCGCAGGAAAGAAAGAACGTCGTGTGCCGAGCGCTCTTGGCGACATGATCGAGGATGGGGAAGCTCATGTTGGTCTCCGAAGTCTCGAGGCTTATTCGGCCGTTGGCAACAACCATGCAACCGCGCCGGGTCGGCGACGCCTAAGCGGGCGACCCGCCGCCCGAATCCGCTGGCCGCAGCGCCCTGGCTCGGTACCAGTCGGGGAAATAAACCGTGAACACAGCCGCGCCTACCGAGAAGAGAACCCAGGCGTACTCCGACGCGAGGCTC
>Ga0209139_10000631_pt1 | contig 12382 bp, 10 predicted proteins | sample BogFormECP14_OM3_FD_188246 | JGI IMG/M metagenome (GOLD analysis project Ga0209139, IMG submission 188246) | Bog forest soil microbial communities from Calvert Island, British Columbia, Canada - ECP14_OM3 (SPAdes) (version 2) | ecosystem: Environmental > Aquatic > Freshwater > Wetlands > Bog ...
TCGCGACCGGCAGGTGCGACAGCGCGCCCGCCGAAGCCCGCGCCACGGTATCGGTAAGCCCCACCGCGCGGCGCTCCGGAATAATCACGCCATGCGCCCCAGCAGCCAGTGCCGTCCGAATCACCGCCCCAAGATTGTGCGGATCTTCGACGCCGTCGAGCAGCACGATGAGCCCTTTGCTTCCGTGTCCCGGACTCTTATTTGCCGCGGCGAGAATGCTCTCCAGCGTGGCCGGAGCGCGCGCCGCCGCCAGCGCTACGACGCCCTGATGATCCTTGGAATTGGCAAGCCGGTCGAGCTGCCCGCGGTCTTCAAACCGCACCGGAATATCCCGCGCGCGCGCAAGCTGCACAATCTCCTCGACGCGCGTATCTTGCCGCCCTCGTGCAATCAGAACGCGATCGAACGGGCGCCCCGCGTCCAGCGCCTCGCGAACCGCGTGAATGCCAGTGAGTTTATCCATCGGTGAGATAGTCTACAGGTGACCGTTCCGAGTTAAAAGCCGCGAAGGGCGCTCCGAAGGCCCCCTCCAAAAATCGTTAAGGCGAAATTGGCTTCGCACGCCGCGGAGACAGTCTTCAGGGGTCGGAGCTTTAGCTCCGACATTTCAGACCAGGCAAAACTGGGCTTTAGCCCCTGAGGAAATGCAGTGTCCATCGGCAATTTAGATCTTCTCAACTGTCTTCTCATGCATACCGACAAGACAATTCTTCGACGCTCAATCGAGCGCCGCGCAAAACTCCACAACGCGCTCGCGAGCAGGCTTTACATGCACGATGAAAGAAGCCGTCGCCGCTTCATCCAGCAGCAAAATCACGCGGTCGAGTTCCCCTTCGCCAGCACGCCCGGTCAACGCCAGCCGAATCGGATGAAACAGCTCGCGGCTGCTGATGCCCACTCTCTCTTTCAGCGCGTTGATAACTTCCTTAAACCGGTCAGTGCTGAGCGTCGTCCCATCCAGCAAGAGCAACGCCAGATGCCGCAATACATCACGCGCCGCGTAACGAGCGAGCACGGAGTGGCTCTCCACCTTGGCGAGAATTTCCCGCGCATCGTAATGAAAAACCAGCTCGAGCAAATCCCCGAGCGAGCGCCGCTCCGTGACCTGCGGACCGAGCAGCGCGGCAGCGCGCTCGCACCACGCGAATTGCGCGGGTGTGGCGTCTCCAGCGAGCCAGCCACGAGCACGCAGAATTTTGTCTATATCGCTTCCGGTGACATGGTTCGGAGCCGCCGCCGGAGCCTTTGAAGTTTCTTGCGGAGCCATCCTGGAGATTCCGGCTACCGTTGCGAGAGCGTAGCGACCACATGCGCAGCGATCGCTTCGCCGCGACCTACAGCGTCCACGCCCTCATTGGTTTTTGCTTTGAGATGAATGTGATCCGTGGAAACGCCCAACACTCCCGCGAGAGCTTCACGCATCTTTGGAAAGTGCGGTCCGAGCTTGGGCCTTTCTAAAATGACGATCGCATCCACGTGCTCGATCGCAAACTTTTTCTCATCGAGCAACTTTCGCGCATGCGCCAGAAACAGCAGGCTGTTCGCGCCCTTCCACTTCGGATCGGTGTCCGGAAAATGCGTGCCAATATCCCCGAGCCCAGCCGCGCCAAACAGGGCATCGCACATGGCGTGAGCCAGCACATCTCCGTCAGAATGGCCGAATGGACCCTTATCAAAGGGAACCTCGATACCACCAATCATCAACTTGCGGCCCGCTTCCAAGCGGTGCAGATCGTAGCCAATGCCGCAACGCACGCTCATACCTTCTGTCGCTCTTGTTCCAGATAAAATCGCGCCAGGTCCATGTCGGCGGGCCGCGTGATTTTGATGTTGCGCTCCGAGCCAAGGACCACGTGGACGTCGTGGCCGATGCGCTCGACGAGACCGGCTTCGTCCGACGCATTGACACCATCTGCTTGCGCCCGCGCGAACGCTTCCTTGATTAGCTTCGTCGCAAACGCCTGCGGCGTCTGCGCCAGCACGACGCGCTCTCGCGGAATTGTCCCGATAATCAGCGCCACATCTTCCGGCAAACTCGCGCGCTTCACTTCCTTCACCGTGTCCATCGCGGGAATGCCCAGAATCGCGGCCTGGCAGCGCCGCGCTTCTTCAATCACGCGCGCAATCTGTTCGCGCGTCACGAAGGGCCGCACCGCGTCGTGTACCAGCACAATTTCCGTGTCGGCGGAAACTTCCTGCAGCGCCAACGCCACCGAATCCTGCCGCGAATCGCCGCCGCGCACCACGCGCACGGACTGCATGAATCTTTCTCCGCGGATGCGCTCTTCGAGAGAATCCACCACATCGGCGCGCGTGGCGACAATGATGTCGGTGACGAGCGGGCAAGACGCGATGCGCCGCACGCTGTGAATCACCAGCGGCGTTCCGTCCAGCTCGAGAAACTGCTTGGGCATGTCGGCGCCCATGCGAGTGCCGAGACCTGCAGCGGGAAGAATAGCGGCTATGCGGCTCATCTTTGGCGCGGCCACACGGACGTGAATATCGGTGCGACCGCAAACTCCAGAGTGTACCTCAAGCCGCGTTGTCGCGCGAATGGCGGAGCCGTCGGGTGCTGTCCTGATTTGGAGTGCGGGAGCCTGGCGGCCGCTTTTGAAGCCATGCTCGGCAATAGCGTCCGCTCTTCACATGCCGAAATTAGGACATCTCGTGGGAAGGAAGTGTTGCTGATTGTTTCTGATCAAAACTCGCGAATCCTACTCGGTATCTGGCTCGGAGAAAATGGGCTGCGGGCCACGATCAACTTGCGGTGGTTCCGGCAGACGTGCGCCATTTTCCATTCGTCCTCGTAGATCGCCGCGGCTGTTGCCGGCGTTCTCGCCGCGGCCTGCGCCGGCGGCGGCTGCCGCTTGCCGCGCCACCGAAACCGGCTGCTCTTGCCGCTCATCCAGCCGGCCAAAAATCATCTTGCCCGCCGTCGTCTGATGAACCGACGTAACCTGGATGCTGACAATCTTGTTGATCAAGCGCCGCCCTCCGTCGACGACCACCATGGTGCCATCATCCAGATACGCGACGCCCTGATTCGGCTCTTTACCTTCGCGCAGAATCAGCACGCGCATCGGCTCGCCCGGCAAAACCACCGGTCTCAACGCGTTCGCAAGTTGATTCACGTTCAGGATCGAAAGCCCTTGCACGGTCGCTACTTTGTTCAGGTTGAAGTCATTGGTGACGATCTTCGCGCCGAGCCGTCGCGCCAGTTCCACGAGTTTGCTATCGACATCGCCTGCCGGCACGTCCTGGTCGAGAATGCGCACATCCACCTGCGGCATCTTCTGCATGCGTTGCAGCACTTCGAGGCCGCGGCGCCCGCGCTGCCGCTTCAGCGAATCCGACGAATCCGCGACAAGCTGCAACTCGTGCAGCACAAACCGCGGCACACCCAAAACACCATCGAGAAAGTGTGCTTCGCAGACATCCGCGATGCGCCCGTCGATGAGAACGCTGGTATCAAGCAGCTTGATCGGCTCGACAGTCGCAGGCTGTCCAGAAACAACTCCGCGCGCAGCTCTAGCACCAGCCGACGAAACGGCTCTAAATTCCGCGCCTCGTTCCGCGCCGAGCACGAGGCCCAGATACGCGAACGCAAAGAGCGCGGCAAATTCCAGGAAGGATTTGCTTGGCTCTTGCACATTGGTGCGCGCGATGACCAGGGTTACGAGCAGCGCCGCGAACATCCCGAGAACGGTGCCGAGCGCGCCGCCGAGCAATCCGCCAATCTCCGCTCTGCGGAATCGCAACTCGGCGATCAGAATCGCCAGCGCCAAACAGAAGCCGGCAGCCGCCGCGGCAAGCCCACGCAAGCCAAACGGCGCGAGCCGGTAGCACAGCGCGGTCGTGCAAGCCGTGATGAGCAGGCGCACGAGCCAAAACTCCCAGCCCACTCCCGAAGAAAAGGGCGTTCGCTTTTGCCGTTCGTCTTTTGCGGAGTTTGCCGCGGACGAGGAACTAGAGTTGGAACCGGAACTGGAAATACGCTGCACTTCAGGAACGGTTCGGCTCATACGACCTCACAGTATTTCGTATCACTGCAAAATCGGTGCCGCATTCCCGCGGAAGCGCCGGGGACCAAAACCGTGCGGGACGGGAAGTCAAATCAAGAGGACTTCGTATTCCCGAAGTCTATATACTCCGGCATTATGTGGGAGTCAAGTTGATGTTGAAGAATGAATAAGAAGAATCGCGTCTGTTACTTATTTTAAATAGATGCGCGGATTATTTCCGGCGAATTATTTTAAGTAGACGCGCGGAACGCGCTGGCTTACGGCACAAAGCATATCCGAGGTCACGGTGCCGATGCTGCGGGCGATTATGTTTGCGGGGCGCACGTGCTCGCCGTCGGTGCCGTAAAAGGTGGCGACATCCCCGATCTCCGCGCCGGGCACGTCGGTGACGTCAATCATCGTTACGTCCATGGAAACAATTCCTACCATGGGCGCGAGTATTCCGTGCACGAGGACGCTGCCTTTGTTACCGAGCGAGCGGTGAATGCCGTCGCCGTAGCCTGCAGCCAGAACACCGATGCGCGAGGGGCGCTTGGCTATAAATGTCTCGTTGTAGCCGACGCCTGCGCCTTCAGGGATGTTGCGAATGTTGATGATGCGCGCGCGCAGGCTCATGACCGGCTTGAGCGGGAGGCGTGCTTCGATTTGCGGGCGCTGTTCGACCGGGTCGTAACCGGGATGATAGCCGTAAAGAATCGCGCCGGGACGAACCATGTCGGCCCAGGTCTCGGGACGTGTGGCGATGGCGGCGCTATTCGCGAGGTGCACGATGCCGGGATCGATGCCGAGTGCGCGGAGCCGGTCTAGCGCGGCGTAAAAGCGTTCCTCTTGTTGGCGCGTTTGCTCTCCGACGCGCGTGCGGGTCAGGACTTCGGAGGAGGCGAAGTGGGTCATCACTCCGCCCAGTTCGAGGTGCCTGCATTTGGCGAGTTGGTTGGTAAAACACTCGACGTCGCTGGTGGCTATGCCCAGGCGATTCATGCCAGTATCCATCTTCAGATGGAACTTGATGCGTTTGCCGCGCTGCGCGCTAGTTTTCTTGGATCCTTTTCCGGTCAGGAAGCGCGCCGCGGCTTGATCCAAAGGCTTTAGCTGTTCGCAGCGATGAATTACGGCGGTCAAGTCGTGCTCGACCACTCGGGACTCTTCGCCGGGCCAGAAACCTGTCAGGACTAGAACCGGTTTGCGTACGCCGGCTTCCCGCACGGCGATGCCTTCCTCGGTGCAGGTCACGCCGAACCAGTCGGAGCCGGCATTTTCGAGGGCTTTGGCAACTTGCGGGCCGCCGTGGCCGTAGCCGTTGCCTTTGACGATGCAGAGAATTTTTCTGGGCGTTTTGCGCTTCTCTTCGGCAGGATTCACGAACTTGCGAATCGCGCGAAAGTTATCAGCTAGCGCGCCTAGCGACACTTCGGCCCAAACCGGACGTCTCACTTCCTTGTGGGGACTCTTCTGTTTTGCCATGACCCTTCCGGAAAAACTCAGTTTACGTCATCCCGCGATGGGCGGGGGACAGCCACATTGGGATGCCGCGAGAATGACAACCCCAACGTGTGGTGCAAGCAGGAGGCCTTTCCCATTTAGGAGGTGTCCCCTCCCCCCGTTTTTCGTAAGTATTGATTCTAAAACATTTAGGTTTGCAGTGCGCTTGACCGAATCGCGCTGCTTCGGCCAGGCGATTTGCTCCATTGGGGTCAGCCGACGCGACGGAGCGTGGGAATTTTAACACAGAGCGCACCGAGGTCACGGAGACGGCAGATGCTCCGGCGAATCGGATCCGAACGAACTTTGAAGCCTAAAAACTAAAGAGCGGCAGAAATCTGCCGCTCTTCAAGAGATCGCGAATTTCCCTAGCAAAATCCTAGCCAAGAATGATGCGATTTTCAAGGAAATCTCGAGCGGTCCGCTCGGGGTAAGGGCAATCATTCACAATCTCGTTTCGCAGCATTCAAAAAAGTGCTTGACAAAGTGGCGGGGCGGGCGGAGGCTGCGTGTACGTTAACGGCGATTCTCATTCGCTGCGGGTGGAGGCTACATGTCTAATTTTCTCATTGCTCAGCCTTTGTATGCGGGACGACGCCGGTGGAAGCTAATTCTCTTGCTGTTTTCGGTTTTCGTAGTTGTCGGTGCTCGTCCGGCCAACGCCCAGGTCGTCGCGCAGTATAGTTTCGAAAATGGTACTACGCAGGGGTGGGGCAGCTTCTTCAACGCTAGCGTTCAGGTTTCAAACGCAGCCGCGGAATCCGGCAGCAGTAGTCTCCTAACGACTACCAATTCCACCGGTCAGGGCGGCCCCAGTATCGCGGTCGGCGGTCTGCTTTTGCCGGGCGCAACGTATCAGATCTCTGGGTGGGTCCAGCTGGCCAACGGCGAAGCGGTCACAAACGCCAACTTTACGATACAGCGCGCGGACAGCACCTGCTCCGGGGGCACGTGCTATGACACCGTCGGAAATTACCAGGTGCCTGTTACGGACTCAGGCTGGGCGCAGATCGGCGGTTCCTACAAGGTGAGCGCTACAGCGACGGCTCTGTTGCTCTACGCGCAACTCGTGGGGCCCACGTCCACACAGTCGTTTTATCTGGACAACGTCACGATCACCGAAACCGCGCCTCCGCCGGGCGGGACGCCGGTGGCGACGTACACGTTCCAGGATGGCGGCCTTGACGGGTGGGAACCCTTCGGTTCGCTAACACTGACTAATTCTGCGCCTCCGATCCTTGATCCGAACGCCGACATGCGGAGCCTTCTGGCTTCCAATCGCTCGGCCACCTACATGGGGCCGAGCCTCAATCTACTCGGCGTGAACAATATAGTCGCTGGCGCGACGTATCAAGTTTCGCTCTATGTTTTGCTGGCTGCTCCGGACAGCAGCAACCCCACGGCCACACTCTCGATAAAACGGACGGACTGCGCCAGCCCGTCAGGCATGTACTCTAACCTGGCGACTTCCGGGCCGCTCTCGAGCACCGCTTGGACCCAGGTGCAAGGCACGTTCAGCTTCAACAACATTCCTGGTGCGCCCTCGGCTCTCGATCTTTATCTGCAATCCAGCAGCGCAACAGATTCTTTCTACATCAGCGACGTTGTCATCGGCGAAGTCGCGCCACCACCGCCAGATCCGAGCAAACAAGACAACACGGGTATCACGTCCACGTTCGAAGACGGTGGTCTCGACGGTTGGAGTTCGCGCTCGGGGAGTTCCACGCTAACCAATTCGACCGCTGAGGCGCATTCGGGCACCCACAGCCTGCTCGCCACTGGCCGCATCGCAAACTACGATGGGCCGCAGATCAATGTGAGCAACAAGATGTACGTGGGCTCCGAGTATGCCATCAGCGTGTGGGTGATGCTGGATCCCGCGGATGGAACCAGTCACGTCATCAACATGAGTTTGCAGGTCACCTCCGCAGGAACGACCAGCTATCCTGGCGTGAACGGGTATCCTGGCCAGACGGTGATGGCCGACGGCAACTGGCATCAGATATCCGTGCCGGCATACAACATGGCAAGCCCCTACGACACCGGGCAAGCCTATTTGTATTTGCAGACCAATCCGTCCGCCGTGAATGGCGTTACTCCAAACGACCTGGTCTCGATGTATGTCGACGACTTTCAGCTCACCTACATCCCGCCTCCAAGCATTCAGACCAACATCCCTTCCATTTTCGGAACGCTCGCCAATGATTTTCCCGTGGGCATGGCCATCGACTTAAGCGACGTTTCCGGGCCGCATCTCCAGTTGATGACGAAACACTTCGACAGCATTACGTCGGGGAACGACATGAAGTGGAGTTCGGTGGAAAACACCCTGGGTAATTTCACCTTCGGCAATGCCGATACGGAAGTGGGCGTTGCGGTATGCAACAGCATGCGCGTGCGCGGGCACAATCTCGTTTGGGCTACCGGCGCGCAAACTCCTGCCTACGCTTTTGGCGACGGCACCAATTCACCCGCCAATCAGGCTGTCGTAACCGCGAATATACAAGAGCACATTCAGGCCGAGGTTACCCATTTCGGCGACAAGGTCTACGCTTGGGATGTGGTAAACGAGCCGCTTGATCCCACCCAGCCGGACTGCCTGCAACACGGTCCGTTCTATAACGTGCTCGGCAAAAGCTATATCGACATCGCGTTGCAGGCAGCTCGGCAGTACGCTCCCGCCGGCACGAAATTGTTTATCAATGACTACAGCACGACGGATCCAAACCGTTTGGCCTGCCTGGTGCGTGTTGTTCGAGACTTGAAGGACCGCGGCATTCCCATTGATGCCGTTGGTCATGAAATGCACATCGACATCAATTACCCCACTCCCGAGGCTTTCGAAGATGCCGTGCGGACCGTGGCGAGGCTGGGTGTAGAGCAGCAGGTTACTGAGTTCGATTTGAGCGTCTACAATGCCGGGGACGATACCTCCAACTACGGCGCTAATGGTGGGACCGTGCCACTCTCGATCATCGCCCAGCAGGGCTACCTCTACGAGCAGTACTTCCAGATGTTCCGCCGGCTGAAGCATCACCTCACCGGCGTCACCCTCTGGGGCATGGCGGACGACGACACCTGGCTCGACAGCTTCCCAATCAGCCGCCTTGATCTACCGCTTCCTTTCGACACCGAGCTGCAGGCAAAGCCCGCTTATTGGGGAATCGTCGATCCCACGCAATTGCCCGGCTACGGCCTGACTTTCTCTATCACTTCCAAGACGGGTCCGTCGAAAGCCCCCGTGTGGACCGTCACGGCGAACAATCCCGGTCCCGGCACCGCCTACACCGTTCAGATCAACGGGTTCCACCTCAAGCAGCTTGGGCCGTGGGGAGAATGCAGACCCTTAATCACGCAACCCACCGCTTTCCCAGTGGCGCTCGGCGATATTGCCGAGGGCAACTCCGCCAGCGCTTCCTTCACGATTGATTTCGAGCGTGGCTGCCGCCACGACGGTCCATTTATATTGGAAATGCCGTGGAGCGCGGCCAACGGTGTGGATAGCCACACGCTGTTTCTTCGGGATCAGCAGCGATAGGAACGAATCGCTTGGGCGGTATTTGGCGACAGGCAGCCACCACACTTCGGCGAAAGAGCGCTACTCACAGAAGTGACCATTTGACGTCCCGATCTGGGCCGCCACACGGAAGGTATCTAAAAACATCGTAGTGGAAGTCGCCCGTGTGAACGTTTCCCAACACCGGCTGGGCCTAACTCCTTCCATGAAGAAGGCGCGTTACATGTCGCCGGGGGCGAATTGGGAGAAGGCGTCGGGGGCGGCTTCTTCGAAGCGCGTGAATTTGCTTAGGAAGCGGAATTTCACGTTTTCGGTGGGGCCGTTGCGTTGCTTGGCGATGCGGAGTTCGGTTTCTTCGCGTTCTTCGGGGCTGGCGCCGGCTTTGAAGAAGTGCGGGCGGTAGATGAACATGACGACGTCGGCGTCCTGTTCGATGGCGCCGGATTCGCGGAGGTCGGAGAGTTGAGGGCCGCGGTCGTCGCGCTCGGGGGCGCGGGTGAGTTGGCTTAGAACCAGAACGGGGATTTGCAGCTCTTTCGCTAGGGCTTTTAGGCCGCGGGAAATGCTGGCTACTTCTTCCTGGCGATTGCCGAAGCGTCCGCGGCCGGTGATGAGCTGGAGGTAATCGACGATCAGGAGAGAGAGGCCTTTGTCGCGTTTTAGGCGGCGGGCTTTTGCGCCGATTTCGAGGACGCTGATGGAGCCGGCGTCGTCGATCCAGATGGGCGAGGAATAAATCATCGCGAGGGCGTCGGTCATGCGGCTCCAGTCGTCGCGGGTGAGCCGGCCGGTGCGGAAGTGGTGGGCGTCAATCTGGGCGACGGAGGCTAGGAGGCGCTGGAGGAGGGACTCCTTGGACATTTCGAGGCTGAAGATGGCGACCGGTTGCGCGGCGCGGATGCCGATGTTTTCGGCGAGGTTGAGCGCTAGCGCGGTTTTTCCCTGCGAGGGGCGGGCGGCGAGGATCAGCAGCTCGGAGGGTTGGAAGCCGGACGTTAATTTGTCCAGGTCGGCATAGCCCGTCGCAATACCGGTGATACTTTTGCCTTCGCGGAAGATTCTTTCGAGGCGCTCGCGGCTGCTGTTGACGATTTCCTTGATGGGGATGAGGCCGGCGCGGATGCGGTCTTCGGCAAGCGCGAGGATGGAGGATTCGGCGTTGTCGAGCATGGCGTCGGCGCCGTCTTCGCCTTCAAAGGCGCGCTGCTGGATGTTGTGCGTGGTGTGAATGAGATTGCGGAGGAGGGCTTTTTCTTTGACGATGCGGGCGTAGTGCTCGATGTTGGAAACTTTGGGCATGCCGTCGGCGAGGGACGCGAGGTAGGGCGCGCCTCCGGCGGCTTCGAGATCGCCACGGCGGTGGAGTTCTTCGGTTAGCGTGATGAGGTCAATGGCTTGCTGGGCTTCGCCTAGCGCGATCATTTGGGTGAAGACGCGGCGGTGTTGATCTAGGAAGAAGTCTTCGGCGCGGAGATTTTCGATGGCGGAGTTCAGGGCGTTGTTGTCGAGGAGAATCGCGCCTAGAACGGAGCGTTCCGCGTCCAGATTATTTGGAAGCGGCCTTTCGAGTGTGGAATCAACGGGCATTTTCAATCTTCTCTATTCGCCTTTTCTTCGCTTTTGTATCATTTTTCCCGCACGAGGGCAAGAGCGGAGTTTCTACTGCAATCAGCTACTCTGAGAGAATCGGCCGATTCCACTTATCGAGCTCTAAGCCACAATGATCGCAAGTGAACCCGCCCCATAGTGCTTGCCGCAAGTTGCGAGGGGCGCGGATTCGCCCGCGCGTTTTATGGCAGCCTGGACATTCAAGCTGAGCGACCATGTTGATGCCCCATCGCGTTTTGAAAATGGTGCCGTGAATTACCAGAAGCATGCCAACGCCCAATACGGCGCCGATGATCAGCAGTTGCGTCATGCATTCCACTCACGGTGGATCTTCCCTGCTCAAAGCAAAAAAAGTTTGTTCAAACTGATGCGGCATTGTGCGGGGAAGAATTTGAAACGTCAACCGCAGGACTGTGCATCGCTTAGGAAATCGGTGCAAAACTTTTTTGCGTGGTCACGCAAAAAATAAATTTCGTAAAAAAAGAGGGCACGGCATGCCGTGCCCCTACAACGGAAAAAGCAAACCGCGATGTGGCTCGTTATTCTTCCTTTGTCACGTGAACCGTGACTTGAGCGGTGACGTCGCGGAAGACTTTGATGGTTACCGGGTATTCGCCGAGGGCTTTGATGGGTTCAGCGATTTGGATTTGGCGCTTGTCCACCTTGAAGCTCTGGGCCGCTAGCGCTTCGGAGATGTCGCCGGTGGTGACGGAGCCGAACATCTGGTCGTTTTCGCCGGTTTTGCGCGTGAAGCTCAGCGAGATGCCATTGAGCAGATTTGCTTGTTTCTGCGCGGCGTCGAGTTCGGTGGCCGTTTTTTTCGCAAGCGACGTGCGGATGCGTTCGATTGCTTTTAGATTGCCGGCGCTGGCTTCGATGGCGAGCTTGCGCGGCAGAAGAAAATTGCGGGCGTAGCCGGGCTTTACGGTGACGACGTCGCCGCGGTGGCCGAGCTTTTCGATATCTTCCTGAAGAATGATTTGCATTTTGTCTCTCTAGGCTCCTGTTTCTTTTCGCCCGACGCGGCTTACGCCTTCGGGGCCTCGGCTGGCGCCGGCGCGGGTGCGACGGCCGGTGGGGCTGCGGGTGTCGCTGCTGGCGCGGCTGCTGGTGTAGCGGGATGAGCTGCTGGTGCGCCGTGGGCTTGCGGTACGACCTGGCGCGGGGCTTGCGTGCCTGCGGCGCTGCCTGCGAAAGGAAGCAGGGCGATGTTGCGCGCGCGCTTGATGGCTACGCCGAGCCAGCGCTGGTGGCGCGAGCAGACGCCGGTCATGCGGCGCGGAAGAATTTTGCCGCGCTCCTGGACGAATTGCGAAAGAATGTCGGCGCGCTTGTAGTCGATGAAATCCATCTTCTCGACGCAGAACTTGCAGACTTTCTTTTTGCGGAAATACTGGCGCTTGCCGCGGGGACGGCCGCCGGGACCGCCCGGGCCACCCGGACCTCCGCCTGGGCCGCCTTCGCGGCGCGGACCACCGTGCCCGCCGCCTGGGCCATGACCGCCGGAGCCGCCTTCGCGGCGCGGAGGGCCACTGTGAGATTGTGCTTGTTTCGGATCCTCTGACATACTTTCCAGCCTTTCTGCTGAGAGCTTCTAATTTCATCAGAGGGACGCGCTGAAGCGCGTCCCTACATGGTTACAAATACAAAACTTAGCTTGCGGCCGGTGCGTGTTCCGCAGACAGCGCGGGTGCCGGCGCGGGCGTGGGTGCTGGTGCGGGCGCTGGAACGGATGCTGGGGCGCTGCGGCGCG
>Ga0209139_10000632_pt1 | contig 12382 bp, 7 predicted proteins | sample BogFormECP14_OM3_FD_188246 | JGI IMG/M metagenome (GOLD analysis project Ga0209139, IMG submission 188246) | Bog forest soil microbial communities from Calvert Island, British Columbia, Canada - ECP14_OM3 (SPAdes) (version 2) | ecosystem: Environmental > Aquatic > Freshwater > Wetlands > Bog ...
GCGGGCTTCTACGATTTCTCTTCGCTCTGCACTAGCTATACAGGGCCCGGAAACACCTGCGCGGTTGGAGCGGGAATTCAACTTTTCGATCCTTGGACGGCTAACGCTGCGGGTTTGCGGACGGCTTACCCTGGAAACCAGATTCCCGCGGCGGAAGGAAACCCGGCAGCAATAGCCCTCTATCACAAGCTTTACCCGGTGATCCCTTCGACTTCCGGAACTCTAAACAACTTTACAACTGGCGGGTCTATCGGTGGCAACACGAACCAATTTGTGACTCGCGAGGACTACAACATCAACAGCACCACACGTTTGTTTGGCCGCTTTACTTACTACGGTCTCACAGACCTTCCAACCGACCCCTTCGGCACCGGGTTCTGCGCCGACAGGTGCGCAGAGGACTATCATACAAAGGCTCTTGCGCTGGATCTCAACCACCAGTTCTCGACGACCACCATCTTCGATATCAACGTTGCAGCAAGCCGGTTCGTGTATGCTCGCGCGCCCATCAATTCCGGCTATGATCTGACGAATTTGGGTTGGGCACCGGTCTATAACGACCTTTCTGCCAATTTGCGGACTCCGCCCACTCCCGCTTTTACGTTTGCAAACGACCCGGGACTGTCGCAGGGCCCGGGTAGCGTAATCGGGGATCACAATTCACAGTACAACTTCTCTCCCGTGCTTACTTTGATCCGGGGGAAGCACACCATCGCAATCGGCGGTCAGGTTGAACTGGGCTATAACAACTATGTCCAGACGAATATCGCCGCTGGTGCTTTTGGCTTCAGCACCAACTGGACCAGCAGTAGTTTCGCCAGTCCCCTAGCGAATAGCGGCTTCGCTTTTGCCGATTTTCTGCTCGGACTAGCTGACAACGAAGGTCAATTCGTGAATCAGACCGAGGGTGTCGCCCAAGTTCCAGCTCAGACAGCAGGAAAGCAAACCTACCGTGCCCTTTACGCTAACGACACCTGGCGCGTGACCCAGAAGCTGACGATCAGCGCGGGTCTTCGCTACGAACTTCAGGGTCCGTGGTCGGAACGCTTCAATAACTTGACGTATTTTAGCCCCAATGCCGTCAATGGCGCCGTTACCGGTTGTAACGGGACCGCGGGTTCACCCTGCACTGGCGATGCTTTCTACGTCCAAACAGGAGTAAACGGCAGCCGCAACAACATTCCGCTGGACAAGAGGCAGTGGTCTCCCAGGCTCGGTTTGGCCTATAGCTGGGATCAGAAGACCGTGATTCGCGCCGGGTACGGAATATTCTTCATCCCGAATTACATTTCCTTCGGCTTGAATGCGGACAACGACGTGATTGGCCTTGCCAACACACCGTATGTCGCGAGTAACGACGGGTATATAACGCCTTTCAGCACCCTCAACGGCACCCTAGGTTGCTCTCTAGTTGCCGGGACTCCCACTTGTAATGACAATACTGGTCCGTTCGGAGCTGCAGGCTTCGTACTGCCCCCCGGCCGCGGTGCGTCGCCCAGCCTGTCTGCGTTCGTGGCCGACAGCGGCAACCCAACGCTTGCTCCATACACACATCCTCAGCCCGGATATGTGCAGCAGTACAACCTGGACATCCAGCGTCAAGTAGGTTGGGGTTGGTTCATTGACGCTGCCTATGCCGGATCGCATGGAGTTCACCTGCAACAGTACAGCACGAACATTGACCAAATACCTGACAACTTCGTTGCGCAGGCGGCGGCAGAGTGCCCTGGATTTGTCACCATAACCACTACGGCATGCACTCCCTCAATTGCCACGCAGGTTCCGAATTCTCTGGGGGGGACTACGTACGGGGGACTTACTCCAGCAACGCTCGCTGCAGGGCAGTTTGACCGTCCGTACCCTCAGTATGCCAATCTCAAATTGGCCGGTTATGGCTGCTGCGAGAGCTCGTACAACTCGTTCCAGTTCACAGCCACAAAGCGGTTCAAAAATGGCGGATCGTTCCTTGCGGCTTACACCAACGCGAAGTTGATGACGAACACCGACACTCTCACCAGCTGGTTGGAAGGCTCGACTGGCGGAGTGGGGCAGGTACAGGACTTCAACAATCTGAACGGCGAGCGGTCTTTGTCCTCGCAAGACGTCTCGCAGCGCTTGGTGGTTAGCTACGTTTACGATCTGCCCTTCGGACACGGCCAACGGTATATGGGTGATGCCACAGGTGTCGTAGACAAGGTCGTATCCGGCTGGGGTGTGGATGGAGTTACCACTTTCCAGAAGGGCTTTCCGCTCAAAGTTACCTGGGCCGGCCCGTCTACCCCTCTCGAATCGCTCAACCTTGGCATCGCGAACATCCGGCCAGACGCGGTCCAAGGGTGCGCCAAGGGTGCAGGAGGTACAGGGACGGCGGGAAAAGTGAATGAGTGGTTTAACACTGACTGCTTTTCCCCACCGCCGCTCTATGGATACGGTACAGAAGCCCGCGTTGACTCCAGCCTTCGTGCGGCCGGAATCAACAACTGGGACATTGCCCTGTTCAAGACGACGACCTTCGGCCCGGAAAACAAGTTTGGCATTCAGTTCCGGACCGAGTTCTTCAACACGTTTAACCGTGTGCAGTTCGGATTCCCAGGTACTGGATACAACGGGACGCCGACCGGCAACGGGTTCGGAACGGTCACTTCGCAGGCCAACAGCCCGCGGTTGATTCAGTTCGCACTGAAGTTCCTGTTCTAGCGCGCGAACGGAACGAAGGTGGATGCCTCCCCCCGGCATCCACCTTCGATTCCAACGATCTACGATCTTTTATTCACACCTGCGGGCCTCACCGTGAAGCTACACTTGTCTCTACGTGCTCAGGCCACGCTTTTGAGTCGGCCAGATTTCGCGTAGTCCTCCCGCCGTCAGCTCGATTTGTTCCTCCGGGTTCGGGCCCGTCACCACGAGTGCATCGCCACGTACACCAATTCCAGTAATCGTGCGCCAGGCGTGAGGTACCTCAATAGCGAACATCGCGTACGAAGCCGCTCGTACGCCTCGTGCGGGCAAACAACGAACCGCTGGCACGCCGAATAGCGGACCACCCAGGATTGCGTCGCGCAGACCCAGTGGCATCGGCGACGTCGCGAACTCCAAGCCGCGCGCCTGAGTCTTTCCGCCCCAAGGAGCGTCGGTGCGAGCGCAGTTCTCTTCCCAATTTGCAACCCATGGAAAATCAGCGCGCCGAAAGCAATAGCCCGCCAGCAATCCGAGCCGCCAATTCAACACCGCGACATACGCCAATTGTGAATCGCGCTCTTCGGCCAGCAACGTGGTTGCGATGAAGCCGCGGCCGTTGCCGGTGAATGGCTGGGAAATGTCCAGGACACGGCCGTTAACGGCCGGCGCGTTCGGCCAGGTAAACTCACGATCACTTTCCAGAGCTTCCTTGCCTTCATAGCCAAGCGGCCAGGTCTTCGAGCGTGTTCCCGGCATCAGGCAAACACTTTCGCCCGCCTGCAGAAACGGCGGGCCAAACGTAGTGTGCTGTGCCCACTGAAAATAGCGATCGCGACTGGTTTCATTGGTTATGGTTTCGGTGACGCAGGCAACGGACTCATTCTCCCGCAGCCTGATATCACGCTGAACTAGGAGTCCGGCACTGGGTGCCGCGCCGCGCACGCTAAGCAGTCCCAGCCCGCGTCGGGAGCCCTTCCTTACCAGCGTCCAGCGGCTGGAGGCCACTTCGCCGTGGAGCGGAAGCCCCTGCAGCGCCTCTTCGTCAGATGGCGCGCCGAAATAGTCCAAGCAGAGGGAATGGCCGGCATAGCCCGAGAGGTACTTGCCGACCGGCGCACAGCCAAATCTCCGGCCATGCTTTTTTTGGGAATAGCGCTCCGGCTCAATGGTTTGCCAGGACGGCTCCCACAGGAGATTCACGTTCGGCGCCGGTCCGGTTCGAAGGCTGAGAGACGACAGATGACCGCCGCCGCGAAGGCAACACAGCGCGATCTGCTCATTCGCCAGTAGCCAGCCAGAACGCTTGCGCCACAGAATCGGGCGGCATTCAATGGAGGATTTAGTTTTTTTTGTAGCCGTCATTTGACTACTCCTGCGCTGCTCTCAGAAAATGCCACTTGGGCAGCTGGATTTGCCATTCCATCAACAAACAATACGGCGCAAAGTGAGCGCTGTCGGTTCACGGAATTTTGCGCGTTGAGTCATCGCGGGCGATTTAACTCCGAGCGTGGTGGGTCCACAGTGGTTGGCCCTTGACCTCGAGATCAAGCACCGAGATATGGTCGCGGCCAAGGTTAGAGACGTACAGCTGATCAAAGTTCGGGCCACCAAAGGCGCAATTGGTGGGTTGACAGAGCAGCAGGTTCTCCACGTCCTGGCAAAGCAACTCGACGTGACCTCTGGTGGAAACGCGATAAATACAGTTGGAGGCGTACGTCGTCACGTAAAGATTGCCCGCCGCGTCAAAAGCCATGCCGTCTGGAACGCGCGCGAGGCCCTCCGCAAACGCCTCGAGGCTGCCAGAACTTCCGTCAGCCTTGATTTCGATTCTGACTACCCGATCGAGATTACTTTCCACGACGTATAGATAACGCTCCCGCGCGTCGAGCGCCAGTCCGTTGGCGAAATGGAACGGACCGGCGGCAAAGAGTTCCGCCTTCCCTCGATGTGACAGGCGCCACACTACTCCGTTTGCTTGCTTCCATTCTCCCGAATCGCTGAAGTACAGATTTCCTTGAGAATCGAATACGCCGAAATTGGGCGTTCGAATTTTAATTCCGTCCACGTGATCGGCGACGAGAGTAACCGTGCCTTGCTGCGTCACTTTCATCAATGCTTGCTTGCGGAGGTCACACACGTAGATGTTCTCATCGCGATCGAGAGCGAGGCCTAGGCAAAAGCCCGTAGTATTCGCGAACTCCTCGACGCTCTTTCCGTCCTCGGAGATTCGATAGACTTGTCCGGCCTCTCCGCCCGCGTACACCGTGCCATCGCGGGCCACGGCAACGCACTCGGGATGGTCCAGGCCCTCAACCAGACGTCGGACTCTTGAAACGGGATAAAGCATCGGCTTTTCCTCTCGAAACAAACCGCCAGGGTTTCCCGGCGTCCTCGGAATAAACTATCGCGCGCTCTGGAAGACTTCCTCGAGCAGTGCTTCTTCCGCGTCCAGAATGCTTTCGATCGTCGCCAGGCGCGCCTTGCTCGGAACAAACTCCAACTGTCGAATCCCAAAGGGGTCAATTTCGCGACGCATCAATCGCAGCTGCTCCTCACTTGGAGTTGGCGTGCTCGGCAAAGGATCGGCGACCAGGAATTCACCGCCCGTCTGCCGGCGAACTTCTTCGAGCGTTATCCCCGGGTGAATGCTCACGAGCCGAAATCGCTGGCTGGCGAAGTCCAATTCAAAAGTTCCCAGATTTGAAATCAGCCGTACTTTTCCCGGCTGAAGTCCGGCCTGAACTCGCGCTTCATCGGTTAATAGCCCTCTCGATGCGGTGCAAAACGAAACCGCATCCACGAAACGCTCGGGCGAGTGCCGCGTCAGGTAAAGTACAAAGTTCTTGTGCAGGTTTGCCACGTCGGCCATTCCGCCTTGCCCTGGGAGACGCAGACGCTTGCCCTTGCTCTCGATCCAAGCGTTATTCGTGCGTCCATGCACGTCCACCTGGGCCACGGTGATGACCTCGTGGGTGATCCTCCCCGTCTGGTAATACCAATGATAGGTCTCGTCTCCTCCCCAGAACACTTTGGCGGTTTGCCAGTCCAGTGGCTCCGCCAGGGTCAACGACATCGGATGAGATTCAACGTCAACGAACCCACCGTTCAACGAGATCAGCGTCAGTCCAGGAGCATGGAGCCGTTTTGCCAACAAATAAGACACCATAGCGAGCGGAGAAACCGACCCGACAGAACAAATACTGGAATTATCGTATTCGCGCGCCAGCGCTACCGCCAGGAACTCGTCCACCGTGTACGGACTGCCGGCTTCGATGGCTAATCCATATTTAGCCAACCGTTCGGCCGTCAGAGCGCGAACTGAAACTCGCGCAGCCCGCCGAAGAAACGTCGCCCGCCGCTCTGGGCACACAAATCTCGATTTCGAAATTTCGCTGGTCGGCGCTATTTCCACTGAATGCGAGCCCGACTCGACAGTCTTGGATTTCGTGCTCTCGGCTCCTTCGCGCACGAAACCGATCAACCGGCGATAGTCGGTCGAATAATAAGGCAGGCATGAGGTCGGATACGCACCGCTGGGGACACAGGCCACTGCCGTGACGAAACTATGCGGTAGCACGTAAGATTTCGGCGCATCCCCCAGCTTTCCAACCTCAACGATCTCCTCAACCGTGAACAGTTTCGTCTTCGCCGCCCCTAAGAGGCTCACATCCAGGCCACGCGCGCCTTGAATCTCCACGTTACCGTCGCGATCGGCCCTCTGCGCGTGAATCAGGAGAACATCAATATCCAAACGCCGAGCCTGCCCGATTGGTTCACCAGTAAAAGGGGAAACGGTCTGCTTCCAAAAGTCTCCTACGCTCATCAAGTCGGATCCTGCCGGCAACTGGAATGGCATTTCGGGAAGATTGAAGAAGGCGGCGTGTAATGCTTGTATCATGGCCAGAGCGGTCCATTCTTCCACTTCGATCCGCTGAGTTTCCAACGCTTCGCGGAATTGCGGCGATAATCCGAGGATATCCAAGCTTGAGAAACAAAAGATGAGTTTCTTCACGGCGTCCGCTTGCAGAAATAATTCGAGCGGCAGACCTCCTCCCCAACTCACATACGTAAAATCTCGGCGACCGAGGGCTATTACAGACTCAATGAGAGCTATAGGGAGACGGGCAAGATGTACCCCGCCAACTCCTATACGCGCACCACTCGGCACTTGTTGCGCCAATTTATCAAGGCTTAAGATCGGGGTCATGCGAAGGCGAAAACCTCCAAACCGACAGCCTACTAGAATAGCCCGCGCAACGGGTCGCAGTATAGCAGCATGGCTAAGTTCCGCAGCTCGTCCAACAATCTGATCGGTCGTGATAAAAAATGGGCGTGCTTCCATCGCGCTGTGATACGGTTTCACAAGTCCAAGAGGGTAAAAAACAGAGCCAAGGTTCGTCCAGGATGACCGGCAATCGAGTCTTGGAATGCAATTCGACTCAATCCGACGAGCTTGTTCTTGGGTAAACTCTACAGGTCACTCAAAGCCAAGTTGATTTTAAAAGCGTAAGCAGCGACGAAACTTGTCCAGCGCGGCAGTTTCGAACAATCCGAACAAGAGAGGAAACCTCAATTATGCGCCTCAAAGACCGGGTAGCGCTTGTCTCTGCGATGGCCAGCGGCATCGGTCAAGCAATCGCGCAACGGTTTGCCGCGGAGGGCGCTGCGATAATTGGCGTTGATGTTGACGAAAAGGGAGGCATCAGCACCAGAGACGGAATCCTCTCGCACGGCGGCCGCATTCTATTCCACCGCGCGGACGTCGGCTCACAGGTCGAGGTTCAGCAAGCAGTGGAAGCTGGTTTGCGGGAGTTTGGAAAAATTGATGTATTAGCGAACGTTGTAGGGATCGCCTCAGAAGCTCCGTGCCATAAAATGGAGCTGAGCGACTGGGAACGCATCATTCGCGTGAATCTCACCAGCATGTTTCTCACCTCCAAGTATGTCTTGCCCAGCATGATTGAGCGCAAGTACGGTTCAATCGTGAATATGGCATCCGTGCAAGGGCTACTTGGTCTTGCGGGATATCCGCACTATGCGGCGAGCAAGGGCGGAGTCATCAGTTTGACCAGGCAAATGGCTCGGGAATATGCCTCCACGGGAATTCGCGTTAACTCCATTGCTCCCGGAACGATCGATACGCCTTTGAACAAGCAGGTGCTGGAACGGGCAGCAGACCCCGAAGCTCTCCGCGCCGTCTGGCTGAAGATGCATCCGATGGGGAGATTGGGAACCCCCCTCGACGTTGCCAACGCGGCACTCTACCTCGCGAGCGATGAAAGTTCATGGGTGACGGGTCAATGTCTGGTTATCGACGGCGGAATGACGGCTTGTGCGCCCGCTTAATCGACCATTCAACAGGCAATTCCCAAGACTCACGTCGGCAAATCAGGAGGATCAACAATTATGGCGGGACCGCTTCAGGGATTGCGCGTCGCGGATTTCAGTCAACTCGTGCAGGGACCCAGTGCGACGCAACTCTTGGGAGACCTGGGCGCGGACATCGTGAAAATCGAGCCGCGCGGCGGAGAATGGTCGCGAAGCTGGTCTATCGGTGACACCTTTGTGCAAAAGGAGAGCCTGTCTTTTCTAGCTTTCAATCGCGCGAAGCGAAGCATCACACTCGATTTGAAAGCCGCTGAGGGAAAGGAAATTGCTCTTCGCATCATTAGATCGTCCGATGTGCTGCTCGAAAACTTTCGCCCCGGTGTCATGGACCGTCTGGGTCTTGGGTACGAAACATTGTCCGCGATCCAGCCGGCACTGATCTACTGCGCGAGTTGTGGCTGGGGGCAGGATGGGCCGTACCGGGAGCGTCCGGGCCAGGATTTGTTGGCGCAGTCTATAGCGGGAGTATTGATGTTGAATGGCACAGCCAGCGATCCACCAGTGCCTGTAGGGATTGGCCTAGCGGATCTTACGGCAGGTCTGCACATCACGATCGCCGTGTTGTCCGCTCTTTTTGAAAGAGCGCGCTCCGGAAAGGGCCAGCGGGCTGATATCAACCTGTTGAACTCGATGATGCATCTTGCGACGCAGGAATTGACCCTCTATCTCAACACGCTGCGCGAACCGCAGCGCAGCGCGGCCGGGATTGGTCATCCCTACGTAGGCGCGCCCATGGGAGTTTACAAAACACAAGATGGCTACATTTCGGTGGCGATGATGCCTCTCCAGAAAGTCGCTGGATTGGTGGGGGTCGAGGGGTTCGAAGGAAACGATTCGCGAAACGCTACCGCAGACCGAGATGAGATAAAACGAAAGCTTGAGAACGGATTCATCAAGAAAACAACCGCCGAACTCATGGACATTTTCATGGCTGCGGATATCTGGGCCGCTCCTGTAAACACTTTTCCCGATGTCGAGCGTGACCCCCAGGTGCGGCACAACAAAATTCTCGTGGAATTTGAGCATCCGGTCGCCGGGAAATTTCGCACCGTCGGAATGCCGATCGAGTTTAGCCGGACGCCCGGCGAAATCCGCAGACCGCCGCTCCTGGGCGAGCATAAAGACGAAATTCTTGCCGAGTTGGGATACAGCGATAACGAAATCGCGCATTTCAAAGAGGCGAAGATCGTTTAGGTTTTCGAACGCCGGCAGAGATTCTTTCAGTTTATTCTGCGTACGCAATCACAGGCGGCGTCATCGAACGGTGCCGGCGCTCTGTTGCTCGTCGGGGCTCGATCCTCATGATCGAATCGCCGGCTGCAACACGACAATAAGGAGATTGCCCGTGATAACCCTTCGGGGGATGACTTGGAAGCATGATCGAGGTCTTGCGCCCATGCTTGCCACGGCCGCCCGGTGGTCCGAGACGCATTCCGACATTCGCATTGAATGGGAAACTCGTTCGCTTCAGGGATTCGCCGATCATCCGATCCGAGAGCTGGCCGAGGAATTTGATTTACTGGTGCTCGATCATCCGTTCATCGGCACAGTCGCAAAAGGTGGTTACCTCGTTCCACTGGATAACCACATCTCTCCTGAGGTTCTCTCCAAGTTGCGGAGCGAAAGTGTCGGCGCTTCGCATGAAAGTTATTTCTATCAGGACCACCAGTGGGCGCTGGCGATCGATGCAGCGGCGCAAGTAGCCGGATACCGCCCGGACTTGCTTGCTGCAGCGGGGGTGACGGTTCCTTCAGCCTGGGACGAAGTTTCTGAGCTGGCTCGGATCCGAAAAGGGTTTGTAACCGCGCCGTTGCTTCCGGTGGATTCGTTTTGCAGCTTCCTTACACTGTGCACGAGCTTCGGCGAAACGCCTTTTGCCGCAGGGTCACACCAGGTAGTTGGTAAGGGAGCTGGCGAATCAGCGCTGCATCAGCTACAAGCTTTAGGGGAATCCGCAATTCAAGAAGCGCAGGAATTAAATCCCATCGCCGTGTGGGAGAAGATGAGCACTACGGACGAGATTGCTTATTGTCCGATCGCGTTCGGCTATTCGAATTATGCGCGTCCCGGTTACCGGCGAGCCCCTATCCACTTTACAAACATTCCCTCCCGGCCGCCCGGCGGACCCGTGGGCTCTGTGCTAGGCGGGGCGGGTCTTGCCATCTCTGCCCGCTGCCGAGAGCTTTCCGCTGCCGTCGATTACGCGGTGTGGGTGGCCAGCGCGGAATGCCAGAAAACGATTTACGTTCAATCGGGTGGCCAGCCGGGCAACAGGAAGGCCTGGATCGACGCCGGAATCAATGCGATGTCAAACCATTACTTCGAAGCTACTCTTCCCACACTCGAACAGGCGTTCCTGCGGCCTCGGTTTGCGGGTTTCGTAGAATTCCAAACGCAAGCCTCGTTTCTGATCAGCAACTTTTTGATGGGAAAGTGCAGTTCAGTGGCCACTTTGGACTCGCTCGATGAACGTTTTCGTAAGGCGACGTCATAGGCAGTCGCCTGCAAGCCGATTGTAGGGATCTGTAACACACGGAAATCGCGTGGAGATCATGAAAGAAACCTGGCGCTGGTTTGGACCACAGGATCCCATTTCGTTGGCGCAGATAAGACAGGCCGGAGCGACTGGCATCGTCACGGCACTGCACCACATTTATCGTGGCGAGGCATGGCCCCTAGACGAAGTTCTCAAGCGCAAAGCCGAAATCGAATCCGCGGGCCTGGTTTGGTCAGTCGTGGAAAGCATTCCGGTTCACACTTCCATCAAGCTACGCTCCGGGCCCTATCGCCAGTACATCGCCGCATGGAAGGACTCTCTTGCCGCCGTCGCCAAGGCCGGGGTCCCGGTTGTCTGTTACAACTTCATGCCTCTCGTTGATTGGACGCGCACGAATTTGATGTGGCGCCTGCCCAACGCGGGATATGCGTTGCGCTTTGATGCCATTGATTTCGCGGCCTACGATTTATTCCTCCTCCAGCGTCTGGGTGCCGAGCGGGAATACGCGCCGGAGCGCGTCGCTGCCGCGCGCACTCGCTTCGCCGCGATGTCCCCAGCGCAACAGGACGAACTCGAGCGCGCCATTATCGCGGGACTTCCCGGCGCGGAATCTTCCTACGACCGCAAGGCGTTTCGGGAGTCGCTCGCGGCATGGGAAGGGATCACGTCCGACGACCTGCGCTCTGCCCTCGTCGCTTTCCTGCGGGAGGTGGTACCCGTCGCGGAAGAGCTTGGCGTCCGGCTCGCCATTCACCCGGACGACCCGCCATGGCCGCTTTTCGGTTTGCCCCGCGTGGTCTCCACCGCCGATGACGTGCGCCGCATTTTCAGTTGCGCTGACGCGCCTCCCAATGGCTTGACGTTCTGTATTGGATCTTTCGGCGCGCGCGCGGACAATGATCTGCTCGCGATGATCCGCGAATTTGCCCCGCGCATTCATTTTGCGCACCTGCGTCAGGTTACGCGGGAAGCGGACGGCTCGTTTTACGAAGCCGAGCACCTGCACGGTAGCTCAGACATCGTCGCGGCGGCGCACGCGCTTCTGGCAGAAGAATCCCGCCGGCGGCGCGAACACCGCAAAGATCATGAGATTCCCATGCGACCCGATCACGGGCACCTGCTCGCCGACGATATCGGCAAGAAGACCAATCCTGGCTACTCTTATGTCGGCCGACTGAAGGGGCTCGCCGAGTTGCGTGGTCTGGCGCACGGACTGCTTAGTGCCGCGCCGGATTTAGCGGACTGAGCGTGCGGGTGTATATTCGCATTTGCGTGACACTCGAGAAATAAAGAGAGCGAACACCCATGAAAGAATTCGAAAATAAAATCGCCATTGTCACCGGCACCACGGGAATCGGCCGAGCCGTCGCGATTCGCCTGGCGGCGGGCGGTGCGAACGTCGTCGCCTTAGGCATTGACGCAGCCGCAAACCGCGAACTCCAGCAGATTTCCGACGTGCAACACTCAGCGCTTCACGTCGAGCTATGCGACGTGAGTATTCCGGAGCAGGTCAAAGCCGCGGTCGCCAAAACCGTCGCAAAATTCGGCGGGCTCGATTTTATCGCCAATGCTGCGGCCTTTCATCCCTTCGGGAACAGCGTCGAAACAGATCCTGAAACCTGGAACCGCTGCATCGCCGTAAATCTCAGCAGCGTTTATCTCCTCTCACATTTTGGCATTCCGGAAATGCGGAAACGAGGCGGCGGATCGATCATCATACTCGCCTCCGTTCAAGGCTATGCATGTCAACCCGGGGTTGTCGCCTATGCTACGTCGAAGGGCGGCCTGCACAGTTTGACGCGCGCTCTGGCATTGGAC
>Ga0209139_10000633_pt1 | contig 12374 bp, 10 predicted proteins | sample BogFormECP14_OM3_FD_188246 | JGI IMG/M metagenome (GOLD analysis project Ga0209139, IMG submission 188246) | Bog forest soil microbial communities from Calvert Island, British Columbia, Canada - ECP14_OM3 (SPAdes) (version 2) | ecosystem: Environmental > Aquatic > Freshwater > Wetlands > Bog ...
CTTGTGACTTGCCAGCACCCCTTTGCCGTCGCCGTGAACCGCCCGGTCAGTTTGGACGCGGTAACAAAAACCTGCGCCGGATTCCAGGCCGGAGCGGTCGCACAATCGTTCGGGCCATCTGGAGCGGACACGCAAATGGTGGAGGACGCCGCCTGGGCGTGGCCAGAGCATGCGCTCACAGCCAGCGTCGCCGTCACCGCCCGCGCGCCGCCCGGGAGAGTGGTCAGTTGGGGCGGCGACAGTGTGAACGAGCACGACGAATCGGCAGGGTCCTCCGGGGGTTGATCCATCGGCAGGCCCTGCTCCGCAGCCGCCAGCGGGCCGGACGTTGAACCGGCGATCGAGCCGCCAAACACGAGCGCTGCCAAGACAAAGACCCATACCGCAGACCGGGAAGTCATCGGTAAATCATAGCGGCTCACCTGGGGGTTTTGAGTCGAAAAGCCCAGCCGCAGCCCAGTCCGTGCGGGTGCCGAGACACCCGTCCGGTCTGTGGCGGAACGTGACGCCGCGATTCGACGGTTGGCAGTCGGCGCCCGTGTGTTAATCGATGATGTCCCGGACTCTGACGGTGGTGAGACCATAGAGCAGTACTTCCCGGACGGTGTCCGTGTGGCGACGCCAGTGCGCTTCGGCTTGGTCTTCGTCGCCGGCACGCAGCAGATCGATGAAGCGACGGTGGGAGCATTGCAATTGCTCGTAGTGCGCCTTAGGAATATTGCGCCTGCGCCGCAGTACTTCGGCGGTGTGACATTCAGTGACCTCGTGCAGCATTCCAGCTATCACGCTCAGCGTCGCGTTGCCGGTCGACTCGACTAGCCGGCGGTGAAACATGGCACTGGATTGGGCGAAGTGTCCTGACTCAAAGGCTGCCGGAATGTCCGTCCTAACAAAGGATTCGAGTTCGTCCAGAACCTGGCGGGACCCTCTCTTTGCAAGCAGTCTGGCGGCGACGACCTCTATTTCGGAGCGGGCGGTCATAACGTCTGCGATGGTGGCGGTCGCAACCTGAAGCAGCAGACCGATTGGGCGGGCGACGATCTCGGGGCCGGGCATTCGTACCCGCGCGCCAGAGCGTGAACCGCGGCGTACCTCGACGAGTCCGTCGGACTCGAGCAAGCGTAGCGCTTCGCGAAGGGTGGATCGGCCCACCGCGAAGTGATGCATTAACTCTGCCTCGTTGGGCAGGAAGTCCCCCTCTTTGAGTTCTCCCTCGACGACCATGCGGCGAAGCGTACGTGCGACGATCTCGGCAGCCTTAGGGACGCGCGTCGGTGTTGACCCATTTCCCACGCCGGCGTCAAGTCTGGTCGGGGGGTTTCGACAGGGTCTCGTTTGCGACATGTTCTCTTGTCACCGATCCTGTCTTTGACGTCGAGCATCGGTACGACCCGTCGGCAATGCCGGTGGCGCGCTGTAGCGACGGGCCCTCGGGCTCATATCGGATCGAATTGCGAAATGAGCCAGCGGCCGTCGATCTTGTCGAGGGTGACTCTTACGGTGGATGCGGTATCGGATGGTGCATCTTGGCCGACGATGACGGTTTGGTTCACGAAAACCATTACCACCGCGTGCATTTCGCTCGCCGACACCGAAGATGCCGCCGGGACGGTGGCAACCGCGGAGATCTGCTTTTGCTTTGCACCGGGGATGACGACGTCGTGGGTTAGCGAGGTGTAGGAGTCCCGGAAATTACCGGTGAGCCGCTCGCGTGCTGCGCCGAGGTCCTTCTCGACCGTGTCCGGGCGGTAGGAGAGCAACGCTATCGTGCTGTCCCTGGCTGCTTGCACCGATGCGATGCGGGCGGTGTCGTCCTCCCGGCTTGACGAGTCCTCCCATTTCAGGAACGCCGCAGCCGAGGCGATCAGCAGCGCCACTGCAGGAAGCAGTCCGAAGGCTAGAACTCGCGACCAGGCAACCCGCTTGGTGGCCTTGGCAAATCCGCTAGCTTTTGATTGCGCGGCACCTTCGGCGTCCTCAGCGCCCCTGGTTTCTTGGTCGTCAGCGCCGTGACATGTGGGCGACTTCTCGGTTGATTCGTCATCGGCTGCTGTGGTGGCTTCGTGCCCGACATCCGTTCCGACCGGCGCAGTGGTTGATGCTTTTACTGACTGATCTTCTGTCGTCGTTCCTTCACGCAAGTGTTCGTTGCTGTCGTGGTGCGGGTCAGTGCCGCCGCGCCGCAGTGTCTTCACGGCACGAACTCGACGTTGGAGACCTTGGCCTGATTGCCAACTTTCTGCACGTCGATACGCATCCGCCATGCACGCGGATCCTGCTGGTCCGCACCGGCATTCGACGTCTGGACGCTCACTGCTACCAGCACCTCGGCCTGATCGCTCCTGGCGGATTCCATGCCGGCCTCGGTGACAGTGCCCACCGATTTCGACTGCACCTGTTTGACTACATCGATGAATGGTTGCTTCCGCGTGGCGAAGTTGTCGTAGAAGGTGCCCGTTGCCGAGGCGAGGATGCGCTGCACATCGGCGTCGACTTCGGTGTAGCTGACAGTGGTGAGGTTCAGTGCAGCTTGCCGGCCGACCTGGAGGAACACGTTTCGCTGCTCATCGGCCTGATGAGACTGGTTGGCGCGAAACGCTTCCCAGCCGACCAGCCCCGTCAGCGCCACGATGAAGACCAAGCCGACGGTTGTCGCCAGTCGAACGGGAGAGGCAGGGCTTTTCGGTGGCTTAGCGTTATCGTCATCTTGGTCAACCATCGCGCTGCAGTCCTCGCCGTCATCCATCTCGCCGGGCGCAGACGCGTCCGGCTCCTCGGATCCGTCACCTTCGAATTTCGGCTCGATCACGTGAGCTGTCGATTCGGCTAACTGCCCCTGCGATGTCGACGACGCATCGGCCGGGTTGCTAGACCCGGGATTCGTCGACTCGGTCAGTTCCCCTGTGGGGGCAGAATCATCGTCTGCCATGTTTTCTCCTCTCCCGGTTTGTGGCCCAGGTTGGCTTGTGTGTACACATGCCCGTCGGGTCCGATGTAGGTGCCGGTCGCTGGGTCATACTCGGCGGCCGCGATCGGTGGCGGCGCAGCAGCGGGCGGTGTCGCTGGCGCCCGCGAAGCTGGAGAGCCGAGCGGCGGCTGCGGGATGGGCTGGCCCGTCGCGGTGGCGTTCGGGTCACCCTTCCAGTTGTAGCCGTCGTTAAGCGGGACGTAGTTCTCGTCGCTCTCACACATCTTCACCGTCGGAGCGCGTTTTCCCGGCCGCGTCTCGCATGGCGTGTTGCGTGCGCCGCGGACGTTGAACATCGCGTCCTGCGGTATACGGCAGTACAAGTCACCGGCCGGTCGATCCGGAAAGTCCTCGTAGCTGGGCGCTCGTTCCTGCTGGGGCGGCAGAAAACCGGTCGTGCACGGTGGCGGAATATTGAGGTTCAGGTTGAAGCTCAGATAGCCGCCCTTATAGCCTGTGATGCTCCTATTCGGCACGCTGATCGCTTGAAAGTCGGCCGCGCCCTGTGGCAGCAGCACAAGCAACTGCTCGAGATCGGCGCGGTAGGTGACCGCGACATCACCGATGCTGACCAAGTTGGCCAACACAATCGGCAGCGTCGGTGATAGTCGGTCCAATAGCGCCCGCACCTCCTGTGCCGCCGGGGCGCCCTTCTGGAGTACGCCTTGCACTGCGGCGTCGTTGGTCTGCAGCTGCTTGGTGACGTTGGCCAGCCGCGCCGCCCACAATTGCACTGAATCCGCGGTGTTGGTTTGCGTATCCAAAACCGGCGCGACGTTGTCGATGACATTGGTCAGGTCGGCCAAATTCTTCCTGGCGTCTATGGCCAGCGTGGTCGCTCCTTTGACTAGGTCAGAGATCTCCGGCCCGAGCCCGCCGAACGCGGTGTAGGCCTCATCGACCACTGTGTTGAGGTTGTCCGCCGGAATTGCCTGCAGCCCACGGTTTGTCGCGTCCAGCAACGCGTTGATGTCCGGTGGAACCGAGGTGCGGTCCCGCGGAATCACATCGCCGCTTTTCAACGGCACCGAACGATCGTTGCGCGGCAACAGCGCGACATACTGCTCACCGACCGCGGACTGACTGTGTACCTGCGCGTCCAGATCGGAGGGAATCTTGACATCCGACCGCAGCGACAACACGGCCTCGATGCCGGTGTCGGTCAGCTGGATGTCCTTTACCTGCCCGACCTCGGTGCCACGGTAGGTGACGTTGCCTCTTTGATACAGTCCGCCCGCTTCGGGCAGCTGCACCGTCACCGCATAGTGCCCGACGCCGAACAACAAGGTCGGCAACCTGACGTAACCCAATCCCATGACCGTTAAAGCGGTCAGCGAAATCGCCATGAAGATCGCCAACTGGATCCGGATTAGTCTGGTCATGCGCATGTTAGTGCCCCTGCTCCCAGTGGTAGGGAACCAGCAGGGGATTGCCGGGGTTGAAAGCTTTGCGGTGTCCTGGGCGTCCAGGACCGCGCGCGGTGCACGGGCTGGGCAGCTGGCCAACGGTGCGGCCCCACTGCAGCTCCAACTCGGTCAGGTTGCACTCGAAGCGGGTGCCGGTGAAAAACGACGAATCGAGCCGGCTCAATGTCAGGTCAATGATTGCCGTCAGGTTGGCGTAATCCCCGCGTTGCCACTTGGATAACGTTTCTTTGGGAAATGGGAAGGTGGCGTAAAAGCTCAGCGAGCGGGTCAGTGCGGGACCGGCGTTGGCCAGTGATTCCAGTACTGGGCCAAGGTCTTTGAGCTCCTTCACCAACTGTTCCTTGGTCTGGTTCGCCGAATCGGCGGCCAGCGCACTGAACTTGCCCAGCTGGTCGAGACCATCGGCCAACTGCTGTCGCTCGTCCTTCAGGACGCTCAGCGCGGCAGGGATGGTTTTCAGCGCCTTGTCTATCACTGGCTTCTGACCGGCAAGCTGACCGACCAGATTGTTGAAACTGTCAGTCGCAGAGATGATGTCACCAGTCTGGTCGTTGACATAGCTGATGAACGTGTCCAATTGGTGGATCAGGCTGCGCAGGTCGTTCTCGCGGCCGGCGAAGGCGGTGCTCACCGCCTGTGTGATGTCTTGGATTTCGCCGATCCCGCCGCCGTTGAGCAACAGCGACACCGCCGCCAGGGTCTGCTCGGTCGTCGGATACCCGCCGCCCGCCGACAACGGGATCAGCGACCCGTCATGCAGTTTGCCTTCAGAGGCGACATTTTTAGGTGGCGCCAACTCGACGTGCTTTGAACCGAGCAGGCTGGTTTGGCCCAGCTTTGCGGTCGCGTTGGCCGGCAAGTTGACATTGCCGTTGATGGTCATGGTCAGCAACGCATGCCAGCCTTGGCGCTCAATGTTGGTTACGTTTCCGACCGTGACGTCGCCAACCCGAACGCGGGAGTTGCGCTCGATGTTTTCGACATTAGGCAGCTGCGCCTGGATGGTATAGGCGCCGGGGCCATGGCCCTGGGTGCCCGGCAGCGGTAGGGAGTTCGCTCCTCTCCAATTGGCGCAGCCGGACAGCCCGGCGACACCCAACGCCACTAGCGCGCACGCGGCGACAGCGTAGGCCCGCGGTCGCGTCATGATCCCGCTCCAGGGGGCATCATGATTCCGGGCAGTCCATCGGCAGGCTTGGTTTGGCGCGCCCCAGCACCAAACGGTGCGGCCATACCGGGCGGCGCAGGTATAGCCGCGGCAGCCGTCGATGGACTGGCCGGTGCGTTGTTAGGACCGGGCGGCGGAATATAGTCCGGGCGCAGCCAGTCCTCGCTGTAGGTAACCTCGTTCGGCCGGGCCATGGCACCGACAAAGGGGTTGATCCCAAGCGGCGGGAAGTTGTACTGCCGGTTCTTGATGATCGGCGCCAGATACTGCGCGCACAACTTCGACGACTGTTGGGCATTCAGGCGCGACGCGGCTTGTACGGCCCCGCACAGGAATGTAATCGGGTTCGCGAAGTTGTTGAACGCCAGCACACCGGCAAGGGTGTCCTGTGCGGGTTGGTAGATGTTCAGGAAGTTCTGAAATGCGTTCGGCGCGATGTGCAGTGTCTGCTTGATGTCGTCGAGGCTCTGATTGAGCGCCGTGGTGACCGACGCCAACTTGTCCGACGTGCTACCCAATGATTCCCGGTTATCAGCCACGAAGCTCTGCACGTCACCGACCACGCTGTTGATGTCAGAGACGGCGTTGCCGATCGCGTTGGGGTTCTCGGCGAGCAGCCCGGTCACCGACGCCAGGTTTCTGTTCAGCTGGCGCATTAGGTCAGTGCTGCTTTGCAGCGCGGAAACCAGTATGGACAGGTTCTTGATGGTGCTGAAAATGTCGGTGCTGTGGTCGCCGAGCGCGGAAAACGCCTGTGACAGTTTGATGATGCTGTCTCGTATGTTGGCGCCCTGGCCGCGTAGGTTGTCGGCGGCGGTGTTGATGAAAGCGCCCAGCGTGCTCACCCCGCCCGGTCGAGTGGGTTGCAGCGTCTCGGTGAGCCTTTGGAGCTGCTGACGGAAGTCGTCCCACTCGACAGGAACGGCGGTGCGCTCCTGGGGGATCACGGCGTTGTCCTGCATGACCGGGCCGCCTGTGTAGGCCGGTGTCAGCTGAATCGTCCGGGAGCTGACCAATGCCGGCGACAAAATCGCAGCCTTTGCGTCCGCGGGCACCTTGTACTTGCCGTTGAACCAGAACGTGATCTTTGCGTGCTGCGCTTGAGGCTCGATCTTGTCGACTTTGCCGACGGGGACGCCGAGAATACGCACCTCGTCGCCGGCGAAGATGCCGTTGCTGTCGGCGAAATATCCGACAACGTGTGTGCGGTCGGTATCACCTGCCGAACGGCTCGCCACGACTATTCCTGCGATCAGCAGGACCGTCAGAAGGGTCGCAAGGCCGGTCCGTGCGTAACGGGTAATGATCACTGTCCACCTCCTGCAGATGCAGGCCCGGGCCGCGGTGTGATCGGTGCAGCGCCGGCCGGCGGAACGTGCGCCGCTGGCGCGCCTTCGCCCGGCGCGGGTACAAAGATCCCACCCGGTGGCGGTAGATGGGATTGCGCGTTGGGCGGCGCAGCGGCTGGTGGCCCCGGTGGCGGGCCGCCCGGCGGCGGCGCGGGCAGCGGTTCGCGGTACGGATAGCGAGGATCGCCGGGTTTACCGGTGATGGCGTCGGGAAGATTCAATTTCGGCTGGCCACCCTGGCCGGTACGGGGGTAAGGCACCGGCAGCGGCGGCGTGCCTGGCTGGCCGACCGGCGGATCGGAACGATCGGACGGCAACAACACGTTGGGGTCGAGTCCGAGGTCGGAGAACGCCGCGTCGACGAACGGCTCCAGGAACTGCCCGGGAAGCAAATTGGCGAGATAGGCCTTGAAAAACGGTCCCGACGACACCGATTCACCCAACGACATGGCAAACGAGTTGAGCTTCTTGATGGCCAACTGCGCCTGTTCTTTGCGGTTGTCCACAATCGTCAGGACTTCGTTGAGCTTGTCCAACGCGGGTTTGAGGGTCTGCCTGTTCTCGGTGATGAGTCCTCGGAGCTGCTTGCTGACACCGGAGATGTTGCCCGAAATCTGTTCTAACGCACTGCTTTGGCTCTCCAGCTGCCTCAGCAGCGCATTCGTGTTGGCGATCACGCTGATGAGCTGCTCGCTGCGCTCGGCAAGCACGCCCGTCGCCTTGCGCGCGTTGGCCAAGAGATTGCGCAGCTGTGCGTCGCGCACATCGAGGGTCTTCGAGAAGCGTGCCACGCCCTGCACGGCAACCTTCAGATCCGGCGGAGTGTCTTTGAAGGTGTCCGACAGCACGGCCAGGGAGTTGGACAATTGGTCGGTATTCAGTCCGCTGATGGTCATGGTCAGATCACCAAGCGCGTCGGGTAGCTGATAAGCGGGCCTGGTGCGGTCGACGGGGATCGCGCCGGATTGCTGGCCGGTACCACGTGGGGTGATCTCAAGGATCTTCGCGCCCAGGAGGGTTTTCGTCTTGATCGCCGCCTCGGTGCGGTCCCCGAGCCGGATATTCTTCTCGACGTTGAACTGCACCAGCACTCGGGGGCCGTCCAGCTCGATGTCGGACACCTGCCCCACCCGATACCCCGAAACCTGCACCGCCGCACCGGCAATCAGGCCGCCGGCTTCGGTGAAATACGCTGAGTAATGCTTCTTCTGATTGAAGAACGGCACCTTGTCGTAATTCATCGCTCCCAGCACCACCGCGGCAGTCAGCCCCACCCCCACCGCGGCGATCACGAAGGGATTGCGTTCGGCGAATGTCTTCATTTCGGCGTACACCTCCCGGTGTCCTGACCCGCCAACTTGATGTACACCGGCTGGCCTCCCTTGCCGTTCACCTTGAGGAGCAGGTCGCACAGGTAGAAGCTGAACCAGTCACCGTTGAGGCCTTGGCGGGAGAGGTTTTGGTAGGCATCGGGCAGTGTGTTGATCAGGTTGTCGACGTAGGCGCGGTCGGCCGCAACCAGACCCGCGGTCCGATCGGTTTCATGGACCACTTTGGTAATGGGTGGGCGCGCCTGGGCGAGCAGGTCGGCGATCGAGGCGGCGGCGGCATTGCCATATGCCACCGAGTTGCTGATGTCCTGCTTGCGACCCGCAAGCGTTGACACCAGCTGCGAGAGCGAGTCGACGGCTTTGGCGAACTGGGTGCTCTGATCCCCGAGTGACCCCAGCACGCTGTCCAGGTTGGCGATGACCTGTCCGATCAGTTGATCGCGGTCCGCGAGGGTGTTCGTCAAGGCCGCGGTGTGGGTAAAAAACGAGCTGATGGTGTCGCCCTCACCTTCGAAGGCTTTGATCAACTGACCGGACAGCGCGTTGACCTGGTTAGGATCCAGCGCACGGAACAACGGCCGGAAGCCACCGATGAGCGCATCTAGGTCCAGCGCCGGCGAGGTGTTGGACGGCGGAATGGTGTCACCGGGTTTGAGTTTCGTGGTAGCGCCCGCACCTTCCTCCAGCGCGAGGTAACGGCCTCCGATCAGGTCGTCATAGCGGATCACGGCCCGGCTGCCCTGCGTGAGCACCACTGAGTTGTCAGCGCTGAACTGCACCACCACCGTCGTGTCGGGTTGAACGGTGATCTTGTTGACCTTGCCGACCTCAACACCGGCGATCCGCACAAACTGGCCGTCCTGCAGACCGCTGACGTTGGTGAAGTCGGCGTTGTAGGTCTTCGCGGACTCGAAACGCAATCGGGCGAATACCGCGAACAACGCGAAGGTGCCGAATAAGCACACCACCGTGAAGACGGCGAGGCGCCAAACGGCGCCAGCCAGATTATCTTTCACCGGTGTGACCCTCTCGTGGCGTGCGTGCTGGGACGATGACCGATCAAGGTGATGGCGCCGCCTCGTGTGGCAGAAACGGCGTCGGGGTGGGCTGCACCGATGCCGGCACCGGAACTACGAACGGCTCCGATCCTGGCGGCGGGGGGCCGGGTTCGCGCGGCGCACCCGGCGGTGGCGCCGGCGGAAGCCCTGGGTATAGCGGCGTTCCATCAGGCGCATATTGAGGTGCCCCGTAGGGCGGTGCTCCCGGATACGGGATTGGGCCGGGCGCAGGACCGCCCGGGTACCGGATGCTGGGGGGTTTGGGAGTCCCCCGGGTCACCGGGAAGTAGTCGGCGTAGCCCGGGAAGCCGATGCCTGGGTTGGGCCGCACGTCGACTCCGGTGCCCCAGCCGGTGTCGGTGACCAGGTAGCGCTGCGGAAAATCCTTCGCGACGTCCGGCAATGATCCACAGCTCGGTTTGCCGCCTGGCCCCCCCTTGGCGCCGATGATCGGCAGATTATCGGGATACCTGTACGGATCCTTGCCGAACAGCAGGCCGCTGTCCAAGACCAGTGATTTCCCGGTGGTGCCTCCGCCGATCTCATAAAGGCCGTTATCCAGGGTCGTCTTCCCGCCGACGAGCATGCACGTCAGTTCCGGGTTGTATTTCATCAGCAACCGCGTCGTGGGCTCCAGCACGTTGATGGCGTGCACCAGGTTGTCCCTATTTGGGCCAAGCAGGTTGATCCCGCTACGCGACAAGCCGATGACGCTGGTCAATAAGGAATCCAAACCCGCCGCATTGCTGGTGATCGTGGTGCTCGTCGTGCTCGCGGCGTCGAGCACGGTGAGAAGGTTGTGCGCCGCAGCGCTGTAGGTGTCGGAAAAACCCTTGAGCGATCGCCAATCGGTCCGCACCGTCTTGGCGCGCGGATTGAGCGCCATCAACACCTGGTTGGCGCTTGTGGTGGCCTCTCCGATCGCGGGGCCTTGTCCGCGCAGTCCTTCGCCGAGCGCCGACAGAACCGCGTTGAGCTTCGCTGGATCGATTGTGTGCAAGACGTTGGTCAGGTTCTGAAATACGGTGTTGACCTCGGTGCTGACGTTCTGAGATTGGATCACCTCACCGGCTGCCAGCCGCTTTGGGCTCGGGTCGCTGGGGTAGATCAGGTCGACGTACTTGGCCCCGAAAGCCGTGGTGGCCCGGATGCGGGCGCGCACGTTGGCAGGGATGTGTTTGATTTGATCCGGATCGATCTCCAGCTTCAAGCTGACCGGTTCGTTGCCGCCGTGGATGGCGCTGACCTGCCCAACCTGAACTCCGCGCATCTTGACCTTCGCGCCGGGTTCCATCACTAGGCCGGAACGATCCGAGCTCAAGGTGACCGGAACGTAAGAGCGAAACGTCCCGGCGAACAACGCCGATGACACGAAGATGATCGTGGCGATGACTGCGAACAGCATCAGCGTCCACAACGCGGGAGGCACGCGGCCTTCACTCCGGGAGGATTCCATCGCGGTTATCCCGACAGGTGAAAGTTGCCGGACTGGCGGTAGATGGCCAGCGAGACGAAGACGGTGACAAAAACGGCTGCGATCAAGGATGTGCGGACCGCGCGGCCGACGGCCTCGCCGACGCCGGCGGGTCCGCCGGAGGCGGTGAAGCCGTAGTAGGTGTGCACCAGCATCACCACAATGGCCATGCAGATTGCCTGCAGGAACGAACAGATCAGGTCAAGCGGATTCAGGAAGGTGTTGAAGTAGTGGTCGTAGACGCCGGTTGACTGTCCGTACACGAACGTGACGCCAAACCGTGTGGCCAGAAAGGCCATCAACACCGCGACGCAGTAGAGCGGAATCACCACAATGATCCCGGCTAGCACCCGGCTGGACGCCAGGTAGGCGACCGAACGGATGCCCATCACCTCAAGGGCGTCGATCTCTTCGCTGATCCGCATGGCGCCTAGTTGCGCAGTGGCGCCAGCGCCGATGGTGGCGGCCAGACCGATACCGGCGACCAAGGGCGAGACCAGACGCACATTGAGAAACGCCGAGGTGAAACCGGCCAACGCCTCTACCCCGATCTGGGCGAGCTGGTTGTATGCCTGCACCGCGATCAGTGAGCCGGCGGACAACGTCAGGAAGCCGACAACGACGACGGTACCGCCGATTACCGCCAGCGCGCCGGTGCCCAGACTCATCTGCGCGACCAGCCGCACCACCTCAAACCTGTAGTGCACGACCGCGTCCGAGATCCCTCTGATGGTTTGGCCGTAGAACTGGGTCTGCCGGCCGATCCGGTTCCAGCCCTCGGTCAAGGCGCTGACGGTGCGGTCTAGCCGGGGGTGCAGCGTGCTTGGGGCGGCTTGGATCACATCGTCGCCTTCAGCGAAACGGCTGTGGCGATCACGTTGATCACGAACAGCGCCATGAAGGTGTACACCACGGTCTCGTTGACGGCGTTACCGACGCCCTGCGCGCCGCCGCCGACCGAGATGCCCTTGTAGCAGGCGATGAGGCTCGCGGTCAGTCCGAATATTGCGGCCTTGGCCAGGTTGGTGATGACTTCCGGGGTCCCGACCAGCAGCGTCAGTCCGGCGGCGAACGCGCCCGGAGTTACGTGCTGGAACAACACCGAGAAGAAAAAGCCGCCGATGATCGCGACCAGGGTCACCACCGAGGTCAGCATCAAGGAGACCACCGTGGCCGCCAGCACCCGCGGAACCACCAGCGCCTGGATCGGGTTGATGCCGAGCACCCGCAGCGCATCGATCTCCTCACGGATCGTCCGAGCACCGAGGTCGGCACACATCGCCGTTGCGGCGGCTCCCGCGATCACCAGCACCGTCACCACCGGACCGATCTGGGTGACCGCGCCCAAGGCGGCGCCACTTCCCGAGAAGTCGGCGGCCCCGATCTCAAGCAGCAGGATGTTGATCGTGAATGTCGCGAGAACCGTGAACGGGATCGCCAGCATGACTGTCGGCACGAGCGACACTCGCGCCACGAACCAGCTCTGCAGTAAGAACTCACGCCACGCCCACGGCGGACGAAACATTTGGACGAGGGTGTCCAAGGACATCGCGAAGAAGTCGCCGATGGCGCGAACCGGCTTGACAACTGAATCAGATG
>Ga0209139_10000634_pt1 | contig 12367 bp, 10 predicted proteins | sample BogFormECP14_OM3_FD_188246 | JGI IMG/M metagenome (GOLD analysis project Ga0209139, IMG submission 188246) | Bog forest soil microbial communities from Calvert Island, British Columbia, Canada - ECP14_OM3 (SPAdes) (version 2) | ecosystem: Environmental > Aquatic > Freshwater > Wetlands > Bog ...
CGTTGCCGCCACCAACGGTGATCTCGGGAAGCTTGTGGCTGACCGCACGTTTCGCAGCGATCTCTATTACCGGCTGAACGTTTTCCCGATTCACATTCCGGCATTGCGCGAGCGCCCGGAAGATGTGCCGCTGCTCGTGCGCTATTTCGTGCAGAAGTTCAGCAGGCGGCTCAGCAAGTCCGTTGCGTTCGTTCCGGCGGAGGCAATGGAAGCGCTTGCGAGCTATGCATGGCCAGGAAATATTCGCGAGCTGGAAAATTTCATCGAGCGGGCCGTTTTGCTTTCGCCGGGCAGAGAACTGCGCGTGCCTGTTTCTGAACTGAAATCTGGCGCCGTCGCCTCGGCCGGCGATGATTCGGCTCCAGTCTTCGTCGTGCCAAACTCTTCTGGCGCGGCTACGCCATCGATCTCGACGCTCGAAGACGCCGATCGGCAGCACATTTTGCGTGCGCTGCGGCAGACGGAGTGGCGCATCGCGGGACCGCGAGGCGCGGCAGGTTTGCTTGGCATGAAGCGAACGACTCTGCAAGCGCGCATGCGGAAGCTGGGGATTCGTAGGCCGGTCTAGCGCACCCAAACGGCGCGACATCAGACGCCCTTATCACGGCTTGTACTTGTCTTCCTTCTATTGAGAGAGTAGATTCTTCGACAACCAGCCGCCTGTGGAGGTCCCCCATGAAGGTGCTCACCGGTATTTCTCTTTTCCTGTCGTTCGGTTTACTTTCCTTCGCGCCGCCCGTCTCGGAAGCCCCCGCGGGGTTTGACAACAAAAGCAATGGAATGGTCGATGCCACGACGCACAGTGCCGATCAAACTACATTCGAGGAAGTTGAGGGCCTTGCTGACGGGCTCGGGCCGCTCTATAACGCGCAGTCCTGCCGCGAGTGCCACCAGAATCCCACCTCAGGCGGCTCGAGCCAGGTCAGCGAATTGCGCGTCGGACACAAAGATGCCCAGGGCGTGTTTCAAAACCCGGAAGTGCCCATCAATCATGGCGCGGAAGTCATTAAAGGCCGGTCTTTGATTAACGATCGCGCCATCTGCCCTAGCGGCGCGTTTCCGAACACGGAAATCCAGGAGCACGTCCCGGATACAGAGAAAATACGGACCTTCCGCGTGTCCCTGAATTTGCTTGGCGATGGTTTTGTGGAGGCGGTGGCGGACCAGACGTTCGTCGATCTATCAAAAGATCAGTGCAAGAAGAGCAAAGGCAAAATTTGCGGCCAAGTGCTCTACGTCCCCATCGTGGAAGTGCCTGGGAAAACCGGCGTTGGGCGCTTTGGCTGGAAAGACCAGCATGCCAGCCTGCTCTCTTTCGCTGCCGACGCCTATCTCAATGAAATGGGAATCACGAACCGTCTGCAGCCTGACGAAGTCACGAATCTCTGCAATACCGCCGCGGAGCCCAACGACAAGGCGGGTGCCGACGGTTTGTCCGATATCGACCACTTTGCGCGGTTCATGCGGGCTTCGGAGGCGCCGGCTCGCAACGTGACGCTTTCGCAGACGGCGGAGGCCAAGCAAGGTGAAGAGGTGTTCGACAAAATTGGGTGCGCCAATTGCCACGTTGCTACGCTGACGACCGCAGCGGCGGGAACGGTGATCAATGGCGGCGACTTCACGATTCCGCCCGCACTCGGGGACAAGACGTTTCATCCTTACGGGGATTTCCTGATGCATGACGTCGGGACTGGCGACGGCATCGTTCAGGCAGTAGTGGAGCATTACGGCAGAAAAATTGCCGAGCATCCCGACCTAAAGATCAACATCTTTCCCAAGCTGCACAGCACGGCGAACAAGATTCGGACGCCGCCGCTGTGGGGTGTACGGCTTCACTCGCGGTTGATGCATGACGGAGCGTCGACTACTCTGACGGATGCGATTCAGGGCCACCACGGAGAGGCCGAACACGTTACGCTGGCCTTTGACAAGTTGACCGCGGCGGAGAAGAAAGAGTTGCTGACGTTTTTGCTCTCGTTGTGACCCTATAAGCTCATTCAAATTGAAGCACGACGATTTCCGGGTTTGAGCCCAGGCGAAGTGGCGGACCCCACGTGCCGGCTCCGCTCGATGTGAAGACTTGCATCTTTCCGATGCGGCTCAGGCCGTAGACGAACTGTCGGTAGATGCGGCGTGCCATCCAACTCCAGGGAATAAATTGTCCGACGTGCGTGTGGCCGGATAGTTGAAGCGAGACTCCCGCGGCTTCGGCAACTTCCGGATGGTCGGGCGCGTGCGTCAACAAAATGCTGGCGCGTTCGCGATCGACACCGATGCCCTGCAAGACCGATGCAAAGTGGGCGTCCTGTGTGGCATGGCGATAGGGGACGCCGATGATTTGCAAGCCGTCTGCGTCCACCTTTTCGTTGGTTAGCACACGAACGCCTGCGGCTTCCACCGCGCGTAAATACTTGGTGTCGTCTCCAAACTGCTCGTGATTGCCTGCGACGAAATATACGCCATGCGGCGCTGTCAATTTGCTTAGCGGCGCGGCGGCGCGTTTCGCGTCGATGGCGGTGCCGTCATAGAGATCGCCAGCGATAAAAATCGCGTCCGGCTCTTCCTTCAGAATTTTCGCAACCATGCGGCGCAAAAAACTCCCGTTGCGCACGTGGCCCAGGTGCACATCACTGATCAGCGCAGCTTTGCGTCCCCGCCAGGCGTCGGGCAGATTCGCGAGACGCACCGTGATCCGCGTTATGCGCGTCCAGCTGGCGTTGAAGACTCCGTAAAGTCCTGTGAGCATCGCGGCCGCGAACAGCACCTCTACGATCTGGTGAAAGTTGGCGTGAAAACCAACCAGGAGCGTGACGCCCAAAACAATCCAGGACGCGACCGCGCCGATAAAGAGAAAACTCAGCAGGCCGAGCCAAATCGCCGAAGCTCGGTAGAAGACACGTAAGGGAGCGCTGGTATAGCGGAACGCCAAAAGCGAAGCCGCAAGAAAACTCACGGACACGGCGCCGAGAATCAGCTTGAGCCAGAGCGGCCCGGGGGTGTCGTTGCCTGTGGACGAAAATCTCCACGTCTCGTAGAGCAGAAAGTGCGTCAAGAAAAGCACTGTCTGGATGACGGCTATGAACCCAACTAATCCCGTTCGTATGCGCATAGTCCATTAGATTCCGCAAAGGCCCATTCGTGTGCATCTCATTTCGAGACTTCGCGGCTCGACGCGCTTCAGTTAAGATGCCCAAAATGCCAAAGTACGACCCCATCCAGGAGGCACTCTGTACGGCACGTATAGAATGACCTTGGCATTAGCGTGCCGCTCCGGGAAGTGAATCCCACGAGGACACAAACCATGAAGAAAGCGCTTCTTTTGGTCCTTTTGTTGGGCCTCAGCCCCGCACTCTCGCGGGCGCAAAACCAGAAGCTCCCAGAAGGAATCTGGCAGGGTTATGACGGCGAGTGGCTCCATGTTTCGGAGCAGCTGATCGCGCTGGCGGAGGCGACTCCCGCGGACAAATTCTCATGGCGGCCCGCGCCGGGTGTGCGCTCGACCAGCGAAGTCTACATGCACATTGCCGAAGCCAATTTTTATTTGCTCAGCGTGACCGGCCCGAAAATGCCGCCGGACTTGAAAGAAGGAATGGACAAATCGGTCACGGCGAAGGCGGACGTCATCAACTGGCTCCAGCGATCCTTGGATGCGGTGAAACAGGCGCATCTGGCGGTGACGCAGAAAGACTTACAGCGCAAAGTTCACATCGCCGATCGCGACGCGACGGTCGACGGAATGTATCTGCGCATCATCGTTCACGCCAACGAGCACATGGGCCAGCTTATCGCTTACGCGCGCATGAGCGGTGTCGTTCCACCGTGGTCGACCGGGCCATAAAGCCGTTCTTCTCAGCTCCAGGCACGATTCAGAGGCGCGCCGCGATGCATTCTCGCCCCCATTTTTTTCAGCACTTCGGTTAAGATTCACCGCATGCGCAAACGCGATTTTGCCGAGATGCTCCACGGATGCGGTATTGCGCGATGTCTTTTCGCGCTGGCCCTTTTAAGTGCATCACTACGCGCCGGCCAGCAGCCCGCGGCCAGCGTGAACATCCAAGTTCACGTGGATCAAATCGACGGACCGCTCACGCCTGTCTGGAATTATTTCGGCTACGACGAACCAAACTACACGTATTCGCCAAACGGCAAGAAATTGCTTGGCGAACTCGCCGGGCTCAGTCCAGTCCCAGTTCACATTCGTGTTCACAACCTGCTGACCTCTGGAGACGGTTCGGCGTCCCTCAAGTGGGGCTCTACAAATGTTTACACCGAGGACGCGCAGGGAAATCCCGTCTACAGCTGGACGATTCTCGACCACATCTTTGACACTTACGCCGCTCTGCACATCAAACCGCTCGTACAAGTGGGATTTATGCCCGAGGCGCTCTCGACGCACCCGCAGCCGTATCGCCACAACTTTCCTCAAGGCTCGATTTTCACCGGCTGGGCTTATCCGCCGAAGGACTATCAAAAGTGGGCGGACCTGGTGTTTCATTTTGCGGCCCACCTGCGCGACCGATATGGCGAAGCAGAGACGAAGACCTGGCTTTGGGAAATATGGAATGAACCCGACATCGATTATTGGAGCGGGACTCCAGAGGAATATTTCAAACTCTACGATTTTTCCGCCGCTGCGATTCTCCGAGCCTTGCCGGGCGCCTCGGTCGGAGGACCAGACACGACGGGGCCGGCGTCTCCCAAGGCCGCTGAGTTTCTGCGAAAGTTTCTCGAGCATTGCGCTCACGAAACGAATTTTGCAACCGGGAAGACAGGCTCGCCCTTAGCCTTCATCAGTTTCCATCCCAAGGGGGCGACGGAATGGCGCGGTGACCATATGCAGATGGGAGTTGCACGCCAGTTGGCCTCGATTGAACAAGGATTCAAGATCGCAACTTCGTTTCCTGAATGGCGCCACACGCCGATCATTCTTGGAGAATCGGATCCTGAGGGCTGCGCCGCCTGTTCCGCACGCACGCATCCGCAGAACGCATATCGTAACGGGGCGCAATTTGCGTCGTATACAACGGAAGTTCTGAGCGCAATCTACGATTTGTCCCGGCGCGAACAAATCAATTTCGCGGGCGCCGTCACCTGGTCTTTTGAATTTGAAGATCAGCCGTATTTCGAGGGCTTCCGCGAGTTAGCCACCAATGGGTTGGACAAACCCATCGTAAACGCATTTCGCATGTTTGGCCTGCTAGGCGGCGAACGCCTGAAGACCGAAAGTTCCGCCGCGCTCCCCGTCGATGAAATTTTACGCGCTGGAGTGCGCGGGCAGCCGGACATCAACGCAATCGCTACGCGCAAAGATCGCGAGATCGAAATCCTCGTCTGGAATTATCACGACGAGGACCTGCCCACCGACGGGGCGAAGATTGATCTTTCCGTGAGCGGCTTGCCCTCGAACATCAGGCAAGCGCTGCTCGAACATTTCCGCATCGATTCCGATCATAGCAACGCGTTTACAGCCTGGAAGGAAATGGGATCGCCGCAAGCTCCCACGGCTCAACAATATGAGCGGCTCGAAAGCGCAGGCCAATTGCAGCTTCTAGGATCGCCGGCTTTTCTGCGGATCGAACAAGGTACGGCGCACTTGCAATTCACCTTGCCCAGGCAAGGTGTTTCACTGTTGCGTATCGGCTGGCAATAACTGGAGTTTCGTGCGCGCCCGCTCGTGCGCTTACCTTCCAGGTCAGCGCTTCTTGGATTCGCTCAGTGCGAGCACCGCGTAAGCCGTCGCAGCATCTTTCATAAAACGCGCGGTGTCCGGACTCATGTGATGTTCTTCGTTGTTGTTCAATGAATAGGCTAGCCAGAAGCCTTCGGTGCGGTTCTGGTTGGCCGTGAGCCAAGCGAGCGCTTTTTGCAATTGCGAATTATCGCGTGAGATGCCCGCCTGCTGCAGCGCGAACGCAATTAAACCCGTCGCATAACCATCGCTCTGGGCTTCCTGCGGTGTGCTGTCGTGTCGTTTCCAATCTCCCGCCATGGCGGCCAGACTCCAGCCGCCGTCGGGCTGCTGCTTGCTAAGTATCTCCGTGATGAGCGCTTTTTGACGTTCTGGCGCGAGCAGTCCAGGGAGTTTCGCCGACGCCCATAACAAAACGGCACGATTGCTCAGAGTCTGCTTGGCGTATTCGCGGTTCAGGTATTCGCTCAACATCTTCACATTGTTTTGGATTTCGGGTTTCGCGTGGTAATTTTCCGGGGCAGTTCCAACCGCAATGGCTGCCAGTGCGGCTCCGTAGTAGTCGGAGTCGTCCGCCTCCCACGGCTCATTCTTGAACCTGAGCCACAACCAGGCTCCCTTTTGGTCTCCCGTCGTCTGCTGCTCGGCCCACATGTTCTCAAACGCGGTCCGCGTATCTTCGCCCAAGCGCGCGTTCTGCAAGCCGTCGCTTACGCTGCCGCCTGCATCATTGCTAGCCAAAATCAGCGCGTTCAAAACCGATTCGGTTCCACGCGATTCGACGCTCTTGTAGGCCCCGCGATCCTTGTCCGAATAAAAAGGCGCGACCTCGTTCCACAAGCGCACGCGCTTCGTAACATTGTCGAGCAGTTTGCGTTCGTTGGCAGAGAGTGCCTGCTCTCCAAGAGCAGCACGAAGCGCCGGCCGCGACATCGCGTAAGGCACGGCCGTGTGGCACGACACACAAAAGGTCTCGTGATCCCGCGCCGCCCGCGGCCAGGCCATCCACCACCCTGCTCTTTGATCAAGATAAGCCGCCGCTGCCTTTTGATCCCACGTAGTCGTAGTAGAAGTAGAAGTTGAACCCGCAGGGCCGGCCGCTCGAGTCTCCGCGCGCAAAAGCAACGCAACACTTGCCGCGATGAGGCACGTCGCGAGTCCCAATATTCGGTGCATCGTCGCCTCCACTCTTTCTACTCCAGGCTACTCCTCACTCGCGTAATGCATATACATCGACTGGATTCCCACGCGGCCAGGGCCCGTAAAACGATTGACGATCAAATTGAATCCGCCAAAGAGTCCGCTGGTCAGCCGGTCAACAATCGTCTCCATGCGAACGGTGGGATCCTTATAGAGCCAGCCGCCGGGTTCGATATCGATCATCTCGCCCTGGTCCAGAACTTTCTCGAATACGTTGCCGTAACCATGCAACCACAAAATTCCGTCTCCGGCGTGACTGTGAAATTTGTCGATAAAAAAACCGGTCCCGCCGAAGAGCATATTCGCCGCGCCGCGGACGCGCTCGAAGGTGTAGTCGATACTGTCTGTGGCCGCGAGAAACTGGTGCTCCCGGACATGCAGTTCGCGTCCCTGCGCGAGATGAATCGGAACGATGTGGCCGGCGCCGTCGCGGCTGAAGGAAATCATTCCAGCCCCGCGCGCCTCGGTGACAAACACCTGCATGCCCGCCATCATTCGCTTAAGCGCGCCTTTCATCGATTTCAGGCTGATTTGGACCGTCGGGTGCTTCCAGAGCAGGATGTGATGCTCGAAATAAATGGATCTCGCGGAGACGTCGATCGTGAGCGCCGGCACAAGCTCACCGTCGATGTGATACGTCACCCCGCCAAAGGTTTCCGCCGAGGCGCTTGTGGGCAAAAGTTGTGGTAGTCCGCTCATCGGTCGAGGCCCCGTTCCAACTAGTCTATCGCAAATTCAGCCCAGGACAGTTGGGCGGACCACTCCGTCGTCCAAACTTCACTCGGTCGAAAAATCCAACGCGGCGATTTTGTTGTCTTTGGTGAGCTGCAGAGACAAGAAAAGATCCAAGTGCTCGTAGTTGGCCCGATATTTATAGCTGGGCCCACCGCTCTCTTCCCCTCGTTTCAGCAAATCCAGCGACTTCAAATCGCCCAGTTCCTTCATATAGTCGCCAATCCCGTGTATTTCATCCGGAAAGAGCTTGGCTTTTAGTTCGGGAGTAAATCGATCAGCGTCAACTTTTCCGTCGGCGATTTGCTGAAGCAAGGTTCGCACCATCAGCGTTGTTTGTGGCTCTTTGTCTTCAATAGGCTTGGGCTCCGCCGGCATTAGGGCAGGTACGTAAAGTCCTGCGACAGTGTGCGCAATTTTGCTCGGGCGCGCGTGGCCTGCGTCGAGATTCGTGAGCACCACGACGGTCAGTTTGTCGTCCACATATCGAGCGATATGGCACGTGAATCCCTGCCAGGCGCCGCCATGTTCGATCACTTTGTGCCCGTTGACCTCTTTGATCTCCCATGCGAATCCGTAATTCGCTTTATTGGGTTGGCCGTTATTGAGTTTCATCACGGCCCACATCTGATCGAGGCTCGAGCGTTTCAGGAGTTTTTCCGTGTAAAGCGCGGCGTCCCACTTCTCGAGATCGATCACGTTGAAATAAAGCGTGCCATCGGCGGTCGAATTAAACGTCGGAGAAACCCACTCCTGGTTTTTCAGCTCCCCTTTGACAAGCTCATAGCCGGAGGCGCGGTGCGGAATAATGTCAGCTTCGCTGATAATTCGCGTCGATGTCATTCCTAGGGGCTTGAAGATTCGTTCTTGCAGATAGTCGCCATAAAATTTCCCCGTCACTTTGTGAATCAAAATTCCCAGCAGCACGTAATTTGTATTCCGGTAGGCCCAGTCTTCGCCGGGCTTGAAGTCCATCGGCATGGCGGCGATTCGTTTGTAGAGCTCGTCTTCCGTCATATCAAGCCGCAGATAAAACGGTCCGTCGGGTTTCGTGCGTGGCCCGTTCTCGTATTCGCTGAGTCCGGAGGTATGGCTCAACAAATTGCGGATCTTGATGTTCTTCCACGTGTCGGGCGCGTCGGTAAAATATTTCTGGACGGGATCGTCGAGACCGACTTTTCCTTCTTCGACCAGCATCATCACCGCGGTAGCCGCGAATTGTTTGCCCACAGAGCCCGATTGAAAGATCGTATCGGCCTTCACCGGAACGTCCCATTCCAGGTTGGCCACGCCGTAGCCCTCGGCTTTGACGATTTTCCCGTCGCGATACACTCCCACCGCCAGTCCCGGGATTCGCTGCCTTTGCATCTCGCCACGCACATAGCCGTCTACTTTTGCGTCTTCATCGGATGGGTTCGATGAGATGACCGCCGCCATCGCCGCCATGCAAAAGAGTGCAATACCAGCTTTCACCAGAATTCCTCGCATTGAGCCTCCAAGCCCTTTGATCACAATGGAGATACAACATTTCAGCCCCGTTAGCCACTTTGTTGGCGGTTTTAACCTGCAGTGCACCCTTGGTGCAGAAATTTATACGAATCGACACAATTCCGCACAAATCGCTCCACAGGCTATATCGGCAAACGAAAAAAGAGCGCACACTGTTCGTTTGGGGGCCCTCACATGTTAGCTGTTGCAGGAGTCTGGAAGAAAAAACGCGACGACTTGAAGACCAAGCGCAACTCGCTTTTCGAAAAATATTCGAAGCATCCCGAGGAATTTCACCTCGCGCTCGAAATCAAGAAGATTGATGACGAGATTGCCGATTGTACTCAGCACGTGGAGCAAGAAAGGCGCTCCGAAAGGTCTGCTTCACCCGCCAAAAAGCTGCACGCGACTCTTAAATAAGAATCGAAAATAGCTCGCCGAAAACCACCCTCGCCAGAGCAGTAGGCCGGAGCAAGAGACCTAACCGCCGAGGGCAGTAGCGGCAACCGCATCCAATCAGCCACCTGGCGTCCGTCACTCCGATGTGGTCTTCTATTAGGGTAGCCATGACTTCGTCTCGCCATTTCCTCGTTGCCCTGCTTGCATTCCTCGCGCCCGCTCTCGCACGCGCACAAGCTACGCCTCAACCGGACGACCAACCTGTCATCCGACTCGTTCGCAATCCTGACCCCGCGCCGGACTTCAAACTCGCGGCGCTCGACGGAAAACCTCTCACACTCGCCGCGCTTCAAGGCAAAGTGATCTTCCTCAATTTCTGGGCGACCTGGTGCGGTCCGTGCCGCGCCGAAGTGCCCGATCTGATCGCCCTACAGGACCGCTACAAGGGCCGCTTGCAAATCATCGGCCTCAATGTGGACGACGATGACTCCGCCGAAATTCAAAAGTATGTCGACGAGACGGGCATCAACTATCCCGTCGCCATGACCTCGAATGACGTGCGTATCCTGTACGGCGGCATTCCTGCGCTGCCCACTTCGTTCATCCTGGACACCGAAGGCCGCGTCGTCCAAAAACACGTTGGCCTCTGGAATCCGGCCGTTTACGAGACCGAAATTCGCGCCCTGCTCGGCATGCCCATCATGGCCAGGGTCGAAACCTTTGAAGACAAAGGCGAAGTGTTTCTCTCCCACGCCGATCGCGCCACGGAACTTCCCGGCGTCGACCTCTCGACACTCACGCCCGAACAAAAGAAAATCGTTCTCCACCGCTTCAACGCGGACAGCTGCACCTGCGGCTGCAAATTCACACTCGCACAGTGCCGCATCTGGGATTCCGCCTGTGCCGTCAGCAGAGCCGCCACGGAAAAAATCATCGCCGAAGTTTCCGCCGAGCCGAAGGCTCCTGCAAATCCGGGCGCTCCGAATGCTCCTGCGTCTCCGGCCGCGCCTTCTCCGTCGCCGACAAGAACGACTCAGCCTCCGACGGCCCCGCAGCAGCGCGAACCAAGACAAAACTGATCTTGGCCGCGCGATACCCTACATAAATGCGGGTGAATCTCGCGGCACTCTGCAAATTCGCTGTTGCCCACGCTCGCCTCGCCCTTGATACTGTTTCGACCCTCGATGCTCTTGCTCGCAAAAGTTCTATTCGTTCTCGCGCTCGCCCTTTCATTCACGGGATTGCTTTCTCCCCCCGTCGCGCTCGCCATCGGCATCGTTTTTGGTCTTTCCTTCGCGCATCCGTACCCGGCCGCCACGCGCGTTTCGGCAAGAATACTTCTCCAGGTCTGCGTCGTCGCTCTCGGCTTCGGCATGAACCTGCACGAAGTGCTGAAAGCCGGCCGCAGCGGCTTCGTCTACACCGCTCTGGGAATTTCCTTCGCGCTGCTCCTTGGGCTGGCTCTCGGCAAACTGCTCCGCGTCCGGGGAAATTCCTCGTTCCTGATTACGGCGGGCACCGCCATTTGCGGCGGCAGCGCGATCGCGGCGGTCGGCCCGATCCTTCACGCCGATGACGAAGAGATGAGCGTATCGCTCGGGACGGTCTTCATTTTGAATTCCGTTGCACTGCTGATTTTTCCGCCGATTGGCGGCGCGCTTCACCTTTCGCAAACCCAGTTCGGCCTGTGGGCCGCCCTTGCGATTCACGACACCAGTTCCGTCGTGGGAGCCTCCGCCAAATACGGCCAAGAGGCGCTGGTCATCGGCACCACGGTCAAGCTCGCGCGCGCGCTTTGGATCGTTCCTCTCGCGCTCGCCACGGCGGCGATCAAGCGCAGAAAATCCGGAGCGAGGAGCGAGTCGAACGGTCCAAGCGAAGCGAAAATTCAATTTCCTTGGTTCATTTTATTGTTTTGCTTCGCCGCGATTCTGAACACTTACGTTCCGGCAATCACTCGCGTCTCGCATTCTCTTTTTACACTCGGCCGCGTCGGCCTCACGGCGACGCTATTTCTCATCGGCACTGGAATCTCGCGCTCCACTTTGAAGGAAGTGGGCTGGCGCCCGCTGCTGCAAGGCGTGATTCTCTGGGCCATCGTCGCGGTCACTTCGCTTTACTTCATTCGCATCGGCTGGATTGCGTTGTAACCAAACAAACGAACCTCAAGTGTTCGGATGAGATTTATTTTTTGAGCAGATCCATCACCGCGGAAGTCATGGCCTTCACGCCCGTGTGAATCGCGGGCGCCGGCACCGGAGCGAATTCGCTCGAGTGTGGGCCCGGCAGTCGCGTCCCCTTTTCCTGCGCTTCCCTCAGTTTTTCCGGGTCGGATGCTCCAAGCCAGAACATGCTGATAGGCGGCTTGGGATCTTCCAGGGCGAAAAGACTGAAATCTTCACTAGCCATGATGGGTTCGCCGGCGAGTACATTTTCTTTTCCCAGAGCGCGCTCCAGCGATGCGCCGACACGACGGGTAAGTTCCGGATCGTTGATCGTGGCCGGAACGTGGTCTGCCGCCACTTCGACGATCGGCGCGCGCTCCGCCGGAACGCCTGCCGCGGCGGCGATGCCGTTGGCGATTCTCGAAATCGCCGCCAGCACTTTTTCGCGCTGCTCCGGATTCATGGTCCTGACCGTGAGCTGCAGGTGCGCCTCATCTGGGATGATGTTGTGCTTCGTGCCGGCGTGGAACGAGCCCACCGTGACGACCGTCGGCACCTGCGGATCCATCTCGCGGCTGACGATGGTTTGCAACGCGACAACGATTTCCGAAGCGATCACGATGGGATCTTTGCCGGCTTGCGGCGCGGCTCCGTGGCCACCATAGCCGCGCACCGTAATGTCGACGGAATCGGC
>Ga0209139_10000635_pt1 | contig 12364 bp, 8 predicted proteins | sample BogFormECP14_OM3_FD_188246 | JGI IMG/M metagenome (GOLD analysis project Ga0209139, IMG submission 188246) | Bog forest soil microbial communities from Calvert Island, British Columbia, Canada - ECP14_OM3 (SPAdes) (version 2) | ecosystem: Environmental > Aquatic > Freshwater > Wetlands > Bog ...
CCCAGCCAATTCCATAGCGCGCCTGATTCAAACAGCCCAGCGGGCCTTTCAGTCCCACGACGTTGGGCAGCAAATTTTCTTCCGGAATTTCGCAATCGCTGAACGCAAGCCCCGACGTAATCGATGCGCGCAGCGACCACTTTCCGTGCACATCCCACGCCTTGAATCCCGGCGCGCCTTTCTCGACTAAAAATCCGCGAATCTTTTCGTCGTCGCATTTTGCCCAGACCACCGCAACGTCCGCGATGGAGCCGCTGGTGATCCACATCTTCTCGCCATTCAAAACATACTTACTGCCCTTCTTTACCGCGCGCGTCAGCATTCCGCCGGGATTCGAACCAAACTGCGGCTCTGTCAATCCAAAGCAGCCGATGGCTGTGCCTTGCTGCAGCTGAGGTAGCCATTTTTCTTTTTGCGCGTCGCTGCCATACGCGTAGATGGGGTACATCACCAGTGCGCTTTGCACGGAGACGAAACTGCGGAGGCCGGAATCGCCGCGTTCCAATTCCTGTGTCACGAGGCCGTACGCGACGTTGGACATTCCGGCGCAGCCGTAGCCTTGCAGGTTGGCGCCGAAAAATCCGAGTTCGCCGAGTTGCGGGACGAGGTGTTTCGGAAATGTGCCTTCGCGGCTGTGTTTTTCGATGATGGGGATGATTTCGTTGTCGACGAAACGGCGGGCGGTTTGCCGGACGAGTTTTTCTTCGTCGTTGAGCTGCGAATCAAAATCGATGAAATCGACACCGGCAAATCCAGCCATGCAGTCCTCTTTCTAAATCTGTTTCTCAACGTTGTTTTGCATTCCTTTTGAATTTCGCTCTCTGATTCTCGCTCAGTTTCGAAACCTCGAGGCGAATCTGGTTCGGATTTATTCAGAACGCGGAGGTTGCCGCGTGATTGTAGCAAGGCGATTCGAATGGCAGCAACCACGGCGAGAAGCGTCGGGGAGCGATGCGAATGGCTAGGCGGCGACGACCGGCGTGGGCGGTCGCGGACGGTGAAGAGGCGAGGAATTGGCCGGGGGCAGAAATGTGCCGTGCACCACTATGGAACAGGCTAGAGGACGAGGCTCAATTCAGGAATGAGCCGGACGGTGGCAACGGACTAACGCGCTGAAACTAAACACGTTGTCTTCGCCATAGAAGGAACGATTCGGTAGCCAATGTGCACGCCTCTTTCCTGGAGGAGGGAGACGTGTCTACAAACCGAAGTGTGGCCCCGTCCAGAAAGCGACGCATGAGGGTCGGCATCGGTGGAATCGTTGTTGCGTTGCTGCTCGCGGGGCAGCAGCAAGGGTTGGCGCAGGCTTTATCGACGCGAGGTGCGACTTGCAGGCAAAGCGCGTCGTACGTTTCGCAGGCGCCCTGGACGTCGGATGTCCAGCAAACACCGCAGACTTATCTCGAAGCCCAGCCCGCGCCATGCGAACGGACCGAACCTAGGGCCCAAACCGATGTCGCTCCTCAGGACGACCTTACCAAGGTGAACATCAAAGACTTGATGAACATGGAGGTGACCTCTGTTTCAAAGAAGGAGCAGAAATTATCACAAGTGGCGGCGGCGATTTTCGTTATCGCGCAGGAAGACATCCGCAGCTCAGGCGCGCTCAATATTCCGGACCTGCTACGCATGGTTTCCGGATTGCAGGTGGCGCAAATAAATGCCAATACGTGGGCCATCTCGGCTCGTGGTTTCAATCTGCAGTTCGCGAACAAATTGCTGGTGATGATCGATGGCCGAGCGGTGTATACGCCGCTTTTCGGCGGCGTCAATTGGGACACCTTGGATGTTCCACTCGAAGACATTGAACGGATCGAGGTGATTCGCGGACCGGGCGGGACTGTGTGGGGCGCTAATGCGGTGAACGGGGTCATCAACATCATCACAAAGAAGGCGGCGGTCACAAAGGGGGGCCTTGCGACGGAGGGAGGCGGCACAGAGGCGAAAGAATTCGGGACGCTTCAGTACGGCGGAAAGATCGCGAGCGAGACCGACTATCGAATCTTCGCGAAATACTTCAACGACGAACATCTTCCGGATTTGAATGGCCAGAACGGAGAGGACGACTGGCATCTGCTGCACGCAGGCTTCCGAGCAGACACGAATTTGTCCAAGAACGATTCGCTGACAACCGAGGGAGATCTGTATGCCGGGGAAGAGGGATCGATCATCGTGCATTCGGTGCTCGCTCCTGTCGAAAATATTAACGTGCAGCGGCTCGCGCCCCTATCGGGCGGGGACTTATTTACTCGCTGGGAACACATATTCTCGAGCCGCAGCGACGCGACGCTTCAGTTTTATTTCGACCGATATAGGAGAGACGGCCCGGAATCAAGCGAGCACCGCGACACGATTGATTTAGATTTTCAGAACCACATTGTCTGGGGTAGCCGCCAGGATCTTATTTGGGGCGCAGGATACCGCCATAGTTCGGATCAAACCGCGGGCACGATTGACCAGGCCTTCGTTCCGGCCAACGTTTCCGCGCAACTTTTCAACGCGTTCATTCAGGACCAAATCACGCTGAAGCCTGGTCGCCTCGCTTTATATGTGGGATCGAAAATCGAAAACAGCTATTTCAGCGGCTTCGATTATGAGCCTAGCGCCCGCATTGCGTGGACTCCGAGTGCTCGCCGGACTTTCTGGGGCGCCATTTCACGCGCCGGCCGTACGCCTACGCAACGAGACGTGGGCGTCGATGCAGTGCTGGCGGCCTTGCCGGGCCCCTCGGAAGTGGCTTTGCTCGGCAATCCGAACATCGAGCCGGAACACGTTATTGCCTATGAGGCGGGCTATCGGGCACGGCCCCTGGATCGACTTTCTCTTGGCCTGAGCGTCTTCTTTAACAACTATCACAGCCTCGAAAGCACAGAGAATCTCCCGCCCGTTTTCGACACGGATTCTGTCCCACCTGTCCCTCTGTTTCCAAAGTCGTTTGGCAACAAAATGTATGGCACGACCGAGGGAGTAGAGGCGTATGCAAACTGGAAAGTTGCGGATCGTTGGACTCTCAGTCCTGGCTATTCCTTCCTCGAGATGCATCTGCACACGCAAAGCTCCAGCTTGGACACAACAAGCGTGGAGGACACGCAGGGTTCAAATCCAGGCCATCAGGCTCAACTGCGGTCGCACGTCGAAATTTCCAGCAAATTCGCGTGGGATACGAATGTCTATCGCGTCGGGCCCTTGCCGGCGCAATTTATTCCTTCCTATACGCGGCTCGATTCGCAGCTGACGTGGCAAGTTGCGGAAGGGCTGAGCCTGAGTGTCGCAGGCCAAAACCTGCTCCAGGATCATCACGTGGAATTCAACGATCAATTTCAGAGCGTCAATTCTTCCGAGGTGAAGCGGAGCGCGTACGCGAAATTTACATGGCGGTTCTGAGAAGCCGTGGAGAAGGGATGAAACGAACAGGGGCGAAAAGAGCAATGCGCAATATATCGAAGATCGCGCAGAGGAACGGCGGAAGGGCGATGCGCGGTTACTGCCCAGCGAATTGGGATCGTCTTGGTGTGGGTATCCTCGCGCCGCTCGGAATGGCCGTCCTTATGGCGATGCCCGTGTGCGGGCAGCAAACTCCGAGGGATCTTACCAAAGTGACGATCGAGGATTTGATGAATGTTGAGGTTACTTCGGTATCGCAAAAAGACCAGAAACTTTCGCGGGTGGCATCAGCGATTTTTGTGATTACGCAGGAAGACATCAGACGGTCAGGGGCAAGCAATATTCCGGATTTGTTGCGGATGGTTCCGGGTGTGGACGTAGCGCAGATCAATGCGAACACGTGGGCCATCAGCGCGCGCGGGCTGAATGCGGAGTTCAGCAATGAATTGCTGGTGATGGTGGATGAGAGGAACGTGTACACGCCGACGACGGGCGGCACGTTCTGGGACGTTGTGGATCTTCCTCTGGAGGACATCGAACGAATTGAAGTCATCCGCGGGCCGGGAGGATCGATTTGGGGAGCAAATGCAGTAAACGGCGTCATCAACATCATTACGAAGAAAGCGGGTGAAACGAAGGGAGCGATGCTCGTGGCAGGCGGAGGAAACCTGGATCAGGGTTTTGGGACCGCGCAGTATGGCGGAAGCGTGGGGAAGAATTTCGATTACCGGATCTATTCCAAGTATTTAAACCAGGACCACATGCCCGGCCTCAATGGCCAAGACGGGGAAGACGGCTGGCATCTGCTGCAAGGGGGATTTCGGGCGGACAGCACGCTCTCCGCGAAGGATAGTTTGACGTTTCAAGGAGATATTTATACGGGCGCAGAAAACAACCCTACGACTTTTTTCCCGGCGGTGACTTCGCCGGGCCTGATCGATGGCGAACTGGGAGTCAATCTTTCCGGCGGATTTGTTCAATCCGTCTGGAACCATACGTTTTCGGCGCGCTCGGACACGAGTTTGATGGTGTCGTTCGATGATTATGAGCGGGACGACCAACTTCGGGAGGGAAGAGAGACATTTACGATCGATTTCCATCACCACATTGCGTGGGGAACGCGGCAAGATTTTGTCTGGGGGCTAGGTTATCGCTATTCCAGTTCTCACTCTGACGGAGACCTGTTTGTTTCGCTAAATCCGGATGCCATCAGGACGCACTATTTCAGTTCCTTTGTTCAGGACGAAATTACATTGGTCCCACAACGGCTATTCCTGACCTTGGGAACAAAATTGATCCACGACAACTACACAGGATTCGCGCTCCTGCCGACTGCCCGTGTGGCCTACGAGATCGGCCGGCACGACATGCTTTGGGCTGCCATTTCCCGGGCAGTTCGGACGCCCGCCACTACGGATATCTCGATCCGGCTGAACGTCGCCGGATTCCCGGGACCCGGAGGCGTACCAGATCTAGTGGCTGTAATCGGAAATCCCAATTTCAAGAACGAAGGGCTGATTGCCTACGAATTCGGCTATCGCAAGACGGTTGGCGAACGGCTCTCGCTGGATTTGGCGGCGTATTACAACGATTACTCCAACCAGCAGACAACTGAGCCGGCCATGCCCTTCTTTGAGGCCACGCCTGCGCCGCCGCATCTCGTTTTGCCAATGACATACGAAAACCTGGAGCACGGAGAGTCGCATGGGGTGGAGATCGCTACGGATTGGAAAGCGACAGGCCGTTGGACGATCAGCCCGAGCTACGACTTCGAGCGAATTCATATGGTCGTCAGCGCTCTCAGCCAAGATGCCGAGGGTGCCTTGAGCGACGAAGGAAGCGACCCCCATGTGCATGCGCGGATTCGATCGCACGTCGACTTGTCGCAGAAGTGGGCGTGGGAGACTTCCGCCTATTTTGTGGATCGCATTCTCTTCGAGCATGTACCGAGTTACACGAGGCTGGATTCGGGGCTTTCGTGGCGGTGGAAAAAGGGTGTGTCGCTGAGCATCGTGGGGCAGAACCTGCTTAGAGACCATCACCTGGAATTCGTTGACACCACGGGAGCCTCGCGGTCGACAGAAATCAAGAGAAGCGCGTACGCAAAGATTACGCGGTGGTTCTGACCGGCGAAAGGATGCGTTGAATCTCGCAAGCAAAGCGCCTTGGACTGGCCTGAGTCCCAAATGCGGGACTCGGCAGGGAAACGCACGGCAGATCGGGTCACGATGCGCGTTCGGTGCTCTTGCGGCTGTGCTAACGATCGCCGGCGCCGGCTGGGTTTCTGCACAAACGAACGCGGCGAGCGAGTACCAGGTGAAGGTGGCGTTTCTTTTTCATTTTGCGCAGTTTGTGGAGTGGCCTGCCGAAACGTTCAAGGATGCAGCGAGCCCGGTTACGTATTGCACCGTGGGTATGGATCCGCTCCATGGGGTGCTGGAAGCCGGTTTGAACGGAAAGACGATTGATGGACGGCCGGTTCGGGTGCTGCACTTCAAACAGGCACAGGAGATTCAGGGATGCCAGGTCTTGTTCCTTGGGACCCCGGAGAAGAAGTTCATCTCGGCGACGCTGGGGAGCCTGAGAGCGAGTCCTATTCTGACCGTGGGAGACTCCGAAGATTTTGTGCAACAGGGCGGGATGATCGGTTTTTTTCTGGAGGACAACAAAGTGCGCTTTGAAATCAACCTGGACGCGGCGGACCGGGCGAAATTGAAAATCAGCGCGCGGCTCCTGACATTGGCGAAAACGGTCATCGGTGGTCCAAAAGGAACGTGACATGGAGCCTTTTAAAAATTCGTCGATGCAACGCAAGCTGACGTTTGTGATTGTGCTTACGAGTCTTGTGGGGCTCAGCCTGGCGTGTCTGAGTTTTGACGTTTATGAGCGCACCAGCTACCGGGGCGCGATGACCGATGAACTTTCGGCACTGGCAGGCACTCTCGGAGCGAATACCGCGGCTTCCCTGACTTTCAACGACCGGAAGTCGGCCACGGACATACTGCAGGCGCTGCGAGCGGAGCGGCACATAGTCGCTTCCTGCCTGTACGACAGTAACGGAAAGGTCTTTGCGGAATACCGCCGCGACGGGACTCTTCCGGGGTTTGCGATGCCGGTGCGGCGCGAAGACGGAGCAAGGTTTGGGAAAGACTCTCTGACGCTTTACCGGAGCGTTTTTCTGGAAGGCGAAAAAACGGGGACTATCGCCATCATCTCGGACTTAGGAGCGTTGAAGGCAAAGATCAGGCAGTACACGGGAATTTCCGTGGTGGTTATTTTGTTTTCGGTGCTGGCAACCTATCTGGTGTCGACCCGCCTCTTGCGGCTGATCACGGAGCCGATTCTGCATCTGGCGCAAATTGCAGGGCGGGTTACAGCGAAGGAGGATTATGGGCTTCGGGCGCTGCCACGCGGCAAAGATGAAGTGGGAGCACTGATCGGCTCTTTCAACCAGATGCTGGAGAGAATTCAGGAGCGCGACGCAGCGCTGAAGGGCGCAAAAGATGAGCTGGAGCTGCGTGTGCAAGCGCGGACCCGGGAGTTGCAATCGGAAGTGAATGAACGGGTGCGGGCGGAAGAGACGCTTTCGGAAGAACGAAAAGTGCTGCGCGCTTTGATCGACAACGTGCCTGATTTCATGTACGTGAAAGACACGGAGAGCCGTTTTCTCTTAGCGAACGCTTCCCTGGCTCAGGCAACGGGCCTAAAAGACCCAGAAGAAATGCTTCACAAAACAGACTTTGACTTTTACCCCAAGGAGGTGGCGAGTGGGTATTACGAAGACGAGCAGAATGTGATTCGAACAAAGCACGGACTGTTCAATCGGGAAGAAGCTTCCTTCGGAGCCCGGGGCAGTCGAATCTGGCTGCTGACCACGAAGGTTCCCCTGCACGATAAAGCTGGAAAGGTGATTGGAATCGCGGGCATTGGGCGGGACATCACGCATCTGAAAAAGGCGCAGGAGGAAATGCAGAAGGCGCGGGAAGCAGCGGAGGCGGCGAGCCGGGCGAAGAGCGAATTCCTGGCCAATATGAGCCACGAAATACGGACGCCGTTGAACGGCGTCATGGGAATGACCGAACTGGCGCTGGAAACAGAACTCACCGTGGAGCAGCGGGAATACCTGGAGACGGTAAAAATGTCGGGAGATTCGCTGTTGACGGTGATCAACGACATTCTGGATTTTTCGAAGATCGAGGCAGGGAAGATCGATCTGGAGGCGCTGGATTTCAATCTGCGGGACAGTATGGAAACGACGCTGAAGACGCTGGCGCTGCGAGCGGATGAAAAGGGGCTGGAGCTGCTGTGCGAAGTGGCGCCGGAAGTGCCGGAAGTAGTGCGGGGAGATGCCAGCCGGCTGCGGCAGATCGTGGTGAATCTTGTGGGGAACGCGATCAAGTTTACGGACACGGGGGAGATTGCGGTAAAGGTGCAAGTGGACAAAAAAGAGGGGGCGGATTTTATCTGCCACTTTACGGTGGCGGATACGGGGATTGGGATTCCGAGGGACAAGCTTGAATTAATTTTTAAGCCGTTTTCGCAGGCGGACACTTCGACGACGAGAAAATATGGAGGAACGGGATTGGGGCTGACGATTTCGACGCGGCTCGTGGAAATGATGGATGGAAAGATTTGGGTGGAGAGCGAAGTGGGTCGCGGAAGCCAATTTCATTTCACGGTGCGGCTGGGGAGGGCGGACGCGAAGGAAGTGAAGTTGGGAACAGTAGCTCCGGCGGAGTTGTTGCGCGGGGTAAGGGTGTTGGTGGTGGACGACAACCAGACGAACTGCCGGATTCTGGAGGGGATGCTGGGGCGCTGGCAAATGAAACCGACTGCGGTGAATGGCGGGAAAGCGGCGATCGAGCAATTGTCGGCAGCGCGCGGAGCAGATGAGCCTTACCGGCTGATTTTGACAGATATGCACATGCCGGAGATGGATGGATTCGCGTTGGTCGAAGAGATTCGCAAGCGGCCGGAATTGGCGACGGCCACGATCATGATGCTGACTTCGGCGGGGCACCGTGGGGACGCGGCGCGATGCCACGAATTGGGAGTGGCGGCGTATTTGTTGAAGCCGATACGGCAGTCGGAATTGCGGGAGGCGGTCGCTCGTGTGCTGGGAGCGCGGCAAGAAGATGGAGCGATTCCTTTGATCACGCGATTTTCTTTGCAGGACGCGCGGGAGCCAGATGCGTATTTGAGCGTGTTGCTGGCGGAAGACAATCTCGTGAACCAACGACTGGCGGTGAGATTGTTAGAGAAGAGAGGGCACCGAGTTGTGGTGGCGGGGACGGGGTTGGAGGCTTTGGCGGCGCTGGAGAAGGAAAAGTTCGACCTCGTATTGATGGATGTGCAGATGCCGGAAATGGATGGGTTGGAGGCAACGGCGGCGATTCGGGAGAAGGAGAAGGGGACAGGGATGCGGCTGGCGGTGGTGGCGTTGACAGCGCACGCGATGAAAGGGGATCGCGAGAAGTGTATCGCGGGCGGGATGGATGGTTATTTGACGAAGCCGATTCGGCCGCAGGAGCTGGATCAGCTTTTGGAGATTTATGTGGCGAAGCGGCTGGAGATGCGGGGCGTCGTCACGGAACACGTGATACCAACGCGGTGAGGAACGCACCATGAAATACGTCAGCGGCCCGCAAAGTGAAATAGCGGATGAGCGAGCACATTGCCGAAGAGGAAATTTTCTGCTCCAATTCTTGGGTGACCGCTGCGAAGAAGTTGGCGCTTCCGAAAATACTGATTTTTGATGTGGACGGCGTGCTGGTGGACGTGCGGCGGTCGTTCTGGCTTTCGGCGCTGGAGACGATGCGTTTTCTGACGGGGAAGCGCGTTGGGTGGGCGGAATTGCACCGGTGGAAGAGCAAGCCAGGGAATAACGACGATTGGGCGCTGGTGGCCAATTGGGCTACGGCGATTGGGCGGCCGACGAGTTATGAGGAAGCGCGCGATGCGTTTCAGCAGTTTTATTGGGGGAAGAACGGCAAGCCTGGGAATGTGAGCAAGGAAAGGTTTGTGGTTTCGCCGCGGCAGATTGAGAAGTGGGCGAAGCGGTTTGAGTTGAACCTTTTTACCGGACGGACGCGGAAGGAATTTACTTATACGTTTGAGAAGTGGCCTGCGGCGCGGAATTTTCGCGTGGTCGTTACTATGAATGATGTGCCCCGGAAGAAGCCTTATCCGGATGGGTTGTGGAAGATTCTTGGGGAGCGCGATCCGGGGTCGGCGCTTTACGTGGGCGACAATATTGATGACGCGTTGGCTGCACGGGATGCGCGCGTGCCGTTTGTAGCGATTTTGCCTCCGGGGACGTTTGAGTATCGCAAGCGAGCGGCGCGATTTCGAGAGTTAGGGGCGCTTGCGTTGCTGCCGAGGGCTACGGTTTTGGATGCGCGGTTGCGTTTGGCCTGAGGCTGCTCGGTGTGGCGTTTCCTCTTGTACGGGTCTTTCCATTGCATGGACCTCGTGGAACTTTCGCTGTTTGCGGCGGGAATCATTTAGAAGCAGGGGGCCATCATGAAGTCGTGTGTCTCATCCTCATTTTTGGCTGCGGGAGTTTTGTGTGTGGCGGCGATTGGTGCGCCTGGATGGATTCGCGCGCAGGCGCCTGCGGGACCCTTGCCGGCGGCCCAGCCGCAAGTTGCGCCGGCTTCGACGGCAAATCCGCAGAATCCGCCGAAAACGGAAACGCGGACTACGATTTTGGGGAAATGGAAATTGAACCGCGAAGAGAGCGACGATCCGCGGAAGAAAATGGAAGATGCGAAAGCGAATCAGGCGGGCAGGTCTGGACGCAGCAGCGGCGTAAGCATTGCGGGCTTTCCCATTGGCGGGCGCGGAGGAAACGGCGGGAATCGGGGCGGGGCTAGCGACGAGGAACAGCAGCGTGTGCAGGACGTGATTATGCCGGCGAATTCTTTGACGCTGACGCAAAAGGCACCGAAGGATCCGGAAGTCGACCTTATGGACGACCAGAACCGTAAGCGGGCGTTTTTTACGGATGGGCGCAAAGTGCAGAAGCCGGACGCGAAGGATGACAGCTACGAGGAGATTGCGGCGCATTGGGACGGGTCGCGGCTCGTGACGGACGAGAAGAGTCCGCACGGCGGGAAGATGAGCCGGACGTTTGAGTTGTCGTATGACGGGGCGCAGCTTTATGAAACGGTGCGGCTGACTACGGGGCGTTCGAACACGCCGGTTGATGTGCGCTATGTCTACGATCCTGCGTCTGCGAGCGACGCGGCGCCAAATCCGTAACGAAGCGGTCGTTCGAATCGCATCGCCTGCTTCTACCTCTCTTACATACTTCTATTTTCGATTGCGTACGAGGACATTTATAAAATATCCCCGTCACGACTATGTATGGCCCCTTCGTCATCCATTGACGGCCTCGAGCGCGAGGTCTAATATCCGGCCATCGAATCAGCCTGAATCCTGCTCGACTTGAGGAGAACTCCTTGGAAAACGAGACCGCAACGACTACGCCGCGCCGCACCGGGCGGGTGAAGCGATGGATTGGCCGAGTGCTGCTTGGGCTTCTTGGGCTTGTCGCTGTTGTCGCGATTCTTGGCTTGTGTTATCAAGCCCTGGGAAACAGAGCAGACGCTCGGAGATTTCCGCAGCAAGGCAAGTCCGTTTCGCTTGGTCCGGGCTTTGACAATCTGAAGCTGAACATTGATTGTCGCGGACAGGGAAGTCCGACGGTGATTTTGGACAGCGGGCTGGGCGTACCTGCGATTGGGTGGAATCCGGTGCAGACGGAAGTCGCGAAGTTTACGGGCGTTTGTTCTTATGACCGTGCGGGTTATGGCTGGAGCGATGCTACATCGCTTCCGCGAACCAGCTCTGAGATCGCCAAGGAGCTGCACGCCCTGCTTGAGGCTGCGGGCGAAAAAGGACCCTTCGTTCTGGTGGGACATTCCTTTGGCGGATACAACGTGCGCGTCTACAACGGCCAATACCCGAACGATGTCGCCGGGGTGGTGCTGGTGGATGCGTCGCATGAGGATCAAAACGAGCGAATGTCGCCCGCGATTCAGGTGTACATGAAAAAGACCATCGCGCAAATGAAGCGGCAGCAAATGCTGGCGCCGCTCCTGATTCGCTTTGGCGTTGTGCGATTTTCTCAGCGGAACCAAGGAGCGTCCCCCGGGGTGTCGAAGGAATTTGGGCAGGAGATGCTTTATCTGCAGATGCAGCCGAAGTTCATCGACGCGAGTACTGCGGAAATGGGGACTTTTGCGGAAAGCGCCAAGGAGGTGCGGGCCGCCGGCAATTTGGGTGACAAACCGCTCGTCGTGCTGACGGCGGGAAAATCCGCGGATGCGTCCCAGTTGCCGCCGGGATTCCCCAAGAAGGAGTTCGATGATTTTCACGAGGTGTGGGTGAATGATTTGCAGGTGAAGGAATCGCAGCTCTCGACGCGCGGGAAGCGAATCATGGTTCCCGACAGCAGCCATATGATTCCGTTTGAGCGGCCGGATACGATCATCGCCGCGATTCGCGAGGTCTGCGCGGCCGTCAATGCGAGCGCAACAAACATCACCAGCGCCGCGAAATCCAGCGAAACCCCGGCGCCGGGGTCACGTTGACGCAGCGGCGGGCTGAATGTTATAAAATACTGTTTCCATAGGCAGCGACAGGCCCACCGTAGTGCCCCTTCCCGGGTAGGGGGCGCGGCGTGGCTGCCAATCTGGTGGCCGGTCCGAGGCCCCAAAGCGAGTGTTAGGCTACTCAACTTAATGCAAGAAATTGTTCACCAACTGGGAGAACTCTTCCTTCAGGCTGTGCCTACAGTCCTGATCATCCTGCTTTTTTACTTCATCTTGCGGACCATTTTCTTTAAGCCGCTGCTTAAAGTGATGGCGGAGCGCGACGCGCGGACGGTGGGCGCGCAGAAGGCCGCCGAAGCGGCGCAGGCTTCGGCGGCGGAGAAGGCGAGGCAGTACCAGGACGCGCTGAAACATGCGCGGGC
>Ga0209139_10000636_pt1 | contig 12362 bp, 9 predicted proteins | sample BogFormECP14_OM3_FD_188246 | JGI IMG/M metagenome (GOLD analysis project Ga0209139, IMG submission 188246) | Bog forest soil microbial communities from Calvert Island, British Columbia, Canada - ECP14_OM3 (SPAdes) (version 2) | ecosystem: Environmental > Aquatic > Freshwater > Wetlands > Bog ...
GAGGCGCGAGAACGCTTCGTGGCTCGCTGTGCGGTGTGCCACGGGCTCGACGGATCTGGACAGACGGAAGTGGGACGCAACCTATATCCGAAGGTTCCAGATTTGCGATTGCCACTGACGCAAAATCTTACGGACGGAGAGCTCCGTTACATAATTCGCAATGGCGTGCGACTGACGGGAATGCCAGGCTGGGGAAGGCCGCACGATGAACAGAGTGACGATAGCTGGAAGCTTGTGGTGTTCATACGTAACCTCGGTGTGCTAACCAACGAAGAGCAGCGGCAACAAACGGCGGCCGCGAGTACCGCGCACTACGCTGGTTCGCAATCCTGCAAGAAATGCCATGCCGAAATTTACGAGCATTGGCGAAAGACACCGATGGCGAATGTCGTACGCGACCCTCGCGAACATCCCGATGCAATCATTCCCGATCTTGCGACAAATACCGTTGCCAAGTTCACCAAAGACGATGTCGCACTGGTCTACGGCAGCCTTTGGAAGCAGCGCTACTTCACAAAAATTGGGGATGATTATTATCCGGAGCCCGCGCAGTGGGACGTTACTCATCGCGTGTGGCGGCCGTATTTCGTGGCCAAAGGAACGGACTGGTGGGAGCCGTTTTATCCAGCGGACAACATGCAGCGGCCGACGGGAGCGACTTGCGATGGCTGCCATTCGGTGGACTACGACATTCACACCAAGCGGGTGGCGGAGTGGAATGTGGGATGCGAGAAGTGTCATGGGCCTGGGAGCGAACACGTGGAGCATCCGTCGCGCGAAAATATCCTGAGTCCTGCGCGGATGGATTACGTGCAGGCCAGCGACACCTGCATCCAGTGCCATTCGCAAGGCCGGCCGGTCACGAGTCCGATTGAGGGAAAATATTACGACTGGCCAGTAGGCTATCGCGTGGGACTAAATTTGCGTGATTTCTGGCAGCTGGAAGACCATACGCTTGGCCAGACCACCTTCACGCACTTCGCGGAGGGCACCGCGCACAAAAATCGCATGCAGGGAAATGATTTTGTGCAAAGCGTGATGTACCGCCGCGGGGTGACGTGCTTCAGCTGTCACGACGTGCATGGCACGGACAACTACGCGCAGTTGCGCAAACCCGCTGACATGCTGTGTCTCGACTGCCATGGACCACTTTCGCTGAACGGTCCGCGCACCGCGACGCTCGAAGAACACACGCATCATAAAAAGGGCTCGCCGGGGAGCAGTTGTATCGCGTGCCATATGCCGAAGATCGAGACCACGATTGCCGACGTGAAGGTGAGCGCGCACACTTTCGCCTTTATCACGCCGGCGATGACGGATAAATACAAGATCCCAAATCCCTGCACGATGTGCCACGCGGACAAAACCACAGCGTGGGCTACGGAGACTATGCGCACATGGCCAGAGCGTTCGCCCTGGCGCATGGATTGACCCTCGGGCCCACTTTATGCGCTAAACGGACAAGTTGGCGCAATGTTCGGTATGCTGTTGCGCGAGGAGAAGATGAGCGTGCAGCCGATCATTCGCATTTTAGCGCAAGCGCTATTGGCTATTCTTTTTTGTCTTTCAGGTTTTGCTGTTCGGGCGCAGCAGGCTGCTCCTGCCATTCCTTCCAGTGGATTTCCTGGGCTGGATGAGTACCGCGCGTCGCGGGTGGCGATTTATACGGACGATTTCGGGCAACTGGCGCGCTATCGGGATGCGGATGCGGCGCTTGGGACGCCGGCAGCGGGCGAGAGCCGCGTGGTGTTTCTTGGCGACTCGATTACCGACTATTGGAAATTGCCGACTTATTTTCCTGGCAAGCCTTATATCAACCGCGGCATCGATGGGCAGAGCACGCCGGAGATGCTGGTGCGTTTTCGGCAGGATGTGATTGATGTGCACCCCAAAGTGCTGGTGGTGCTGGCGGGGACCAACGACATCGCGGGGGTTACCGGGCGCACGCGGAATGAGGATATCGAGGCGAACTACGCTTCCATGGCGGAGCTGGCGCGGGCGCATCATATTCGCGTGGTGTTTGCGTCGGTGCTGCCGGTGCACAACTATACGCATGAGGCGGAGGAGTCTTTTGCGCTGCGTCCGCGGGAGAGAATTTTGGGGCTGAACAAATGGCTGAAAGAGTACTGCGATAAAAACGGCCTCGTGTATCTGGACTACTTTAGTGCGGTGGTGGATGAGCGGGGGATGCTGAAGCGAGAGTTGGCTGATGATGGTCTGCATCCGACAGATGCTGGGTATAGGATTATGGCGGGTTTGGCGGAGAAGGCGATTCGGGAGGCGCTGGCGGAGAAGCGTCGGTCGTAAAAAAGTAAGAACCATCGCTGCAAAAAAAGGCCCGCGAGAGAGCTGCTCGCGGGCCTTTTTTTGGTGGGGATGGAAAGGCGACCGCCTCCCCTCGAAGCTCGGGGCGGGCAGAAGGCGGCCGCTACAACAACGGCGGTGTTTACGCTACGCCTAGTTCGTTGTTTAAGAAGCCGACCAGGTGCTTCCAGGCTAGGTAATAGAGGATTAGGGCGACGGGGAAGGCGTAGGGGACGACGTGGAAGACGATGGAAGGGATGGGGAAATCCAGGAGGCGGGCGACGGCGTAGCCTAACGGGGCCAGGAGGATGGGGAGGACGGCTCCGAAGAGTCCTAGGGGGAATTTGCTGGGGGCGATGCCTGCGGCGTAGAGGACGTTCCAGAGGCCCCAGATATTTGGGACGGCGGCCATGGGGAAGACGATGACGCGTTCGATGGCGATGGGTAGGTTGTAGACGTAACGCAGGATTGTGTAGCCGGTCATGATGCCTAACAGGGCTACCGTCGGGACGGCGATGCCGGCGAGATACGCGCGTAGATAGGGATGACGGTTCATGGTGGCTCCTTTTTCACAAGTGATAGAGCAGAGTGGGAATCATTCCGGGGAAAAGAAAAAACATTAGAGCGGCTGCGGCTAGCAAGGCCCAGTCCCACCAGGGGACGTGAATTAGCGGAGTGGCGATGCGGTTTTGTACGGCGGGCCAGAGGTCGCGGCGTGGTGTGGTGTCTTCCAATGGCGGGATGGCGTTTTTTAGGAGTTGCTGGAGTTCGCGGAGATTTTTTTCTTCGTTGAGGCTCATGCGTGAACTCCCGCTTGTTGGAGCTTTTTTCGGAGAAGGCGGACGGCGCGAAAGACGCGGACTTTTACGGCGTTTTCGGAGATGCCGAGGGAGTCGGCGATTTGGCTGTAGGGTTCTTCTTCGATGAAGGCGAGAAGGGTGACCACGCGAAGGCGCGGGGGAAGTGCGGCGATGGCGCTGTGGATGGCGCGGCGGGTTTCGGTGGTGACGATGCTATCCGGCCGCGTGGAGGCGGAGAGATTGTCTGGCAGGGGGACTTCGTGGCGGGTGCGGCGGAGATGGTCGATGGCGGCGTTGGTGGCGATGCGGCGGGCCCACGCGGGGAAGTTGCGTTGCGCGGCGAAGCGGGCGTGCGAGCGATGGATGCGCCAGAAAGTTTCCACGGTTAGGTCCTCGGCGGCGGCTGGGTCGCGGACGATGCGGGCGATCCAGCGGTAGACGTCGCGATGGTATTGCTGGAAAAGCGATGCGAAGGCTTCGGGGTCGCCCTCGGTGAATCGCTGTAGCAATTCCATTGGTGCCTCTGTTTCGTGTAACTGGTGGGGGAGGGGTAAGGTTACATTTTTTTGGGTGTGGTGGCGGGATTTTGCGTGCTAGACACAAGGAGGGGATACGTGGTTGCTCCCGGGTTTGGCGTTTAGTGGCGCGACGAAAAGCGCCCGCCTCAGAAGGCGGCCGCTACAACGGCAACGGCGAACAGCAACAGCAACGGCGAAAGGCAACGGCAAAAGGCAGAAGCACGGGTCTGAAGACCCGCCGCTACAAATTCTTAGTAGGAGCGGCGTTGGGATAGGGGTTTTGGCGGCTGCAGGGCTTTCCATTGGTTGATGAATTGGACGGAGGCGTCTACGAAGGCTTGGATGTTTTGGCGGCCTTGCGCGGCGGTGGCTTGGCGGGTGTCTTGTTCGCTCCAGACGCCGGTCTTGGTCATTTCGCGGGTGGAGCTGTGCTTTCCGGTGTCTTTGGGTTTTAGGGCTTCGGCAAAAAATACTCTGGCGGCGGTGGGATTTCCCAAAACTACCTGGGGAAGAATTTCCTGGAGGTCGTCGGGGAAGGTGAGTTCGGTTTTTCCTGCTTTGCTCATATCGACGAGGGTGGGGAAGAGATAGAGGCCGTCGGAAGTTTCTGCTACGCCGGCGTGGCGATCGAACTGCGCGTTTTGCGCGGGCTTGTCGTCGGGCTTATCCGAGGGTTTATCCGGCTGTTGAAGGAAGGGGGCGGCGGCTTCACCGAGATCGACGGCGGTGCCCGGAGTTTCTTGATTGATGCGATCGAGAATGTAACGCGCGACGTTTTGATTTCCCGCGTGGCTGGGGAGAAGCAGAAATTTGCGGAATCCGTGGTGGATTAGGCTTTGCGCGGCTTCGAAGTAGACGCGCTGCACGGTATCGGCGGAGAGCGTGATGGTGCCGGGAAACTCCATGTGATACGGGGAGATTCCGGGAAGCAGGATTGGGGCGACCAGGACGTCGGTTTTTTGCGCGATGAGCTTGGCTAATTCTTCTCCTATGAAATAGTCGGTGCCGATGGGAAGCTGCGGGCCGTGTTGCTCGATGGCGGGGATGAGGATGATGACCATGTCGGTGCGGGAGAGCAGGTCGTCGACTTCGGGCCAGGTCATGTGCGGGAGATAGTTTTTGATTTTTGGCGTGTGCCAGAGGGGGTTCGATTGGGGATGAGAGGGAGAGGAAAAGAGCGCGGCCAGAAGCAGCGGAGTTAGAAGTCGGATTAACAGGCGTTTGCGCATGTTTCGTCTCCTTACGCGGTATTCGTCGTCGAAGCGGATGATGTTATATCAAACGGGTGGCGAGGTTGAGGTAAGAGTATGAATTGGTTTTAGTCGAGCCACGTTTTTCGCTTCAGTGACAATCCAGAAATGCTAATCGAGAGCACGAATAGAGCCGAGCCCATCGGTCTTGCAACCAGCAGTAGAAAGCGACATTTTCATCTTGGCGTGCGCCTGGGACTCCTGCAGAAACTCAACTGCCTTTGTACAGATGATTTTGTCGCCGTCCAAAAGTATCACGAGGTATCTGCCAGGAACGATTCGATAAAAGCGGGCCACGTGAGTCTGGGGATCGACTTCGTCAACCTCAGCGCTATCGACGTACACTCCGACCGCCTTGATCCACGCTCGATCCGACAGATGCGTTCCCGCGGCTGTCTCAACGCTAACAGCGAGCCGTGGATCTGGTCCGGTGACCCAATCTCCCATGTTTCCCCATTCGCCAATAACAATGAATTCTCGCGGGCGACTGACATCGACGTAAACGGGGCCAATCGGTTTTCCGTCATCGCATCGTAGGAACAATGTGTAAACCGCGTAGGGAATCTTCTGACCCACATACTTAGCAAAATTATTTTTGTATTCGGCCTTCTCGAAAGGCGTGTCCGAGGAGAACCGAGTGACGTGGCAATCTGACCGCGGACCGCCAAATGAATCAAGAACGCTGAGATTCACTGTTCCCGTTTTCGTGGCAGGGTCGTCTGGAATGCCAAAGCAAGCCGAAGTCACCAGGGCCAGAATTTGGAGCCAGATGGGCACGCTTTTCATAAGAATATAGACCTCGCTTGGTCCCTCGGGAAAATAGGGGACAGGGCAAAATGTACGTCAAAACACGCACATCGCACAAATTGGCGTCGATGGCACCCGCAGCAAAAACAAAACGCGCGGCGAATTCAATGAAAAAGGCCCGGGAGCGATGTTGCTCTCGGGCCTTGGTGTTTAGAGCGGTTAAAAAATGCACGGGTCTGAAGACCCGCCGCTACAACGGCGATGCGCTAGTAAATGTCGTACTGCTCCCAGTGGAGGGTGGCGTCGGATTGGATGATTACGTGTTTGTGCGAGGTTTGCTCGAGTTCGTCCATGAGCATGGACTCGCGGGTTTTTAGGGCTTTGGCGATTTCGGGATTTACGCGCAGCGTGAGATTGGGGCTTTCGTGGTCGGCGGCGGCCATTTTGCGGGCTTCGGCGCTGATCTCGTAGCAGAGCGTGGGAATGGATTTGACCATGCCGCTGCCGGTGCAGTACGGGCAGGGCTGGCAGAGAACGCGCTCCAGGGCTTGCTTGGTGCGTTTGCGGGTGATGCAGACGAGGCCGAATTCGTTGAAGCTGAGGGCTTTCGACGGAGCCTTATCTTCCTCGAGTGCGTTCTGCAGAGCGGACAAAACTTTTTCGCGGTTGCGGCGCTCTTCCATGTCAATGAAGTCGACGACGATAATGCCGCCGAGGTCGCGGAGGCGGATTTGGCGGACGATTTCTTTGACCGCTTCGAGGTTGGTCTTGACGATGGTGTCTTCGAGGCGGATGGAGCCTTTGCCGACGAATTTGCCGGTGTTGACGTCAATGGCGACCAGGGCTTCGGTGTGGTTGATGACGATGTAGCCGCCGGACTTGAGCCAGACTTTGGCGCGCAGGGCTTTGTCCAGTTCGTGCTGGATGCCGAACTCTTCGAAGATGGGCTGTTCTTTCGTATACAACTTCACACGATTGACCAGCTTGGGTTGGAAGCGGCTGACGAATTCGACGACCTTGCCGTATTCCTCTTCGTTGTCGATCCAGATGGCGGTGAAATCGTCGCTGACGTAATCGCGGAGAATGCGTTCGACGAGGTTGAGATCGCGATGGAGGAGGGAAGGAGCTTTGCGCTCTTCGCTCTTCTGCTTGATTTCGTTCCAGGTCTTGCCGAGGAAATCGATGTCGGTTTGAATTTCTTCGTCGGTGGCGCCGCCGGCAGCGGTGCGCACGATGAAGCCGCCGGGATAGGAGCCGCGGGCGCCGCCAACCAAACGGCGGAGGCGCGAGCGATTTTCCGCGCTTTCAATTTTGCGCGAGACGCCGATGTGGTCGATGGTGGGCATGTAGACGAGGAAGCGGCCCGGCAGAGCGACGTGGCTGGTGATGCGCGCGCCCTTTTTGCCGAGAGGTTCCTTGGCGATCTGCACGACCACTTCCTGGCCGGCCTTGAGCATTTCGGAAATTAACTGTGGACGGCGCGAGCCGGAATGGCTGCCGTGTCCGCGATGCTGACCTCCGCCTCCGGGGCGGCGTTCGAAACGCTGACCGCCGGAACGTCCGCGATCGAAGCGCGGGCGGCCTTCGCCGCTGCCGCGATTTTCGAACGGGCGAGCCTCGGGAGGACGGCTGCTGCTGCCGCTGCGCGAATCGGCGCTGCGATTTTCACCACCGCGATTTTCGAAACCCTGCGTGTCGCGCCCGCGATTATCATGCCCGCGATTATCGTGGCGGGGACCGCCACGGCTATCGCGACCATCGCGACGGGGACCGCGATCGCGGCCGCCTCCGCGGAACGGACGCTGGAAACGCGAGCGGGGATTGCCGCCGCCGACGCGAGCGGAGTCGCGAGGGAAATCTTCGCGAGGAGCGCCCGCCGGGCGAGGGGCGCGAGTTTCGCCGGGGAGGAGGATGCTTTCCTCTTCGGCGACAGCGGCTGCTTCGCTGGGCGAAAAATCCGCGGCCTCGCCGCCGGAGGCTTCGGCGTGCAGCGCGGCGACTTCTTCGGCTTCGGCGTGGGCGTCATCGTGCGCGGCGTCGGCCTCGGCTTCGGAGCGTTCGGAGGCGGTGCTGGTTTGCACGGCGTCTTCGGCTACCTGCAATTCCTCCTCTTCGTCTTCCTCTTCGTGCTCGTGCTGATCGCCGGGTTCCTCGTCTTCTTCGTCGTCCTCTTCATCGTCAAATTCCGCGCCGCCTACGATGGCGTCAGCTTTGGCGTGTTCTTGCGTTTCTTCGTGCTTGGCTTCGACGAGTTCGGAGGCGAGAGACGCGACTTGATCTTCGTTCAGGTCGACGTCGCCACGAACGGAGACTTCCGCTTCGATGGTTTCCGAAGCGGCGGAAAGATTCGCCGAAGTTTCTTCTTCGGCGCTTTCCACGGCTTGGGCGCCGGAACTTCCTTCGGCGGCCGGCGTGGCGTCGGCGCCTTCTTCAGCGAGCAACCAGCGCGGCAAGCCACCGGTGAAGCGGCGTGATGTGCCGGGTGCGCCGGGCGTCGCGGAGGGCGAAGCCGGCGGAAGAACCGAAGGCGCGGCGTTCAGCGCGCGATTCGGGAGGAGATCTTCGATGTCGGCGATTTCGGGTTGTTCATCACGGGCGATGCGCTCGACGGTAGGCGGCGCCGCGGCCGGTTTGCCGCGATACTTGGCCAGCGATTCGCCGGGGAGCAGGATGGGCTCTTCGGCTGGATCGTGGGGCGCGGAGGGCGAACTGAAGCGCGTGCTTTCGCGACGCGGTTCACCACCGCGCGGTTCGAATCCGCGAGAGCCGCCGCGGAAACCGCCGCCACGGGATTGCTCGCCGCGAGATTGATCGTTGCGGCCCTTGGGCTCGAAATTTCCCGGCTCGTAGCCGCGTGATTCGCCCTGCGACTCGCCTTGCGGAGAGGCGTATTTGGATGGGGGAAGGTTGCGGCCCGGTCCGGCATTTTGCGGAGGGGCGTTGCGCGGGCCATTGCCTGGCCCGCTGCTGGTACTGCCGCCGCGGCGGCGTCCACCGCGCCGGCCCCAGCGTCCGCCGCGGCCACGATCGCCACCGCGGTCGCCACCTCGGTCTGAACCGCCACGGTCGCCACCTCTATCGGAACCTCGATCGGAACCCCCACGGTCTGGGCCACGATCCGAACCGCCGGCGTTTTGTCCGCCGCGTCCGCGATCATTGCCGCGACCAAAGTTTTGTCCGCTGCGATCATTGCCGCCGCGCGAAGGATAGTTCTGCGTGGGATTGTAGTGCGGCGAAAAATTCTGCGGCGCCGAGGCGTTGGATTCGGGTTGACGCTCGTCCGAGGATTCATCGTGAATGTCGCCGTGCGGTGCGGTGCTCGCTTCTTCCGAGGGCGGCAGATAGGCGGCTTCGTGGTCGAGATGACCTTCGGCGGAGTGCGGCAGATCTTCGGCGAGATGTTCGGCCAGATGTTCGCCGTCGGCCAGATGTTCCGCGGCGAGGTGCTCACCGGGAAGATGCTCGATGGGAGCAACGTCGTGGAGATGTTCCTCATCGTGCAGCGGAAGAGACATTTCTTCGTGCTCGCCGTGTGCGGCGTGCAGCGTTTCGCCGGGAAGAAGCTCGATCGTTGAAGCCGCGGGGGCCACGGACTGCGCGGCACTTGCCGGAGCATCGTGGGAATGGCCGTGATCGTAATCCTCGAGATTTTCGAATACGTCGCTGACGTAGAGAAACGCGTCGCCATCAAGGCCAATTTCGACGAACGCCGATTGCATTCCGGGGAGGACGCGAGTGACTTTACCTTTGTAGATGCTGCCGACGAGAGCGAACTCTTTTTCGCGCTCGATGTAAATTTCGACTAGCTGACCTTCTTCCATAATCGCGACTCGCCGTTCGTGCGAGCCAGCGGCAATAACCAGTTCTTTTGACATGAAAACTCCTTCTGTGCGGTCCGGGCATCGCCGGGACCGTCCTTTAGGTCGGACGCCGTGCGTCCGCCTTTTGATAATTGTTGTGCGGCGCCGGCATAGGCGGCTGCCGCACGCATCGCCGCGCGCATTCGCGCGTCAGGGGTCCGTACCAGATAGGTTTGTTTCGTGGAAAGCGAAACACGCGCGGGGCACACCAGTAGCGAGGTGGCTCTGCGGTCGAAGCGTGAGGGAAGCTGAATCCTCTGGCTATCGAGGCTGGTCCGTTGCCGGGAAGCTGCCGGGCGAACGGCGGACGATGCTGTCCTGCTTGTTGAAATCTTTCTTACCTGCGACTGACGAGCAGTCGGCTTAACTTTTTTGCCGGTGCGGCCCTTTTGCTTTAGCCAGGGCGCGTCATCCGGGACTGGCGGCCGGCTCAGTTGACGAAGCGGCGGAGCCGTACATTCATGACTAAACCAATCGCCAGAAAAACAAACAGCGTGGCGGAACCCCCGTAACTCATTAAGGGTAACGGGATACCGGTAACCGGCATAGCGCCGATGACCATGGCCACGTTTACTAAAACATGGAAACCCAGCGCCGCAGCCACGCCCATGACCAGAAACATTCCCGCGCGATCTTTCGCGCGTTGTGCATTCTGCACCAAGCGAAGCAAAAGCGCCATATACAGTCCCAAGGCTAGGAGCACGCCTTTGAATCCCTGTTCTTCCGCCCACGCCGACATAATGAAATCCGAGTATCGGACGGGGATGTAGCCCAGTTGATTCTGACTGCCATTTCCAAAACCTTTGCCCCAGAAGCCGCCGGAGCCTACGGCAATTTTCGATTGCAGCAACTGATAGCCGGAGCCCTTGGCATCGTCTTCCGGATGCAGGAAAGAAGTGATCCGCTCGCGCTGGTACGGCTTCAAAATATGCTTACTGACGGGCGGGAAGAAAACACTTCCTATTAACAATACACCAACTAGCGAAATAATCGCAGCGTGATGCCATTGCAGTCCGGCGAGAAAAGCACCAACGACCAATAGCGGCATCAACACCAGCGCGGTACCCAGATCGGGTTGCTTGAGGATCAACGCGAGCGGGAGACCTACCAGCAGTCCGGCTTTGATTAAATCGCGGAGCGAGAGCTCATCGGTCTGCACTTCCGCGAAGAACCGGGCTAGCACAATGATTATAATCAATTTGACGAGTTCTGACACCTGGAGAAATTCGCCGAGGACGGGGAGCCAGCGTTTGGCGCCAAAACGGGTGTGGCCGAAGACGAGGACGGCGATGAGCGCGAATATGCCGATTAGGTAGAGTATCCAGGACTGATCGAGGATCAGGTGGTAGTCCAGGCGAGAGAGGGCGAACATCAAAATCACGCCGACAAAGAGCCAGCGCACCTGCTTCATGTGCATGCCGGCGAGGGCGCTGCCATGGGTGGCGGAGTAGATCTCGACTACGCCAAGGGCGCAGATAGCCGCCAGGATGGCCAGCAGCCACCAATCGTAGTCTCGAGTTCCGGGTGCGTCTTTCACGCTTTGTTCTTTCCGTTTCTGCCGCGCTGGCGGCGCAAAACTCCGCTCGCGAAACTTAGTGCGGCGTTACTTCGTGCGGCGCCAGCACCCTGGCAACGCGCGCGGGTTCCGGCCTGGCGGAATCCTCGGGCTTGGGCGCCACTGGCTCAGCGGGTACCTTGGCGCGAGGCTTTTCGTCGTCATGGTCGCCGTCGAGATCGTGATGTTCGATCTCCACGGTGTACTGGCCGTTGGTCTTTTTGGCCTTTTTGTCGTAGTAGGCCTTGATGATGTCGCGGACGACCGGCCCGGAGGCAGTGCCGCCATGCTGCCCGCTTTCCTGCACCAGGACGGCAACCGCAATTTCCGGATTGCGCTTCGGCGCGTAGCCGACGAACCAGGCGTTGTCCTCAAATTTCTTTTGTTTGCCAAGGCGGTCGCGCGTGCCATAGCCAATGACCTGCGCGGTACCCGACTTGCCGCTGAATTCGACGCCCGTCAGCTTCAGGGTGCCGCCGGTACCACCCGGCTCGTTGATCACCCCGTACATAGCATCGGTGAGCTTTTCCACGGTGAGTTCGGAGATGCTGACGCGCTCTTCGCCGACGTTCTGCGCGTCCTTGAGCAGGTGCGGTTGCTTAAAGAGGCCGCCGCTGGCGATGCCGCCGATCATGTGTGCAAGTTGCAGCGGTGTGGTGGTAACCGCGCCCTGGCCAATGGCCACGGAGATGGTTTCGCCGGCGTACCACTTGCGATGTTGCACACGTTCGGCCCACTCGGTCGAGGGCATGAGTCCCGGCTCTTCGGAGGGCAGGTCGATGCCGGTCCTCTTGCCGAGGCCGAATTTGGTGGCGTAGTAGGCCAGGCGGTCAATCCCAAGGCGCATGCCGACGTTGTAAAAGAAGATGTCGCAGGATTTGAGAATGGCGTCGTGCAGGTTGGTGGTGCCGTGGGAGCGCGCGCCGGTCTTTGACGAGTATACCCAGCACTTGAAAGTACGGCCGTAAAACGTGGCAAAGCCCGGGCAGAAGGTCGTGAAACTTTCGGGCGGGACTTTGTCTTCGAGCATGGCCGCGGCGGTGACGATCTTGAAGACCGAGCCGGGCGCGAGTTGCGCTTGAATGGCGCGATTCAACAGCGGACGGAGCGGGTCGTCGTTGAGCTTCTTCCATTCTTCTTTGGAGATTTGCACCGCGAAATCGTTGGGATCCGGAGTGGGCCGGCTGACCATGGCCAGGACTTCTCCGGTACGTGGATCGAGCGCGACCACGGCGCCGGGACGGCTGCCCAGGGATTGCTCGGCGACTTGCTGCAAATCGTAGTCCACGGTCAGCGTGATTTGTTTGCCGGGGATGGCTTCCTGCGTG
>Ga0209139_10000637_pt1 | contig 12362 bp, 6 predicted proteins | sample BogFormECP14_OM3_FD_188246 | JGI IMG/M metagenome (GOLD analysis project Ga0209139, IMG submission 188246) | Bog forest soil microbial communities from Calvert Island, British Columbia, Canada - ECP14_OM3 (SPAdes) (version 2) | ecosystem: Environmental > Aquatic > Freshwater > Wetlands > Bog ...
GAACGGATTTCTTAACTTTATCCACCAGCCGCCGCCGTCGAATCCGCTTGCGCTACAGTTCTTTATCGCCGTGAGCGCGTCGCATTTTGCCGCGTTCTTCTTCGCCATGCAGGTGATAGGTGGGCTGCTGTTGCTTTCAGGCTTCTTTGTGCCGCTCGCGCTTACGGTGCTTGCGGCGGAGTTGTACAACATCCTTGCGTTTCATTTGACGCTTGCACCGGCCAGCATTGCTCCGGCACTCGTCGCCTGCGTGCTGTGGGTGCTGGTCTTCCTGCAGTATCGCGGCAGCTTTAGCGCCGTTCTGGCCGCGAGGCCTGTGGTGCAGGGATAGTTTGCTTCGTGGTGGGGAGGCGCAGCGCCTCCTCGCCGCAGAACATTTTGAGACTGGCGCTAGGCAGCTCCAAACCATCGTATGCGCCAGCTCTTTTCCGCAGACTGGAAGAGATACACGCTCAGAATCGCGATTAAGGGCTCCAACGGGTGCCTGAAGCGCGCGTGTACAGTCACCATGTAATAGACGAGCGGCAGCAGCAGGAATGCCCAGGCGAAGAGCACCGCGCCGGGGACGCGACGCTTGAGCGCCAGCGCGAGGCCTAGCAATCCGGCAATGCTGGTGAACTGGAAGTTCATGCTGCGTCCGTACTCTGCCACAAAACCTTCATCGCCCGGATGGGGCACGCTGAACCAGAAGTAGTAGACGCGCTTCACGCAGAGGATCAGAAAGTGTTTTGGGTTCTCGCGGATTACTTTCTTCGCCATTTCGCCGCGCATCTTCGCGTATTTGATTTCGCCCATCTGCGTGTAGAGGCGCAATTGGGCCGCGTCCTGGAAGGGATGGTCGTACTCCATCAGCAAACCGATCGCCCCGGGGCCGTTGCCGAGGTACAGCTCCGCGCCCAGGTTCCCGCGCATGGGCACGAACTGATGAAAGGCCACCCAATTGCGATAGACCCATGGCGCGATGCAGCCAAGGCAAACGACCGAGGCCAGCGCAACACCAATAATTTGTAACCGCCACTGACCGGAACTACCCCACGCTGGCGAACGTGGGGCACCCGCGTTTGTGGCGGTCTTGAACAGAACACCCCAGAGAATCCACAAACCGCATACCGGCAGGAACAGCAGTAGCGAGGGATTGCTGAGCGCAATCAATCCCCATAGCAGCCCGAAGACTGCCCATCGTTTTACGCTTGCCGCGTTCGTCGTATTCTCGTCGCCGATCCCCCGCATGCGCAAAGCCAGCACCAGCACCCAGGAAAAAAGAAACGCGGTCAGCGACATCTCCCAGATCCACTTCACCGCATACTGCATGGCGGCCGGATAGAGCGCCCAGATCCACGCCGACCATTTCGCCACGCTGGTGTTGAAGCATCGCGCGGCGATTTCCCATGTCGTGCGCACCATCAACGCGTTCAGCAGGCAATTGAGCGCAATCAGCACCCAGGCGGAAGTCGCCGTGAAAATCCCGAAGAGCTTGAAGACTCCGGCGATGATCAGCGGATACCCGGGCGTGACCCAGGTCGTCGGGCCGGTATGTCCGCGAAAGGGATCGGCGTAGCCATAGCCGGTGGCGAGCGCTCGCGCTATGCGCCCCATCTCCCAGCCGAAGCCGAAATGATCGTCATACGGACGCACGCGATAGGTATGCGCCAGCATCACATACGCGAGTCGCACCGCCAGCGCGACCCAGAAGACAAGCCACGGCGCGGAGAATTTGCCGCGCGCGTCAAACTTCGTTTCCAGTTTCATGTCCATGCACTGGAGCTTTCCAGAACTCACAAAAAAATTGTACGCGGGCGTACATTTGTAGCTTGACCCTGACGTAACGTCACGCCTGACCATCACTTTTGAGAGCCATTCGATGGACCCAAGTATCGCATCCATGCAGATTCAGGAGTTCGCTCAACGCACCGGCGTCACCGTGCGCACGCTGCACCATTACGACCGCCTCGGCCTGCTGCGGCCCGGCGGGCGCACGGCGTCCGGCTATCGCCTTTACGGTGAGCGCGAACTCATTCGTCTGCAGCAGATTGCGACGCTCAAATTCATCGGCTGCTCTCTCAAAGAAATCAAGGTCATCCTCGGCGGACCGGCGTCGGATCTGGGCGAAACGCTCAAGCTGCAGCATGAGGCACTGGAGCGGAAGCGCCGTACTCTTGACCGTGCCCTGCGCGCGGTAGACCGTGCGCAGAAGCTCTTCGCCCAATCCGGACGGACTGACTGGGATGCCTTGAAACACATCATCGAGGTGATTCAGATGGAACAGGACAAATCGTGGATGATGCAGTACTTTACGCCCGAGCAGCAGGCCGAGCTGATCGCTCGCAACACCAAGATTCGCAGCGACGGCGAAGAGGGATGGGCGAAGCTGATCCCGGAAATCGAAGCCGCCGCGAAAGACGGCCTTGACCCGGCGAGCGATGAAGCGCGCTCGCTGATCGAACGCCACCAGGAACTCGTCAACCTGTTTACCGGAGGCGATCCGGGCATTCAGGCGAATCTTGAGCGCCTCTATGCCGACAAAGCCAACTGGCCCTCAACCTTTAAGAGCCCGTTCAGCGATGCGGCGCAAAGCTTTATTCAAAAAGCAAAACAGGCCCACAACCTGAGCTGCGTCTAAACGCCCGGCGCCGATCCTGTCTCCTCGTGTGCTTCGAGGAGGCAGGATGGGGCTGACCAGAAACGCGGAACAGAGTAAAAACGTATACCTCAGCCGCTAAAACCGCATTGATATTACTGGCTTTTTTTGCGATGGCTAAAGCCATCGCCTACCTACCGGCGCTTTCGTTGCGTTGACGCCTCGGGAAGCGTAGGATGGCGACTCCTGAGACTCAGTTCACAATTTTCCAGTCAGCCAGCTTGCGCTCCCTTTACCCGAGGAGTCAGCAGGGACGCGAGCGGCGGAAAGAAGACGGTTTTATGAGCAAGTACGCTGCGCTCCTGAGTTGTCTGCTTGTTGCATCTTCCCTGTCCGTTGCGGCTCAGAATGCAACGGTCGCTCCTCCGGAAAACATGATTGTAGAGGGCGTGTCGAAGATACCGGCGTCTCTGGTAGAAACAGCCGGGCGGTACAGCGAAAACCGGTCGGCGTTCGCTACGGATTGGCATCCGCAGCGACGCGAGATTTTGATTGGAACGCGATTCGGAAATACCTACCAGGCGCACCTGGTGACAATGCCGGGAGGTGCGCGGCAGCAGCTGACATTTTTCCCTGAGCCTGTCTATGGAGGATCGTTTCACCCCAATGGCGGGGATTACATGGTCTTCCGGAAAGATGTCGGCGGCGGCGAGTGGTACCAGTACTTCCGCTATGACATGGCGACGAGTAACAGCACGCTGCTGACTGATGGCAAGTCACGGAATACTTCCGCGATCTGGTCGTCGGGAGGCGACAAGATGGCGTACGTGTCGACGCGCCGCACAGGCAAAGACACGGACCTGTGGGTGACGGACCCGGCAGAGCCGAAGACGGATCATCTGCTGACGCAACTTACGGGCGGAGGATGGGAACCGCAGGACTGGTCGCCGGACGACAAGAAAATACTTCTGCTTGAAGAGATCTCGGTCAACGAGACCTATTTCTGGCTGGTGGACACGACGACCGGCGAGAAGACCGCACTGAGTCCGCGGCAAGCCGGTGTGCAGGTCGCTTACACGAACGGGCGTTTCAGCAAAGATGGCAATGGGATCTACTACACCACGGACAAGGACTCAGAGTTCCAGCGGCTGGTGTACATGGATCTGGCGAGCAAAGAGACGAAGGTGCTGACGTCCGACATCCCCTGGGATCTGGATGAATTTGCGCTGTCGTGGGACGGCAAGAAGATCGCGTTCCTCACGAATGAGGACGGGCTGAGCGTGCTGCACATGCTCGACACGAGCACTGGCAAGGAGCTGCCGGTTCCGAAACTGCCGGTCGGACTGGTGGGCGGGCTGATCTGGCACAAGAACAACAAGGACCTGCTTTTCGGAATCTCTTCCGCGCGTTCGCCGGGAGACGCGTATTCGCTGGATACCACAACGGGGAACATCGAACGCTGGACTATGAGCGAGACGGCGGCGAACACGAGCGCGTTTCCGGAACCGGAATTGATCCGATGGAAGAGCTTCGATGGAAAAACGATTTCGGGATTTCTCTATCGGCCTCCGGCGAAGTTCTCCGGCAAGCGACCGGTTCTGATTGACATTCACGGTGGGCCGGAGGGGCAGTCGCGGCCCGATTTTCTGGGGCGGTATAACTACTATCTGAATGAACTCGGGATAGCCGTGATTTTTCCGAACGTGCGCGGGTCGACGGGATATGGCAAGACGTTCACCAAACTGGACAACGGCTTCCTGCGGGATGGCACGTACAAGGACATCAACGCGCTCTTCGACTGGATTGCAGAGCAGCCCGGATTGGACGCGAGCCGAATCGCGGTGACAGGCGGGAGCTATGGCGGACATATGACACTGGCGGTTTCGACTTTTTACAGCGATCGCATCCGCTGCTCGATTGATGTTGTGGGGCCCTCGAACCTGGTGACTTTCCTTGAGCACACGGAGGAATACCGGCGCGATCTGCGAAGAGTGGAATACGGAGATGAACGCGACCCGAAGATGCGCGCGTATCTGGAAAAGATCGCTCCCATGAACAATATCGAAAAGATCAAGAAGCCGATGATGGTCGTTGCCGGGCTGAACGATCCGCGCGTGCCGGTAAGCGAATCAGACCAGATCGCGGCGGCGCTGAAGAAGCAGGGAACGCCTGTTTGGTATCTGAAGGCGAAGGATGAGGGGCACGGATTCCAGAAGAAATCGAATGCCGACTTTGAGTTTTACGCCACGGTGGAGTTCTTGCAGGAGCACTTGCTGAAGTAGCTGCGCTTCCTGGCAATAGCTACTGATCATTGCCCGGCACGTTCTCGACTGCCGTAATCGTCCCGAAGAGACCGTGTGAAGCGGTTCCCGGCCCATGGGGACGCGCAGATGCCGCGCAGCACGTCTTAAGCCATTATCCTATTTATTTTCAATAGCTTGCCGCGATCAGGCGGCCCCGGCGACCTTACGCAAACATTATTCCAACAAAATTCTTACCTATTCTAAAGCCCCCTCAAAGGACATTGGCGGGACGAATTTCCTACGGTGAGGGTGCGGCTGGGAGCACTGAAGCAGCCCGATACAACGGCCAAAATTTTTAGACATATTGAGGGAAAAATGAAAGACGCAAGAATCGAGATCAATTGGAAAAAGAAGATCAAGTCGATGGTCGGCGGGCTGATGCTGCCACTCTCGGCTGGCGTGATCGCATTCATCACCGGATGCGGAAGCGGCACCATGGTCACACCGAAAACCACCACAACCACACCCGTTCCGGTAACCCCAACCATCACGAAGGCTCTCTGGGTCGCGAACGGAACCAACGTCCTTGAATATCTGCCGTCGCAGTTGTCGTCCACCACTGCTTCGATGGTTCCGCACCTGGTGAACAACAGCGGAGCCTTCGGAGCGCCGCAGGGCGTCACCTTCGATGCAGCCGGTGACCTGTGGGTCATCGACGGCGGCACCGTCGCAGCCGGTGGGACCGTGGCGCCAGCGCTCTATGAATTTACGCCGGAGCAACTCGCCAACCTCAGCAAGGTGAACAATCCGACGCCGAACATTACTATCAACTCCGCGGAATTTGTCTTCCCTCAGCAGGCGGTGTTCGACACGACCGGAAACCTGTGGGTAAGCGACAACGGCGGCAACGCGGTCTTCGTCTTTACGGCCGCCCAGCTCGAAGCCACAAGTACCAATGCGATGCCGAACGTCAGCATCACTTCGACTCCAGCTTTCAGCGGCCCGCTCGGCATCACCTTCGACGCCATGGGCGACCTGTGGGTGGCGAATAATGCGTCCACCACGATCTTCGAATTCCAGGCGGCCCACCTGCCCGGCGTTACCACTGGTGCCGCAACCAACGCCGCTGTTATGCTCACGCCCGATGTCACGCTGTCTGACAACGGCAATGGTTCGATCCAGGCACCCTGGGCGCTGATCTTCGACGCCAACGGCGATCTGTGGTCCAGCAACGCGAACGCTCCCAACACGGTCGTCGAATTCGCGAAAGCCAAGCTCAACATATCGGGCAGCCCCAATCCCGCTGTGACGCTTAGCCCCACGATCGTCGCCGGTAACTCCACGCTTGCCGCTCCGAACGGCATTGCCTTCGACAATCTGGGAGACCTGGCCGCGATCAGCTCGGCAACGCCCTTCGGCAGCGCCTTCTTCGCTCAGAAGCAGCTCGTCGCCGGAGGCGCTGTATCTCCCGGCGTCTTCCTGGTGGGCGGCGCAACCACGCTGAACGCGCCCGCAGGATGCAACTTCGGACCCGCTGTCGAGTAATTCAAAAAAGTTTGGCGCTTGCGGCGCATAAGGGAGTCAGCCCTTGCCGCAAGCGCGTTTTTTTTGCGGAGAAGAGTCGCTAAGAATTGGCTCTCACACAGCGATCAGCAAACGGTGTAGACTCTGCGGGCATGGCTCGACGGTCTTTTTGGCAACCTCTGGCGGTAGCCTTGAGGGTGGTTTGCCTAACCACCATCAGATTGTCGGCGACCAGAGTGGCGTGGCTCGCGGTCCCCAAGTGACCAGACTGCAGGCGCGTGCTTGCGTGAAAGATGGGAAGAACGTGTCACAATGACGAAGTTTGAACGAGCACATCTCAAAGCCAGCTGTCTTCCAGTAAACGACTGTGTCGGTGCCCTTGCGATCGCGGGGCAACTCATCTTCCTTCTGGCACTGATCTTGTGTTCCAGGGCATCCGCACAGAATAAGCAGGGAGCGGACTACATCCGCAGCTCACAGCCGGCGTTGTTGAACTATCAGGAGCTGGTGGCTCTCGGTGAGCAGGAAACGGTCGATCCCGCTCTGGCAAAGAAACTCAATACTCTACTGACAACCCCCTTTATCAATAATGAGGCGTACTTCGCTGGAACAAAGCCTCTTCGCCCCGATCTCAAGGGCTTGGGGCCCTCGCTGCGTCTCGTCGAATGGAACATCGAGAGGGGAATCGAGTTCGATGAGATCAAGTTATTGCTGACCGACAAGCAGGGATTCCTCGCCAAAGTGCACAGCGAGGCCGCCAACAATAGCAGCGGCGCAAAGGTAGATGACCAGGTGTTGAATGCGCAGATGGACGTGCTTCAATCGGCAGACGTGCTCGTGCTGAATGAGGTCGATTGGGGCATGAAGAGAAGCGACTACCGGGCCGTGGTAAAGGATCTCGCAAAAGCACTCAAGATGAATTGGGCCTATGGTGTCGAGTTTGTAGAAGTCGATCCCAAGGTGTTAGGCACGCAATCGTTCGCGACGGTGGAAAACGAAACCGAGCGCAAAGAGTTGGACGAACTGTTCAGCACCGACAAGACGCGCCTTCTTGGGCTGCACGGCACGGCCATTCTTTCTCGCTATCCTCTACGGGATGTAAAGCTCGTGCCCTTTAAGTATCAGGCTTACGACTGGTACAACGGCGAGAAGAAGTATGGGGCCGTCGAGGCCGGTAAACGGAAGGGCGCAAGCCTGCTCTTCGGAGAAGCCATCGTGCGCGAGGTGCGCCGGGGAGGCCGCACCAACCTCATTGCCACGATCGACGTGCCTGGTCTACAGGGACAGCAGGTCACCATCGTTGCGGCTCACCTTGAGAACCGCACGACACCGAAAGGCCGAGTCAAGGAGGCGGATGAGCTTCTCGACATGCTTCGTCCGATCTCCAATCCTGTGATCATCGCCGGAGATATGAATACGACGGGGCAGGATGGCTCGGTTATGAGCATAAAATCGTCGGTGCTGAAAAAGGTAAACGACCCTGCATTTTGGGCCACACAAGGCATCAAGTACGCGACAGGAGTGGGGCTCATCATGGACGTTGCCAGTTTCGGCTTTAAGACGACGAAATTCCAAGGCGACCCGACCGCATCAGGAGTTCCTTTACTGGCGGCCAATCCCGAGCAGGGATTCTTTAAAGAGTTAAACAGGTATCGTTTCGACGACGGAACCAGGATCGATCCTCGCGGCGATGCAGAACTCTCGGTGAACGACCGTGAGGGAACTCTGGGCAATTCCAATGAACGCGCCAGCAAGGGGTTCGTCACCACTTTCGCTTTACCCCGAACTATCTCAGCAGTAGGAAAATTCAGGCTCGACTGGATATTTGTGAAGAGCTATTTGAAGGAGGACTCCAAAACGGCAGACTCCTATCGCTTCGCGCCCGGCTTTGCACGCACCATGAACGAATCGAACCAGGCACTGAACCAACCTCTGTCGGATCATGCCGCTATCAGTGTAGACCTGCCGATCACACAGCCAGCTTTGCCAGGCTCAAAGAAATGATTCTGGGTTGAGGATTTGCTCTGTGAGCATCAGAACGACAGTTTGAGCGCGAATTGCACAAGGCGCGGATTGTTCACGGTTGAGTTTACGGAGCCGAAGCCGACCGCGCTTACATCGTTCACAGGCAGACCGAATTGTGAGTGATTGAAGAGGTTGAAGAACTCGGCGCGGAAATTCAAACCTATCTCTTTCTCTTTGTAAGACAGCGCGAACTGCTTGATGACGGAGAAGTCCGTATTGACGAAATCTGGGCCTATGACCGGGACACGATTTGAGTTTCCGAGTTGCCCGATGGGAGGCGCGACGAAGCAGGCGGAATTGATGTACTGGTTCTGGCTGTGATGCGCGTTGTAGGGGTTGCATCCGGCGACCTGATCAGGGCGATTCCAGTTGTTGCCGTTGCCGCCGTTCTGGAAGAAGGAGCCGGACTGGTTATTGCTGTCGATCAATGGATCAGGGAAACCCGAAGAGATTCTTTGGATCACGGTCAGCTGCCAATTGTCGAGCATAGTGTTCGTCAGCCCGCTCCAATCGCTGCCGAAGCGCTTGCCTTTGCCGACGGGGAGATCGTAGATTACGCTGGCGGTGAAGCTGTTATAGAGATTGATCTGCGAGAGGCCGTAATCCAGCTTCCGCCAATTAGGAAGCGGAAAATAGGGAGCGCTGAGCAAGGAGCCCAGACCATCTGACAAACCGTTGTCGGACGTATGGGAGTAGGAGTAGGCGATCAGAGCATAGAGGCCCTTTGACGTTTTGGTTTCTGCCTTGACCTGCAGCGAGTCGTAGTTTGTATTGCCGACATCGCCGAAGAGCGAGATCGTGCTGAATGTGTTGTAGGGGGGGATGTAAGGCTCTCCTCCCGGCAGACAGCCAATAGTGTAGCCGGGGTTGCCGACGCAGGCGTTCGGACTTGCGGTATTGAGGTTATTGCCTGCGACCAGTATGTGGTTGCTGCGCGAACCAGCATATCCCATGGTCAGCACGACGTTACCAAGCAACTGCTGTTCGACGTTGAAGTTGTATTGGCGCACTCTGCCGAGCTTATAGTCTGTGGGCTGCGTATAAAACGAACCGGTAAATGTTCCAACGGTTGGCGGTGCTGGAATGGCCTGAAATCCGCTGGAGAGACTGATGGCGGAGGGCGACTGTCCAAGCACGGTGGCGCAATATGAGGTTGCGAAGGCACAACCGGCGGAGGCGAAAGCGTCCGACTCACCGAGGAACGGCGGATTCTGCCAGAGACCCTGTGCGCCCTGGCTCCATGCCGAGTCGTGAAACATAGCAAAGCCGGCGCGAAATACGGTCTTATCCCCGTAGGCTTTCCAGGCGCCACCAATGCGAGGTTCGAGGGCTGTCCAATCCATGTTCACGCCAGCCGACGAACTGACACCATTTTGGTTGGCAATGAGAAGCTGCCCGGTGCTGGGAATATAGTTGGCGAGGCGGCCATGAGCCTCTGAGATCGGTGTGGTCATATCCCAGGCAAGGCCGAGATTCAGGGTGAGTGATCTGGTGATTCTCCAATCATCTTCACCAAAAGGACGGTAGATTTTCCAGCGGCGGCCGGTCACAGGGCCGTCGAAGGTCTGGTCGTGAATGGCGAGGCCGGTGATGCCGAGCAGAAAATCGGCTTCAGGATTGCCGCCAATGTTGGCGCTGCCAAGCCCGGTAAAGTTGCCGCCGTTGCCGATGATCCAGAAACCATCTTGAAATGCTTCTGTCCCGACGTTCATCTGATTGGCACGAAAATCGAGGCCGACGTGGATGTCGTGCTTGCCGCGAATGAGATCGAGGGAGTCGCGGAATGAGAAGATGTTGGTTCCACCCTGGAATGGAGAATATCCACGATCACCAACGGCCCAGTAGCCGCCGAAGACGATCGTAGAAACCAGACCGCAGCTATAAGCGCCGGGCGCGCAGGGACCGGCGCCGGTGGGACATCCAAGGTTGGCGTTGGGGATTCCACCGGGCACGATGGTGGCAGAGGCGCATGTTCCGGTGCCAAACGAAGAGATGTAATCGAAGATGCGGTTGTAACCAAAGGTGGCCTGGTTGACCATCGAGGAGGAGAAGACATGGGTTTCGCCGATGGCGGCATTGCGAGCGTGATTGATGATGCGTTGATTGGTGCCGAAAGCATTCTGCGCGGCGAATCCAGGCGAGCCACCGGGCACGTAGGAGAAAGCCTGATCGTAGCTGAAGCGTGAGAAAAGAGAATCGGAGTTGGAGAAGTTGTGGTCAAGACGGCCGTCAAACTTCGTCTCATCGAGCTCGCGGACGGGAGTGTTGACGTAGTTGTACCCCCCTGAGGCGTTGCTGGCGTTTGGCGCGGGGTAGAGGCTCATCATCGCCTGCCCGATATTGTTGATCAGGTTGGAGGGAATCATGTTGCAGGGGGTTCCCTGTGGCTGGCTTCCGTCAGGGTTGGCGGGTATGGGTTGCCCCGCTCCATTGCATTGGAAATAGACATTTGGATAAGTATTCGGGTCGGTTGAGGCTCCGATCATATTGGGATTGACGATTCCGAGACCACTGATCGCATTCCCGAAGGGATCGGCTGAAAAGTCGCCTGTGCGCATGGCCAGAGATGGAACCAGGCCGGTGAAGGTGATGCCGTGGCGCTGATACTTTTGTTCGCCGTCGACGAAGAAGAAGGTCTTGTTCTTCCGAATCGGGCCGCCGATGGAACCCCCGAACTGGTTCAGATTGAACTTCTCGGCAGAGGTCGCGAAGTAGCTTCTGGCGTCGAGCGCCGTATTACGGAAAAACTCGTACAACGATCCGTGGAAATCATTGGAGCCTGACTTGGTCGTGAGGAGCACGGTGGGCCCGGCACGCGTTCCATACTCGGCGGAATAGGTGTAGGTGAGAACCTTGAACTCCTGAATATCGTCGATCGAAGTTAAGATGGCGATGCCGCCTGCAGTCAATTCGTTATTGTCGACGCCGTCGAGCAACCAATCTGTGCTGTTTGGGCGAGAGCCACCGACCGACAACGAGAAGGGCCCGCGTGCCGCCACCTCACTGCTGGCGGCAGAGGTGAAGAAGCTGCCGGGATTGGTTTCAGCTGTCGCGCCCGCCGTGAGCGTGGCGAGTTGCACGAAGTCGCGGCCGTTTAAAGGCAGCTGCGCTACTTGCTGCGATGTAATGACCTGGCCGAGAGATGAATTGGCTGTTTCGACCGCTACGGCGTCGCCGGAAACTGTCACCGAAGTGACGACAGTGGCGGGCACGAGCGAAAAGTCGAGCTCGCGGGCTTCATCGACCTGGAGGTGCAGGTCTTTGGATTCAGCACTTTGAAAGCCCGTCGCATCGACGCGCACGGTGTAGATCCCGACTTGGAGCAAAGGGATCAAATAGTGTCCCGCACTGTCGGTCTTCCCGTCTCTAGCGAGGCCGGTTGTTTGAGAAGTAGCGGTGACGGTAACGTCAGGGACGCCCGATCCGGATTTGTCGACGACGTTTCCGGAGATGCTTCCAGTGGCCTGGCCGTGCATCGCCGTCGAGCTCAAAAGCGCGAGAACGCTGACAACGACGAGAAGCAGTATCTTGTGGGATCTTGTATCGGGTGAGCCTTCCACCGACCTCGGACACTTCGTGCGAAACATCGTGCGTATCATCGCCAAACCCCTTTTCGAAAAATCGGCTAAGGTGGCTGCTGCATCGACTGCACTGCGCTGGGTTAATTGACTGTAAGAATTGGCCGGTCGAAAGTCAACGCAATTGCCACGAAGCGGCCAATCGGATGAGTGATTCTTGCCGATTGAGTTACCTCACGGCTGTCTCGATGAGTGTAGGGAAGTGGGAGGGGAGTGCTTGCCACTACCTGTGCTCTGGGGTACACTAGAGATTCGGCACCAGTACGGGCATTGGTCTGCTTGCCCGCCCTTCCTCGCACATTGCGATGAATGAAATAACAGCGGGTTCCTGGATTGCGCGAAAGTTCAAGGATTTCTTTGGAGTGAGTCATGGCTCAGGTTTGCGATGTCTGCGGCAAAGGCCCGCAATTCGGT
>Ga0209139_10000639_pt1 | contig 12335 bp, 12 predicted proteins | sample BogFormECP14_OM3_FD_188246 | JGI IMG/M metagenome (GOLD analysis project Ga0209139, IMG submission 188246) | Bog forest soil microbial communities from Calvert Island, British Columbia, Canada - ECP14_OM3 (SPAdes) (version 2) | ecosystem: Environmental > Aquatic > Freshwater > Wetlands > Bog ...
CTTTCCCAGCAAAATGTCGCTCCTTGCGGCCGGGCAGGTTCACCAGTTCAATCCAATCGTAGCGGGCGGTATACTGTTCCACGATGCTTGCGGTGTTGTCCGTCGACCCATCGTTCACGATGACCCACTTCAGCGGCGGAAAAGTCTGCTGCGAAACTGAATCAAGCGTTTTTTGGATAAACGCTTCTTCATTGCGAGCCGGAGTGATCAGAACGTACGGCGGCAGCGTGCTTTGTGATTTCATAGGTGCTTCTTCGGTCCAAGAGCAGCGACGATTTCAGCTGGTATCTCGACTCGCGGTGCGTAGCGATTCGACCTAGTAATAGTACTAGCAGCTATCACGTAGGCTCCCGCCCAAAACCTCGCTTCCGCGAAGCCTCTGAGTGAATAAACGCCTCTTAGAATTTGAAGGACATTCCTAGCGAAGGGCACCGACGGCGGCAAATTCCTGAATCTTCTGGACGACTCGTGCCTGCGCCGGGGCCTGAAGTTGCGGATACATTGGAAGTGAGAGGATTTCCGAAGCGATTTTTTCGGTGACCGGGAAGTCACCTTTTTTGAAACCAAATCCTTCGTACGCCTTCTGCAGATGAAGAGGAATCGGATAGTGAATGCCGGTATCGATCTTGGCGTCGGCGAGATGCTTCTGCAAACCGTCGCGATCCGCCACACGGACGACGTACAGATGATGCACCGGGCGCGACCATGAAGGGCGGTGAGGCGCGATCACACCATCCGCCGAGGACAACAGCTGGTCGTAACGGCCCGCAGCGTCCTGGCGCTTCTGGTTCCAATCCGCCAGGTGACGAAGCTTTACGCTCAGCAGTCCCGCTTGCAGCGAATCAAGGCGGCCATTATATCCCTCGATACTGTGGTAATACTTCTTCAGTTGGCCATGATCACGCAACATGCGCATCTGGCGCGCCATCTCTTCGCTATTGGTCGTGACGGCGCCGGCTTCTCCGCAAGCGCCAAGGTTCTTACCAGGATAAAAACTGAAAGCGGCAGCGTGGCCCATCGAGCCGGCTTTTCTCCAGCGATTTTCTTTCTGGGAAAAATATTCCGCGCCATGGGCCTGGCAGGCGTCTTCTACTACGATCAGATTGTAGCGTCGCGCGATCTCCAGGATCGGATCCATGTCCGCGCATTGCCCATAGATGTGCACCGGCACAATGGCGGTGACTGGCGCACGATACTTTCGGTGGTAAGGTTTGCCTGTCTCGCGGTCAACGTAGCATTCCCGTTCGAGATATTCCCGGAGGTTCGCGACGTCCATCGAATACGTCTGTTCATCGATATCAACGAAATCGGGCCGCGCGCCGGCCTGACTGATTGCCTCGGTCGTCGCGATGAAGGTGTGCGGGACGGTAACGACGATGTCGCCAGGCTGCACTCCTGCGGCCATTAAGGCAAAGCGGACGGCGTCGGTGCCGTTGGCCACGCCAACGCAGTACTTCGCGTCACAAAATGCGGCAAATTCGTTTTCGAAGTTCTCGACCATCGCGCCGCCCACAAAACCAGCCGTGCGCAGCACCTTCTGAAACACAGCAGTGAGCTCGGGCTCGAGCTCCTGGTGCGGTGTGATCAAATCCAGAAACGGGATTTTCTCGGAAAGGGACATTATGCGATCCTCGACTCTTCGGTAATGTACCGCAACAAGCGGGCGGGATTTCCTGCGACGACTGCGTTCGCCGGCACATCTTTGGTTACAACGCTTCCGGCGCCCACGATCGCGTTCTCGCCGATCGTGACGTTTGCCAGAATCGTTGAGCCTGATCCGATCGAAGCGCCTTTTCTTACGACTGTCTTTTCGACCTTCCAGTCCGCCTCGGTCTGCAACTGGCCGCTCGCGGCCGTCGCACGCGGATAGGAATCGTTGATGAACGTTACGTTGTGGCCGAGGAAGACGCCGTCTTCGATCGTGACACCTTCACAAATGAACGTGTGACTGGAGACCTTGCAGCTCTTGCCCACCGTGACGTTCTTTTGAATCTCGACAAACGCGCCAATCTTGCAGTCGTCGCCCACCGTGCATCCGTACATGTTGATGAATTTTGACAACTTTACGTTTTTCCCGAGCTTGACGTCGGGTGCGATCGAAACGAATTCGTTCATAGCTGCACTACTTTGCCCTTCTGCTGGAGCGACAGATCCGCTGCCTCCAGCATGCGCACCACGTGCAGGCCTGCCAGCCCGTCGTTGAACGGCGTCTTGTCGTTCATCACGCAGTCGACAAAGTACGCCGCCTCGACCTTCAGCGCTTCCACCTGCTCCACGCGCGGGGCCCACATATCTCCGGTACGGTAGCTGACCAGCGTTTGATAGACGGCCTCTCCGCTCGTCATCTGCACGCCTTTGTCATACACTTTCAGCTTTTCGTCAGCCTCCAGGTCGTTCCAAACCAACATTTTCTTTTCGCCGCCGATCAGTGTAGTGCGCACCTTCACCGGCGAAAGCCAGTTGACGTTGATGTGGCCGATCATGTTGCCTGGGTAATAAAGCGTCATGAACGCGATGTCCGCAACGCCATTCAGATGACGCTCACCGGTCGCGACCACTGCTTCCGGTTTTTCCTTGATCAAATAATCCATGATGGAAAGATCGTGCGGCGCCAGATCCCACAGTACGTTCACATCGTGCTGGAACAGTCCCAAGTTCACGCGCGTCGAATCGTAGTAGTACAAATCGCCCAGCGTGCCGTTGTCGATCATTTCCTTCATGCGATTCACCGCGCCGGTGAACAGGAACGTATGGTCCACCATGATCTTCAGATGCTTGCGCTCCGCCAGCTCGATCAATTCCTCGCCTTGAGCCGTTGTGCAGGTAAAGGGTTTCTCGACGAATACATGCTTGCCATTTTCGAGCGCGATTTTGGCAAGCTCGAAGTGCGTCCACACCGGCGTGACCACCGCCACGGCATCAATATCAGGTGAGGTCAATAATTCCCGGGAGTCTCTGGTCGTGTGCATTCCAGGAAAAGCGTGGCGCACGCGGTCGAGCGATTTTTGGCTCTGGTCACAAACGGCCACCACGCGCGAGCGCTCCTGCCCATGAAAGTTCCGCACGATGTTCGGTCCCCAGTAGCCGTAACCGATCACGCCAACCCTGAGCACACTGTCGGAAGGGGTATCTGGCACGGGAACCTTCGGTTGAGACTCAATGCTTAGGCTAATCGCCATTTTTCTCCACCCTGAGAGGTAATACTCGAAATCCACACAGCGGCAACACTTGAGGAGCCGGTCGAACCCGCGGTCTGACGTTCACTTCGGTCTAGCTGCTGGCCGCGCCGTGTGACATTGGTGCCGCAACTTATGCCAGGACTACCACGGGCTTGACTGGTTTAGTAGGCGCCATCGCCTGAAAGGACTGCGCGGGGCGTTTGCAGCAGAATCTTCACATCCAGCATCGGGGACCACATTCGCGAATATTGCAGGTCCAGACGAACCATCTCGTCAAACGTTGTCTTGCTTCGACCGTATACTTGCCAGAGGCCGGTGATCCCAGGCCGCGATTCCAGCACGCGGCGACGATGCCAAATGTCGTAGGTCTCAAGCTCGTAGGGAATCGGAGGCCGAGGTCCGACCAGGGACATCTGGCCTTCCAAGACGATCCAGAACTGCGGAATTTCATCCAGACTGGTGCGGCGCATAATTTTGCCGATCCACGTGACCCGCGGATCGTTGGTGATCTTGTAGGTGACCTTCGCGTCCGGATTGCTGCCTGACGGTACGGTCTTGCCGGCGATGAACTTCTTCACGTATTCCTTGTGAATCGCGGCGTCGGTTGACACGTGCATCGAACGAAACTTCAGAAACTCGAAGGGAACACCATACCTGCCGACGCGCTGCTGGCGGAAAAATACCGGACCCTTGGAGGTGAGTTTCACTAAAACGGCCAGCACCAAAAACACGGGCGATAGGAGAATCAGTGCAACAGTTGCACCCAGGACATCCATCACGCGTTTGAGCAGCAAAGATAGTTTCTTCTTTTTCTCCACTTCGAAGAGATCCGGGTAGAATTCGGCGTCCACGAGTTTTGCCGGACCTTTGCCGTCCCAGCCATCCGGAAACGAGTAAAACGAAATTTGAAAGCTGGTCAGCTGACTCGCTCGAAATGATCGCTGCAGTTCCGCGGTCATCTTCGCTTCGATGATCTTTACGGCCGTGCTGACTTCGCATTCTCCAAACTCAGTGAAAACCACCCCAAAAACAGCGTTGGCTTCAAACCACCCGGCCACGTCTGTCTCGCGGACGCTCGCTCCCAGCACCACGGCAATCTGCTCCAGCAGCGCATCCGTCTTCTTGCTCTTCAAGCCCTTGCCGTCAATGAGCATCAGCACGAAGTGCTTGCGCGAGCGTTCTGAACGCTTGCGTTCTCGGCTCAGCATTCTGCGGAAATGCTCTTCGGACAGAAAACCGGCCAGCGGCGTCGAGCCGTTCGCAAAGGCGACGGCTGGCTTCTTCGGTTCCGATTCAACTTTGGATCGCATGTTTGATGCATCACTCACGAGAGATCCTCTTTGACCAGTGGTTACAGCAGCGATTCGTTTCGTGCTGTCTCAACGCAATCGACTCAAACAGAAACAAGCACGTTTTGGTCTTGCGAATTCGGCTTCTCTTGCTGACGGGGCCGAGCCGGGCTTACGGCAGCGACCAGGGCTGAATCGATTTCCACCGCCACAGAGCGTTGCAGCAGCGTGACCGAAAGAACCAGGCGATGACTCCGCTTTACGTCAATCAAGATTCCTTCCAGCCCGAGCAAGGGACCCGATTCAATTCTGACGCGATCACCCGCCGCCAAAAATGGCCAAGGTTGATGCGGCACACCCGCCACGACGAGTGTTTGTATCGAATGGATTTCAGCTTCGTCGACAGCTGCGGGTCCGTTATTGAATCCGACAATCTGTATTACGCCCGGCGTCTTCAGTATCGGAAGCCGGTCCTGTGGATTAAAGCGGCAGAACAGATATCCTGGGAACAACGGCGAATTGACTTCTTTGATTCGATCCGACCAGCGCTTTCTCAATTTGTAAAGGGGCAGAAACTGCTCGTAGCCCTGTCCGTTGAGCTGCTGAGCGACACTGGCTTCCTGCCTGGTGCGCACTTGCAGTGCAAACCACGGAAAATGGGCGCAAGCCTTGAGCTCGGGGTCAGAAGCTGGGAAGCCGGATTGTGGTTGTTCGCTCATTGTCCAGATACGCTACCGCCATGAGAGTCACATCCGGACTCTCCCACTCAGCATATGGTTTTGCACGACTGTTGCCACTGCGCCGAAGTGCCTCTAAATTCCTAAATCTATGAACCCAAACGCCTTAATTGTGGTATTCCGCTGGGAGCAGCGCCAGCAGGCTGCCTAAAGTCGTAATCTTATGAACATTGCTATCCCAGAGTTGCAATTGTTTTCCTCGCCGTAAGGTACTGAAAATAAGAGCATTATAGACAGCGTTCAAGATCTTTCTCATTCGCGGCGATTTCCGGCCGTTTCTCTCCCAACTCTGTACCGCGCAATACCCAATCAAGACTGAGCGGCGTTTGGGTCGACCGCGTGCCCATAGCCATATCCATATCCGTAACTCGATGAATAATAAGCACCATACGCGTGCTGCGGTCCTACCGCGTTCAGCACTACCCCCACAATATTTCGTCCCTGCAGCTCTTGGCAGGCTCTCTGCGCCGTTTCCACAGGAGTTTGCCCCGCCCGAACGACCAGCATTACGCCGTCCACCAGATCCGCAAGCAGGCTCGAGTCCGCGACGGGCAGCAACGGCGCAGAATCCAGGATTACCCAATCAAAAACCGGCATCACACGATCAAGTAGAACCTTCATGCGACCATTCGAAAGCAGTTCACTTGGATTCGTTACCGCGTTTCCTCCGGGAATGAAACACAGGTTTCCCTCCAGTCCATGTTGAATGATCGCCAATTCATCCACTTCGCCCCTCAGATAATCGGTCAAACCAGGCGACGCAGGAGCTCCTAACGGGACATGCAATCGAGAGCAGCGCAAGTCCGCATCGATAATCAGCGCTCGGCGGTCCGGTTGGCGCACGATCGCCTGCGCAAGATTGTTGGTAACAAACGTCTTTCCCTCGGCCGGCACCGAGCTGGTGACCAGCAGCGTCCGCAACTGCTGTGCACCGCGCATTTGGTACAGGCGCGAGCGCAGGGTGCGAAATTGCTCCGAACCGTGCGCCGTCAAGGCGGAGTTAATAAAAACGTTCACGTTCGGATCCAAATGCCACTGTGGGTGCGCGCAATGTTTTCGCAGGTCATCGAATCGCAGATAGCCGGCAGAATGCGCAATCAGCTCCTCGGTTGGCAAAGGGCGCCCGCCTGCGCCATCCGGTCCGCCAAAGGCTGGCGGCGCTAAGCTCGCGGTCGGCGCGGCCGTCAACACACCGGCACCCGCCGCTTGCACGGCGGACCTTTCTTGTTCGGCCTTTTTCAGTGCTTCGTGAATACGACTCATGGTTTCCTTTCGCGCAGGGAAGAAGGAACGATGTTGGCCTCGCGCAACCGGCCGAGCAGTTCGTCTAGATTTTGCAGCAAGGCTTGTGTGTCCAGGCTTTGGCTCGCCGCGTTCGGGCTATGAGCAGCTAGGATCGGCTCAATTTCGTCCAGCTGGAATTCGCGCGCGACCTCTTCCACTAAGTGAGCCGGAACGGGACGCAGATGGTCCACGTACGCGTTGATCAGTGCATGCTCGCATAGCAAGTTCACAACGCGGGGAATGCCGCGTGAATATAGGTTGACGGTTTCAATGGCTTCCTTGGAGAAAATGGGCTCACCATTGGCTCCCGCGATGCGTAATCTTTCCGCGATGTATCCATAAGTCTCTTCCAAGGTGAGCGGTGAGGTGCGGCACCGCAGCGTAATTCGCTGTCGCAGCTGGCGGAGCTGGGGCAGCTTCAGTTTCTCTTCCAGTTCCGGCTGGCCCGTTAGCACAATCTGCAGCAACTTTTCGGTCGATGTCTCCAGGTTTGTCAGCAGGCGTATTTCTTCCAGTACTTGCAGCGACAGATTTTGCGCTTCATCAACGATCAAAACTGCCGTCTCGCCCGCCCGGTACCTCTCCAGCAGCCAATGGTTTAACTTCAGCAAGACTTGGCTTTTGTGGCGCGATTCGACCGGAATTTCGAAATCGGCCATCATGAAGTCAAACAGCTGGCTCACGTTAACTTGTGAATTGAAGACAAACGCCGTCTTGACGCGCTGGCCGTGCAGCCAGTCAAGCAACCGGTTGAGCAGCGTCGTCTTGCCGGTGCCCACTTCACCCGTCAACAGAATGAATCCCTTACGGTTCTGAATGCCGTAGGTCAAGCCAGCCAGCGCTTCCTGAATCTGTTTCGTGAGAAACAGATAGCGCGGATCCGGATTGACGTTGAACGGGCTTTCCCGTAATCCAAAGAATTTCTGATACATGATTTCTCAGGCCCTCGCGCCGACTTCTACACCTGCGCTCGCAGTCTTCGTTCCCTTCTTCGCCGCCATCGGTTCGATCGCCGGCACCATCGCCAGCACCGGCAAATGCAACGCAAACTCTACGTCCCGCTCCGTCTTCACCGACGTGTCCTTCATCTCCAAAAGAAAGGCTATGCCGAGCCCCAGCCCCAATCCGCCGCCCAGCCCACCCAAAGCAAAGAGTGGACGATTCGGAAAGGACGGCTTGTCCGGCAGATTGGCAGGATCCAGAACGCTGAATTGTTCGCCTTCCTGCTTCCGTTCCAGATTCACAGCCATTTCCGAGTTGCTCTGCTTTTTCTGCAATTCGTTATAGGAATCCTGCGCCGTCTGGTACCCGCGAGTCAGCTCTTTGTATTCTTGCTCGACGACCGGACTAGACTGCACGCGCCCCTGATACAAACCGATCTGCTTCCGGATTTGCTCCTGTTCCTTTGTTTTCGATGCGATCATCAGGTCATCGTTGTGGACCTGGGCTCGGAGCTGCTGAATCTGCGCTGGCTCGACCGACATCCTCTGGCCCTTGCCGCCGCCCGGCGCGTTACTCTGTCCTTCACTGTCTGCGATTTTCTTCTGCAGCACGGCGATGTCATGCTTCGCCCTGATCACGTCCGGATGATCTTCCGTGTAGGTCGACTGCAGGTTGCTCAGACGCGTCTGCAAAGCGATCAGCTGTTGTTCGAGAGTCTCGGGATTCTGTCCGGTCTGTGATGCTTGCCAGGCGGAAACCTGTTGAGAAAGAAGCGATTCAGTAAAGGTTTTGTCTTGTTGCGCGCGTGCTAGAGCCTGTGTTGAGGCATCCAGCTGCGAGGTCAGTCCCGTCAGCAGATTCAGGTTGGTCGTTTCGTCATCGGGCAGTTCGCCGATGTGGCGGCTCTTGAAGGCTGCGAGTTTCCCGTCCTGCTCGTCCAAACTTGCCTTGGCGCTGGCCAGCTCTTGCGCCAGGAATTTCGTCGTTACTTCGGAGTGCTCTTGTCGCGAGCGAAGATTCTGCTCGATGAACAGCGACGTTACGGCCGTGCAAACCTCCTGTGCGTTACGGGCATTATCAAGCGTCACCGCAATGTAGAATCCGGGCAATTGTTGGGTGCGCGTCTCCGACATCGGCGCAATGGGTGTCACTTCGATTGTCCTCTGCAGGCGCGCGACCAGTTCATCCATAGACTTGCGGTTCACATCCTGCGGATACAAGTTGAACTGCCGGATGATCGGTTCCAACCGTGACCGGCTCAGAATTTGCTGCTGCATGCTGGAAAGCCGCTGGTTGATATCGGAGGTTTCCAATGATTCCACGATCTTGTTAGAGATCGTCGGCTGTTCGATCAAGACGAGTGTCTGCGACCTGAATCTTTCGGGAAGCACGCGCGAAACGCCATACGCGAGTGGCGGTCCGACGAGCGCCAGCACCACGATCAAAACCCAACGGCGGCGAAGCATCGCCATGTAGTCTGCAGCAGTCAATTCGCGCTCAGTCATTCCATCCTCATTCGCCGTCTCCCGGCGCGCTAGCTAGTTCTCAAAATGGTATCGGCTGTTTATGTACATTCAAACCAAACATGATCTGATTACGAACTATGTTCATCGAACACGCGCTGCCAACGCAGCCGCTCGTGCTGCTATCTTGATATTGAAACTGGTAATTCATGAACATATCGAGCGAACGGCCAAACGGGTGGGTCACATTCACTCCGGTAAACCAGTATGAATACGTTTGCGCCTCCGGTCCGGCCGATTCCGCTATCCCTCGATTGAGCGAATATCCCGCGCTAAAACCGACGTTGAACGTTCGCGAAACCTGCTGATTGAACGAGCCCTGGGCTATGTCGGTCTCCGCTCCTGCTAATACGCCCGATCCACCAGTGACGCTGTGATTGTAGGAAGCACTGACTTGGGCGCGCCTCAGCTGGTATTGGAGCGCAGCATTTAGCGTCCAGTACAGCTGCGATGACGATGTCGTTGCTGAACTTGATGACGATGTTGAGCCGGTAATCGGAAAGCGGGACGACACGAATTGAGGCCCGGCTGCAATCTGAAACGCCAGCCGGCCCGTAATCCGCCGGCCGTATGAACCCTGGATCGTATTCAGATTCAGCGATTGATCAACATTGCTATAACGATACGCGCTGAAGTTGTAAGAGACTGCGATTGTATCCTTGCGCGTGAGTTGGTAGTTGTAACCCGCTTGAAAGGTCGCGTCACCGTAATTCGAGACATCGTTATCGAAGTAGCGGAGTAAGGAGTACCCACCCACAAAAGTTAACGAACTCCTCGCTGTAAGCTTGGTATCCAACTCCACGTCAAAAGCGTTCGAAAGATTCTGGCCTTCGGGCGTGAGAATTGACTGACCGGGTGTGAAGCCCGACCCTACACCTCCGCCAGGACCGACGCCCGGCAAGCCCGCCCCAGCCGTCCCGGCGAACCCGAAGGATGACTCCGGCAAGTAGCTCAGCTGGTCAAACACGGACAAGGTTGAACGGCGAAACGAATACTTATCTTTGAAGCTGAGCTCTTGGACGACTCCATTTGATGCCTCGCTATTCCCAGTGGAGAACATACCGCCGCCGGTATAACTCACCAGCAGTTCGGAAATTCCGGAAACTCGATGGATGTCCACTCCGCCCAAGATCGAGGTCCACGTGCCCCAAGAACCATTTCCCGCGGAAGAGGATACGGGGTTGGAATCCACAGTTTCCGAAAGGGCGAGGCGCGGTTGCCAGTAGCTATGTTCCAGCGCCATCGTGCCGAGCGACAAATCCTGAACGCCTGTGAGCGATCGCGTGTCGGGTTGCATTAGTTGCGGATTGGGCGCTTCGTCCTGGCCATTGTCCGCCCCGGAAGCTAGCGGAGAACGAATTGCCGGAATCGGCTGGCTCTGGCTCGGTTGCTGCCCTGGCTGCTGATCCTGAGGAGTATCAGCCTGCTGCTGCGCACGCGCCGGAGCGCAGCTCAGTAGCACGAGCCAAATCCCGCTAATCGAAATGTATTTCAGGGTTCTCATGCGTCTCGCTACGGCACCACGATTGTGTCGCCGGCTTTTAGCAAAATATCTTGCTCGGGCTTCTTGCCGCTGATCACTTCCTTGTAATTGAACGGGTATTTCGTTTCCTTGCCGTTTTCGAGCCGCCGAACAAAAATATTTTTCACCTTTGCGAATTGCGTGAATCCACCAGCGCTCGAAAGGGCTTGTAACACCGACATGCCAGGAATCAGCGGGAAAGCTCCGGGGCGCGTGACTTCGCCCAGAATGTACACTCGCTGGCTATTGATCGTCGTTACGATCACTGTTACCTGCGGATTAGTCACATATTTCTTCAAGCTCTCCGTTACTTGGGCGGCCAATTGAGCCGGTGTGAGGCCTGCGGCTTGCACATCGTTCAGCAGCGGCAGCGAAATCTTTCCGTCCGGCCGGACCGGCACCACCCGCGAAACGTCCGGCTCTTTCCATACGTTGATGTCCAGCACGTCTTGCGCGCCGATCACGTAGCTAGGATCAACCGTCGCGGCTTTTTGCACCGTGTCGCCCGCCATTGCCGGGACGGCCGATTGCGCCGTCTGGTGGGAACCAGATGGCTCCTGAGCTTTCGTCGGCACAGCCGCCAGTATCAAAAAAACTGCCAAGTAAAATTGCCTTGCTCTGAACATCTCGTCTCCTGCGTAGCTAGTCAGCTTCGGAATCCAGCACGCCGATTTGTTTCAATTTATAAAGCAGCGATTTATAGCTAATTTGCAATTCCTGCGCGGCGCGCTTGCGATTCCAGCGTGTGTGCGCCAGCGCTTTTAAGATCATCTCTCGCTCCGCTTCGCGTGACGCCGCCCGCGAGGCTACCTTCAGCGAATAACCGCGAGGTTCCGGAACTTCCATACGGGGCTCGGCCGGCGCCACGGTCAGTTCCGACACCGCGATCTGTTCATCGCCCAGCGCGATAATTTTCTTCACCACATTTTCCAGCTCGCGAATATTTCCCGGCCAGGAATGCTCCAGCAACATACGCACCGTCCGCGGGCTAAGCGAAGGACGCGGACGCCCAAATTGCGCGGCATGCTTGCTCAAAAAAGATTCCACCAGAATCGGGATGTCTTCCCGGCGATCTCGCAATGCCGGCAGGCGCAGACAAACTCCGTTAATCCGGTAATAGAGTTCGGCGCGAAATCGGCCCGAACGCATTTCATCGTCCAGGTTCCGGCTGGTCGTTGAGATCACCCGCGCCTCAAGCGTTCCTCGTCTCGAGTCGGTATGGCCATCGGGAAGCGCGTAGAGCAGGTTGCGCTGGCTTGCGGAATCGAGTTCGCTGATTTCATCGAAAACCACACTGCCCGCGGACCCCAGGCTCGGGTCATCATCGCGGCTCGCGTTCAGACGAAGTTCACTTGTAAGTTGCGCCGGATTCATCGCCGCGCAGGAGATCGTCACGAGCGGTTCTTCGCAGCGCGCGGACAGCCGGTGAACTCTTCGCGCGAACATCGCTTTACCCGTGCCGCTTTCCCCCACAAAAAGAACTGGTATGCTGGTCGGCGCAATCTCCGAAACCACGTTTTCGAGCGTTTGCATCGCCGGGCACATACCCGCGACGAAACCCCAATCCTCGCTCACCAGTAAACTCTGAGACCCGTTGGTAGTCATCGATTGATAGCCTTCGCCCATTAATTGTTCGCCACGTCGTCGCCCCGGCCGATAGTACTACCGGTTACTAAGCTAAGACTGCAATGCAGTTGCCACCCGCAAACGTCGCAAGTGGGTACACCAGGACACACATAAATCCTTTGTTTACAATGAACACAGCCAAATCAATCGCTTCCCCCCGGCTCTCTGGGCGCCCTCTCTCGTCTGGAAATCCCAGCGATATTCCACGAATGAGCAAAATACTTTCCATTTGT
>Ga0209139_10000640_pt1 | contig 12326 bp, 11 predicted proteins | sample BogFormECP14_OM3_FD_188246 | JGI IMG/M metagenome (GOLD analysis project Ga0209139, IMG submission 188246) | Bog forest soil microbial communities from Calvert Island, British Columbia, Canada - ECP14_OM3 (SPAdes) (version 2) | ecosystem: Environmental > Aquatic > Freshwater > Wetlands > Bog ...
AGACGCGTCGCCGCCGCGATGTCGGGATGAAAATAGCGGTCGTCCTCGAGCCGCGGGACCTCGCGCCTGAGCCGCGCCCGCAGCGCTTCGAGCGCCGCACTCGACTTGAGCGGTAAGTGAAAGTCGCAGGCCTGGGCGGCGGCGAGGAGTTCGATCCCGACGATCGACAATGCGTTCTCCGCCATCGGCGCCAGCCGCCGCGCGCCGTGCGCGGCCATCGAGACGTGATCCTCTTGGTTGGCCGAGGTTGGGATCGAATCGACACTCGCCGGATAGGCGCGTTGCTTGTTCTCGGCGACCAGCGCCGCCGCGGTCACCTGGGCGATCATGAACCCGGAGTTGAGCCCGGGCTTGGGCGTGAGGAACGCCGGCAGGCCGGACAGGGCCGGATCAACCAGAAGCGCGATCCTCCGCTCGGCGAGCGAGCCGATCTCGCAGATCGCCAGCGCGATCGTGTCGGCGGCGAAGGCGACCGGCTCGGCGTGAAAGTTGCCGCCCGACAGAGCTTCGTCGCTATCGGCGAAGATTAGCGGATTGTCGGAGACCGCGTTGGCTTCCGTAACCAGCGTGGCGGCGGCGTTGCGCAGGAGATCGAGACAGGCGCCCATCACCTGCGGCTGGCAGCGCAGGCAATAGGGGTCCTGGACTCGTTCGTCGCCGGTGAGATGCGAAGCGCGAATGGCGCTTCCCGCGAGCAGGGCGCGTAGAGACGCGGCGACCTCGATCTGGCCTTGATGGCGCCTCAGCGCATGGATGCGGGCGTCGAACGGCGTATCCGATCCGCGCGCGCCGTCGGTCGACAATGCCCCCGTCGCCAAAGCGGAGCGGAATAACGTCTCGGCCTCGAACAGGCCGATCAGAGCATTGGCGGTCGAGAACTGGGCGCCGTTGAGCAGCGCCAGCCCCTCCTTGGGCTGAAGCGCGATCGGCTCGAGGCCGGCCTCGGCGAGCGCGGCGGCGGCGGGCGCGATACGACCGTCGAGGCGTGCGTCGCCGACGCCGATCATCGCCGCGGCCATATGGGCGAGCGGCGCCAGATCCCCCGACGCGCCGACCGACCCTTGCCCGGGGACCACCGGCGTGACGCCGCGAGCCAGCATCGCCTCGATGAGGCCAAGCGTCCGCGGCTGGACGCCCGAGGCGCCCTGGGCGAGGCTGCCGAGCTTCAGCGCCATCATCAGTCGCGTCGTCGCGACGGAAACGGGTTCGCCGACCCCTGCCGCGTGCGACAGGACGATGTTGCGCTGAAGCTGGGCCAGATCGGCCGCCTCGATGCGCACGCCCGCAAGTTTGCCGAAGCCGGTGTTGATGCCGTAGACCGGCTCGCCGCGGGCGAGAATCCGCTCGACCGCGGCGGCGCTCGCGGTCACGCCGCCATGATGGGAGGGGTCGACGGCGACCGGCGCGCCGCGCCAGATCGCCCGCCAGTCGGCAAGCGACGCCTCGCCGGCGCGGAGAACGACGGTCACTCACCCCTCCAGACGCGCGCGTGGAGCGGATTGAAGCCCAGCCGATAGACGAGCTCAGCCGGACGTTCGATGTCCCATATCGCGAGATCGGCCCATTTGCCGGCTTCGAGGGTTCCTGTCTCGCCCGCAAGGCCGAGCGCGCGCGCCGCGTTGCGGGTGGCGCCGGCGAGGCATTCGTCGACGGTGAGCCCGAACAGCGTCGCCGCCATGTTGAGCGCGAGCAAAAGCGAGGTCAGCGGCGATGTGCCGGGATTGGAGTCGGTGGCGACCGCCATCGGTAGGCGATGCTTGCGCATCAGGTCCACCGGAGGCGCCTGGCGCTCGCGCAACACATAGAAAGCGCCGGGAAGAAGGACCGCGGTCACGCCGGCCTTCGCCATCGCCGCGACGCCCTCTTCGTCGGTATATTCGAGGTGATCAGCCGACAGCGCGCCGAACTTGGCCGCCAGCGACGCTCCGCCTGAGTTCGACAATTGATCGGCGTGCAGTTTGACCGGAAGCCCCGCTTGGCGCGCGGCGGCGAACACGCGGGCGATCTCCTCGCGCGTGAATGCAATGCGCTCGCAGAACCCGTCGACGGCGTCGATCAGGCCTTCGCCCGCCAGCGTCGGGATCATTTCGTCGGCGACTTTGGCGACATAGGCGGCGCGGTCGTTGGCGAATTCCGGCGGCAGCGCGTGGGCGCCGAGGAACGTCGCCCGGACCGTGACCGGGCGCTCATCGGCGAGCCGGCGCGCGACGCGGAGCGATTTGCGCTCGGCGGCGAGGTCGAGTCCGTAGCCGGATTTGACTTCGACCGTCCCGACGCCGTCGGCGATCAGGGCGTCCAGCCGCCGCAGCGCCGATCGCATGAGCTCGTCTTCGGTCGCTGCGCGAGTCGCACGCACGGTCGAAAGGATTCCGCCGCCTTCGCGGGCGATCTCTTCATAGGTCGCGCCCGCGAGCCTGAGCTCGAATTCGTGCGCCCGGTCGCCGCCGTAGACGAGGTGGGTGTGGCAATCGATCAGCGCCGGCGTGATCCATCGGCCATCGCAGTCGAACGCGCGCGCGCCATTGCGCCACGCGGACGGAAGCGCGTCCTGCGGACCGGCGAAAGCGATCCGTCCTTCTCGCGCGGCGATCGCGCCGGCTTCGATGACCCCGAGCCCGGGCCGCCCTGGCGCGAGGGTCGCGAGACGGGCGTTGAGCCAAATCGCTTCGGTTCGGCCGGTGTCGTTTGCGTGAACCATGGCGCTCAGCGGCTTCCCGCCGCGGGTCATTTATTGCATAGACCTAATGGTCCCAAAGGCAAGCGGCGCGCGCCCGCGAGGCCGATTGCAGAAAGCGGAGCCGACCTTTGCCTGTCCTTCACGCCGCAAGGGCGCTGACCCCCGAGGGCTGGAAGTCCGACGTGCGGATCACGATCGAAGAGGGCAAAGTCGCAGCCGTCGAGACCGGCGCCGAGGCGCGGGACGGCGACGAGCGTCACCCGATCATGGCGCCGGCGGCCGCGAACCTGCATAGCCACGCCTTCCAGCGGGCCATGGCAGGCTTAACCGAAATTCGCGGCCGGAAGATCGACACATTCTGGACCTGGCGCGAGACGATGTACCGCTTCGCGCTTCAGATGTCGCCCGACGACGTCGAGGCGGTCGCCGCGCAGCTCTATGTGGAAATGCTGGAGGCGGGGTTCGCCGCGGTCGCCGAATTCCACTACCTCCACCACGCGCCCGATGGTTCGCCCTATGAGTCGCGTGCGGAAATGGCCGGGCGCATTCTCGCCGCCGCCCGACGGACCGGCATCGGGATCACGCTGCTTCCCGTGTTTTACGCCCATTCGACGTTCGGCGGCGCGCCGCCCGAACCGGAGCAGAGGCGGTTCGTCAACGACGTCGCGTCGTTCGCTCGTCTCGTCGACGATTGTCGCCGGATGGTGGAGGGCGAACGAGACGAAAGGATCGGCATTGCTCCGCACAGCCTTCGCGCCGTGGGCCCCGGCGAACTATCGGAACTGACGTCCTTGGCTGGGGAGGGCCCGATCCACATCCACGCCGCCGAGCAGATCAAAGAGGTCGAGGACTGCGTTGCTTGGTCGGGGGCCCGGCCGGTGCGGTGGCTCATCGACCATGCGGGCGTCGACGAAAAATGGTGCCTCGTGCATGCGACCCACATGAATGAGCGAGAGACGCAAGACCTCGCGCGCTCGGGGGCGGTCGCCGGCCTTTGTCCGGTGACCGAGGCCAACCTTGGCGACGGCATCTTCAATGCGGCGGATTACCTGCGCTCGGGCGGGCGCTATGGTGTCGGCACCGACTCGAATGTCAGCATCGGCGTCGCGGCGGAGCTGCGCCAGCTCGAATATGCGCAGAGGTTGCGCGAGCGGGCGCGCAATGTCTGCGCTCCGGCTGGTGGATCAACGGGCCGCGCGATGCTCGAGGCGATCTGGTCGGGCGGCGCCCAGGCGTTGAGGCGCCGCTGCGGCCGGCTGGCGCCCGGCGCGTCAGCCGACATTCTGACCTTTCGCGCCGACCATCCGACGCTCGCCGGCAAGGCCGACGATGAGATCCTCGACGCGTGGATCTTCGGGGTGGGGAATGGGCTGGTGGATTGTGTCTGGAGCGGCGGCCTCAAGGTCGTCGACGACGGTCGCCATGTGTTCAGGGATCAGATCGCGGCGCAATTCGCGGCGACGATGCGCGAACTGAGCGAGCTGCCGACATGACATGCGACGTCATTGCGAGAAGCGGAGCGACGAAGCAATCCAAAGAAACGTGGCGCGCCCGGGGTTCCCGTGGATTGCTTCGCCATAGCCCGTCGAGAGACGGGCGTCTTTCGACGCCCTATGGCTCGCAATGACGACGTGATTCACCGCCGTCCGCCGAGCTCATCGATGTGGCCGAGCAGGTCGGCTGGGTCCTCGTAGACGCGGAAGGCCGTCGCCTGCTGGAGTTCGCTCGCGCCATAACCGCCGCACAGGAGCCCGACGCCGAGCGCCCGGCAGCGCGCCGCCGCAAGCATGTCCCAGATGCTGTCGCCGACGACAACGGCGGTCTCGATCGGCGCGTTCAGTCGCGCCGCGGCGGCGAGAAACAGGTCGGGATCGGGCTTGGCGTATTTGACCTGATCGCGCGTCACGACCGGCGTTTTCGCCGGATCGACCCCGAGCGCGTCGAGGTTGACCCCCGCCGTCTCCATGCGCCCGCTGGTGGCGATCGCCCATTGGAGCCCGGCATTGGTGAGCCAGGCGAGCAATTCGCGCGCGCCCGGCAATGGGCGGATCTGGCTCGACATCCGCCGATAGGCCTCGGCGTGTTTCCGGCGCAGGCGCTCGAGCCGGTCCTCGCTCATGTCGACGCCGGTTTCCCGTTTGAGCTGGTCGGTGAACAGGCCGCCGCTCATCCCGATCTTGCGATGGATGCGCCAGACCGAGAGGTCGATGCCCTCGCTGTCGAGGGCCTCCTTCCAGGCCAGAACGTGCTGGTAGACGCTGTCCACCAGCGTGCCGTCGAGATCGAACAGAAACGCGGGCTCGATGCGCATAGGCCTTGCCTCCTCGGGCAAGCATGGTGAGGCGCAAGCGTCGCCAATAGAGCGGAGGAGGTCAATGGCGGCAGTCTGCGCCTCGGTTGTTAATCCCGATTCGCTGGCGCGCGATGCGGTCAAACAGGCGCCGCTAGCTCGGAATTGTCATAGCCTCATGCCGCAGCGTCACTGTGACCGTCGTCCCACGCAGGTTGCGGTGCGCTTGCGCGAAACTTCACTCAGACGAGACGGGCGGTCCTGGGGTTTGAATATCCGTTGCGCGGCGCCGGCCCCGTTTCTTACGCTGCGTAAGTCATCCGCGGCGCCAATAAAGGTTACTCTTAAGATGTCCTTTGCTGAATCGGCCGTTCGTGTCAGTTTCCATCGACGGTTTTTGAAAGGTTTGCGTTCATGGATGCCAATAGTCAAATCGGCTCGATCCTCGGCGATCTCGTCGACGCCGTGATACACCCCTCGGTCACTAGCCTGCCCATGGGATTTCTCGTCCTCGTCCTGGCGGTTCTGACCGTCGCCGCGTTGCCGGAGGGCGCGCGGGAAAGAATGCGGCTCGCCGGCCTGACGGCGTTCGGACTTATCGTCAGCCTCTCACTGTCGTGGCCGGTGAATTGGGCCGCGATCTTGCGCTGAGCGGCGCCGGATATATTTTGCAGCGCGACAGCTTCGGCCGCCTCGGGGCGGCGTCTGTTTTGCGCCGCCCGGGCGCGATCGCCGCGGCCCTCGCTCGCCCTTCGCTCAATAGTGGGCGCGGACCACGGTGGGATAGGGCTCGCCAATGCAGCGGACCCCAAGGCTGTGCAGAACGGCGTCGCTTTTCGCCGAAGGGTAGGGCGTCCCGGTCAGGTTGCTCCTGAGGTCGGCCATAGGTTCGCACGCCGAATATGGGAGCTCGACGTGAGCGTAAGGCGCCGGCGGCTGGACGGCGCAGCCGACCAGGCAGGGCAGGACGACCGCCGCGCTGATGATCCGCATTGAGGTGTTCCCCGATCAGCGCGCCATTTTCGCGAACTTCGCCAGGCGGCAGTCCAACCGATCGGGTTCTAAGCCGTCAGGCTGGCCCCAACCTGACGCCGTTGGCGCCCCTCGGCTTATTTCGGCGGAAGGGCTCTCCTGGTAGAGCTTCGCGAACTGCAGGACTTTGCGCCCGCGGATGCTTGCAGCCCTCAACGCTCGACCTTCAGCGGGCGGTTCGCTTCAAAAACAGCCCTTCCAGCGCAGCCGAGAGGGCGATTTGAACTGCGGCCTCGATGAGAGGTCGAACCTCAGGTCCGCCCGGAATCCGATCAATCACATTCTCCAGCTTTCTTTCAACCTCATCGGAAAATCTCGCTGCCCCAGAAGCGATTTGCGTCTGCGCCACGTTGACGAATTCTCGCCGTTTGATCTCAGCGCGGTCGCGGAGCACTCTTGTTGCGGTCTCGACGAGGGAGGCTGACGTCTCTCTCAACGGCGATGAAAAAGGCGCAACTCCATCGACTTTGCGCCTGCGGAGCGCCGACAATGTCCAAAACGCGAGACCCAGTCCAATGATCGCGGTCGGGACCGGGTGGCGTTTGCCGGCAAAATCGAGCGCCCCGCCCCATGACAGATCAGCGATTCCCGCGCGCGTCGCCGCCTCGGAAGCGAGATTCGACGGCCTCAGACTAAATCGCAGATCTTCGATCGTCGCCCCAATTTGGGTTCGCAACCGGTTGGCTTCTGCTTCGTAGTCGCTTGAAGTCGGAGCGGCCAGAGTCATCTTCAGAACCCCCCCAACAGCGACGAAATTTGCGAGATGCTCCTCACCGGCGCCAGCCGCGACGGCTTCAGGCGGTTCGCGCCCCACCAGAGCGCCAACGCGCCGCCTGCAAGCAACACCAACCCGACGATCAGGAAAGAAAGGTCGAGCGGCGCTCCGAAGCGCCTCAGAAACAAGCTTACGGCGACGAAAAACAACACCACGCCCACCGGAAGGAGGATCAGTCCGATCACGACCGCGTTAAGGCTCGACGGAACCGATCTTCCCCGCTCGCGCAGCTCAGCCTGCGCGAGCGACAACTCCACCAAAAGAAGTTCCCGAACCTGACGCATAAGGTCGAGAAGCAGCGGCGCCGGCTGCATCGACTAGCTCATCTTGCCGATGAGAAGTCCGATCAAGCCAGCGATCGCGACCGCGCCCCAGGGATTCCTCTTGATCCGTGCCTCCACGTCGCCCTCAACGGCGGCGAACTTGTCCTGCGCCACGGCCGCAGATTGGGACAAACTGTCGCTGGCAGCTCCCATCGCCCCGACGACTTGATCCCGACCGGCGATAACCTGCTTTTGGGTCAGGCCCGCAACCGTTTGCGTCAGTTTCGCGATTTGGTCGCTCAACGCGGAGAAATCCAAGGCGGAAACTGCGTCGACGCCGTCGCTGACCGCGTCCTTGGCGTTGCCCAAGGCCGAGCGCGCCTTGCCCATTGCGTCGTCATAGTTCCCCTGAGCCATCGCAGCCTTGTCGTCCATCGCCTGACCGAACATCTTTTCGCCCTGGCCCGCCGCTGAACGAAACGTCCCTTCCACATTATCTCTGTTCATTTTGTGCATCCCTTACAGCCAAAACCTGACAACGTGGATGAACGAGCGAAGGGGAAATTTGTTCCAGTTTGCGAAACTCGCCCGCGGGCGGCTCGGCGTCACAACAGGAAGGCGAGCGCGGCCTCGCACGCCTGCTCCGCCTTCAGCGTCAGGAGCGCATCGGCGCGGGTTCGACCGAGATTGACCGCGGCCACCGGTTTTCCAGCGCTGGCCGCCCGCTGGACGAAGCGGAAGCCCGAATAGACCATGAGCGAGGAGCCGACGATCAGCATGGCGTCGGCTTCATCGAGATGCCGCGCGGCCGCATCGACCCGGTCGCGCGGAACGTTCTCGCCGAAAAACACCACATCAGGCTTGAGCACGCCGCCGCAGCGCCGGCAGGACGGCACGTCAAAGGACGAGAAATCGGCGCCGTCAAGGTCTGCGTCGCCGTCGGGCGCTTCCGTTGCGTCCAGATCGAGCCAGTCGGCGTTCAGCCGGCCGAGCTCGTCCTGCAGCTCTTCGCGCGGCGCTCTCAGCTCGCAATCCATGCAGCGGACAAGGTCGATCCGGCCGTGCAGGTCGATCACCCGCGCGTTGCCAGCCGCCTGATGCAGTCGGTCGACGTTCTGGGTGAGAACGAGCTCGATTCTGCCCATCGTCTCGAGCCGGGCCAGGGCGCGATGAGCGTCGTTCGGCCGCGCCCGGCGAATGCGCCGCCAGCCGATGAGGCTGCGCGCCCAATAGCGCCGACGGGTCTTTTCGTCGCCCATGAAGGCCTGGAAGGTCACCGGTTGCGAGCGCTTCCACTGGCCGTCGGCGTCGCGATAGTCGGGAATGCCCGAGCCGGTGCTGCACCCGGCGCCGGTCAAGACGAACAGACGCCGATGCCGGTCGACAAAGTCTTGGAGACTGCCGGTTTCGATCATGAACGCAGGCTATCGCCGAAACGCCAATCCCGCCACCAGCCGTTCCAGGGCTATCGCGTTCTCCTGGAGCTGACGCCAACATGGACAGAGCCGGGACGGACGGTTACGCTCGCGGGAAAATCGCAGCGCAAGGGCCCCTGGGCGACAGCGAGCGGGAGGAGAGCCGGATGGGTCGATGGCAGTTGCGCGCGGCGGTGATCGCCGTCGCGGTGGGCGCCTTTGGCGGCATGGGGGCGCGGGCGGACGACGCGCGCCATTTCAGCTTCGCCTATGATCAACCCCATTCGACGGGCTACGGCATCGCGGCGGACCTCTTCAACAGCAAGCTCATGGAGATGAGCCGCGGGTCGATGGCGATCGACCAGTTTCCTGGCGCGCAACTGGGGCAGGAGCCCCAGATGCTGCAAAAGATCCGCACCGGCGACATCGACTTCATGATCAGCTCGACCGCCAACGCGGCTACCGTCGCGCCGGAATCGGGCGTGCTGTCGATCCACTATCTCTTCCGCTCGGAGGATCAATTGATCAAGGCGATCGCCGATCCCCGGCTGATCGCGGCGGTGCGGGAAATGTTCGACGCAACCGTCAAGGACGGCCATGTTCTGGCGCTCGCCACGCTTGGCCTTCGCGATCTCTATGGCAAGCGGCCGGTGGCCTCGGTCGACGACCTCAAGGGCTACAAGGTGCGCGTCCAGGCGACTCCGACCGAGGACACGCTGTTCCCCGCTTATGGGGCGCAGACCGTCCACATGCCGTTCGGCAGCGTCTACACGTCGCTTCAGACCGGCGTCGTCGACTTTGCCGAGAATGGAATCAACGTCTACGACAGCAACAAGCACTACGAAGTCGCGCCGGTGCTGTCGATGACCGAGCACGAAGCCAACAACAGCGTCATCTGGGTCAGCGACAAGCTCTGGGCTTCGCTCACCGACGAACAGAAGGGCTGGGTGCAGGCCGCGGCGGCCGAGGTCGGCGCGAATGAGCCGGCGCAGGCGATCGCGCTCGAGCACAAGTCGCTCGCCAAGCTGCAGAAACTCGGCGTCAAGGTCGTCACCGACGTCGACAAGGCAGGCTTCATCAAGATCGCTGAACCGCTGCAGGACAAGCTCGCCAAAGGCCTCGGCCCTCACGCCGAAAAAATCCTGCAGGTCTGCCGCTCGATCGAATAGGCGATGGACGAGCGCGCCGACCTGGTCCTCGCCGCCGATCGCCACCTGAAGTGGCGGGCGCTGGACCCGCTGGAGCGCGCGCTCATGCAGCTCTGCGGCGTGTGCCTGGTCGGCTTCACCTCGACGACGCTGCTCGACGTCGTGACGAGGGTCGCCGGTCATCCCCTGCTGTGGCCGCAGGAAGTGACGTCGACGTTCTTCATCTACGGCGTCTTCATCGGCGCGTCAGCGGCGACGCGGCGCAATGATCACCTGCAGCTCCTGGCCTTGACCGAGGCGATGAGCGGAACGACGCGCCGCGTGTTCGAGGTCATGAATCGCGCCGTGGTCATGGGCGTCGGACTTTTCCTCGTCGTTTACGGCTGGCAGAATTTCCTGACCGGCTTCGGCAGTTTTCGCATGCCGTCGATGCTGCCGATCGCCTATCTCTACGCGCCGATTCCGCTGTGTGGAGCATTGGTGGCGCTGTTCAGCCTCGAACAGATCGTCAACGGCCTGCGCCACGGCTTCGCGCCTCCGCCGTCGAACGGCGCCTCCTGATCCGATGCCGAACAGCGCGATCCTCCTGATCATGACGCTGCTGTTCCTGGCGCTGGGCTATCTCGGCGTCCCGGTGGCGTTTTCGCTGATGGCGGGCGTCATCGTCGGCACGATGCTGACGCCGATCTCGTTGCAGTCGATCGTCGGGCAGGCGTTCAACGGCGTCGATTCGGAAGCTTTGATGGCGATCCCCTTTTTCCTTCTGGTTGGCGAACTGATGACGTCGGCGAACGTGATCATACGCATCGCCGAACTGTCGCAGGCCCTGGTCGGCCACATGCGCGGCGGGCTCGCGCAAGTCACCACCGTCTTCAGCATGTTTTTTTCCGGCATGTCGGGCTCGTCGTCGGCCGACGTCGCGGTGTTGAGCCGGACGATGGCTCGCCCGATGGCGAAGGAAGGCTACTCGCCGGCCTTCGTCGCGGCCCTGATCGCCGCCGCCTCGACCATCGCCAATCTGGTGCCGCCGAGCATCATGGCGGTCGTCTACGGCGCGGTCGGCAATGTCTCGATCGCCGGGCTGTTCCTGGCCGGCATTCTGCCCGGCGTCATGGTCGGCGTCGGCCTCATGCTGTTCTGCTATTTTTTCGGGCCGGTCGGGTTTCGCCGGCCGCGATCGAGTTTCCGCAATCTCGTCGGCGCGGCGCGGGCGGCGGCGCTGCCGGCGCTGATCCCGGTGATCCTGCTCGGCGGCATCATGACCGGCTGGTTCACGCCGACCGAAGCCGGCGTTGTCGCCGTCGCCTATATACTGATTGTCGTGATCCCCGCGCTCAATCCGCGCCACTTGAGTTTGGTGTGGCGCGACTTCGTGCAAGCCGGGCTGATCTACTCGCTGCCGCTGATCACCATCGCCGCGGCGTCCGCGTTCGGCTGGCTCCTGGCCTATCTGCGCGGGCCGATCGTCGTCTCGGCATGGATCGGCGATGTTTCAGGCGGCGATCCGCGCGCCGTCATGTTCCTCCTGGTCGCGGTTTTCACCATCGTCGGCGACTTCATCGAACCGATCCCGGCGATCATCATCTTCATGCCGGTCGTCAATCAACTCACCGACCAGGCCTCGATCAATAACGTGCATATGGGCGTCGTGCTCATCATCACGCTGGCCTTCGGCTTGATCACGCCGCCGTACGGACTGTCGCTCTTGATGGCGTCCAAGTTCGTCGGCGTCCGCTTCTCGGCGGCCCTGCGTGCGTCGCTGCCGATCTACGTGATCTTCTTCGCGACGATCGCCTTCGCGATCTTTTTCCCCGACGCGGTGCTTTGGTTGCCGAAGACGCTGTTCCCGGAGTCGGTCGGCTGTTTCAAGGCGCCGGACGGCGCCAGTTACATCTGCCCCTGACCGAACATCACTGCGAGCGAAGCGAAGCAATCCAGGGGAACATAGGAACCCTACGACTCCTGGATTGCTTCGTCGCTCCGCTCCTCGCAATGACGTCTCAGCGCTACGTAAACCGGTACAGCGCCGCGGGGTTGTCGACCAGGATGCGATTGCGGACCGCCTCGTCCGGCGCCCAGTCGGTCATCAGGTCGATCAGGACCGCGTCGTCGGGCTTGGCGTTGGCCTTTTCGGTCGGGTGCGGCCAGTCGCTGCCCCAGACCATTCGCTCCGGCGCGGCTTTGACGTAAGCCTGGGCGACCTTGCTGACGTCGCCATAACCGGGCGGGCCGCTCTTCGAATCTTGGTAGGCGCTGGAAAGCTTGACCCAGGTCCGGCCGCGATCGATGAGCTTCCGCACCAGAACGAACGCCGGATGATCGACGCCTTCCGGCTCGGGAATGCGCGCCATATGGTCGAAGACGATCGGCGAGGGCAGCCGTTGCAAGAGCTCCGCGACCTCGACGATCTGGTCGCCGAGCATATGGATCTGGACGTGCCAGCCGAGATCGTTGACGCGCTTCGACAGCGGCTCGAGCATATCGATCGTGGTCGCGCCGGACTGGACGAGATTGAAGCGGATCCCGCGCATGCCGAGGCCGTCGAGCCGCTTGAGCTCGGCGTCGGCGACGCTTGTGTCGACCACCGCCACGCCGTGGGCGGTCGGGCCGAGCCTCGCGATCGCATCGAGGGTGCAGGAATTGTCCGTGCCATAGGTCGACGGGGTGACCACGACATTGCGCGTCGTCCCGATCCGTTTCTGCAACAAGCGATAATCGTCGACGGT
>Ga0209139_10000641_pt1 | contig 12314 bp, 11 predicted proteins | sample BogFormECP14_OM3_FD_188246 | JGI IMG/M metagenome (GOLD analysis project Ga0209139, IMG submission 188246) | Bog forest soil microbial communities from Calvert Island, British Columbia, Canada - ECP14_OM3 (SPAdes) (version 2) | ecosystem: Environmental > Aquatic > Freshwater > Wetlands > Bog ...
GGAATACCCCAAAATGGAACAGGGTACAGTCAAGTGGTTTAACGATGCCAAGGGCTTCGGCTTCATTACGCGCGAGAGCAACAACGAAGATGTCTTCGTTCACTTCTCCGCGATCAACGCGAACGGCTTCCGCAGCCTCCAGGAAGGCCAGCGCGTGCAGTTCAACGTCGTGCGCGGCGCCAAGGGCTTCCAGGCCGAGAACGTTCAGCCTGTCTAAATAGACTGAACTTTCAGCGATTAGAAAGCCCGGCTTCGCGCCGGGCTTTTGTTTTTGTCTTATCGATCCAGAAATTCCTGTACGACGCGGGCGGCGATCATTCCTCCGCGACGATTCAGGTGAATCCCGTCGGAATGAAAGCGCCAGCCGTTTAGACGGGCAACCTCATCGGGACTCTTGCGCTGCACGAAAACACGGAAAGCGTCGCGATAAAAGGGAAGAAACCGGAAGCTGGTGAAGGCTCGACCAGGTGATTCCCGTATCTCCGCCAGCAGCGCTTCATAGACTGGAATGTAGCCGATATCCGCATCTCGCGCGACCTCACTGATCATTGCGTTGTACTCCGCGATGCGCCGATTCAACTCGCCCTGGAACAGATTTGTAGATGCTGGATCTTCGCCTATCGGGGATAAGGAGCAAAACGCGAGTGTCGCCGATGTCTCGGCTTTCAGCCGGCGCGCGATTGCCACCAGGTTCTCTCTGAACCATGCCGGCGATGGCGCGCCGGGCAGATGCTTTGAAATATGAAAGAAGCGCCGCACCTTTGGTGAAACGAGCGCAAGCACATCGTTGGCGCCAATCCAGACCACAACCTTGTCGGGACGACAGGCGATCAAATCCGGCAGCCGCTGGAGCGCGTTATAAGCGAGATCCCCGCCTACGCCGAAGTTGTGAAAGTGGAAGCGACGGTTGCGGGGATTTCGCTCCAACTCAGCAATCCAGTTGAAGGCCTGCCCTTTGCCGGCTGTACTGCTGGATCCAAGAAACGCCACTATTACCGCCTGAGCTTTGACAGGCGAAGGTGAGTTCAGGGAGTCTGGCGGCAGATCAGGTTTCGACATGATTGTGCCGCCTCCTGAATCGGGCAGCTACAAAAAAAAGACGGACGAAAACTAGATCGACGCCGCAGACGCTCCCGGAATCATATTGTCGCTATTAGTCCTGCCAGCGCCGGAAGATCAGCGAGCCATTGGTGCCCCCAAAGCCGAAAGAGTTCGACAGCGCAATGTCAATCTTGCCGTTCTGAGGCTTGTTAGCCACGTAGTTCAAGCGGCATTCGGGGTCCTGGTTGTCGAGGTTCGTCGTCGGCGGAACGATCTGGTCGAGCAGCGCCATGATGGTGATGCCCGCTTCCAGTCCGCCAGCGCCGCCGAGCAAGTGGCCGGTCATCGATTTCGTCGAGCTGATCAGCAGCTGGCCGCTGGTCGCTTGCTCGCCGAAGAGCTTTTCCATCGCAGCGCTTTCGAGCACGTCGCCTACCGGCGTCGAAGTGGCGTGCGCATTTACATACTGGATGTCGGTCGGCTGAATACCGGCGCTCTTGATGGCATTCTTCATGGCGCGATGGCAGCCTTCGCCTTCGGGAGCCATGCTGGTGATGTGGTAGGCGTCGGCGCTCATGCCATAGCCGATGATCTCGGCCAGAATTTTCGCGCCGCGGGCCTGAGCAAACTCCAGATCTTCGAGAATCAGGATGCCGGCGCCTTCGCCAACAATAAAGCCGTCGCGGTCCTTGTCGAAGGGACGGCAGGCATGCTCCGGATCGTCATTGCGCGTCGAGAGCGCGCGCATCGCCGCGAAGCCACCTACGCCCATCGGCGTGATGGCAGCTTCCGAACCGCCTGCAATCATGGCGTCGGCGTCGCCGCGCTTGATGATGTGGTAGGCGTCGCCAATGGAGTGCGCACTGGTGGTGCAGGCCGTTGCCGTCGCCTCGTTCGGCCCCTTGGCGCCGTACCTGATGCTCACCTGACCGGCGGCGAGATTGATGATGGCGGCGGGAATGAAGAAGGGCGATATCTTGCGCGGGCCGCCGTTCAGCATAGCGCTGTGCTCGCGCTCGATGATGTCGAACCCGCCGATTCCCGAACCGATGTGAACGCCGACGCGATCGGAATTATCGTCTGTAATTTTGAGGCCGCACATGTCCATGGCCTCCTGCGTAGCCGCAAGAGCAAAGTGGATGAAGCGCGCCATCTTGCGCGATTCCTTCTTGTCCACAAAATCAAGTGGATCGAAGTTTTTCACCTCGGCTGCGAAGGTGACAGAGAAACCTGTCGTATCGAAGCCTGTGATAGGCGCCATCCCGCTCTTGCCAGCCAGCAGATTCTTCCAGACCTCGGGCGTCGTGTTGCCTACTCCGCACATCAGGCCGATGCCCGTAACTACCACGCGCCGCTGCAAGACTACTTGCCGCCTTTCGCGTTCTTCTCGATGTAGTCGATAGCATCCTTCACCGTCTTGATCTTCTCGGCGTCCTCGTCGGGAATTTCAATGTCGAAGGCTTCCTCGAACTGCATCACCAGCTCAACGACGTCGAGCGAGTCGGCGCCAAGGTCTTCCTGAAAAGATGCGCTGGGCGTCACTTCGGCTTCGTCGACCTGAAGCTGCTCGACGATGATCTGTTTTACTTTTTCTTCCACTGCCATGCGTTTCTCCTATCCATCGATACGGCACAAAATCGTAAATTCATTCGGATGAGATGCTCCCTCGGCAGGACACACCACGAGCACACTCCGAAATTTCAAGTCTACTGAGGCCCTAAGAGCATGTAAAGCGCGAGACCGGTGGGAAACCTCCGGAACCTGTGCTTTGTTTGCGTTTCAGTGGCAGTATATTCGTTATGCCTCTTGCTGTAGTTATTGGTGTTGTCGCCCTCATTTTTGGGGCGGCTCTAGGTTATTGGATTCGCCACCAGCACATCCGCGCTGAGATTCTTGCCGAAAAACGGAATAGTGAAAATCTGGCAACACAGCTCGCCCAACGCGAGATCCTGCTGGAGAAGTCGCAAAAGGACGCCTCGGCGTTGAGCGTGGAAAAAGCCCGGCTGGAGGAGCGGCTCACGGCGGAACAAGAATCGCTGAAACAGGCCCGGGTGACTCTGGAAGAGACATTTCGCAGCGCCGCATCGCGTGTTTTGAAAGAGAATAGCGAATCGTTCCTCCAGCTGGCGCGCCAGGAACTGGGTAAGCAGCAGCAGGCCTCCGGAAACCAACTCGATCAGAAAGAAAAGGCGATTGAAAATCTGCTGAAACCGGTGCGTGAGACGCTCGACAAACTCCAGCAGAGCACCCAGGACCTTGAGATCAAGCGTGAAGGAGCTTACGAGGCACTAAAGGGAGTTATCACAGGGATTCAGAACTCCCATACCGAACTTCGCCGCGAGACGACGCAACTAGTCTCCGCTCTACGAGCGCCTCAGGTGCGCGGCAGTTGGGGCGAGGAACAGTTGAAACGTTGCATTGAGTTTGCAGGCATGGTGGAGCATGCATCGTTCGACCTGCAGACTACCGTCCACGATGGGGACGACTCAATGCGTCCAGACTGCATCATTTATCTACCCAACAATCGCACGATAGTAATTGACGCAAAGACGCCTTTCGATTCTTTCCTCGACGCAATGAGCACAACTGACGAATCGATCCGTACCGCTAAACTGGCTGCGCACGCTCGCCGAGTGAAACAGCATTTGGCTGATCTGTCGGCGAAGGGTTATTGGAAGCAATTCAAGGATAGTCCAGAGTTCGTTGTCTGCTTTCTCTCAAGAGAGGTCCTCTTTAGCGCCGCTCTTGAGCAAGACCCCAGCTTGATCGAGTTTGGTAGTCAGTCGAACGTCATCCTTGCCACACCCACCACTTTGATTGCTTTGCTTAAAGCAGTCGCCTATGGGTGGCAGCAGATTGAGATTACGAAAAATGCAGTCGCGATTCAGCAGGTTGGCAATAGGCTTTACGACAAGCTGACGACCGCGCAGAAGTATTTCACTCAAATGGGAAATGCCCTACGCAGCACAGTAAATCATTACAACAGCCTGGTCGGCTGCGTAGAAGGCAGGGGCAGCGTCTTTACCTATGCACGCAAACTTCATGAGCTACAAATCGGGCAAGATGAATTGCCGGGAGTAGATATGCTCGAAGCCGTAGCGAAGGAGCTCACGGCAGAGGATTGGAAGACAGAAGAGAAAGAAGAGGAACCCAGCGATTCTCTTTTCCCTAAACTTGAATAATCGCTACTTCTTCTTTTCGTTTTCGCCAGTAAACGATCCGGTGGAGTGCAATCCTGCGGGCAGATCAGGATGGCGCTCTGCCTTTCCCTCTTCGATATTCTTCTTCAACAAACGCTGCTGCTCTTTGCTGCCCGCTCCGACCAGGCGCGCCTCTTCCGGCTGCACAGGAGTAGGCTCGAGCTGCACACTTGTGGGCGCGGAGCGCTTTGCTGAAGCGTCCTCTTCAGCTTTGTTTTTTTTCTTGTGAACGGCGCTATGTGTCATACCGCACCTCCTGATTGAGGCCTATTTTTTGCCTCGTTTCAGTTGGATGCGGAAGGAGTCGCCCAGGCAAAGGCGCTTTCTCGGCTTAGACGCTTTTCAGGTAATTCTCCCGGACACGCTGCCAGGTGGTTTCGAGATCTTCCGGCAGAACGCGCGTTTCGCCGACGACAGTCATGAAATTGGTATCGCCAGTCCAGCGAGGCAGGATGTGCAAGTGCAGGTGGCCCTGAACACCTGCGCCTGCCGCTTTGCCCAGATTCAAGCCCATATTGACGCCGTCAGGACGATAGGTTTCGCCGAGTACGACTTCCATGCGCTGCGCCGTGTCCATCAGTTCGTGCGCTATCTCACTGGGCAATGCGGCGAGAGAGCTTTCATGCGCGTACGGCAGCACCATGACGTGTCCCGAGGTGTAGGGAAACCGGTTGAGGACGACGTAGGTGTTCTCGCCGCGATGGACGATGAGCGCGGCCTTCTCTGCCTGTTCACGCGGCATGCCGTTAGCTTCGGCGTATTCCACCGACGCCACCAAATTGCAGAAGACGCAGCCCTTATCTCCGGGCCACGCGGATAATTCCTCGGGCACGCCCTGGCGTCTGGCGCTGTCGGCGCTAGTGACATACGAGTAGCGCCACGGTGTCCACAAGTGGTCCATAGGCGATCAGTATATCGACTGATGCCGCATACTGGATTCATGTCCTCGGCACAACTGACGGAGCTTCTGGCCCGCACTTTTGGTTTCTCCTCATTTCGGGCAAATCAGGAGGCGGTGTGCCGCGCGGCGGTCGATGGCCGCGACGTGCTGCTGGTGATGCCAACGGGAGCGGGCAAATCGCTCTGCTACCAGTTGCCTGCTGTTGCGCGAGGTGGAACAGCGTTGGTTATCAGCCCGCTGATTGCGCTCATGGACGATCAGGCATCGAAGCTCAGCGAGCTGGGCCTGAAGGCGGCAAGAATCCACTCCGGCCTCGACCGCGAACGCTCCCGACAGGCTTGCCGCGATTATCTGAACGGGACGCTCGATTTTCTCTTCATTGCGCCGGAGCGGCTGCGGGTGCCCGGTTTTCCGGAAATGCTGGTGAAGCGTAAGCCCGCACTCATTGCCATCGATGAGGCCCATTGCATTTCGCAGTGGGGACATGATTTCCGGCCCGATTATCGGCTTCTGGGCAGCTATCTCCCCGCGTTGAGGCCTGCTCCGGTGATGGCGCTCACTGCAACCGCCACGCCCATCGTTCAGGACGATATCGTAGCGCAGTTGCGGCTCGATCAAACGGCACGCTTTATTCATGGCTTCCGGCGCAGCAATCTGGCGGTTGAAGTCGTAGAGGTCTCGAAACCGAAGCGCACGCAACTCGCTCTTAGCCTGCTGAAGCCACAGGAGCGGCGCCCAGCGATTGTCTATGCACCGACGCGCAAGGAAGCCGAAACGCTGGCTCAGGAATTGTCGGAGAGTTTTTCCACGGCGGCATATCATGCCGGATTGGAGCCGGATCTTCGCGAGCGTGTCCAGCGCGAATTTCTGGCGGGAAAACTCGAAGCCGTCGTGGCGACGATTGCCTTCGGCATGGGCATTGACAAGCCTGATGTGCGGACGGTTATCCACACTGCGCTCCCGGCCAGCCTTGAAGCCTATTACCAGGAGATTGGCCGCGCAGGACGCGATGGCAAGCCCAGCCGGACAATCCTGATGCACTCCTACGCCGACCGCAGGACGCACGATTTCTTCTACGAGCGCGACTACCCTCCGGTGGACGAGCTGGACCTGATCTTTCGCAAACTGGACGCAAGGCCGCGCCACAAAGATGAGCTGGCGGAACTGCTGAAATCCAAGCTCGAAGGCGAGATCTTCGCAACGGCGCTCGACAAGCTGATGACCCACGGTGGCGCCCGCATCGACTACGACGGCAACGTCGTCCGGGGCGACGCGGCCTGGCGGCAGCCTTATCTTTCGCAGTCGAACCAGCGCATGGCGCAGCTTGACCGCGTCATGCGTTATGCCGAGTCGCACCAGTGCCGTATGGCACAGCTTGTCCGGCACTTCGGCGACGAAGCCGATGGCCGCCACGCCTGCGGACAATGCGATGTCTGCTCGCCTGAACGTGCTGTTGCCCAGCGCTTTCGCCCGCTGGATAAAAGCGAAGCCGAGCTGGTACTTGCCGTCGCGCGAGCCCTGGGTTTCGGCGGAGCGAAATCGACCGGCAAGCTACATCAGGAACTGTGCGCGAGCAACGGAATAAGCCGCGACCACTTTGAGGACCTCCTCGGAGCGATGAATGGTGCTGGGCTGCTCGCGATCGAAGATGCGAGCTTCGAAAAAGACGGACGCAGTATTGCCTATCGCAAGGCCAGCCTGACGCGCGATGGCGAAGATCTAAACGAAGGCGACATCACCACCGTCGTCATGCGCGACACCAGCGAAAACGCTACGCAGCAGCCTGCCAAGCGGGAGCGAAAGCGTAAGGAGCCAAAGCCGGAGCTTCCCCTTTCCGCCGAAGCTGCTGCCCTCGAAGAAAGACTGCGTGCATGGCGGCGCGAAGAATCCGGCAAGCTGGGCCAGCCTGCTTTCTTTGTCTTCTCCGACAAGACGCTGCGCGCCATTGCGGCTGAACGACCGCGTCGCGAAGAAGATCTGCTCGCCGTGGATGGCATCGGGCCTGCGAAAGTGGCGAAGTTCGGTGCCGCAGTCTGTGCAATCTGCGCGGAATAAAGCTTTCAGCCTCCTAAACTCAGAGAATTGCCCTGATCTCAGTGCAATTCCATCCAAGTTCGTTACAGCCGCATTGCAACTCTGTGAATCTAAGGGGAATGAATTGACATGCTTAGCTGATAGTTCTAAGCTGTTCTCATGGGTCTATGTGCGCGGGATTCATGCGTAGACCTGTAATCGCCGCTCCTGCATGTTCCTGCCTGGCGGATGTTCCCAAATCGGAGACTGAGTCGTTCGATCACTCATGCGTCTCCCCTTGAGATCTTCCGCACAGCGCCCGTCATGCGCTGCGACGATTCCCGAATCTTCGCCGATCAGCCTGAATCTAAAGCTATGAGCGAAGATGCCTGCAACACGCAGGGGCGGAACTTCGGGGCCGCCGACCCTGGGTCCCATTTTTGAGCTGGCTGTTATGGCAGACGTCCTAAATCCTGAACAAACCGAGAGCAACCCTCTGAACACCGAACTTGAAACCCCAACGCTGGAAGCAGCGACGGAGCACGTTGAGCCGTCCATCGAAACCACCCACAACCCGGAAGCCACTTCCGTTGAAACCGCCTTAGACACCGAACATCCTGTCGCGTCCGAGCCCGTCCTCCATTCCATTGAAGACGAAGCCGACCTGAACAGCATGGAAGATTTTGCCGCCGTGCTCGAGTCGTTTGACCGCGAGCAAGCTGCTGAAGCAGCAGCCCAGGCGTTTGATGACAGCCACGTCGTGTCCGGCACAGTAATCAAGCTGACCGACAAGCATGTCGTCGTCGATGTCGGTCTGAAGTCGGAAGGCCTGATTCCCCTCGAGCAGGTGGTTGACCACAACGGTCAGCCGAAGCTGCAGCCCGGCGACCCTGTTGAAGTCGTCATCGAGCGTGAAGAAGCCGAAGGTGGCTACCTGCTGAGTTATGAAAAGGCCCAGCGGCACCGCGTATGGGACGTCATCGAGAAAGCTGCCAACGAGAAGACCATCCTGACGGGTACGGTTCTCGGACGCGTGAAGGGCGGTCTGACTGTCGACATCGGCATCAAGGCGTTCTTGCCCGGCTCGCAGCTCGAAATCCGGCCCGTTCGCAATCTGGACGCTTACATCGGCCAGCAGATCGAGATCCGCGTCATCAAGCTGAACAAGAAGCGCGGCAACGTGGTCGTCTCCCGCAAGGAGATTCTGGAAGAAGAGCAGACCTCGAAGCGCTCGAAGACGCTGGAGCACCTCGAAGAGGGCAGCATCCTCACCGGAACCGTCAAGAACCTGACCGACTACGGCGCATTCGTCGACCTCGGCGGCATCGACGGCCTGCTGCATATCACTGATATGTCGTGGGGCCGCCTGACGCACCCGCGCGATCTGGTCAACGTCGCCGACGAGATTCAGGTCAAGGTCCTGAAGTTCGACAAGGATAAGCAGCGCGTTTCGCTCGGCTTCAAGCAGCTCACGCCTGATCCGTGGCTTGATGCCGTGGAGCGCTACCCCATCGGCGCCCGCGTGCGTGGCCGCGTTCTCAGCGTGACCGACTACGGCGCATTCGTCGAGCTGGAGCAGGGCATCGAAGGACTCGTTCACGTTTCGGAGATGACCTGGTCGAAGCGGATGAAGCATCCGTCGAAGCTGGTCAAGCCCGGTGACGAGGTTGAGACGATCATCCTGGCTGTCAACCCAGGCGATCGCCGCATTTCGCTGGGCATGAAGCAGCTGCTCGAGAATCCATGGGAGCATCTGGTCGAGCGCTATCCGGCAGGAACCAATGTCGAAGGTCGCGTTCGCAACCTGACCGACTTTGGCGCTTTCATTGAGATCGAAGACGGCATCGACGGTCTGGTGCACGTCTCGAACCTGAGCTGGACCAAGCGCGTCAAGCATCCTTCGGAAGTTCTGAAGAAGGGTGAAAAGGTCAAAGCGGTAGTGCTCGGTGTTGAGCCGGAAAATCGCCGCCTCTCGCTTGGCATCAAGCAGCTTCAGCCCGATGTATGGGAGACGTTCTTTGCCCAGCATCGCGTGGGCGACGTTGTTCGCGGCAAGGTGCTGCGGTCGGCACAGTTCGGCTCGTTCGTTGAGATCGCCGAAGGTGTTGAGGGTCTGTGCCACGTTTCTGAAGCCACCGATGCGCATGGCGCCCCGGTCAAGCTCGAAGCAGGCCAGGAGCACGACTTCAAGATCATCAAGATGAATCAGGATGAGAAGAAGGTCGGACTCAGCCTCCGCGCCGTAGGCGAAGAAGCCAGCCGCTCCGAGGTGGAAGCCTACAAGCAGCCGGTTTCAAGCTCGACGACAACGCTCGGCGACCTGGTGAACTGGAAGCGCGAACAGTAAGCCGCTCTCAAGCACAAATACAAAACGCCACCTTCGGGTGGCGTTTCTGTTTTAGCCTGATTCATTCAGGCATGACAACATCTTGTTATTGCATTACGCGGCCCAGGGCGGAGCGCCGCCGAGAATGGCCGCGCCTGACATGTGGGCAAGGCCGTGCCATGCGGGCACGTTAAAGGCTTTCTCCGGATGAACGGTCGGCTCAATGCCGTCTGCGTGATGCTGGTCCAATGTCTCTACGACCATCTGCAATGCCTTCTGGCGTTCTTCGTGGGACTTGCACTCGAAGTAAAGCGCGTAATGCTGTCCGCAGACCTTGCACTGAACATCAGCTGATTCAAAAGTGGCCAGGCAAAAAACCTGCATGTGTATCTCCTTCAAAGGCAATGGTGTTTCGACACCGTGTGTTGTTTCTCTTTAGATGCGGCGAAAGAAGGAAATTAATTGTTGATAACCGCTGCCATCATCAACGTATTGATAATTTTTATCCCATGCCTTCTTGGGGGACTGGAGATAATCCCATGCCGCAGATTAGAAAATCAAGCTTTAAATCGCTCTTTTGCCAGCTTTGCCTGGATTTTTGGTAACCAGTGCCGGTAGCGGTCAGATTTCTCTTCGCGCAACGAATCTTCAATGGCCTTGCGATAGCCGCCGAGGAAGATCGAATACATCACAGCCAGCGCGCAGCCTACGCCGAAGCCAAAACCGAAGAAGAACCCGATGATGCCGCCACCGAAGAAATTCATATTGAACCGGTGTCCTCACTACTGAAAGCCTTACACAAGTGATGTCATCCTGAGCGGAGCGAAGGATCTGTTTTTATAAGGGTGAGCGACCTGGCCATTCGGGACATAGCGAAGAACAAGCAGATCCTGCGCTACGCTCAGGATGACAAACTAAGAACAGATGTCTAGTAATCCCCGCCGTCCTGACCGTAGGCGAGGTTCTCAAAGCGCGTGCACTTCGATAGATACGCGAGATGAACGGATCCGGTTGGGCCGTTGCGCTGCTTGGCGATGATGATCTCAGCTTTGTTCTCGGTGTCCGGATCGGGCTGACCATTCTCATCACGGTTGTAGTAAGCCTCGCGATGAATGAATGCAACGACGTCAGCGTCCTGCTCGATGGAGCCCGATTCGCGCAGGTCGGAGAGCATCGGCTTCTTGTCGCCTCCACGCTGCTCGGAAGCACGGCTTAGCTGCGACAGCGCGATGACGGGAACACTCAATTCTTTCGCCAGCGCTTTCAATCCGCGCGAGATCGCGGAGACTTCCTGCGTGCGGTTCTCATACCGCTTCGTTCCCGGCCCGAAAGAGCTGGCCGTCATCAGCTGAAGATAATCGACAACAATCAAATCCAAAGACCCATTCAGCTGGCGCAGGCGACGCGCCTTCGCTCGCATTTCCGTCAGCGAGATGCCGGGCGTGTCGTCGATGAACATCTTCGACTCGGCAAGCTGTTCCAGCGCATGCGTAAGCTTCTGCTGGTCTTCGCGCAACAGGAACCCCTTCTGAATCTTTTGCGAATCAACCAGCGCCTGCGATGCCAGCATGCGTCGCAGCAGCGACTCCTTCGACATCTCGAGCGAAAAAATGGCAACGACCTTCCCGCTCTGTACGGCCGCGTTCTGCGCAATGTTGATCGCCCAGGCGGTTTTGCCCATCGACGGGCGCGCCGCGATAATGATCAGCTCCGAAGCCTGCAATCCGCTTGTCATCCGGTCGAAGTCGACGAAGTGCGTGGCCAGGCCGGTAACTTCGCGACCCTCTTTGTAAAGGTTGTCGATCGTCCCGAAGGAATTGCGAACGATCTCGGGAATGCTGGCAAAGCCGCGCGTAATGCCGCGCTCGGTAACTTCGAGCAACCCGCTCTCGGCGGCGTTCAGCACTTCGAGCGCTTCTTCGCCCTGGTCGGCCGCGCGGGTAATCGCCGTCGAGCAGATGTTGATCAACTGCCGCAGCAGCGACTTGTCCTTGACGATGCGGACATACTCTTCAATCGAGAGGCGGCGCGGCAGACCCTCTGTCAAAGACGCAAGGTAGGCGACGCCGCCGACCGCTTCGACTTCCTTGCGCTTGGCCAGTTCTTCGGCGAGCGTAACGATATCGACGGCGCGGCCCGCGTCGATGAGCTCGGCCATGCGGCCGAAGATGCGGCGATGCGAATCGAGCGCAAAGTCATCCGCATTCAGCTTTTCCGCCGCTTCGTTATAAGAATGATTGTCAAGCAGGATCGCGCCCAGGATTGAGCGCTCGGCGTCGATACTCGCGGGCAGTCCGCGCTCAAAAGCAATATCGGGAGTTGTGGCCATGAAGCTCTAGTTTAGGCCAGTTGAGTGACCGCGAATACCGCTGTGTATACAGTTGAAAAACGGTCCTTTCTGTGCAATTTTTCGCAGAAATGACTCGAATTCCATGCAATCGCTTCGTCTAATGAGTGCGAGACGATATCATAAGGGAGTTGTCGCAATTGCAGCTATGAAATATATGCTTACCCGGATTTCGTTGTCCTTCCTTGCACTTTGCACTTTCGCTGGTTTGTCCTTCGCGCAAAGCTCGGTCGCCGTCACCCCTGCCACTGCGAACGCTTCGCAAGCGGTCGAGATCAAAGAGATGCAAAAGCTGGAAGACCAGTGGAGCGACGCCATCGTCAAGCGCGATCAGTACGGGCTTGAGCTGCTGCTCTCTCCGTTGTATGTCGGCATTTCCGCAAACGGCGAAGTGACCACGCGTAACCAGCAGATCGCCCTGCTCTACCAGAAAACAACGGACCCGCTCACCATGGAGCAGCGCGTGATCAGCGCGCGCATGCTGGG
>Ga0209139_10000643_pt1 | contig 12296 bp, 12 predicted proteins | sample BogFormECP14_OM3_FD_188246 | JGI IMG/M metagenome (GOLD analysis project Ga0209139, IMG submission 188246) | Bog forest soil microbial communities from Calvert Island, British Columbia, Canada - ECP14_OM3 (SPAdes) (version 2) | ecosystem: Environmental > Aquatic > Freshwater > Wetlands > Bog ...
GCTTGTCCGCAAAATGCGGCCAATATCGTCGAGAAGCGCTCTATTACCGGAGTATTCACTATGGTTAAGACCCAGGAGATCGCTCCCAATCGCTGTTACATCAATTGTGTCCATTCCCTCAACGAGTAGTGGACCAGTCGCTGGCACATCCCCGGCCCGAGGGACACCACCCGCTTTCAATCGACTAGCCAGCATCGCCTTATCCGCTGATGAGGCATATAGGGTAAGACCCTTTGCAGCGACCATCAACCGGGAAACCAGCGAACGGAATACGTCGCTGTCGACGTCAGGAGCTGCCATAACGAGTTCAGATACCTTTAAACCTAAGCCTGCGTCTTGCGCATGAGCAAGGGCATCTACAACGATCTGATTACCCATACTGTGAGCAATCACATAAACGTTTGAAACTTCAGCCTCTTGGTAGATGGCACGCAATACATCAAGAAATGCATCGCGAGAAACGAGAGCACTCTCCCTGTCACGCTGGAAGACATGCTGCATCACACCGCAGCCGTCCGACGCGGCACCAAGCGCGCCCTCGTCGTCGCGGACATGCCCTACGGCAGCTATCACACCGAAAACGCCGAGTCCTTGCGCAATGCCGTGCGCTTCATCAAAGAAGCGGGCGCCGAAGCCGTCAAAATCGAAGGCGGCGAACGCCGCCTCGAACTAATCGTGCGCCTCACCGAAGCGGAAATCCCCGTGATGGGCCACGTCGGCCTCACGCCGCAATCCATCAACGCCATGGGCGGCTACCGCGTGCAAGGCAAAACCGCTGACGCCGCGGAGCAATTAATAAGGGACGCCCGCGCCGTCGAAGCCGCCGGCGCTTTCGCCGTGGTGCTCGAAGCCGTGCCCCGCGAGCTCGCCGCGCAAATCACCCGCGAACTGCGCATACCCACCATCGGCATCGGCGCCGGACCGGATTGCGACGGCCAAATCCTGGTCATTCACGATATGCTCGGCCTGACTTTCGGCCACACCCCGAAGTTCACGCGCCAGTACGCCAACGTGGGAGAAATCATCGGCCGCGCTGTGAAGGAATATTGCGACGACGTCCGCCAAGGCATGTTCCCTTCGGACGCCGAGTCCTATCACGCCGGTCAAATTGCTCAGCAGCGCAAAACCGTTCCCGTCGCTTAACCGGGAAACCCATAAAATTTCGAGGCTGCCATGTCACCGGAAGAAATGCGCGTGCTGTACGACTACAACGCCTGGGCCAATCAACGCGCCTTGGACGCCGCCTCCGCGTTAACCCCCGAGCAGTTCACGCAGCAGCTCGGCTCCAGTTTCTCTTCCGTCCGCGATACGTTGGCGCACATCTGCAGCGGCGAGTGGGTGTGGCTGGAGCGCTTCGAGGGCCGGTCGCCCTCAGCTTTTCCAGACTCCCAGCAATTCGCAGCCACCGTAGGAAGTTTGCGAGAGCATTGGCGTGCGCAAGAGACCGCGCTACTAGCCTTCGTAAACACGCTGACGCAGGAACGCCTCGACGGCATCCTGGAATACAAAACCTTTAAATTTGGCGTGTATCGCAATCCGCTTTGGCAATCTATGCAGCACGTCGTAAATCACGGCACCTACCATCGCGGCCAAATCACCACCATGCTTCGTCAACTCGGCGCGCAACCCATCCTCACCGACCTTATGCACTTCTACCGCGAACGTTCCGCGGCCGCTGCCTAACCGCCAGCCACCCATTGGAAACCATCCGAACCATCGCCTGGATGAAAGAAGCCTCGCGGCAAGCACGAGCGGAAAGCCGCATCATCGGCTTCGTTCCCACCATGGGCGCTCTGCACGCCGGCCACATCTCGCTCGTCGAACGCGCCAAGCGTGACTGCGATCCGGTGATCGCCTCCATCTTCGTAAATCCAAAACAGTTCGGCCCGCACGAGGACTACAAAAAATATCCACGCACCGTAGAAAAAGACGCGGAACAATTCGCCGCCGGCGGAGTGCGTGCGCTTTTCTTGCCCGAAGCAGCGGAGATGTACCCCCCAGGCTTTTCCACCTACGTAAATGTAGACGGCGTCAGCGAACGCCTCGAAGGCCGCACCCGCTCCGGACACTTTCGCGGCGTAACCACGGTCGTGCTAAAGCTGCTCGAAATCGTCCAGCCCAATTTCGCCTATTTCGGTCGCAAAGACGCCCAGCAAGCAAAACTAATCAGCATAATGGCCCGCGACCTCAACCTCGACGCAGAAATCGTTCTCGGCCCAATCGTGCGCGAACCCAACGGCCTGGCCATGTCCTCCCGCAACGCCTACCTAACTCCCGACGAACGAGCCGCCGCCACCGTCCTGCATCGCGCGCTAGCCGCCGCACAAAAAGATTTAGCCGCGGGCGAGCGCAGCGCCATGCAACTGCAAAGCAAACTCCGAGGTATTCTCGACGCCGAACCGCGCATCAAGATCGACTACGTTGAAATCGTCGACGCCGACTCCTTCGAGCCAGTCGTCAGCGTGAGCCGCTCATCATACGTCCTGCTAGCCGTCTACCTCGGCAAAACCCGCCTGATCGACAACATGCTAATCGAACCAGCCGAATCCGGCTCCGGCACTTTGATATTTCACTTGTAGGGGGACGGAACTTCAGCTCCGACATCCACTCCTTCAATTCTTCTCCGTGAACTCTGTGAACTCCGCGCACTCCGCGTTAAAGCCTTTTTCTTAAGATCGCTGTCCCAAGGCCATACTTACTGCAATCGCCTCACCCCAAAGCTCCAAAAACTTCCGCCGCATGCCCTTTGGCCTTCACGTTATCCCACACCTGCGCGATCTTCCCATGCGGCCCAATCAAATAAGAACTTCGCACAATCCCCATGAACGACCGACCCATAAACTTCTTCATCCGCCAAGCCCCATACGCCTCAATCATCTTGTGTTCCGGATCGCTCAGCAAGGTAAAATTCAGTTTCTGCTTGGCGGCAAACCCCGCAAGCATTTTCGGCGCATCCGCGCTGACCCCCAGCACCACCACGCCCTGCTTCACAAATTTCTGCTGCAAATCGCGAAACTCGCGAGCCTCGATGGTTCAACCAGGAGTGCTGGCCTTGGGATAAAAATAAATCACCACGCCTTTTCCGCGAAAATCCTTCAGCGACACGTCTTTCCCAGTCGCATCCTTCAGAGTAAAATCCGGAGCCTTGTCGCCAACCTTTAACGCCACCTTGGCCATAGGTAGTACCTTTCCGCCGGCGCGGAATCAGGAGAGCAATTTGCGCAGCACATCGTTCACAACCTGCGGATTGGCTTGCCCGCGCGTAGCCTTGATAACCTGTCCAACAAAAAACTTGAACACGCCTTCGTTCCCAGCCTTAAATTTCGCCACGTTCTCGCCGTTCTTCTCAATCACCTCGCGCGCAATCGCTTCAATCGCCGAAGTATCGCTGCTCTGCGCCAATCCTTCCGAAGCCACAATCTCCGCCGCCCCGCGCCCCGATTCAAACATCATCGGAAACACTCTCTTGGCAATAGCGCCGGTAATCTTGCCGGACTCCACCAAATTAACAAGTTCCGCCAGCGCCACAGGAGACACCGGACTCTCTTCAATCTCTTTCCCGGCATCCTTCAGCCGTCGCAGCAGTTCCGTTTGCATCCAATTCGCGGCGCTCTTTCCCGGCGCGCCTGCTTTCACCGTAGCTTCGAAATAATCGGCCAGCGCTTGAGAAGCGGTCAGCACTTCGGCGTCATACGCCGTGATCGCGAAGGTTTGCGCAAATCGCGCTCGTTTCGCCTCCGGTAATTCGGGCAGCGCTCGCAAAGCCTCCGCACGCCACGCCGCGCTCACATGCACCGGCAAAAGATCCGGCTCGGGAAAATACCGGTAATCATGCGCCTTCTCCTTCGAACGCATCGCCACGGTGTGCCCCTCGGCTTGATTCCACAGTCGCGTCTCTTGCGAAACCCGCCCGCCGCTTTCCAGCACCCCGATTTGCCGCTCAATCTCGTACTCGATAGCCTTCTGCAAAAACCGAAACGAATTCAAATTCTTCATTTCCACCTTGGTCCCAAACTCCCGAGCCCCGCGCAACCGCACGCTCACATTCGCGTCGCAGCGCAGCGACCCTTCTTCCATGTTGCAATCGCTTACCCCGGTGTACAGCAAAATCTGTTTCAGCGCCGTCAGATACGCATGCGCCTCTTCCGGCGCTCGCATGTCCGGCTCGGAAACAATTTCGCTCAGTGGCGTACCACACCGGTTGTAGTCGATATACGCCTTCTCCGCGGACTCTGCAAAACCCTCATGCAAATTCTTCGCGGCATCCTCTTCAAGGTGCAGTCGCGTAATTCCAATCCTCTTCCGCGCGCCCGCATGCTCGATCTCAATCCAGCCGCCGGTAGCCAGCGGCAATTCATATTGCGAAATTTGGTAGCCCTTCGGCAGGTCCGGATAAAAGTAATTCTTCCGCGCAAATCGCGAGTGCTCGTGCACCGTGCAGTTCAGCGCCAGCGACGCCCGCATGGCCATCTCCACCACGCGCTTGTTCAGCACCGGCAGCGTCCCCGGCAATCCCAAACACACCGGGCAAGTATTGGAATTGGGCGCATCCCCAAACCGCGTCGAACACCCGCAGAAAATCTTGGTATTCGTCAGCAGCTGTACGTGGACTTCCAGACCGATCACCGGCTCGTACTTCGCCAGCACTTCGGCGGAAAGCGCAGTCTCTTCTGGGGTGGTCTTGGCCATGATGAAGCGAAGAGTATAGCATCAGCCAGCCTCGGCCCAGACCGCTCACCGAAGCCGCGAACGGAAAGCTCGCACGGCATTATGCGCCGTCATCGTTAGATTTGGCGGCAATTCATCCAGCGCAAACCATCGCACGTCCTGCGTCTTTTCCGGCTCGCAGTTTTTCGCATCGCCTTGCAAAACACGCCCCAGATACGCTGGCGAAACCCAGTGCTGGTTCTCTTGTGGCAAGACATGATCGGTCACGCACAGTAGCGTTTCCAATGCCACGCTCACACCAACCTCCTCGCGAGCCTCGCGCATCGCGCAACTCTCCAGCGCCTCCAGATAATCCAATTTTCCGCCCACGATGCTCCAACATCCGGCCTCAGGCGCGCGCAGCCGCAGCGTAAGAAGCACGCGGTTCATTTCGTCAACAATCAGGACGCCAACGCCAACACGCGGCTGCCCGCAGGGCGCCGCATCGGAAACGGAAGCGTCTCGCTCGGATCTTTGTCCATCCATTGCCCCTGCAGCCTCCGCAACTCTTCCTCAATCGCTGTAATCAAATCGGAGCACTCTTAACCGTCGTTCGCCGGCAGCAAATCGCAAAACACAAACGAATCCCGCTCCACGATCTCTCCCGTCCGCACCCGAAGCGGACTCCGAAAAATCGGCCCCTCAAACACAAATGTGTGAAACTCCCCGTTTTCGCCGCAAGGATCAACTCCCGCCGGCAGCTCCGCAAAGAAAGCTTCGTCTAATTCCCGCCCCGCAAATCCCCGCTCCAAAACTTTGCCGTTAATGCAAACCGTCACCGAACGAAAGCCCTGCTCATGAAAGTAGCGAATCAGCTCGCGGGTATCGCTCTTCCAGATCGGAAAAATCGCCGTCATCCCGATGCGCGCCAGATTCGTCTCTCGATACAATCGCAAATCTTCCAGAAAAATATCCCCGAACGCCACCGCCCGCACGCCTTTAGCCAGATGCTCCCGCAGCGCCTCCTCCATGCGCGCCTCATAAATCACATTCGAACACTGCTGCGGGATGCGCACTTCATGCAGCGGCAATCCGATCGCCTCCGCCTGCTGCCGCAAAAGCTCGCACCGCACGCCATGCATGCTGATGCGCTCGTATCCTTCGGTCACGGTCGTCAGCAGCCCAGTAACCCGATACTCCTCCCCCTGCAGCAGCGTGTGCAGCGCCATAGCGCTGTCTTTCCCGCCGCTCCAGCAGAACAGGATGGGTTCAGGTGCCGTCACAAAGCTCCTGGCAGTTTCGAATGTGGCAGTGCGCCCGCACGCATCAGGCGCACCACCAACGTTTCGTACGCCACCGATCCTTCAGTTTCGCCCGCCGAACGTATATCTCACGCCGGCCCGTACATCTCTGCCCAGCGCTGGATACCCCAAGGCATCCTGATATTGCTTGTTCAGCAGATTCTGCGCCCGCCCATAAAATGACACGCCATGCCCAAGCCGATACACGGTGGCGATATCAAACCGCGAGTATCCAGGATTGCGTGTGAATCCCAACCCGAGAAAATCGCTATCCGTTCGCTCGCCGGTGAAATATCCATCGATTGCCGCACTCAACCGGCGATAAGCGGCATTCAGCGTCAGCGAGCCCGAATTTACCGGCCGTCGCAGCAACCGGTTCCCCGCCGTCTCCGTCGGATCAAACGCATTTGGTGCGCTGACTACCCGCGTGTCGTCATAAGTATAATTCCCAGCCAATTTCAGCCAGTGGTTCAGCTTCGTTTCGCCAATGAAATTAACTCCGCGCGCCAGCGCCAGGTCCGTGTTGAAGTAATAGCCAAAGCCGCTTGGTGATGCCCCTGGAATCGTGATGCCACAGGTGTTCCCCGTGGCCGGCGGCGGATTCGGCGTGCAAAATTCGAAACTGACGATATCGTAGAAACGGCTGTAGAAATATTCCGCCGAGAGCTTGACGCGATCACCGAGCAACTTCTGCTCGATCCCCGTCGTCCAAGTCTTGCCCGCCTCCGGCTTCAGCGACGGGTTTCCGAAATCGCCAAAATTGTCCCCGTACAGCTGGTCGAAGCGCGGCTCTTTAATTCCCTCGCCGTAGAAAACCCGGTACAACGTATCGCCCCAAAATCCATTCCCATACCGCAGCGCCACCGCCGCCCCCACTCGGGGCACCACGCGCGTTCCGAAATTCGCATTGTCCTCGGCGCGCCCGCCAAAATTCAGAGAAACGCGCCGTTGTGGCCGGTAACGAAAGTCCAGATACCCCGCCTGATTGTTCCGCCGCGCATGCGGCACATCAATGGAAGTAAGGAAAGCGTTCTCCACCTCATATTGATAACCCGCGGTCACCGCAAAATTGGAAATTTCGTAAGTCGTTTGCGCATCCACGTTCGCCCGGTTATACGCAAACCGGCTTGAGCCGGTGAAATCGCAAAATTCCGCAGTCGCCACCGCTGCCGGATTCGTCTGTGGACAAAACGCATTCGGATCGGTAGCGTAAAAACTCTGCAGCGGGTTGTCGTTCACCTGCCGCGTGTACGATTCTCCTCCGCTGATCTCATGCCGCCAGTGCTTGCCCGTGGCAAAGTCCCATCGTGCGTTGGCGCTGAAAATGTGTTGGAAATATTTCTGGTACAAACTCGGCGGCTCAAAGAGCGTTTGTCCGGGTATCCCCGCATTGCTGTCGTTGTTGCGCAACGTGAGGCGCAGTTGGTTGTCGTCTCCAATCTTGTAACCGAAGTTTCCCGAAAGCGTGCGGTTGATAAACGCGTCGTTCGGCCCTTGGCCGTCCGTTTCGAGGTACGACGCCGCCCCGGAATAGTCGAATGCCCCCAGCAATCCACTAACCTCACCGCCGCCGCGCCCGGAAGAAAAATCTCCTCCCTCGGCATACACGCTGAACTCCGGAACCCGCGTCTCGCCGCGGTGCGTAAAGAGCTGGATCACGCCGGACACTGCGTCCGTCCCATAAAGCGCGCTCTCCGCCCCGCGTACTACTTCCACCTTGTCGATGTTATCGAGCGTCACGCTGGAAAAATCCACCGCCGCACCTGGAGGATTGATCGGCGCACCGTCCACCAGCACCTTCACGAAGTTGGAATTCCCGCCGTTTAAGAAAACGGACGCCGTTCCGCCTTCCGGCCCGGTCCGCCCAATGGCAATTCCCGGCGTGAAAAGCAGCGCATCCGTCAAATCCACCGCCTGCCGCGAATCGATCTCTTCTTTCGTAATCACCGAAACCGGCGCGGTCGTCTCGTCCGCCAGCGTAGGCTCCGCTTGCGCCGTCACCACCACGCTCGCGGAAAGCCGCTCCAGCTTGAGACCAACATCCAGCTTGCGCTCGTGACCGGCCGTCAACTCCACCACGAAATCGCGTCGCACAAACGCCGCTCGCCCGAATGACACTCGATAGCGCCCCGCCGGAACCGTAAGACTGTAGACGCCATCAGCCGAAGAAACCGTTTTTGTTTCCGCCGCGCTGGCAGTTCCATCTACTCGCGCGGTGATCTCCACTCCTCCAACAGCCGCGCCGCTGGAATCCAGCACCGTGCCGGAAAGTTGTGCTTCCTGAGAATGTTGCTGAGCTTGTGTTGAAAATTGTGAGGCAAAGAAAAATACCGCAAGGACGGCAAATCGCAATACGTAGGTTTTCATGGGCTCCTCCACTCCCTCACGCGCGGGAGTTTGAAGGTTGTCCCTAGTGATGCCTGGTCACGTTGCACATCACGCGGGCTGCGGACTTCGCCGGTCTCCTGGCTTGGCGGTCCTGCTTGCCGGCAACCTTCCCGCAGCGCCGCCCGCGCATTCAAAAAGTGATCGAAAAAGAATCACTCGTTTGAATCACGAACCATTCGCTACAGTGGCCTGCCAACTACTTCAGAGTGCGATCGCAAAGCGATAACACTCCCGCCTTACAGTCGCGCGGCGGCGACGGCTTCTCTTGCGAGTGCAACCGCATTGCGGTTGCCCGTCTTCCCGAGCACGAAGTCTGCGGTGATTGTCGGGGGCGCAAACGCCATGAAGCCACTAAAGCGTCCATTTCTGCCCGCTGCTGGGTGATTCAGATCCGCCGCCTTTGCAAGCTGCGGTGCGAAGTTACAGCAAAAGGTTAAATCCAAAAAATCAAACTCGTTCCGTAGACTTTCCCGACCACACATTCACGTGCGGCCGCCCCGACGGCCCGGTCTCCACCGTCAGCGGCGTCTGAAACACTTGTTCCAGCAACTCCCGCTGATAAACGCTGGCCGGCGGTCCCACGCGCAGGCACCGCCCACGCTGCAGCAGCGCCACCTGGTCCGCATATTCCGCCGCCAGATTCAGTTCATGCGTCACCACCACCACGATGTAGCGGTTCACCGAAGCCAGCCGCCGCAGCGCATCCAGCAAATCCACCTGCGCCGCAATGTCCAGATGCAACGTCGGTTCGTCCAGCAGCAGCATCACCGGCTGTTGCGCCAGCGCCCGCGCCAGAATCACGCGCTGTTTCTCGCCGCCAGAAATTTTGTCCATCCGCCGGTCCGTCAAGTGCTCCGCGCCCACCTGCGCCAGCGCATTTCGCGCCACCGCTACATCTTCTTCCGTTTCGAATCGCAGCGAGCGCCCATACGGATGCCGCCCTTGCATCACAAACTCCCAGGCCCGCGAAGGAAAGAGCAGCCGGCTTTCCTGCTGCACCATGGCAATTCTCTGCGCCCGCAGCCGCGGTGCCATCGTGTGCGTCACCATATCGTCCAGCAGCACCCGCCCGGAAAGCGGCGCCAGCACTCCGGCGATCAAATTCAGCAGCGTGGATTTACCGCACGCATTCGGCCCCAGAATCGCCAGAATCTCTCCCGAGCGCGCCTGCAAGCTCAAAGCCTCCAGCGTAAAAAGCGGCGCCTGCAAGGAGTTCGACGAATACGCATAGCTCACCTGCTCCACGCTCAGCGTCGCGTTGGTGCGCGGTGCCGCCGTCGCTGCCAAGTTTCGCGCTGCGCTGCTCACGCCATCCTCCGTCGCAGCAAATAAATAAACAGCGGTGCTCCAGCCAGCGCCGTCATCGCACCCACCGGCAACTCGCTCGGCGCAGCCACCGTCCGCGCTAGCATATCCGCCAACACCACCGCGATGGCCCCGCCAAACGCCGCCGCCGGAATCAAGATCCGATGATCCGAACCAAAAATCATCCGCATTACGTGCGGCACCAGTAATCCAACGTAGCCAATCGCTCCGCTCACCGACACTGCCAGCCCCGTCAGTATCGACGCCGCAACGTAAACCACTATGCGCACCCGCGGCACATCCACTCCCAGGTGCAGCGCTTCTTTTTCTCCAGCCAGCAGCAGGTTCAGGTCGGAAGCCGTTGTGTAGATTGCGCCCGCGGCCAAAAAGAAACCCGCGCGCATCACCCATTGCAAGTTGTCCTGCAACGGTGTCGAAAGATCGCCCATCAACCAGAACGACATTCCGCCGTGATCGCGCCCCGAAATCAGATTCAGCAGCAGCATGATCAACGCGTTTAAAAAAGACGCCGTGATGATCCCCGCCAGCAGCAGTGTGGTGCTGTCAATCTCGCCGTCTCGCTGACCCAGCAAATAAACTCCCGCGATGGTCACCAGCGCTCCAAAAAACGCCCCAACCGGCGTTAACAGCACCGCCGCATCCGGCGAAAGCGCTAAATGTGGTGCGATCATCACCGCCAGAATCGCGCCCACCGCCGCACCGCTCGAAACTCCCAGCACGTACGGGTCAGCCAGCGGATTCCGCAGCAGCGCCTGAAAGCTCGTCCCCGCCACCGCCAGTGATGCCCCCACAAACACACCCAGCAAAATCCGCGGCAAGCGAATATCAAAAACAATCAGGCTGTAATTGCTGGAAATTTCCTTGGTTTGATGTAGCGCAAATCGAATAAGGTCTTGCGCCAACCCATACAACGACACCTGAACCGCGCCCAGCTTCAGCGCCAGCACCACCACCACGAATAACACGCCAGCCAAAGCCGTGCACCGCAGCACCAACCGCCGCAGCGTCAACGGTTGCATATCGTAACCTCGGGCTCCGCGCAAACGCCAGCCACGTTCTGTACCAAGCTCGCAAACTCCGCTGGCGGAATTGTCTGCGGCGTCGTGTTCGGCTTCTCTAGCTTCTCCGGCGCCGCCGGCGGCGGCCCGCCGGGTCCATCCACAAACGCCTCCGGATGCAACTGCTTCGCCATATCCTCAATCGCCGAAACAATCCGCGGTGCCGGCCGGTTCACCGCATCGCTCACCAGCACGAAGTGATGATTGCGCACCGCCTCCAAACTCCGCCAGCCGGGCAATGCGCTCAGCGCCAGCAAATCCGGCGCTTTTTCATCATTCTGCGTCGTGAACACCAGAAACTCCGGCTGCAACCGCACCACTTCTTCCAAACTCACCTTCGGCCAATCCTGCGTGGTCTCCACAATCGAAACCGCTCCAGCTTTTCGCAGCGCATCGGCAATAAATGTATTCTTCCCCACGCTGATCAGCGGCTCCGCCCACACCACAAACAACACACGCCTCGGCTCCAGTTCTCCAATTCGCTGCTGCAACTCACTTAGCCGCTGCTGCATCTCCCCCGCCAGCGTCACGCCATTTTGCGCCGCGCCCAGCACGTCCGCCAACTTAATCGTCGAGTTCAGAATCTCCTCTACGTTGTGCGGATCCGTCGCATACACCGGAATGTTCAGGTTATCCAGCGCCCGCTCCGTCTCAAACCGATTGATACTGGTCACCAGCACCACGTCCGGCCGCAGCGCCGCCACTTCCTCAATGCTCGGATTGATCGTCCCGCCAACCTTCGCTTTTTTCTGCGCCTCCGGCGGATAGTCGCAGTACTCCGTATCCCCTACCAAATGGTCCTGCAAGCCCAGCGCGTACACCGTTTCCGTCAAATTCGGCGCCAGCGATACAATCCGCTCCACCGGCTGCGGCAACCGCACCGTGCGCCCCGTTTCATCGACCACTTCCCGATAAGCGTGCGCACCGCCAGATGAACCGGACGGCGAACCGGAAGACGGCGCAGTTTCCTGTGCCGGCTTGGTTCCACTATTTTTTTCGTTGTCTTGCTGCTGCCCTTGCGCACCCCCAACGTTCGGCGCATTGGGCGCGCTCGGCGAATTAGGCACACCCGGCGCCTGCGCCCGCATCAACCCGGCGCACAGCAAAGCGCTCGCCAGCACCGTGCCGGCAAGACCAATCCGCCAAAATTTCTTCCCAATCCGCAAATCCGCTCCCCTAACCAGGGTGTCCGCTTCAAAACAAAAAAAAGCCCCGCGAGACAACCGGGGCTCATCGACGGCGTTCCTTCTCGCGAAGAACGCGCCTCTCAGCAGCACGGGAGGGTAGCCTGGCTTACGGCCTCGTTCAGCCGCTCACAGTGGCGGGACCGCGGCCGATTCTCACGGCCTTCCCCGCAACCCATGCCTGAAAATTGAAATTCGAGTGTAAGCCCCGCCCCAACCCAAGTCAATCAACCCAATTTTCGTCGCCGATCTTGACAGCCTCTGTAGTGGCGAATCTTCAGATTCGCACGCTTTTCCTATCTCAGAAGCCCAATCCGTCCCCGCCGTTTCTTCTCTGTGCCCTCTGCGTCCTCTGCGTTAAAATCCCCAGCCGCCCGCACCACGCACCCGCA
>Ga0209139_10000644_pt1 | contig 12286 bp, 13 predicted proteins | sample BogFormECP14_OM3_FD_188246 | JGI IMG/M metagenome (GOLD analysis project Ga0209139, IMG submission 188246) | Bog forest soil microbial communities from Calvert Island, British Columbia, Canada - ECP14_OM3 (SPAdes) (version 2) | ecosystem: Environmental > Aquatic > Freshwater > Wetlands > Bog ...
CTTCTGCAGCGGCGTCAGCACCGGCTTCGGCACGCCGAAGTCGAGGCGGGCCAAAGGCGTCGTCGGCACCTTGTCCAGCCCGGCGATGCGCACGATCTGCTCGACGATGTCGGCCTTGCCGTCGACGTCGGGCCGCCAGTTCGGCACGATCGCCTTGCCGTCCTTCACCTCGAAGCCGAGCCGCGCGAGGATCGCCTCGCCCTCCGCCCGCGGAATCTCGAACCCGGTGAGACGGCGTACTTCGCTGTAGGGGAAGTCGACGACCTTTCGCGGCTTTGTCGGATCGCCCGCGACGATCAGCCGCGAAGGCTCGCCGCCGCAGAGATCCATGATCAGCCGCGTCGCCAATTCCGCGCCGGGCACGCAGAAATCGGGATCGACGCCCCGCTCGAAGCGATAGCGCGCGTCGGTCACGATGCCGAGCTTCCGCCCCGTTTGCGCGATGTTCAGGGGGTCCCACAGCGCACTCTCGATCAACACGTCGCGCGTGTTCTCGTCGCAGCCGGAATGCTCGCCGCCCATGATGCCGCCGATCGATTCGACCCCGCTGTCGTCAGCGATAACGACGATGCTCGCGTCGAGCGCATAGGTCTTGCCGTCGAGCGCGAGCACGCTTTCGCCCGCGCGGGCGCGCCGCACTCTCAGGGCGCCCTCTACCTTGGCGGCGTCGAAGACGTGCAGGGGCCGGCCGCGATCGAAGGTGATGTAATTGGTGACGTCGACGAGCGCGTTGATGGGCCTGAGACCGATCGCGCGCAGCCGCCGCTGCATCCAGTCCGGGGAGGCGCCGTTGTAGACTCCGCGCACGAGCCGCAGCGCGAAGGCCGGGCAGAGATGCGCGTCGGCGGGCGTGAAGTCGAGCGAGACGCCAACCGGGCAGTCGAAGCCGCCAGCGACCGGCTTCGGGGCTCGCGTCTTCAGGGCGCCCAGGCTCGCCGCCGCGAGATCCCGCGCGATCCCGGCGACGCCCGTCGCGTCGGGGCGGTTGGGCGTCAGGTTGATGTCGATGACGGGATCGTCGAGGCCAGCCCATCTCGCGTAGGGCGCCCCGACGGGCGAGTCTTCGGGCAGATCGATGATGCCGTCGTGGTCGTCGGAAAGCTCGAGTTCGGCTGGCGAGCAGAGCATGCCGTTGGACTCGACGCCCCGGATGATCCCCTTGGCGAGCGTGATTTTCTTGCCGGGGATGTAGGTTCCCACCGGCGAGAACACGCTTTTCATGTCCGTTCGTGCGTTGGGGGCGCCGCAGACGACCTGCACCGGGGCGCCGCCCGCGTCCACCATGCAGACGCGCAAGCGGTCCGCGTTCGGATGCTGGACCGCCTCGATCACCCGCGCGGTCACGAAGCCGTTGTATTTGGCGCCGGGGTCCTCGATCGCCTCGACCTCGAGGCCGATGCGCGTCAGCGTATCGACGATCTCAGCGAGCGAGGCCGTCGCATCGAGGTGGTCTTTGAGCCATGAGAGGGTGAGTTTCATCGTTTGCCCAATGCGAAGCCAGCCGCGCGTCACTTTTTCGATGTGCGCTCGAACGCTTCATAAATCTCGTCGTCGCCAGGTTTGCCACTCGGGCTGATCCGCGTCACATCCGCTTCGACCGCGAAAATAACGCGAAATTCTCCCGATTGGAGGCGGCGTAGGGGTGAATAGACTCTAACCGCTTCCGAGAGCAAGGCGAATGGGTCCAGCGCGAGTTGCGTGCCCTTTTGCGCGATCTGCAGCAGCAGGCTCGGCCGGCGCGCGCCTTTTGCCTCCTGCATTGGCAGGTAACGGCGGCGATTGACATTAAAAAACCAATCTGTTAATTAATCGATTGATTAAATACGAGATGAGATGGCCTCCGATGGCGCCCGAAGGGAGACCACAGCTAGATGACCTCTTCGCGGCGCTTTCCGATTCGACGCGACGCGCCATTATCGAGCGGTTGCTGGTCGCGGGCGAGCTCACCGTCGGCGACGTTGCGGCACCTTTCGCGATCAGCACGCCGGCGATCTCGCGGCACTTGAAAGTGCTGGAGAGGGCAGGGCTGATCGAGCGTCGGATCGAGCGGCAATGGCGGTTGGTGAGCGTGCGTCCGGATGCGCTGGCGCCTATCGAGACTTGGCTCCAGAGCCAGCGGCGGCATTGGACGGCGGCGTTGGACCGGCTCGAGGCGCTGGCTGCCACGCAAATCCCCCAACGGAAGAAGTCATGACTTACGGCGATGTGAGCGAGACCACGCTGCGCCTCGAGCGGTTGATCCCCGCTCCGCCCGAGATCCTCTTTGCGCTTTGGACGGAGCCCGCGCAACTGGTCAAATGGTGGGCCCCCGACGGCTATGAGGCCGCGGTTCATACCTTCGACGCGAGACCCGGCGGCCGTTGGCGCATCGTTTTGCGCGGGGCCGACGTCGGCTCGCTCGCGTTGAGTGGCGTATACCGCATCGTCGAGCCGCCTCGCCGCCTCGCTTTTACTTGGGCCTGGGAAAATGAGAACGGGGCGCGGGGCCACGAGACCGAGGTCCTGGTGACCTTCGATTGCCGGAAGGCGCGGCGGCCGTCGCCGCCGCGACCCATCTCGCCTCCTATTACGACCGGCATGCCGCGAGGCTGAGCTTCAAGAGCACTATGCCCCCGCCCGGTCCACCGAGTCGCGCAAAGGCGAGTTAGGGCTGATATCCTCAGCCAAAGGATATTGTCAGTATGGGCCTCAGCCGCTCAGTCCCCCCGCCAGCGTCGGGATATCTAGCGGCTTGAACCCATAATGGTCGATCCAGCGCAAATCCGCGTCGAACAGGTCGCGGAGGTCGGGCAGGCCATATTTCAACATCGCGATGCGGTCGAGGCCCATGCCCCAGGCGAACCCCTGGAATTCGTCGGGATCGATGCCGCAATTGCGCAGCACGTTGGCGTGCACCATGCCGCAGCCGAGAATCTCCAGCCAATCCTCGCCTTCGCCGAAGCGGATCTCGCCCCCCGAACGCCGGCACTGAATGTCGACCTCCATCGAGGGAGAGGTGAAGGGGAAGAAGCTCGGCCGGAAGCGCATGCCGACGTTGGGCACCTCGAAGAACGCCTTGCAGAATTCCTCCAGCACCCATTTGAGGTTGCCGAGATTGGCGGACTTGTCGATCACCAGCCCCTCGACCTGATGGAACATCGGCGTGTGCGTCTGATCGAAGTCGGTGCGATAGGTTCGGCCGGGGCAGATGATTCGGATCGGCGGCTTCTGCGAGAGCATCGTGCGCACCTGCACCGGGCTGGTATGGGTCCGCAGCAGTTTACGCTCGTTCGTCCCGCTGGGCGCGAAGAAGAAGGTGTCGTGCATTTCGCGCGCGGGATGCCCCGGCGGAAAATTCAGCTTGGTGAAGTTGTAGTCGTCGCTCTCGATGTCGGGCCCCTCGGCGATCGCGAAGCCCATTTCGGCGAAGATCACGGTGACCTCGTCCAATACCTGGCTGATCGGATGGATGCGCCCGGCGACGATGCCCGCCGGGCGGACCGGCAGCGTGACGTCGAGCGCGTCGGCCTTCAGCCGGTTCTCCAACGCCGCCGCCCGCAGTAGAGCGCGCCGCGAGGCGAGAGCTTCGGTCACCTCGTCCTTGAGCGCGTTTATCGCAGCGCCGGCGCTTCTGCGCTCGTCGGGCGACATTTTGCCCAACGTCGCCAGCACGGCGGAGATCGAGCCTTTCTTGCCCAGCGCGGCGACGCGCGCCGCCTCCAGCGTGCTTTCGTCGGAGGCCGCGGCGATGGCGGCCAGAGTCTCCAATTTGAGGGCGGCTAGGTCGGTCATGTCTCTGTCGGTAAAGCGCGCCGGAGCCCAAACCCTTCTCCCGCTGTTGCAGGAGAAGGCGGCGCGTAGCGCCGGATGAGGGTCTTTTGGGAGGTGGGGCGCGTCGGCTGAGGCGCCCTTGCCCTCTCCCGCTCACGGGAGAGGGGACAACGTCGTCACGCCGCCTTGGGCAAATGCCCCTTGGCAGTCTCGACGATCGCGGCGAATGCCGCCGGCTCGGTGATCGCGAGGTCCGAGAGCACCTTGCGGTCGACCTCGACGCCAGCCGTGATCAGGCCCGAGATGAAGCGGCTGTAGGTGAGACCGTGTTCGCGCACAGCCGCGTTGATGCGCTGAATCCACAGGGCGCGGAATTCGCGCTTGCGGTTCTTGCGGTCGCGGTAGGAATATTGCATCGCCTTTTCAACGGCCTGCTTCGCCGCGCGAATGGTATTCTTGCGGCGGCCGAAATAGCCTTTGGCGGCGCGCAGAATTTTCTTGTGCTTGGCGTGGGAAGTTACGCCGCGTTTGACGCGTGACATCTCAATTCTCCGGGAATCTAAGACAGGTTTCAGCCGTTCGGCAGGAAGTACTTCTTTATGTTGTCGCCGTCGGTCTTGAACAGCACGGCTGTGCCGCGCAGATTACGGATCTGCTTGGTGGTGCGCTTGATCATGCCGTGGCGCTTGCCCGCTTGGGCATAGACGACCTTGCCTGTTCCCGTGATCTTGAAGCGCTTCTTGGCGCCTGATTTCGTCTTCATCTTGGGCATTTGGCTCTCCTGGGCTTGTCGCCCTTTTGGAAAATACCGAGTCTCAAAGACCCGTTCGCGTCGGAATGAGCGAAAAGAACCGCCACGGCAGCCCTAACGGCCGGGCGGTTCTGATAGAGGCGGGGTTCATATGCGAAAGGGGGCGGGGATGCAAGGGCGGCGTCGTTCTCGCTTCGTTTGCGCACAAGGCTGGCGCGCCGCTACGGCGCGCGCACCCGCATCCGGCCCACCTTTGCCGCGGTCTTCGCCAATCCCTTGTCGAAGCTCACGAACGCCTCGCAGCCGTCCGCCCGGCCCAGATGCATAGCGTCGGCGAAATCCATGCCGCTTTCGTGCCAACTCAGCGCCGCCGCGGCCAATCTAGGATCTTCGAGATTGACGTTCGCGATCCCGGAGAAGTCTCGAAAAGCCTCAACGAAGTCACTCGGATCGAGGCCGTAAGCGCTTCGCAATACCCATTCACATTCAAGCAGGACAGTATTCGAGACGTAGACCGGATAGTTCGTGATCAAACGCTCGGCCCGAAGACACTGTTCGTGATCGTCGTCGACGATGAGACGAACGACAACATTCGTATCAATCGCGAGCACGTCGGCGCGCCTCTGCCACGATCGCGGCGTCCATTTCTTCAATGCTCAGAGGATGATCGATGTGGACCTTATTTCGCAACATTCCCGCGACGTCCTCGACCTTCGTCGGCGCAAAGTAACGCGCAGGCTTCAAGAGCACTCCATCACGTGTCTCCTGAACTTCGAGCTCCGTTCCTGGAGTCCATTTGTACTTCTCGCGAATCGCCTTGGGCAGGATCACCTGACCTTTCGTGGAGACCTTGGTCTTGGCTGTGGCGGGTTTCATCGAGCCTACCTCCTTCGCGGTTACGGTAAGACGGAGGTAAGATAATCGCGCGCCGACGCGATCGCAAGGATGATTCTTCGCAAGCACGATCCGATTTCGAATCATCGCGAGCCCGTCGCCGCGCCTCGGCGCCGATCGCCTCACCCTTCTGCACGGCTTTGCCCTGGTCTTGCCGCCGCCGGCGCCGTGATTGCCTTGCACGCCGAAGCGGTTATTGTTTCGTCGCATTCAGGGACGAAATGCACTAGGAATGGCGTGGACGGGATCGATTCATCGATGAAGAAGGACGTTTGCGTCGCGCTCGACGTGATGGGCGGCGATCACGGACCCGGGATCGTCGTGCCCGCGGCGGCGATTGCGCTCGAGCGCCGGCCCGACCTCGCCTTCGTGCTCTATGGCGACGAAAGAATCATTGCGCCGCTGCTTTCCCGACGCGAGGCGCTCGCCGCAAAGTCGCGCATCGTTCATTGCGACGTCGCGATCAAGATGACGGACAAGCCCAGCCAGGCGCTGCGATTCGGCCGGCGCACGTCCTCGATGTGGCGGGCGATCGAGGCGGTGAAGAAGGGCGAGGCGGATTACGTGGTGTCGGCGGGCAACACCGGCGCGCTGATGGCGATGGCCAAGGTATGCCTGCATATGCTGCCGCTGATCGAACGGCCCGCGATCGCCGCGATGTGGCCGACCCTGCGAGGCGAATCGATCGTGCTCGACGTCGGGGCGACGATCGGCGCCAACGCTCAGCATCTGATCGATCTGGCGATCATGGGCGCGGCGATGGCGCGTATCCTGTTCGACATCGAAAGCCCGACCGTCGGTCTCCTCAACGTCGGGGTCGAGGAAATCAAGGGCATCGAAGAGGTGAAGGCCGCCGGCCGCGTGCTCAGGGAAACGAAACTGCCGAACCTCAGCTATCACGGTTTCGTCGAGGGCGACGATCTGGGCAAGGGCACGGTCGATGTGATCGTAACGGAGGGCTTCACCGGCAATATCGCGCTGAAGACCGCCGAAGGAACCGCCAAACAGCTCGGCCAATACATGCGCGACGCGATGCGCCAGTCTTGGCTATCGCGGCTGGGATATTGGCTCGCCCGCGACGCGTTTCGCGCCCTGCGCGACAAGATGGACCCCGGACGCGTCAATGGCGGCGTTTTTCTCGGCCTTGACGGCGTCGTCATCAAGAGTCATGGCGGGGCGGACGCCGAGAGTTTCGCCGGCGCGATCGAGGTCGGCTACGACATGGTCCGCCAGGAACTGCTCGGAAAAATTCGCGAAATGGTCGGGCAATCCAACGAAGTCCGAGCGCCCGCCGCCGCGGCAGCGACGCCGTGAATTCGCTGCCCCTTTGGGAACGCCCCCTTTCATGACCGATTTGAAACTTCGTTCTGTCGTGCGCGGCGTCGGCGCCTGTCTGCCCAAGCGGGTGCTCTCGAATGCCGAACTGGCGGGACGGATCGATACGTCGGACGAATGGATCGAACAGCGCACGGGCATCCGGCAGCGCCATGTCGCCGCCGAGGGCCAAACGACGTCGCATTTGGGCACCCGCGCGGCGGAGATGGCGCTCGCCCATGCGGGAGTGACCGCCTCCGAAATCGATCTGATCATCGTCGCGACCTCCACCCCCGACTACACGTTTCCGGCCGTCGCGACCCAGATTCAGGCCAATCTTCATATGGATCACGGCGTCGCCTTCGACTTGCAGGCGGTCTGCTCGGGTTTCGTGTTCGCCGTCGCGACCGCCGACAAATTCCTGATTTCAGGCTCGCACAGGCGCGCGCTGGTGATCGGTGCGGAGACGTTCTCGCGGCTGCTCGACTGGACCGACCGCACGACCTGCGTCCTGTTCGGCGACGGGGCGGGGGCGATCGTGCTGGAGGCGGCGCCCAGCGACGGAAAGCTGACCTCGCCGGGAATCATCTCGACGCAGTTGCGCTCGGACGGGCGCCACCGCGCCAAGCTCTATGTCGATGGCGGCCCCTCGACGACCAGGACGGTCGGTCATCTCCGCATGGAGGGCAGGGAAGTCTTCAAGCACGCGGTCGGCATGGTGACCGACGTCATCCGGGCCTGTTTCGAATCCGCTCAGGTTGGGCCGCAGGACATCGACTGGTTCGTGCCACACCAGGCCAACCGGCGAATCATCGACGCCTCGGCGGACAAGCTCGGGATCGCCCGCGAGAAAGTGGTGGTGACCGTCGATCGCCACGGCAACACCTCCGCGGCCTCGATACCCCTGGCGCTTGAAGTGGCGGTTTCGGACGGACGCATCAAGAAGGGCAACCTCGTGATGATCGAAGCGATGGGCGGCGGTTTCACCTGGGGCGCGGCGCTGATCCGCTGGTGACGCGGGGCTCGCTTCGCCCCCAGTTCGCAGTCGGCTCGCGGCGGCCCTTGTCGCTGCGCTACTTTTCCCGGTTTTGTGGAATTTCAACGGTTTGCAAGGAGGAAAATTTCCGGGCGCCCAATTATCGGTCGAAATTACGACACTTGAGCTACGTACTTCCGCACGCCTTTCAACCGAAAAAGTCCTTTCCAAGCTTTTGCCTTTTGTCCATGCACTCCAGCTCCCGCCGTGCCGGCCCCGTCCGTCGGGCCTCGAAGCGACCTGTCGTCAGGTTGGCGCGGATTTCGTTTTTAAGAAAACAAAGTCTAAGCTGCCCGGTTTTACGGAAATAGCGTGCCAGAGGGCGCGCCACCCCGGAAGGGATCGCCGGCCGGTTTTGGTCGGGTTTCGGCTCGCGCTCTCCCTACGCAGACTTGCAAAGGCAGCTTGCGTATAGAGACGCCTCCGCTCCGAAGACGAAATATAACGCGCTCCGCGACCGAAACATCGGACTGATTTTCGGCCGCCTCAATTGCGAATGAATCGGAACTGTTGGGCTGACATTAACGTGTTAGTAACCAAAATAGGCGCATTACGTTGCGGTAGTGTTGGCCTTCCGTTGCGTCGCGTTCTGTCTCTAACCGGGCATATACGATGACGCTTTCCCCCGCTACACTTTCCAATTCGGAACCGGTGCGCGGAACCTTCCGCCCCGGACCACTCCGGGAGCGCCTTTATCGGGAGATCGGGTTGGCGGGAGTCGCTCTAATCTTTTGTCTCTCCGGCCTCTTTTCGGCCGCATTTCTGGAAGCCGTCGGGCCGCTTTCCGCCGCCTCGCGCCGCGGGGGCTCGGACGCATTCAGCCCTTCGCGTGCGGGAGCGGTGATCCGAAAGGGAAATGTCACCGAGCCCGCGCTGCGAATCTCGCGCGAGATTGCGGAGCGCGATGGATCGAAGCAGTCGGTGCTGCCTCCAAAGTCCAAAAATCCGGCCTTGAGCCAAACGTCCTGGAATTGTCTTCCCGCCGAAGGCTTCGAAGGGCGATTCTACCTGGCAAATTAAGATTTTGGTAATCAAAATAGGCGCATTACGTTGCGGTAGTGTCCGCATTCCGTTGCGTCGCGTTCTGTCTCTAACCGGGCATATACGATGACGCTTTCCCCTGCTACACTTTCCAATTCTGAACCGGTGGGCGGAGCCGTCCGCGCTAGTCGGCTCCTGGAGCGGATTTATAGGGATGTCGGGTTGGCGGCCGTCGCTCACGAACTCGAATTGTCGGCGGACGATCTCGAACCGGAATTGAGCGAAGCCGTCAAACGGGGCGCGCGCTACATTTATCTCATGCCCAAACCGACTGCGTTCCAAAATCGATGAACGTCAGGCTGACTGGAGAAGGCGCGCGGCCGCGATCCCGATCGAAATGAGGATCGCGCCGGATTGATCCATCACGCGAATCCGGGCTCTCGGAGCAGAAACCTTTTTTGCGAGTTCGGCGATATGGCCCCACACCGCCCTCGGATTGGCCAACTCGACCGAGCGCAGCGACGACATCGTCTCGTCGCCCTGGCGCACTTCGATATCATACCCATCGGCTGGCTCGGCGAGGACGGCAGCCGCGGCGATTGCTTTCAGTCGAACGGGATCGCGTTCACCCTGAGCCGCCGAACGCATGACGGCTTTCGCCATGCGCTCCTTGATCACGGGCGTCCGCCGATCGAGTGGAAGGGTGCCCCAAGCTCGATCTACCGCCGCCTGAAGGAAAGCAAGAGCTTCGGAATCAAATGTCACGAACGGGATCATTGCAACCGCCTGACGCACGCGCTTGCACGTTAGTTATCAGGTCCAGGTAACGGGCTCAAGTAAACTTTGGCTCGAGGGGTTATTACAGTGGTTGGATTTAACGGACCCTGCCGCATTGCACTACAAGTTTAATTGAGCGCTCCGGCCACGCTTGGCGGATCCGTCATTTCGCAAACTTCTGATGCGATGACGGTATACGGTGGGCTGAGCTGCGACAGCGGCAGAGGCCGGGACCGCCGTTACGGCGCCCCGATGAACGAGCCGCGCGGCGAGGCGATGTTGAAGCTTGCATCCATCGAATACGCGATCGAGCTGGCAGGGTTCGCTCCGCGCGGGGCGTTGCAGCTGAAGGACGCCGAGCGGGTCGGCGCGCTCGCTCCGTTTCGGACGCTCGTGCTGGTCGGCATGATCGGGGCGCGGAATTGGGACGCCTTCGAGGAATCCCCGGAAGCCCGAGACAGGGCGCCTGATCCGCTCGATCGCTGGAGTCGCCGAAACCTCGACCGCCTCGCGGGCCTGTTCGGCGCTGAAGCCCTGTATCCTTTCGGCGGCCCTCCCTATTGGCCGTTTCCCTCATGGGCGGCGCGCGCCGAGCCGCTCTGGGGGTCGCCGCTGGGGATGCTCATCCACCGAGACTACGGGCTCTGGCATAGCTATCGCGGCGCCCTGGCGCTGCCGGAGGAGTTGGGGCCGCCGACCGCGCCAAGCGGGAAGGGGCCTTGCGAATCCTGCGCACAGCGCCCCTGCCTGAGCGCCTGTCCCGTCAGCGCCTTCACCGCGGAGGGCTATGCCGTCGACCTTTGCCGCGAGCATCTGCGCGGTCCCGGCGGCCGCGAATGTCTGGAAGGCGGCTGCCTCGCGCGGCGGGCTTGCCCGGTGGGACAATCCTACGCTCACGGCCCCCAGCAGACGCGATTTCACATGCGGGCGTTTCTCGCCGCCGACCCGCTCAATCCATTACCGCCGCGTGCGGCTAGTCCTTCGTCCCCCGAGCCGCGGGAATGAATCGTTATCCGAATAGGGGTGGCAAAGTCGCAACGACAAAGGCCGCCGCCTAAGGTGAAGCTCGGAGGTCTCGTCGACAAAACGCGCGATCGGGCGACCTAGCGCGTCGACGGCCGCGAATCCCGGCGTGAGATTTTCGAAAGTCGGGCTACCCGGAACCTTGCTGGGCTCCTACCCGGGATGGAAGAAGCGCCGGATCGAACCGACGCGGCGGCGCGAAGTCGCAAGTCGCACACGAACGTCATCCTGCGATCAAAACTGCTCCGCGTCGTTTGAAGGTGGCCCGCCGTTGCCTCTGACGATGAGCCGAATTCGGGCCGTCGAACGAGCGAGCCTGAAGATCGCATTTGCGTACCAGCCGCACCGACCGTCGCCGACGGAGTGGTTGCTTGTATGCAACTCTGAGTTGCAGTAGATCCAATTAATTCCCTCAAAGGTTGCATAGCTAGCCCGAATCGGCTAGCGTTCGTGAAACGGAGTTTCGAGGATGATACGTTTGATTCGAGGCGTCGATCGGCGCAATTTCGCACGCGAACTGGATGCGTTTCATAGGATACGCAAGCATGTTTTCTTCGAAATGTTTCGCTGGGACGTCTCGGTCATAAATTCATGGGAGATCGACGGATACGACGCTCTCGATCCTGTCTACCTTCTCAGCGTCAACGAAGCCAGACAAGTCGTGGGTGGTCTCAGGTTGCTCCCGACCACGGGCTTCAACATGCTGAACGACACGTTTCCGCAATTATTGCCGGAGGGGAAACGAATTGAAAGCCCGCTGATTTGGGAATCCAGCCGCTTCTCCATCGATCCCGCCGCCGACATCCAGATCGGGCCAAAGCGGATCAGCCGAGCCATCGCGGAACTCGGGCTCGGGATGAACGAAATCGGCGCTCGTATCGGGCTCAGCCATATTGTCACCGTGTATGATGCAACCCTGCATCGCCATCTGTCGCGAGTCGGCTGCGCGGGGCAACCCATCGGCGAGCCCAAGCGCGTCGGCGCTTCCCTTGCCTATGCGGTTTTCTACGAGGTCGGCGCCGCAGCCGAGACGGCGGTGCGAGAGGCCAGCGGCATCGAAGGTTCGGTGCTGGAGCCGGAGGGCGCCCTGCCCATCGCGGCTTGATTTGAGTCTCATGCCATGGTCGCGCACTGATCCGGGCTCGTGGCGAACCCTGCACGTCCCGCGCCCGAATGTTTGGACCAATCATGGGTGCTTTTCATTTTGGGAGTTTAGCGTAGCGCTAGACCCGTCCGTGAGACGCCGAATGGCTCCCTCGCTTTTTCCCAGCGTCTTCGCGAGCGCGAAGTGGGAAATCCTTTTCGTCCGCATTGCTGTCGCGAGCGCCGCTCGGGCGGCGGTCACGGGGTCGAGGATCATGGCTTCAATTGGGTTCGAACAATGTACGAACTGCCCTTTCGCCTGCGATGCGCGCGTGTTATTTGTGCTTTCATTGAGTTGCCGTGGACGACCTCTAGGGAACTCCGCCGTGAAAAGATTTTCTCATGTTGTTGTCCTCTCGATCGCGCTCTTGGCCGCGACATCGCCGGCGGCGACCGCGGCGCTCGGGTGGCCTGAGGTAATTGCCAAGCTCACGACCGAAAAAAGGCAGGCCGAGGTCTGCGTTGGTCTGTTGAAATCCAGGGGCAACGAGGCCTCGATCGACAGCGCAAAGCACGACTACGAACTCGCCAAGACAAAGATGGATGGGGTGATCGCGGGGCTGACGACGGTGCTCGTCGACGGCGGCAAGCCCGAGAGCTTGCCGGCGATCCAGGAC
>Ga0209139_10000645_pt1 | contig 12282 bp, 12 predicted proteins | sample BogFormECP14_OM3_FD_188246 | JGI IMG/M metagenome (GOLD analysis project Ga0209139, IMG submission 188246) | Bog forest soil microbial communities from Calvert Island, British Columbia, Canada - ECP14_OM3 (SPAdes) (version 2) | ecosystem: Environmental > Aquatic > Freshwater > Wetlands > Bog ...
CATCCGCCGCAAGCAAGCCTTGGCCGAACAAGCCAAAGTCCGCGCCATCTACGAAGAGCTGGTGCTCAAGAAGCCCCAACCCACGGTGGTCCAAATCGGCTCGGTCTCTGATATCGCCAAAGCCACCCCAGCCAATTTCGCTAACGCTGGCCAGCCCGTAACCATCGCTCCAGCCAAGCAAGAACAAGCCGAAGCCGTCGCCGGCGACTAGGGCAGTTGTTTGCGTAGGTGCCGGACTTCAGTCCGGCCTAACTCAACTCTGGCTAACCGATGGCTCCGCTAACACGGAGCCATTTTTTTTTGAGGAAACCGAGTGGATATTCGCTCCGTTGGGCTCGTAACCGTTTTCATGGCTGTTCCGGCCGCTTGTCTGATCTATGGCTGGTGGAAGAGTAACAACGCTCCGTACTCGGCAAATTGGCGCGAGAAATTACCCAACCTTGGTCTGCCGCTCGCATCCCAAGCTTGCTCCTGACCTCAGCATTCCTTATACGCGGCTGGCGCTGGGACGAACAATCCTTCGCAGATCGTCCGCCAGCATATTGGGTAGTCCTAAATTGGATTAACATTCTCGGCTGGGCTTTCGCCTGCTTCGCGGTGCCATTCAGAAGGGGTAACGTGCGTTGGGCTCTGCTGGCTTGGTGCGTAAGTCTACCTCTGCTTGCTGGGATTGTCTTTTTGCTGGGTTTTGACTATTGATGTCGAAAAGTAGTCGTCCCGGCGCGAATGAGGTCAGGCGGCGGAGGCGGAGCTAAGGTATTTTAATTCAATGGCAGAGCAAGTTCGTTGGCCCCGCCTATTCCTGGATGTTCGGTACACGGAAACTGTGTTACACTGTTTCTGTGTTATGCGAACCAAACTCCGCAATATAACCATTACTCTAGACGAGACTCTTGCCCGCTGGGCGCGCATCGAAGCCGCTCGCAAAGACACGAGTGTCTCGCGTCTTCTGGCGGACCTCCTCCGTGCACAAATGGCCGGCGAAGAAGAGTACGACCGAGCTATGCAAGAGGCGTTGGCGCGCGAGCCGTTCTTCAAATCGAACGGTCCCTACCTGACTCGCGAGGAAGCCCATGACCGCGACCGTCTTCGTTGACACCAACGTTCTGCTTTACGCGTTCGACGGGGCCGACCCCAAAAAGCAGGCGGCCGCCCGCCACTGGCGCGCCGAGCTGTGGACCAGCAGACGCGGACGATTGAGCGTTCAGGTGTTGCAGGAGTTTTACGCCAATGTACTTCGCAAATGGCCGTCAGCTCGAGACCAAGCCCGCGCCGAGATTAGAAATTTGTCGACCTGGCATCCCGTTCCGATCGATTATGAGCTTCTCCTGCGCGGTTGGCAGCTGCAGGATCGCTTCCAACTTTCCTTCTGGGACTCCCTGATCCTCGCTGCCGCAAAATCCTCCGGCTGCAAGTTTCTGCTCACCGAAGATTTACAGCCTGGCCAGGATCTCGACGGTGTCACCGTCCTGAATCCGTTCTCCAGCGATCCCGCTTCCATTCTTTCGTAACGCAGAACAACCTCCCGTCAATTGAGCGGAACATTTCTCCAAAATTGACGGCGGCCATGAAATCATGCGCACGGTGGAAGGCTCACGGAATTTCTGAGCATTCGTGAAGAACAAGGCCCAAATTAGGTGCCTGTTTTTGTCCGGTGAAGAACGCCGCCGGAGTTTGAGCTGCTAGTCGCTTGTCATCTTTCCCTACCCAATGATGGCGACCAGCTTTCTGCGTTTTCTTGCTTACAGAACAGCGATTACTTCGACTTCGACCAGCGCGTCTTTCGGCAGGCGCGCTACTTCCACGGTGGAGCGCGCCGGGGGCGCCGCGGAGAAATAGCGGCCATAGACCTCGTTCATCGCCGCGAAATCACTCATATTCTTCAGGAACACCGTGGTCTTGATTACGTGCGCCATTTTCGCGCCGGCGGCTTCCACGATGCCCTTCACGTTTTCCATGGTGCGTTCGGTCTGCTGGGCGATGTTTCCCGCGGTCATTTCACCGGTTTTCGGATCGAGCGCGATCTGGCCGGATACGTAAAGAAAGCCATTCACCCGCACGGCCTGCGAATAGGGCCCGATGGGTTTTGGTCCGCGGTCGCTCAGTACGATGTCTCTCATGGTGTGGCTCCTTGAAATGCTGCTGCTGAAACGCTCGATCCGCGGCGCGTGGCGGCCGCCGCGGAATTTTCATAGCGCGCGCGGAAATCGGCGGGAATGCCGGGATGCTTCATCCACAAGCGCACAAATTCGGCCACGTTCTGGTGCGTCTCCTGCTCAAACGCCGCGATCAAATCGTCCAGCTCAAAGCCGCGGCTGGCGCGAGCATAAAGCATGTGGCCGATGGCGTCGTGAAAAACTTTAGCGCCGTAGCGATCCTGCAACCCATAGAAAAACAGGAAGCTCTTGGCGAGCAGCAATTGGCGAGCTCCCAATGCGCCGCGCCCATCGTGGGAGGTTGCGGCTTCGGCCTCGGCGGCCTCGTCGCTGGCGGGAACGGCCGCTGCGGGCGGTGTCACGGCGCGAGCGTTGGCGGAAAATAGCCGCAAAGCATGCCGAATGGTCTCGCCGCGCGCTTGCGGACCTTCGATCTCTTCGCGGCTGCGCGCCGCGGCAAAAATGGGCAGCACGGAAAGCGGCTCGGTCTGCTCAAAAAATCCTGGATTGCGCCCATAACCCAGCCAACTGGCGGCCAGCGAGGGAGCGGCCGCGGCAGCCAGCTTTGGCGCACCCTTACTCACGTCCACCATCACGCTGTCGGAAGAGGCGAGTTCCGCGGACGGCTGGTCGGCGGCCTCCTCATCCAGCAGCATGGTTGCGGAACGGAAATGTGAGACGCAGCCCTCGGCGACCGGGCACTCCACAATCCAGAACGCCGTTGCGCGGCTGGCCGGCGCCCCGAAGATGGAATTGTAAACGTCGATGGTTCGCGCCAAATCTTTGCTGGCCTGCTGCAAAACTCCGGAATCGCGCGATGCGCGGCTCCAGAGAATAATTTTTTGCCGCGCGTCGCGAATCTCTCGAGCGTTGTAACGCCCGGCGATCACGAACGGGTAGCGATCCGCGACGGTCTGCAGCGCGCGAAACGTCTGCATATTATTCTTGCCGTCGCGCGAGGTTTTTTTCAGCGTGCCGCTGCTGTGCACCAGAAATCCCGCCGGCACATCGATGATCAGCTCCCACTTTTTGGGCGGCACGCCGCCAAACCCAAAGAGGCCGCGTATCTGCGGCAGCTCCGGACTCCACCCTGCCGCGGGTAAATAGAAGGCGTCGGAAGCGAAGTTGAGGCTGGCGGCAGCGGCGGTGGGCGGCAGAATGTCGTAGGCAATATGCAGTGTGTGTCCCGCATCGACGGGCCACGGCGTGGCAAAACGAATCACGGAGTTGCGTGGACGCCCGGGCAACGGCTCCGTGGGAATGTCCGCGCCATCCCATTTTGTGCTCGCCGGACCCGTGCGCAGGCGGCGTCCGGCGGGCAGCAAAATTTCCAGTTCGCGGATCGGGCGGTCGCCGGTGTTGCGCAGATGATACTCCGCGTCGATGTGGATGCTTTGCGCTGCGGGAGCGAACTGCACGCGAATTTCCTGCTTCTCCACCACATAGCCGGGGCCGAGCGGTGCGGCGCAGGAGCTGGCCCACAGGGCGCAGAAAACCAGCAAAGAGCAGAACAACAAACCGGGTTGGAAGCGCAGCCGCAACGCCCTTGATTGTATCGAGTAATTCCGGGGAGCTAAAGCGCGGCGTGTCGTCGCAGGGATCTAATTACGCACACAAACGGGGCGCGGCTAGTGGCGCTTGTTTTAGCGGCGCTTGGCGCGCGTGCGCACAAAATCGGTGTTGGCGTGATTGCGCTTGGCGGTGCGGGCCGCCACTTCTTTTTCCGCCTGCTCTTCGGTCATCCCTTCGCTGACATACTCGAGAATCTGCTTTTCCGAAACGCCGGTGTTCTTCAGTTGGCCGATCACCGCGCTCGAAAGCGTGGGCTGGCCCTGTTGCAGACGAGCAACGAGCGTTTGCACCGTGGCAGCGGAGAGCCCGATCAGTTTCAAGGTGATGGCTTCGGTGCTGATGCTGTCGAGTTGATCGGACTGCCCCATGTTGAGAACGTCTTGTTCCGTATAACCCGCGCCGATGAGGTTGCTGGCGGAATCGCCGCTGCTGAAAGAATGCTGATGCGCGCGCGCGTCGTTCACCAGCGCCAGGCAAGTCTCGTCACTCAAGCCCAAATTCTTAACTTTCAGGATCTCTGGAATTTCGCTGTCGCTGATGTGCAGTTTTTTGAGTTGATCGACAGTGCTGGAAGACAGCGCGGACTGCTCGAGCGGCAGATAATTCACCGTCGGCCCCTTCTGGCAACCCGCGGCCAGCAAGCTGCCGAGCACCAAGCTAAACGCGGCTGTGCGATATGGACGACGCATAGCCTCATTCTAAGCGCTCAGCGGCGCAGCGTGGCGGCACTGTGTTTTGCCCGATACCGGACGAACGTACAGGTGCGCAATTTTGGAGTGCGGCGGCTGGACGCCGCTTTTACGGTCGCACCGCCGCGCATGCTTCGCCGCGCGCGCATGCTTGAAAATGATTGTAATTACCGGGGAATCAGGCGCGCCGTCGCAGGCTCAACTCCAACCGTGCAGCTTGAACAAAAGGCCGATGTTCTCGCATGAGCAAGGTTGGTGATCTCGGGCTTACCCCGTAAAAGCGGCGTCAAGCCGCCGCACTCCAAAAACTGCTGAAGCTTAGTTGGGGGCGGAGCCTTCGCCGGGTTGGTAGACGCGCTCGACGCCGATTACGCCGGTGATGCGGCGGATATTGACGAGGATCGTCTCGAGTTGGCGCTTGTCGGCGATTTCGAGGCTGGCTTCGATGCGGGCGTTGAGTTTATCCGGGCGGCTTTCGAGATTGCGGATGTTGGAGCCGGCGCCGCTGATGACCGCGGTGATTTCGGCGAGGAGGCCGGCGCGGTCCTTGGCACGGATGGAAAGCTGCACGGGGAAAGTGGAAGCGCCGTCTCCGCCCCACTCGACGGCGATGCGGCGTTCGGCTTGATACAAGAGATTTTGCACGTTGGGGCACGTCTTGGTGTGCACCGCCACGCCGCGCCCGCGCGTGATGTAGCCGATGATTTCGTCGCCGGGAATCGGGTTACAACATTTGGCGCGATACACCAGCAAATCGTCCTGACCCTTGACGACGAGCGGCGCTTGGCCGAAGCCCAGCATGCGCTTGACGGTTTTGACCAGCGTGGGCTTGGCGTCCCCGGTTTCGGCAGACTCTTCTTTGGCGGTCTCGCCAAAGACGCGAGAGAGAATCTGCCGCGCGGAATACTTTCCAAAGCCTACCGCGGCGTATAAATCTTCAATTTTGGAAATGCCCAGGTCCGCGGCGACCTTGAGCATATCGGCTTCGGGAATTTTCTTGAGGCCGCGGCCGAAATGGCGCGCATCGTTTTCAAGAAGCTTGCGGCCCATTTCGGTGGCTTCTTCGCGCTCCTGCACGTTGATCCAGTGGCGAATTTTGCTTTTTGCGTGCGAGGATTTGACGAAGCTGAGCCAATCGCGGCTGGGGCGGTGGCCTTTCTGCGTGAGGATTTCCACCACGTCGCCGTTGGTGACTTCGTGGCGCAGCGGGACCATTACGCCGTTGACCTTGGCGCCCACGCACTGGTGGCCGACTTCGGTGTGCACGGCGTAGGCGAAGTCCACGGGTGTGGCGCCGCGCGGCAGCTCCATCACACGGCCTTTGGGCGTGAAGGCATAGACTTCGAGCGGCGCGAGATCCACCTTGAGGGTGGTGAGGAACTCGCCGGGTTCCTGCAGTTCCTGCGACCACTCGATGAGCTGGCGCATCCAGGCAATGCGTTGATCGTCGTCATCGGCAGACGGTTTGCCGCTCTTGTATTTCCAGTGCGCGGCGACGCCTTCTTCCGCGAGGCGATGCATTTCCTGGGTGCGAATTTGGATCTCGAAGGCCTGGCCGCCGTGCAGCACAGTGGTGTGCAGAGACTGGTAGAGATTGGGGCGCGGCATGGCAATGTAGTCCTTGAAGCGGCCGGGAACGGGACGCCAGATGTGGTGGACTACGCCGAGCGCTGAATAGCAGCTGCGCTCCGTATCGGTGATGACGCGAATGGCCAGAAGATCGTAAACCTGTTCGAGGCCGCGCTGCTGCCGAACGATTTTGTTGTGCAGCGAGTAGAGACTCTTTACTCGGGATTCGAGCTCGGCCGGAATGCCGCCCTCGACGAGCCTGGCCTGGATGGTGCTTTGCACTTCTTCGAGGAAGCGCTGGTGCACCGGCGCTTTATCGGTGACTTGCTTCTGCAGCGCGAAGAACGCTTCCGGCTCGAGAAAGCGGAAGGATAGATCTTCCAGTTCGCCGCGCACGATACCCATGCCGAGGCGATGCGCGATGGGGGCGTAGATATCCAGAGTTTCTCGGGCGATGCGCTGCTGCTTGTGGGGCTCGAGGTAATCGAGCGTGCGCATGTTGTGCAGGCGGTCAGCAAGCTTGACCATGACGACGCGAACGTCGTTGACCATGGCGAGGAGCATCTTGCGGACGTTTTCGGCCTGGCGCGTTTCCGGAGCGACCATGTTGAGGCGGCCGATCTTGGTGACGCCGGCAACGAGGTGAGCGACTTCCGCGCCGAAGCGTTCTTCAATACGGGAGAGAGGGAACTCGGTGTCTTCGACGACGTCGTGGAGGAGCGCGGCGGTGAGGGTGGTGGCGTCCACGCGCATATCGGCCAGGATGTGGGCGACCTCGAGGAGATGGCTGAGATACGGGTCACCGGAACTGCGCAACTGGTCGCGATGGCGTTCGGCGGCGATTTCATAGGCGCGACGAACGACCCAAGGATCTTCAGACGGGCGATTTTTGCGGAGCTTTTCGAGGAGTTCTTCGAGGCGCGCGTCAAGCTGGCGATCGTCGCGGTCGCGGTGAAAGTTGAGCGGGAGATTGCCGGAGGACGGCATGGGATAGTTTACCTCTTAAAGCGGGTGGTGGAAAGGGAGCGTGAGGCGCGAAAATTGGCGATTGGGTGGCTGGGGTAGCCCCCTGGGGTTTTTTGTAAGTGTTCATTCTGCTGGAGATAAAGTTCTTTAGAATGAACACTTGCGTAAGTGTTCATTCCAGGGGAGTTAGGATGGGGATGTGATTAGTAGATGGTTACCCCCCTTTCGGAGGCGCTAAGGAGCACTGGAGTGCGTTTTTTGGGGTGATTTGCGACTAAATCGGGCGTGGTTCTTTACAGATAGAAGCGTACTCAATTTATCACTTATTGTCAAGGGTTATTTTTGTTAATTTTTAACTCGTATAAGTATATGTAGGATACGGGGGCTGCGCACTGGATTGGCGTGGCTGGACAGAACACTGGAGTTGCCGGCTTGAATTTGCCAAGACGCAGTGAAGGAGCCGCAGGGCTTCGCCCTGCGCTACAGAAATGCGCTCGGTGCCGCTGAACGAGATGGCCGCAAAACGCCAATCGGGAGATTGGCGCTCCAGGGGGTTAGCCGCCGGCGGGGGTGGGCTGGTCGGCGCGCTTCTGCTTGATTTCTTTGACCTGGTCGATGAGATCGTCGGCCTGCTTGGTGAGGGCGGCGCGCTCATCGGCAGATTCGACGGTGTCGGCCTTGCGACGATAGAGAAGATTCAGGTAGGCCATGGCGTCGTCGTAGTCCGGACGAATCGCGATGGCTTTCTTGAGGGCGTCGATACCTTCGTCGATGAGGGCGCCCTCTTTGGCCACGTAGTCCGCGCGAAGAGCCGCAGGCAGCGGATCGGTGTCCTTAACCTGCTTGGTGATGTGATCTTTGTTGTAGTCCACGCGCATCAAGCCGTTGGCGCGAAAGGCCAAGGTCCAATCGATGACGCCGATCCAGTAGTAGGGTTCGGGATCGTTGGGCTGCAGGCTGATGTGCTTTTGATGAAAGGTTTTGGATTCTTCGAACTTGGCTTCGTCAAAAGGCGTGCCAGCCATCTGAAAGAGAATGGAACCGATACCGTCGATGGCGCTTAGATTGTTGCGATCCGTTTCTAGGACTTCTTTGAACTCGGCGATGGCTTGATTGCCGAACTGCATATTTTCTTGCGAGGGAGCGCCGGGAATATATTGCGTGGCGTAGGCGGTGGCGAGATAGAGGCGGGCGTTCAGCAGGGTGCGATCGAGATCCTTGGCTTGTTTGAAATCCTCGATGGCCACGTCGTACTGGCCGTTCTTGAAGGATTGCACGCCTTTGTTCAGGAGGTCGCGGGCGCGGAGTTTAGCGCAGCCCGAAACACCTAGAACGAGGAGGAGTACGGCTGCGAAAGCCACCGCCCGACCAACGGACCGCGAAGGACGGACCGCTACCGGGCCCGCGCCAGCTACCGATGCTTGAGTCATCGAAAGAACCATCCCTGATGTACGCGACCGTAAAACGGTGCGCGCGAGAATTCACCGCCGCCCTGCGAAGGGCCATGCCCCCAGCCAAACAAAAACTTCCGAAAATGCCCCGCTACTACTGCCCCGCTTCAAGCTTCGCGGTGATCAAGCCGACCTTGTCGATACCCGCGCCGCGCATGATGTCAATGGCGCGCGCGACATCCATGAACAGTACATCGTTATCGCCTTTGACGAAAGCAACTTTCTCGGCGCGCTCTTTGAAAATCTGTTCCATGCGGGTGCCGAGGTTCTCCCAAGTAGCATCTTCACTGTTGATTTTGAGCTTGGACTTATCGGACTTGGGATCGGCGATGACCTGAACGACGACGGTTTTATCGCTGAGATCCTGTTCCTGCTTTTGATTGGGATTGGGCTGCGGCACCAGCGCGTCCATGCCTTTCGGCGTGAGCGGGGTGATGACCATGAAGATGATGAGCAGCACCAACAAAATATCGATGAGCGGAACGATGTTCATTTCCGCCATTGCGCCGCCCTTGTTCTCTCCTACGGATAATCCCATGGCAATTCTCCTGTCGTTACTGAATCCTGGAAACGTTACTGCCCAGCTTCGAGCTTGGAGGTGATCAAACCCACCTTGTCGATGCCAGCGCCGCGCATGATGTCGATGGCGCGGGCCACATCGGTGAACAGTACATCGTTATCGCCCTTGACGAAAGCAACTTTCTCGGCGCGATCACGGAAGATCTGATCCATGCGGAAACCGAGAGATTCCCAAGTGCTATTTTCGCCGTTGATCTTCAGCATTGATCCGTCGGTCTTGGCGTCTGCAAGCACCTGCACGACGATGGTCCTGATCGGCACCAGATTCTCGGCGGCTAAATTCGGCTGCGGGACCAGAACTTCCAGACCCTTAGGAGTCAGCGGGGTGATCACCATAAAGATGATCAGCAATACGAGCAAAATATCGATCAACGGAACCACGTTCATTTCCGCCATCGCACTGCCTTTGCTTTCTCCGACAGACATTCCCATGGAGATTCTCCCAAAGCCACTGCCTAAGCTTTTCGTAAATCTGCCGCGCCGTGTGGGTGGCGGCGCGGCGTTACAGGCTTACCAACAAACGAATGGGCCCAGGTGTTTTCGGACTTAGTCCGCTGGATTCGGAGGAGGCGGCGGAGGTTCGTTCGCCGAATGGTTCTTCTCCGTGAGCAAACCCAGCTGATCGACGCCCGCAGAGCGGATTTCATCGACCGCGCCGACGACATCGCCGTATTTGGCGCGCGCATCGGCCTTCACGAATACGGTCTTGTCGAGGCGGTTGGAGATGCGGTCCTTGATCTGGTTGGTGAGATCGTCCTTGGCGGTCTTGGTGGTGCCCAGGAAGATGTCACCAGTACGGGTGATGGCCACGATGATGGCGTCATCTTTATCCGCAGCCTGCATTTCATGCGTGTTGTTGACGCTCGCCAGGTCCACCTGCTTGCCCTTTTGCAACATGGGAGTGACGACCATGAAGATGATCAAAAGGACGAGCATGATGTCCGCCATGGGAATGACGTTGGGCGTGGACATCTGACTGCCGACTTTGGGTTTATATCCCATAGGGCGCCGTTATTTCTTGGTCGCGCCGCGACGGAGGATGAAGTAGTTGATCAGCTCCATGGAGGAGTTGTCCATCTCGACGTCGAAAGCTTCGACCTTGTTGGTGAAATAGTTGTAGGCCCACACGGCGGGCACGGCGACGAGCAAGCCGAGCGCGGTGGTGACGAGGGCTTCCGCGATACCGCCGGCGACCGCGGAGAGGCCGGTGGCGTGGCTGGTTTCAATGCCTTTGAAGGCGTTCAAAATACCGACCACCGTGCCGAACAATCCGACGAACGGGGCGGTGGAGCCGATGGTGGCGAGGGCGGAGAGGCCGCGCTTCATTTCCGCGTGCACGATGGCGACGGAGCGCTCGAGACCGCGCTTGGCGGCTTCGATCACGTCGGCGTCACTTACCTGTTGCGAGGCGGACTGAAATTCGGAAAGGCCCGTGGCGACGACTTTGGCGATGTGGCTCTTCTTGTTGCGCTCGGCAATGGCGATGGCTTCATCGAGCTTGCCTTCCTTGAGCGCGCCAGCAACCTGCTGCACAAACACGCGAGACTGTTTGCGAGCCGCGCTGTACATCAAGGCGCGGTCAATCATTACGCCGAAAGAATAGATGGAGAGAATGAAAAGAATGACGACCACGGTGCGAGGCAGGGCGCTCATGGAGCCCCACATCGTGCGCAGGTCCCAGTTTGAGCCATTGGACTGCTGTAACAGCATGGCCGCGTAAACGTACACTGTTGCTACCATTCGTTTGCTCCTTAGAATTGTCGATCAAAATACTGTCTAACAAAAAACAAATCTGTTGCCGGGACGGCGCGCCTTCCCCACGACTGGAACGCCGAACCTTGCTGCTAGCTACCGAGAGAGAAAATCACGTCGATGGTGGTGTCCACTTCGACGGGCACACCATTCAAAAGCGTCGGCCGATAGCGCCACTGGCGCACGGCATCCAGAGCGGACTGCACGAGCAGCGGGTGACCGGACTCGAGGGTAAGGGATTGCACCGAGCCATCCTTGCCGATAATAGCGTGTAGACGGACGGTACCGGAAATACGCGTCTGACGGGCGAGCGGAGGATAGCTGGGCGTCACGCGATTGATGAGTTGCGCAGCCTGCACGTTGCCGCCGCGAGTAATACGCGAAGGCGCAGCGACTTTCGGCGGAGGAGGAGCCGCACCAATGCCGCCCATCACTCCACCGAGCACGCCGCTGATGCTGCCGCCAGCCACGCCACCCGGAACGCCGGGACCGCCCGTTATGTCGGGTTCGGCGTCTTCCTTAATGATTTTGATGTCCTTCGGGATGACCTTGGGAGCCACCAGCTTGCCGGCGTCCATGAGATGGACTTGCGGCTTGATGTGCACGATCTGGGCGACGGGAGGAGGCGGAGGCGGCGGAGGCGGGGGCGGCGCGATGAGCAAGGTGGTCATCATGCCCTTGGGTAGCGCCTCGGTGTAGATCAACGGAATGAGGATCAAAATCGCCAGGAAGGAAGCTTGAAAGATGAACGAAAGGATGACGGTCCAAGGCTTGTTGGTCTTGATCCCGGCTTTCGTGGAGACGACCATATCTTCAAACATAGTTTATGACCTCCGGCCTGCGGGTGCGAGACGCCCCGGGGCGCCCTCACTACCGCGGGCTTTGCTGCCGGCTGCGGGTCCGGCGCCTACTGCCTGCCCCTGGCCGCGCCAGTTAACCCAGGCGACCACAAGCGGAGCAGCGATACCAAAACTGGAGTACGTTCCTACCACAATTCCCACTACCAGAGCAAAGGAGAAAGCACGAAGCACCTGGCCGCCCATCAAAAAGAGCACGAGCACCGTGAGAAAGGTGAGGCCGCTGGTGAGGATGGTTCGCGAAAGCGTCTGGTTGATGGACTTGTTGACGACGTCGGCGAACGATTCCTTGCGCAGCAAACGGTTGTTTTCGCGAATGCGATCGAAAATCACGATGGTGTCGTTCATGGAATAACCCACCAGCGTGAGCAAAGCCGCGATGACCGTGAGAGAAATTTCAAAATGCAGCAGCGAGAAGAAGCCCAAGGTGATGAGCACATCGTGAAAAACGGCCAGAACCGCCGCGGCACCATAGACCCACTCGAAGCGGAAGGCAATATATACCAGCATGCCCGCCAAAGCATAGAGGGTAACGTAAACGGCCTGCAGGCGAAGCTCGGAGCCGACCTTGGGGCCAACGATCTCGACGTTGCGAATGGTAAATGGCCCGAGAGCGAAGCCCTGCTTAAGAGTCGCCAGCACGGGCAAAGTTACGCCGCTGACCTGCGATAAATCGTCAAAGTTTGTGAGC
>Ga0209139_10000646_pt1 | contig 12266 bp, 13 predicted proteins | sample BogFormECP14_OM3_FD_188246 | JGI IMG/M metagenome (GOLD analysis project Ga0209139, IMG submission 188246) | Bog forest soil microbial communities from Calvert Island, British Columbia, Canada - ECP14_OM3 (SPAdes) (version 2) | ecosystem: Environmental > Aquatic > Freshwater > Wetlands > Bog ...
CAAGGCAACCGGACGGAGGCCGCCAGCTTCGCCTGTACGGCGAAGTAGGTGGATTCCCTTCTCCCGCTTGCGGGAGAAGGTGGCGCCACAGGGCGTCGAAGACGCCCGTCTTTCGACGGGCTGTGGCGCCGGATGAGGGCCTTTTCAAGCTCGGAGTCGCGGCTGCGCCGTCACCCCAACCCTCTTCCGCGAGCAGGAGGGGGGCTAATTTCATCCCGTCCGGCCCGTGCGAGCGGCCTTCGTGATTCCCGCCCGCGCCAAGGCGACGAATTCGGAGGCCGCTTCCGCGCTCGGGAACGCGCGCGCGGGCAGGACGGCCGGCGCGCCCGAGCGCGGCCAGAGATAGATCATGCCGCCGGCGTCCTCCGCCTCCAGGCCATCGGAGAAATTCCAGCGCGCGGCGGTCGACCCGGTCAGTGTGAGGCCTTGTTCATCGACGGCGAGGACGAAGGGGCCGCCCGCGCGGATTGTCTCGATCGACGCCGCACTCTCTCGGCGCGCCAGCGCGAAGCGGCGGCGGCCCCAAAGACGATGGATCATGAAAGCCGTCGTCGCCAGCAACAAAGCGATTTCCCCGTGCCGGTGGCTGATCAGGCTGGTGGACGCCAGAATCGCGGTGAAGCCGATCGCCAGCACGAAGGCCGCGAGCGGCGCCAAATGGCGCGAGGTCAATCCGCCGGCGAGCGCCCGACGCAGCGCGGCGCGCGAGGTGGCGATCCCGGCTTCGTCTGCTGTCAGCTCGAAGGCGAGGCGCGTGGACAGCGCAGGGTCTGGCGCGCTCATTCCTCACCCGGCGCGAGCGTCCGTAGCGCGAGCGCGTGGACGCCCGCGGCGAATTCCTCTTTCAGCAAGCCGTAAACCATGCGATGACGCTCCACCTTGCCCTTGCCGGCGAAGCCGTCCGCGACGATATCTATCCGGTAGTGAGTCTCTCCGCCCTCGCGCGCGCCGGAATGGCCTTTGTGCCGATCCGACTCGTCGAAAACCTCGAGCGCGATCGGCGCCAGGCCTGCGGTCAGGCGCGCTTCGATCCGTTGCTTCATGGTCATCGCGGGCATTCCTTGTTGTTCGCGACGCGCGGCTTGGCCCGGCGCACGCGAAGAGTCGTAATCGAGCGTCGTATCGAACAGAGGCGGCTGTCGCCTTTCGGTCACAGGTCGTTATCCCCATGGGGACATTATAGCTCACGCGTCGAATACGCGCTTGCCGTCGTCCAAGTCGGCGCCTAAGGTTTCAGTCATGGATCTCAATTCGCCCCTCTTCGATCGCATCCGCGTGAAATCGTCGCGCAAGAACGCCCCGGCGCCGGCGGCGGCCGCCGCGATTTGCAGCCATCCCGGTTGCCAGGCCGAGGGCGTCTTCAAGGCGCCCAAGGGGCGAGATCGCGAAGGCGAGTACTTCTGCTTTTGCAAAGACCACGTGCGCGAGTACAACGCGACCTACGATTATTTCAAGGGGATGGACGACGACGCGCTCGCACGGTATCGCTCGGCGGAGGCGATCGGACATCGCCCCACCTGGAAAATGGGTCCGCGCGGCGGCGCGCACGGCGCGCCCCACGTCGACGAAACCGTCTACGCCGAGGCGCGCTCGATGCGCCGCAAGGGCGCCAGACGAACAGGCGACGCGGCGCAAGCTCCACGCTACAACGCGCTGGCGCTGAGGGCGCTGTTTTCGCTAGAACTCGACGGGCAAGCCACAGAAGTCACCATCAAGGCCAAATACAAGGAACTGGTGAAGCGCCACCATCCCGACGCCAACGGCGGCGATCGTTCGTCGGAAGACAAATTGCGCGAGATCATCCAGGCGTATAATTTCCTGAGGTCGAACAAGCTGGTCTGACGCGCGAGCGCAGAACCGCCGCCCAATCGCGAAAAAGTTACTCCCGCCGGCGGCCTTTCGCCGAGCGGCGGAATGTTTGTATAAGTCCATTTCCCTGGCGCCGTCGCGGCAGGGTCTGGAGGACCCATGAAAGCCGACCCCGCGCCCTCGCCGTCCGATTACTCCACGCCCGTCGCCGGCCCACCCGATACGAAGGTCTCCGTGCGCAAGGTGTTCGGCATCGACTCGGACATGGAGGCGCCCGCCTATTCGATGGCCGACGACAACGTGCCGGATTTCGATCCCGACTATCTCTTCGACCGCGACACCACGCTCGCGATTCTCGCCGGTTTCGCCTTCAATCGCCGCGTCATGGTCACGGGCTATCACGGCACCGGCAAGTCCACGCACATCGAGCAGGTCGCCGCGCGGCTCAAATGGCCGTTGGTGCGCATCAATCTGGACAGCCACGTCTCGCGCGTCGACCTGGTCGGCAAGGATGCGATCGTGCTCAAGGACGGCAAGCAGATCACCGAATTCCGTGACGGCATGCTGCCGTGGGCGCTTCAGAACAACATCGCTCTGTGCTTCGACGAGTACGATGCGGGGCGGCCCGACGTGATGTTCGTGATCCAGCGCGTGCTCGAGGTCTCCGGTCGGCTGACGCTGCTCGATCAGCGCCGCGTCATTCGCCCGCATCCGGCGTTCCGGCTGTTCTCGACCGCCAACACAATCGGCCTGGGTGACACTTCGGGGCTCTATCACGGCACGCAGCAGATCAATCAGGGCCAGATGGACCGCTGGTCGATCGTCACGACGCTGAACTATCTGCCGCACGACAAGGAAGTCGACATCGTGCTCGCCAAGGCCGCGCACTATCGCGCGCGCAAGGACGGGCGCGATATCGTCAACAAGATGGTGCGGGTGGCCGACCTCACCCGCAACGCGTTCATCAACGGCGACCTCTCGACCGTGATGAGCCCGCGCACGGTGATCACCTGGGCCGAGAACGCCGAAATTTTCAGAGACATCGGCTTCGCCTTCCGGCTGACCTTCCTCAACAAGTGCGACGAACTCGAGCGCACGCTGGTGGCGGAGTTCTACCAGCGCTGTTTCGGCCAGGAACTGCCGGAGAGCGCGCTGAACGTGGCGCTGAGCTGAGGAGGCGGGTTCCGTGGCGTCCGGGTCGGCCAAGCCGAAGGTGGAAAGCCTCGTCGCGAAGGATCTGGATCTCTATACCTGGGCCCGCCAGACCGCGACGTTGCTGCGCGAGGGGCGGGTAGGCGACCTCGACCTCGCCGCCGTCGCCGAGGAGATCGACGACGTGGGCGAGGAGCAGTATCTCCGTCTGGAGAGCCCGTTGCGAGTACTGATGCATCATCTGCTGAAGTGGGATCATCAGCCCGCCGCGCGCAGCCGCTCCTGGGCGATCACGATCCGCGAGCAGCGACGGCGCGTGAATCGCCAGCTGCGAAAGAATCCAGGCCTGAAAGGCCGGCTGGATGAGGCGCTCGCCGACGCCTACGAGGACGCGCGCGACGAGGCCGCGCGCGAGACGGGATTGCCTACGCGGACGTTTCCAGCGGATTCGCCTTACGCCTTCGCCGAAATCATGGAGCGGCCGATCGTTTGGCCGGGCGACGAGACTTGAATGGCCTGACGAAGGGAGGCGAGCGGCGCCTGCTCTCCTCCAAGCATAAGTCGAATTGGAAACTTCGCCTGGCGCTTGCGATGCTGCTCGCCCTCATCGCCCCCAACGCTGCGTCCGCCGAGGAGGCCTGCCTCGTCGCGCCTTCGATCCCGACGCATCTCACGGACGCCGACAGCGTCGGGGAATATCGCTCGGTGCTGCGCGTCTGCCTCGCCCACGATGGCCGCCAGAGCGTGGCGATCCGCGAGATGAGTCTGGCCGGCGAGCCGGCACTGCTGCTCGCCGATCCGCAGTCGCTGACGACGCGGCTGGAGCGCGCATCGTGCTGGACGTGTAAGGACGCAGCCGACGAGGAGCTTGCAGGGACGCGCTTGATGCGCGCGGTCGAGGCGTCCGCGGCGGCGCCTGGGCTCGAGCACCGCGGTTTTCTCGAAAACGCCGGGCTCACCCATGGCGGATCGTCGGGCGCCTATCTGACGGGCGATCTCTGTCCGAGCAAACGGCCGCTCGACCGGGCCTTTCTGGAGGAGCTCGCGACCCATGAGGAGCGACCGCCGATCGCGCTGTCCATCTCGGGCTTGTGGCTGCTGCATCACTTCGAGGACTACCAGTGGCTGCTGCGGAAACAAGCGGCGGGCGCATTCGGAATCACTTGGGTCGACCATTCCTACCATCATCAGTTCCGGCGCGGCGTCCCCTACGACCGCAACTTCATGTTGGCGCCCGGCGTCGACCCCGACGCGGAAATCTTGGATACCGAAAAGCTGCTGATCGCCAACGGACAGACGCCTTCGCTGTTTTTCCGCTTTCCCGGACTGATCTCGAGCGCGCCGCTGATGCAGGCGGCGCGCCGTCATCACCTGATCGCCCTGGGCGCCGACGCCTGGCTCGCGATCGGGCAGCATCCGCGCCCGGGCTCGATCGTTCTGGTGCATCCCAACGGCAACGAGGAGGTCGGCCTGAAGATGTTCGATCGCGATCTCGCGCGCGGAACGATCGAGCCGCCGCTGGAGCCGCTCGATACGGCGCCGAATTGAGCGCGCGCGCCGGCGACCAAGGGAGCGGCCCATCTAGCGGCTTATGTCACGAGCTTGGGATAATGAGAGGGCCGACCCTCGGCGGATAATCACCGAAGGCGCCGCCTGGATGCCCGGCTCGAGGCCGGGCATGACGCGCGGCGGCTCCACGACGGATTCAATTGTTCTCGGGCGTCGCCTATGCGACGATTACCACGACCCCGTACCCCGCCAAAGCCTTGTCCGCCGTCAATAGTCGTAGCGGTTCCAGCAACGCCTGGGAGATGAGCCTTCTGTCCAAGGGATCGGTGTGCAACGGCGGCAGGCCCATCGACGCCGGCGGCATGTTCCGGCGTGACGTTCAACATCCGGTGCGGAGACAAAGACGTCGTTCGCGTCGTCGCCTATCAGCTTTCGGGCCCGCTCGCTCAACCGCTTTGTGTCGGTCAGCGCCCAAATCGCAATTTGCGTGTCCAGCAATATCCTCACTCGTCGCCTCGAAAAAGGCGAGCGATCGCTTCGTTCCCAGCGTCGAATTCCGCTTGTGAAAATGACGGATATTGCCCCTCGAGCAGCCCCAACCGCTTACCGACCTGCGCCGGCGCGCCGATCGGTACGAGTCGCGCGGCCGGTTTGCCGTTTCGGGCGATGATGATTTCACTCGTGGCTCCGCTCTCGACTTCTTCAACCAGCCGCGAGAGATGGGTCTTGGCCTCGAGCATATTGACGATCGACATGAGAAGCTTCCTTGACTAAGCCTGACTAACGTTATTGACGTGTTCGGGGCAAGCTGCAATTTGCGCCGATATTCACCGCGAGCTGGAGCGAATTCGCTTTCAATAGTAAGCAGGCGAGAAGCCACGATCTTATCCGACCGGTTGTTGGAGCGATTCGGGCCGTTCCTGAAGGTGATAAAGCAACGCTCGAATTTCTTGACTAAAATTACCACTGGCAGGGCGTCGACAATGACCTTCATCGAACGCCTGTGTCCTCTCGCGCTGTTCAAGCGTGAGATCCTCTCCCGAAATTTGGGTCCGATGACCTCCCGAATGTGTCCCGTGCCCAAGCTCTTTCGCGAATTTCCCCACCCTATGCAGAATGCAGCTTTCTCCAACCGTGTCGAACGCGCTTCGCAGCGACAAGAAACGTCACTTTCAGAGGCTCCTTCAGAAACTGATCCGCTTCCTCCTCGATCAGGCGATCGGCGTTGGTCACACGAGTGCGAGAATACTCGAATTCCAGCACGGACTGGATCAGGCACGTCTCCACTATCCTTCCGACCGTCACAGGGTCTTCGAAGACATTCCACGCATAGGCGCCGTCGCGCCTGCGTTCGCTCCCGACTTGCTGCATGAGGGCGAGAAACGGTTCCCGGTCTTTCGTGTCTATGCTGTATTCAACTATGACGAGGACCGGCCCTTGGTCGTTCTCCACGGAATACGTGAAGGAAGGTTTGCGCCAGTGCAAGGCCGGGGTCAGATCCCGCGCCGCGCCAGTCTGAAGTTTCCACCTCCAAGTCGAAACCATCCCGAGCAACGCGCCCGCCGCGGAAATATAAAGCGCCGTCGAAACCCCTCCGAGGCTCGCAATCTTGCCCCAAACCGCGCTGCCGAGGGTCACGGCGCCGAAGTAGACGGTCAGAAAAATGGCCAAACCACGCCCGCGAACCCATTCGGGAAGCGCCACTTGCGCGGACATGAACAGAGTCGTCATGACTAAGATCGACGACGCTCCGGCGATGAAGCTCGCGGCGACTGCGACGAACGGCCCTCGAGCGACGGCAAACAATATAATCGCCAGGATCGTGCCGACGGTGCCGACGGCCGCGATGCTGTCCGGGCCAAGACGTTCTTTCAGTTTGCCGAGACAAAACGATGCGGCGATCGATCCAACCCCGATCACGCCCAGCAAGACGCCATATACCTGCGGTCCGTTGTGCATCTGGCCGCGCGCTATCAAGGGGAGAAGAGCGCTATATGAGCACGCAAATAAGAAGAACGCGATTGTGCGTATCAGCGTGGAATCAATGTCGCGATTGTTGACGGCGTAACGCAGACCTGAGCGAACAGCGTTCATCAAGCGTTCGGCGGGAAGCTGCTCGGCTTCCCTGGGTGGCGGCCGCCACCAGACAAGCGCCGCCACGATCGCCAAGAAGCTCAGAGCATTGATCCAGAACGGAAAATCGACGCCGAAGGCCGCGATCGACAGCCCCCCGAGCGCCGGGCCGACCGCGCGGCCCACGTTGTAGCTGGCGTTGTTGACGGCGATTGCGTTGTCTAGTTCCTGCCTCGGCACGAGCATCGGCGCGATGAGCTGCCAGGCCGGCGCGGCCAGAGCTCCGCCGACTCCGAGCAGGAACGTGGCGGTCAAAAGCAGGCCAGGACTATGCCAATTCAACCAGATCGTCGCCGCGAACGCGAAGGCGACAATCGCGACGAACACCTGGACGCCAATCAACAATTTGCGGGGGTCGAAGATGTCGGCAATCGCGCCGGCGGGCAACGTCAGCAGGAACATCGGTAGAGTGATGGCGATCTGGACCGCCGACACCATCAACGGATCGGGATTGAGACTAGTCATGAGCCAGCTCGAAGCTGTGTCGAACATCGCGTCCCCAATAGTCGACACCGCGCTCGCGATGAGAATGACTGTGAAGGCCGTGTTCGCGAACAGGCCCCAGCGGGATTTCCTCGGCGGCGATGCTTCCGGCTTGACGATGGATTCGCTGGTCAAACGAGTCTAGCCTCCCTACGTGTAACTCAAATACTTGGTTCGTCAGCGCCGCGGTAGCGGTTTGCGCGCAATGAAAGACGGCCGCAGCGGCGCCAGTGCTCAGCATGTTCCAGCCACTCGTCTCCGCCGCGTGCAGCGCGACATCGAGGGGCCGACGACCGAGCAAAGCTCCAAGACCACCGGTTCCACGCGATGGCAATACCTCTGCTGTCGACTTTTCAATCCGCTACCTTTATTTTACCGATGCCCGTCCGCAAAGGGTAGAAAGGCTTTCAACGCGGCATACAATCGCGGCCTCTCGACCTCTCTCAAAGCCGTCGATTTTCGACCCAAAATCGCTGTCGCAAATATCTCGGATTTTTTGCGACACCCACAAAGGCCGGTTTGAGTGGTCGACATCATCCCTATTTAACAGTAAAGTATAGGTGTTACTATAGATCCCAGAAAATAGCTTTCTGAGAAAACGAATCCGTGCTATGGTCTTCGGATCGACCCCGTTTAGCCTCGTGGGTCGCGGAGCCGGCGCATGACCAATGACGACAGCGTTCAGATGGCGGCGGCGAGTCCCGAGGGCCGGCGCGCGCTCACTCGCCCTCACGCGCGATACGAGAGCGCGTCGACGCGCGAGATTATGGGGCGTGGTCGGTCGCGCGCAAGAGGGATCGGCATCGCGACCGGATGGGAAATTTTCCCCCTCGCAAAGCTTTGAAAACTCACGAAATGCGGAAATAATCTCGATTTTGCGCGAGCCGGTTCAACGGGCCGGCGGAACGCCCTGCGAGGCTCACGCCGCGATCAGCCCGCCCAACGGCAGCACCCCGATCGTGTCCGGAAACACCGATCGCGCGAGCGCATCGGCCGAGAGCCCCAAATGCTCGGCGAGAACGCCCTTGAGCACCGCGCGCAGATCCGTCGTCGGCTTCAGGTCGCGCGCGTCATAGAGATCGGCCGTGCGCAGCCCCGGCCAGTCGGCGATCACACGCCCGCCCGCCAGCGCGCCTCCCGCGAGGAAGGCGACCGTGCCGGTTCCGTGATCCGTGCCAACCGTGCCATTGATGCGCGCGGTGCGGCCGAATTCGGTGATCGCGACGACGATCGTCTCCTTCCAGCGCGGCCCGAGCTCACCCTCGAACGCGGCGAACACGCCGTCGAGACCGCCCAGCAACTGCGCGAGCCGTCCCGTGGCCCCGCCCTCGTTGGCGTGGGTGTCCCAGCCGTCGACCGCGAGCGCGCCGATGCGGGGGCCATCGTCCGCGTTCATCAGCCGCGCCGCGCCGATCGCCGCCTTCTTCATCTGCAGCGCGATATCGCCGCCGGGTTTCAGCGTGTCCATGCCCTGCCTGTTCGCCATGCGGTCGGCGTCGAGCCCGGCTTGCAAGGCCTTCGCGAGCGCGGGATCGGCGTGCGCGTAGAGGTTCATCAGGCGTCCCGCGAGATCCTCGGTCGGCGGCGAGAGGCCTGAGGGCGCCCAGCCCAGGACGGGCGCGGGGCCGCGCATGACGAGCGGCGCGGTATAGCCGACCGCGAGCGCGCGCGCGCCGACGCGTTCGCCCTTGGGTAGCGCGGCGATGGCGCGGTTGAGCCAGCCGCTCTCGGTTTGGCCGGGGGCGAGCCTGCCGCTTTCCAGAACGTCCTGGCCGTCGAAATGCGAGCGCTCGCGATAATTCGTCGCGGTCGCATGGACGATCATCGCCTGTTTGGCGTCATAGAGTCTCGCGAAATTGATCATCGCCGGATTGAGGCCGAAGAAATCGCCCAGCCGAAGCGCGGGATGCTCGCCGTCCCAACGCAGCGCGAGCTCACGATGCAGTTCGGCGTAGTCGGGATCGCCGATCGGCGCGACCGCCGAGAGGCCGTCGAGGGCGCCGCGCAGGATCACGACGACGAGGCGCGGGTCGCGCGCGGCCGCGGCGCTCGCCCAACGTGGGATCGTTGCCGAGGCGAAAGTCGCGCCGGCGGCGCCGAGCAGGCCGCGACGGCTCAGATGGGGCAGGGCGGACGGCGACATGGTCATCTCCGTTGAAATTCGGGCGACAGGAGCAGCAGCGCGTAGGCCTGCTCCCGGCTCTCGGCGCGCGACACTGTCTCGCGGGTCGCGGCGGACGCGTTCGGACCGAGAATGTCGTCGACGAGTTCGAGCGGTTCCGGCGCATCCTTGATCTGATGGGCGAACTGGGCGGCGAGTTGAAGCCGAGTCTTCATCCCCTCGGGCGAGGTCCAGGCGGCGGATTCATCGCTGAAGCCATTGGGGCCTCCGGGCTGCCACAGCGGCATGCCGAGCAGATTGAGCGCGTTCAGCGCCGGACCGGGATCGTCGGGGGTGCGAGCGAACGCGCGATAGGCGGCGATGGTCAATTCCCAGGGATTGCGAATCTTGGTCGGCGGCGCGCTCCAGGCGGCGTCGTCGTTCACGAGCGCGCGAGCGAGAGCCGCCAGATCGCCGTCGGTCTCGCGGAAGACCTCGGCGAGCCGCTGAACGAGGCCCGCGTCCGGCGCATCCGCGACAAAATGGCGCGCGAACTTCAATGCGATATGGTTTGCCGTCGCGCCCTCCCGCGCGACATCCGCGAGCGCCGCCTCGCCCTGCGCGACGCCGTCCTGCATGTAGAGGCGGCCGAGCAGCGTCGCCGCGGTCGGCTCATGGGCGTTGGCGTTGAAGACGAAGGTTCCGGGTTCGCCGAGCTTGCCTTCGCGGCCGACGATCGTCCAACCCGTCAGGATATAGGCGAGCTGCGTGACGTCGGCCTGGGTATAGCCCGAGCCGACGCCCATGGTGTGGAGTTCCAGGATTTCGCGCGCCAGATTCTCGTTGAGACCCGATTTGTTGTTGTGCCCAGCCAGCGAATTCGGGCCGATCGACCGCTGGTTGTCGAGGAAATTCAACATCGCCGGATGCCGCTCGACCGCGAGCAGCATATCGGCGAATCGCCCGAGCGCATGGGGACGAATCGCCTCGCGCTCGAACGCGCCCGCCGCGCCGCGGCCGATGGGGCCCTTGGCGACCGACACGCAAAAGTGATTGGACCAGAACGCGACCAGACGCTCGACGAAGCCGATCGGCGCGGCATAGGACTGGGCGAGCCGGACCCGCGCGTCGGCGCGAAAGGCTGTCTGCTGGGGCGGAGTCTCCGGCTTCAGCGCCGCGCCGGAGGTCATGGACCCCACCATTTCAGGCCTGGACGCGGCCGCGGGCGAGGCGGCCGGAAACAGCAGGACCGCGACCTCGGGCGTCGGCATCGCCGATCCCGCGAGCGCGGCCACGGCGGCGACGTCGCGCTCCATTTTCTTGCGCGCTTCGTAGGCGTAGACGTCCTGCAAGATTTGCGGGGTCGACCGCAGCTCGAAATTGTCGATATGCGCGCCGCCAGGCGCCTCGAGTTCGGCGAACAGCGCCGCCTTGGGATCGCCCGCGCGACCGCCGTCGCCGGGGCGGCAGCCATAGCCGAATCGGTTGAGCGCAAGCCGCCAATCGGACCGCGCGAAGGTCATCTCGCCGCTCCTCTTCTCGTGCACCCCCGCCGGGCCGATATGACCAGGGAATGCTGACCAGACGATGAATAGGCTCGGGGATTCCGAGCCCTTTGCGGCGCAATGGCGGCGAAGCCGGGAAATTCTCGCGATGGCCGGGCGTCGCCCGCGCGCAAATTCGCGCGGCGCGCGAAAACACACTATATGAGGGGACACCATCAATTTCTCGAGACGCGGAGCCCCATGACTCAGACGCGACAAGTCCTCATCGTCGACGACGATTCCGATTTGCGCCAAGCTCTTTGCGAGCAACTGGCGCTTCACGCAGAGTTCGCGGTCGCGCAGGCGGACAGCGCCGCTGCGGCGCGGCAGGCGATCGCGGAAGCGCCTCCCGACATCGTCATCATGGACGTGGGCCTGCCCGACATGGACGGGCGCGAAGCTGTCAAACTACTGCGCGCGGAAGGCTTCAAGCGGCCAATTCTCATGCTGACGGGGCGTGATTCGGACGCCGACACCGTGTTCGGGCTCGAGGCTGGCGCCAACGACTACATCGTCAAGCCGTTCCGGTTCGCCGTATTGCTGGCGCGCATTCGCGTGCAGATGCGTCAGCACGAAGCCAGCGAGGAGGCCGAATTCCAGATCGGGCCCTATACTTTCCGTCCGGCCACCAAGACGCTGCTCGACCCCAAGGGCGCCAAGTTGCGGTTGACCGAGAAGGAGGCGGCGATTCTGCGCTTCCTGCACCGCGCCGAGCGGCAGAGCGTGCCGCGCGAGACTTTGTTGCGCGACGTCTGGGGCTATAACGCGAATGTGACTACGCACACCTTGGAGACGCATATTTATCGCCTGCGCCAGAAAATAGAGGACAACCCGGCCGAATCCCGGCTGCTCGTCACTGACGGGGGCGGCTATAAGCTATTGCCTTGAGCGCGGGAGGAGGAGCGCCGCGGCATGAGTCTCGAGAGCGACGTCCGGCGCCTGTCGGGCACGCGGCCGTTCAACATGCTTCCGCGCGAGGCGCTGCAGCTGCTCGCCTTTTCCTGCGAGAGGCGGCAATTGAAGGCGGGCCAGACTCTGTTCGCCGCGGGCGAGCCGGCGGACGGGGCGTATTTTCTGCTGGAGGGGGAAATCGCCATGTCCGCCGACGGCGAAGAGCGCCGCGTGGCGCCTGGCGCACTGATCGGCGAAACGGCGCTGATCATCGATGTCATGCGCGGCGCCGGCGCTCGGGCGTCCGCAGATTCGACGCTGCTGCGGATTTCGCGCGATACGTTTCGGCGCGTGCTCGGCGAGTTTCCCGCGTCCGCCGTCAAGTTGCACGCCAGCGTGTCGTTGCGAACGCGGAGTTTCCTGGATCAACTCGAGGCGATTCGCGCGCGCGGGTTCGAAACCTGAGGCGGCGCTCTTCCTTCTCCCGTTTGCGGGAGAAGGTGGCCAGAAGGGCCGGATGAGGGCCTTCCTCCGATGCGTAGTGACGGGGCAGCCCTTCACCCCAACCCTTGTATGAGGTCTTTTTTGTCAAGAGGAAAATTTGCGTGGTGTCTGGCCCCGGGAGGCGCGTCGGGGGTCCGCTC
>Ga0209139_10000647_pt1 | contig 12265 bp, 12 predicted proteins | sample BogFormECP14_OM3_FD_188246 | JGI IMG/M metagenome (GOLD analysis project Ga0209139, IMG submission 188246) | Bog forest soil microbial communities from Calvert Island, British Columbia, Canada - ECP14_OM3 (SPAdes) (version 2) | ecosystem: Environmental > Aquatic > Freshwater > Wetlands > Bog ...
ACTGCTTATTCAATTCTCGTCTCGCTTCTAGTTGCTAATCCCCAAGACACAATGTTGATAAGCGCGGCGTCAAGCATCGATTCGGGACTATTGATTCGTATACACCTCCTCGATTTCGTGCATTGACGGACGTAGAGCTGGAACTGGAGCTTATCATGTTGGCTCTTCGCCTGATTCACGGTCAGCGAGGACATGTGCAAAGCACGGTGTCCCTGTCAATCATCTTGCCCGACAGGTGACGGCTCAAGACTTCGAACAGTTTGATTTCATTCTCGCCATGGATACCTCAAATCTAGAAGACCTCCAAGAGTTTGTCGAAGGGTTGGACAAACATGAACAGGCAAATCTGGGAAAAGGTACCCATCAGCCAGCAGTGGAATATTGACAAGTAGTCCAACTGTTTGGAGATTATAGAGAGCCCGGATCCAAAGTTGACCCAATTGTGAGAGATCCATATTACGGGTGACATATCCGCACCAAATATAGTGTTGACTTTTAGTGGAATCAATGGATTTGAGAACAATTTTAAACAATTGACTTCTTTCTCAGAGGAATTTCTAAGAATTTTTTTTGGGACAAAAGCATAGAGGAACTACGCATCCAAGTTGGCCTCTGCGGTGCTGTCGGAAAGGAGGTATACCACGACTGTAGAATTTCGCGAGCAAATGGAACAGATTTATCACACCAGGTTCTTAACCTAAAGAACGAACCCCGACCTCGACTAGAACCGTTTCTTCAAAGCTTTCGTCATCCACTGCAAACCTGCAAAATGGTATGAGCTGCGGTTTGACCAAGCTTGACATACCTTCGTTCAGACCTTCTCCGTGGGTTGCGCAAGCCCCCTGAACATACCAATCTCGGTGGTAAAGCTCGTGCAGGCCAAGCTTGTCAGTGAGCTCGGCGGGGCTCATAGCCCCGGGCATGTCTTGTTTGTTCCCGTACACCAGCAAAACAGAATCTCGCAGCTCGTCCGATTTCAGAAGGGCCAACAATTCATCGCGTGCGTCAGACACACGCTCTCTATCGCTCGAGTCGACAACGAAGACGATGCCGTGAGTATTGCAGTAATCTATTCCCGAGTCAGACGAACGACTCGGAGTTGGTCAGGCATCTTACAATGACGCCAGAGTGGCCGTATTTTATCCTGCCCTCCAATATCCCAAACTTCGAGGTAAACTTTGCCAAACTTGACTTTCTCAACATTGAAGCCTACAGTAATGAGATTTGGGGTGCTGAAGGTCCCTTGCCTATCGTGGGGATCGTCTGAACTAAACGCCTTTGTCAGATACATATGCCGTGGGAAATGGTTTCGAGGAGACTTTACGTACCTACTTCATCCAGTTTTATCTTATACCTTTGTTGTCAGTGTTGTCAAACAATTGCAGGCTAAATACAGAATTGTCGTTTTCCCTGCTGCATCTAGGCCTACCATGACGATGCGCATCTCTAAAAAGGTTGTTAGAACTGGAGATGAAGTTGCTAACCTTTGTGGAGAAGCCAAAATTCCGAAATGAGTTTCGCGAAACGATTGCCCATTTTAGTTTCTGCGTCTGGACCGTGTCGTTAACGGAGGACTGCCTGGCTGTTTACAAGCGTATTTATTTTGACAGAACAGAACTTTGACACGTTGATCAAATCACCTTTCGGTGAATCGATCGACAGGGAATGAATAGCGATGACACGTAGGAGACGAAATTTTGATTGGCGGACCTGGGCTGAGGCTGAGAGAAGGGTCAGATGACGCGTCTGTCCCGATTGTTTAATATATGCGTTATGTAATTATATACCATTTTTCGGAGTGTTCCGGGTTTTGAGACGCTTTAGAGTACAAGTCACACCACAAAAAATTTGAAGAGTGAAAAGTCTCGACAAGTGCCGCCCTCCACTATATATCTCCATATATCTCCATCTTCTCCTCACCCGCCCTCCTTGTCTCTCCCCTCAATTCAGAGACCCTCACAACAAAGCCCCAAACCAGTGTTCGCGTGGGAATTGTCGATATCGAAATCACTGGAATTGAATTCGAAGGATCTCGAAAAAAGCCAAGAGGTAACCCACCACCAACTTGTTTTGCACATTGACTAACGCCTATGCCTCTTTTAGATCGGCGTGTTGGTACAATAGAATACGCAGATAAAGCTGTGCATGTCGAATCCTCTACTTGATGGTCTATGCTAAGACCTTCACCACTTTTGCACGACATGCCTTCCAGAAGGCTGCCTTTGCAGGCCATGCTCCCAATGGAGCGGGCCATGCCGGCTCCTTCTTCAACCAGAGTTTTGCGGGCGCCGGACGTACTCAACTAGGCCCCGGAGCAATTGCCAACCGCTTTCATAGTCAGTTCGGCGCTCATGCTGGCAAGAACAATCCCAATCCAAGCCAGCCTAACACCCAAACCACTCTCCACGGCCAGATCCAGAGTTCCTTGGCCGCTACCACCACCAACGATGATGGCACAAAGGAGCAGGACATCCAACACCGCCAGTCTCTGTCCCTGACTCGACAGATCCAGACATCCATCTTCACTTCCTCGGTCTCCGGCGCCGAGGTTGCTCAACCGTCTAATGCCCGCGCCTATTCCACTTCGGCACCTTCCCAGACCCTGCCGCTGTCTGATGATTTCTCCGAACCCGAATTACCGTATTCCGACATCATACCCAGGCCCAACTTGCCTCCAAGTTCCCCCGACTACGTCGCGCCAACTCTAGAGTCATATGAAACTCACGTAACCAGCTTGATGGAGCAAGGTGATTTTGGGTCTGTTATCTCGGTTTATCATGACATGAAGCGTAATGGTTTTGTGCCCACCGCCCGTCTCTACAACAACATCATCCTCTCGATGACTCGAACCCGAGCAAAGGAACCAGTCAACGCAATCGTCGAAACTTACACCGAAATGCTCGATCAGCAAGTACAGCCCGAGATCGCAACCGTCTCCACTGTCATCGAAGCTCTCTGCAAGCGATCCACAGAAGTCAACGACATGATTGCCGAAACCAAGCTCAGGATCGAAAGAGACGCCTGGGATGCTGCCCAAGAACACGAGAAAGTCAACAAGTTGATGCGAGAAGAGAATGTTTCGATCGCTCTGGATCTCTTCAATGCCAGCACGAATGCAATGTTCCAACCCCATCCAATTGATACCTTCAATGCCATGCTCGGAGCACTCAGCACTCACGGTATGGCACAGGAGGTATTGCAAGTCTACGAAAAGATGGAAGTCTCCCAAATTAAGCCAAACGTTACAACATTTGTGCATCTCATTACAGCGTTTGGCAAACACGGCGACATGCGATCAGCAATCGAATGTTACAACGAGTACAAGTCTCAAGCCTTACAACTCCCGAATCATGACGAGAACATCATTTATGAAGCCCTCATTTCAAGCTATTTCGCCTCCGGTGATGCAAACGGTGGCATCGAGTTCCTCAAAAAGGTTCGGAGCGTACCCGCCAAGTATGTCTCCAGGAGACTCCTTGACGCTGTCGTGTCGGGCTTTTGCCACCGAGGTGATCTTGAAGCGGCTATGAAATGGGTTCATGAAATGAAGCAAACCGGCACCCTTCCCAAACCGACTGTCTCGACAGTTCGTCAAGTTGTGTTATCGGCGTCAAGGGAAGGAAACCTGGCCATCGCCAAGGAAGCGTTCGAGCTGCTCGGCGAAGGACGCATTGCGACTGCACACCTCTGGAAACCAGAATTACATGTATTTGCAAACCTCTGTCTCAAGGAGGGTGATCTCCCTACTGCCGTTATCATCATGGATGAATTGGTCCTTCAGAAAATACTACCCGACTCGGACGTCGCTGTAGCATTTTTACAGAAACTTACCCAGTCATCCGGCCTCGATCGCGCTCTGGAATATTTTGAACGATTTGCAAATGTCCAACAAACCACTCTATCCGAAAATCAAACTAGTTCCGAATTCGAAGCCCTGACGAAGCAATTGCTTAACGATCTCGGTCCCATCGATGCCACCACTGCGACTCGTATAATTCTCGCTCTCCAACCTTTCCCAAATGTGCTCACTCGATTGCCATCGTCTGCGACGCGCACCCTTGTCTCTGCCTTCAAGTCTCTGCCCGAGGGATTCTTTATCGATGGCCCCACTCTCGCCGGTATCGTGAAGTTTCAATCTTCACTCACTGGATGGGATGATTCTCACCCCGACGACGTCGGCTTCCTCGTGTCTGTACTTTGTTCGATACGACCAGAAGAATGGATATACTTGCGATCTGCCCAGTCGGTGATATCTGATCATCTTCTCCGAATCCGCGATCAAGATCTTATCGGCCTGTGGACAGAAATCATTAGTAGTATCGATCTGGTCAATAGCAACCGTCTGTCGTCGCCTTTAACACCGACAACGAACACGGCTGCGTCAGTCTACACTCCCGATGATGCCAATTCCGTGGCTACTCTCGATACCTCTTTGAATATGTCAACTTCCGGATCTTCGCCTTACTCACCCTCAATACGCCAACTACCTACTCAGTACCACTTCAACAAACCTCGCGCACCCGATTTCAACATGCCCATGTCAATCCGGATGATTCGAAGCTTGGGTAGAGCTCAGAAAGACACGCTTTCCCTCAATAAGCTCCTCGACATAATACGTTTTACGAGGCGAAAGGGAGAGCGCTTGCTTCCGGAAGCATTGGGACGTCTCATCAATGTTGCCGGGAAAGCACACCGAGTCGACATCGTCAGCGAAGCATTCGAATTTGCACAAACCACGCTTCGAGAAGTCGTTCCCGAACACGAAGTCGCATTTTCAGAATGGTGTCTCATATTGAATAGCATGATTGTCGCAAACGCTTTCAACAGAAATTTTGCAGATGCTCGCTATTATCAGCAAGAGTTGCTCAGCCTCGGAGTCGCCCCTGATTCGGATGCATTCGCTGCATATATTGTGAATCTCGACGTTACCGATACAAACGACGAAGCAACCGAAGCATTAGCGCTCTTTCATGAAGCGAAATCTCTAGGAGTTCGTCCATCAACGTTCCTGTATAACACCCTTATTTCGAAACTTGCAAAAGCTCGACGATCGGACGACGCGCTGTACCATTTCCACGAAATGAGGACCAACGGCATTCAGCCAACCAGCGTTACATTCGGTACCGTCATCAATGCATGCTGTCGTGTTGGCAATGAGACACTTGCACTCAAATACTTCAATGAAATGGAAGCCGATCAACACTTCGTGCCCCGAATTGCACCGTACAACACCATGCTCCAATTCTACGTTCAGACTCGGCAAGACCGTACGGAAGCATTACGCTTTTACGAGAAGATGCGAGCACAACTGCTCACTCCATCGTCACACACCTACAAATTATTGATGGACGCGTATGCGACTTTGGAGCCGGTCGATCTCGATGCAGCGGAGAATATCTTGAAACTCATCGCCAGCGATCGACAACGTCCGACCAGTGCCCATTACGCTGCACTCATCCATGCATATGGATGTGTGAAGCAGGATCTGGAGTCTGCAAAGCGATGGTTCTATCAAGTCATCGATCCTCAGTTTAGCAATCGCGTGGCACCTGACGAAGCTCTTTACCAAGCCTTAATTGAGTCATACGTTGCAAACCATCGCGTGTCGGAATGCGATCAAATTTTCCGACATATGAAGGCAAATAATGTCAAGTTGACGGTCTACATGGCAAATCACTTGATTCATGGGTGGACGATTGCCGGCAATCTCGAGGAAGCAAGGAAGGTTTTTGATTCCCTAGCCGCCGAAAAGAACGGCTTGTACGGTCGTGAGCCTAGCTCCTACGAGCAAATGACACGAACGTACGTGGCGATGGGAGATCGCGAGAGCGCGCAAGCGCTTGTGGATGAGATGAAGACAAAAGGGTACCCTGCGGCAGTCGTCGCTCGGGTAACAGATATTCTGGACGGAGGAGAAGGTTTTGGGGGATTGTTACAAGGTGGGTCTCCTATAGAAATGGGTGCTATAAACACGCCCTAGGGAGGTGTTGATTTACGAGCATTTTGTATTTTGGTAAGGAGTTTTTGGCATGGTTGGGAAGAGGTTAATTGGCATAAAACAGATCTCCACTCTTGTAGCGTTGGGAAGCTATAATAGATGCATATTATAAACCAATGCCCGATGCTGTCAAATATTTCCGTAACCCGAGAATTGTTTTCAGTTAACGACTTAAATGCAGTCAGTATCAAAGCTTTCGTACGAAAGAACTTGGAACTGCCATGTGGAACCTCATCGATCTTCAATTACGGCGCTAATCGTTGTATCTTCCATTCTCCATTCTCCTGTTTCTCATAAACGAATCTATCGTGCAAGCGGTTTGGTCGCCCTATTTCCGTTAGCTTGACCGAGTTGGTTGGACTACCTTGCCAAAATTCTACAAGATCGGGAACAATGCGTAAGCCGCCCCAAAAAGGCGGAACGGGAATTTCGCCGGCTTGTCGAAATCGGTCGTGTACCTCACGAACCTTGGTGTCCAGTTCATCGCGAGTTCGGATGACTGAGCTTTGTGGAGATGCCCAGGCGCCAAGCTGAGAATCTCGCGGACGAGTGCTGGCGTATTTCTGTGACTCTTCCGGTGTTAATCTTTCTGTGGTACCTTCGACACGGACTTGACGCTCGAGATGTTCCCACCAGAAGTTTAGGGCCGCTCGGGGATTCGTTGCAAGGTCGCGAGACTTCTTGGATGTTTGAAAATTCGAGTAGATGACAAAGCCACGGGTGTCAGCCTGCTTCATGAGAACGGTTCGAGAACTGACACGGCCTGAGGGGAGTTCTGCGGTAGAAAGTGTTACCGCTTCAGGCGAAGTGACGAGCCCAGAAGTCCGAGCGAATTCGAACCAGGCTGTGAAGGTTGTGATGGGATCTGCTGGATCGAGTTGATCTAGATCAAGAGAGTCACGGGTATACTGCGTTCTGTCAGGTACGTTTATCAGAGTAGGAGGCGCAGACGAGGAGCCGAAGCCCCGAGAGACCATCAGAAGTTTTGAGCAATTTCGAAGTGTCATTCATCGTCAGCTTTTTTATTTCGAACCTTGGGGTCAGAAATTGGTCCGGATGGGCGGGCGTCCGCGATGGAAATCGGCGGAATTGGATGCTAAAAAAAGTTTCTTCGACTCGCAGCGCCACACAAACTCCCGCAAGTCTTTCTTGTGTTTGAAAAGTCTAACGGTCTGAACTTGCGGTCTGAACTTGCGTTTGTGAAGATGGGCGGTGGCAACGGTGCAAAAGCGGCTCAAAAACGGGAACGTAATGCCGACAAGAACAAGAAGGCAGCCGGCAGTCAGCTCAAGCAGAACGAAGCTGCCAAAACAATTGTCTGTATACTGTGCAAACAAGCCTTTCTCGGAACAATGCGCAAGCCGGCGCTGTCAACTCATGCCGAGGTAATAACCCATCGGATTGCACAAGGTTGCTGATCAGTAGAACAAACATTCGAAAAAGTTCGAGGGTAACTTCAACTCTCTTTGAATTGTTCTGACGCCGGGTAGAATGCTTTCCTTCGTACGTCGAACCAGCGAAATAAATTCCGGATCGGATCTACGGCGGGACTGTTTGAAGGGTTTGACCCTTGTGTTGATATCGTCATTTTTGTTGTCAGAAGCATAGCTGTAAGAGGGTGTATCCGGAGTTGATTGTCATTGCTATGCGGTGTAGGATGTCTCTTTGTGTGTATGCTTGGATTAAAGGAGCCATATTACAACTTACAACCACTCACTCGTCACGAACGATGGAAATGCCCATATTACTATTTCCCGAATCGCTCGCGCTATGAGGAACATGAAATCTGTGCGCTCCCAAGAGCCATGCTTGTGTCGAGTCTTGAGTATCTTGCTTCGAAGCGCGTACAAACAACTGTTAAGAGAGTCTTGTCCGAGTCCTGACATTCCAGCTTCTTCATTGTTGTTATGAATATAAGCATGTTGCACTGAAAAGGCCGTCTTTTCCATGGTTACAGGTGGGTGCTCGTAATAATCGAACACATACTTGGGCTATCTGATGTTTGACGACTATGATGAACCAAGATCCGATAAGTTATATAGCGAAGTTCAAGGAAGAACTCAAGTTGGCCTGAGATCGCGATTTGCTGTTAAATGTAGTAGAGATGTTTATATGGATATCGTAATTGGAGAGTCTGCTGACGGCCTATATAACACCTGCCGTTCCATCACTATTCTTATGATACTTCCGCGGCCATATCCGCCTTTGACGAAGGCACTTCCTTTGCTGGGCAACTTGATTTGCTTATTTGAAAGCCTTGTTGCGGTTTTGCTTTCTTTCTCAGGTTCGGAGGATCATTTCGAATTGCCTGCAGGCCTTCGTGTATTTTCCTCTCTGTTTTCTCTTTCCAAGCTTGCGCGAGGTTATAATTGGTGTACAATGCTGGCCATCGAACCCTTCAACATTAGCAACGAATTGATCAAACGAGATACGAAAGCCAACAGTAGATCATGATGAGTTTGTGTATCATTTCTAAGGTGTGTAGTTTTACGGCAGTCCATTTCCCGTTTCCCACTTTCAAATCGCCTGGTACCTTGTCGACAAACCAAAGTGGTATTTGGAGAGCTGGAGATTCGATCGTCACCGGTTTTGCTCGTGCCAATACCGTCGCTAATCGTACGAATAAGTCAACTTCGTCCTGGTTTCTCGTCGCAACCGGAGCTAGCGTAATACTATATCGTGATTCAAGATCGATGCCACTGATATCTTCGATCGCTTGAGCAAGGATGATTTGCGTTTCCGATTCAAGGACGCGATAATGACCTGTGGTAGCGCCGAGATCTGCAAATTGTGAGACCATCGTTGCAAGTGGTGTTCCACCAGGGAATTCCTGTGAAAACTTCTCGAATATTCTCCACGGAGGCCAAAGCATCGCCTGCTCTAACGGGGGGTTTTCGGCCGAAAGACCGTCAATGAGAAGTGGAAGGTCCTGGGATCTTATGGTCGTTGTGCTACCGCCGACGTCACCGGGAGATTCCGCAGCTCCAGCAACGCGAAAACGTCCGGCCCGACCGGCAATCTGCTTGATTTGCGGCGCGTATAAATGCCTCAGTTGACCAGAGTCGAATTTTTCCATCGTCGCAAATACGACGCGCTTGATATTTCTTCATCAGCAAACTTAGGCCGACGGGGAAGATACAGATTCAAACCCATTCCGACTGCGTCCGAAGCCACTATGACGTCGTATTCATTATTTGGATCGTTGAAGAGATCGGCTTGCATAGTTCTCGACTCGGGAGGTAAAGCGCCGTAGACCAAGGCACATCTCATACCGGTGTCCCGCTCAATGTTTTCTTTAATGGCGAATATTGATTTCCGTGAAAAGGCAACCACGCAGTCGCCGGGTTTGACGCGGTTGTAAGACTTTATAGCTTCAGATTCGGTGGTGAGGGGCGACAAGCGTTCGTATCTGTTGACTTCAATCTCTTCTCCTAACTCCTTTGCGATACTTGTGATTAAGGGTACAGCGGCTTCTTCGCCGCATAGGTGGATTTCACTTGCTCTTAACCCAAGCAAAGCTGTCGTCCATGCATACCCTCTTTGCGGGCTGGCTATCATCTGTATTTCGTCGATTACGGCTACGTCATAGGTATTTCCTTCGGCGAACATTTCGATGGTAGATGCGGTGATACGTGCATTGATATCGAGAATGCGAACTTCCTCGCCTGTCCGCAGGTTGCAAGTGATGCCCTTGCTGTTCATCCGATTGAACACCTCATGCGCGAGCAATCTTAATGGTCCTCCGTACCACCCCGAAGACGCTTTCTCCAGCCGCTGTAAGGCCTGATACGTTTTACCAGAATTAGTGGGGCCAACATGCATGATAAGCTTGCGTCGAAGGGCTCGAGCAGCAGGATACCATTCGCCGGGATTTCGTAGATCGGAGGCCTGGGTTGCAGCTTCCGTGTTGACCTCTTTCAACAGCGGATGTCCGTATGCCAGAAAGAATTGTCGGAAATACCGCAAGAGCAGCGCATCTAATCCTCGTACCCCATCGAGCACGTATGCATCGTACAGCTCCACGGCGGACGGCAGTCTGAACGGGGCCTTTCCATACTCACCATCGGTCATTCTCTGGGTCAAATTGGACATGATTTGGCCTTTAAATTTCATGACGACCTCTTCGAAGTCTGCTTCGGGCAACTTGTGAGAGTCGAATCCTGGTTGACCGGGGGCGTAATAGACGAGATTGTCTATGCGACGATCGACAGCGTTGAGGAAACCATCGAGGCTTGCGTTCGGATTGCTCGACGAGGCGAATTGGGGCCGTAGAGCTGCTGAGCCGAATGTCTCGTCTTGCAGTGCGTAGTCTTGTCGGGGACGAAGGTTCTCGAGATGGGGCATGTTGATCATCTGCACCCGCTTGTTGGAGAATTTTCGCAAACATGGCCGACTCGTGGAGAAGCGACGGCAGACAGCCTGCTGCAGCTGGATCACCCGACTTGGACGTAGAGCCATATCCGAAAAGCCTTAACGCTTCGACAGTTTCCCCTCTGCTCCTTCGTGATCGGCGGCGCAAAAAAAATCTTTTCTGGGAAAGAGTGTAAAGCCGCCGTTTCAAAAGGATTCTAGTTGGCAGACTTCAAACCTCGGAGTTCCTATTGGCTGCCACACCTTAATAGAGACGAGAGTGTTGACGTGGAGTTTTGCCCATCGATCCGTAGAAGCCTTCAGGACCTGGAAATGCATACCCAGGGATTTCTGCCGAGCTTGTCGACGCCGGAGGATGCAGCGTCATTCGAACACTCGGTTGTCCCTTTCTACCGTGTTGCTATAGAACACATTTCCGAGTATCTCAACTCGTCGGAAATTTACACCACCACGAATCCTTTCGTCCTTGGATCCGTTTTGTCTATTATATCTTCCTTGACTGTCTTTGTAGTCAGTTTGTCAACCGGAAACTGGTCATGGTGTTCCCTTGAAAAGGCTCTTTTTCTAACTCACTAGGGTCGACCGACTGTGGTCAATTCTCCCAGTCATCTACAGCTGCCACTACCTCACATTTGCCGCCTTGCATGGCTTGCTATCTCCCCGTCTTCTTCTGATCTCGGCACTTCAGCTATTCTGGGGTGCCAGACTTACTTTTAACTACTGGAGAAAGGGTGGATTCCAGAGGTTTTACCACAGCCTACTCCTGATCCCCTAATTCCGTAGAGGTTCCGAGGACTATCGATGGGTATACGTTCGCAAACTGGTAATGGCATGGTTGCCATCTGCTTTAGAGCCTGTGGTGCTGGTCACCTTTAACCTGACGTTTATAAGTTTCATTCAGAATATTCTGCTTTTCCTCATAACCTCTCCGTATTGTCCCGGATCACATGGAACTGATTTTCTCTAGAAATTACTTGATCATGTTGGTTGGATCTGAAACTCCTATTAACTACTTGGACGTCATCTGTCTGACATCCCTTATCGCGTCCCTCGCGATAGAGACGCTTGCCGATGAGCAACAATGGGTGTATCAAAGCGCAAAACACGCCACTCCGTCCAAAAGCACTCGGTCTCATTCCAAAGAGTCTTCTGCGGCCTCATATTGCCAACCCGAAGACCTGCAGCGAGGATTCATCACTGGAGGCCTTTTCCGGTACTCACGGCACCCCAATTTTACCTGCGAGCAACTCAATTGGTATCTGTTCTATGCCTTTGGATGTATCGCAACGGTAACCTCTTATAACATATACATGTATTTAACTGTTAAGCGAACTTGGTGGAATTGGACGCTTATTGCTCCGGTGGCACTTACTTTGGTGATATTTGTGGTTCTACCCCTTAATTTGACCAAGAGAGTTGACCGGTGCTCCAGGGTTCGACAATTCTAACGGAATGGATTACGAAACAGAAATACCCGTATTATCTTGCAATCTGAGATTTGGCTGATTTTCCGTGAAGGGAATATACAGTGTACCAAAGGAAGGTGGGAAAGTTTTTGCCTGTGCCTGGATATGTATGGGATGGTGCTAAGGCTACGAAATATGAGTAGGTAGATGAATGGACAAGGGTTGTTCTTGGCTAGTTTTGGGACATAGGAATATGGATTTTGAGGTTGAGATGACGGTGTTGCCAAGCCAACGAGCCAACTTGTGATGTGGACCAGGGGCAATTTTCCCGTTGGGTCGTTCCTCACACTCGCGTCGATCGACTGTTTGTGACGAGTGTCTTTGTGCGAGAAAAACCAAAAGTCATGGCTGCTACTGCCATGGACGACCCTCCAGACTCTTTATCAACGACTGCTTCGCCTCTCAGCGAAGACACAACCACAACCACCAT
>Ga0209139_10000654_pt1 | contig 12242 bp, 11 predicted proteins | sample BogFormECP14_OM3_FD_188246 | JGI IMG/M metagenome (GOLD analysis project Ga0209139, IMG submission 188246) | Bog forest soil microbial communities from Calvert Island, British Columbia, Canada - ECP14_OM3 (SPAdes) (version 2) | ecosystem: Environmental > Aquatic > Freshwater > Wetlands > Bog ...
GCCGAGCGGTTGCGAGGACTTGGATGACGGTCCGCTATGCCGCGCCGGGACGGATCAACCTGATCGGCGAGCACACCGACTACAACCTCGGCTGGGCGTTGCCGATCGCCCTGCCGCAACGCACGGTGGTGACGTTCGAGCCGTCAGATGCCGACGCGATCACCGTGAGCAGCGACCGCGTCGACGGTTCGGTGCGGATTCCGTTGCGCACCAAGCCCGGTGAGGTAACTGGCTGGGCCGGCTACGTCGCCGGCGTGGTGTGGGCGCTGCGCGGCTCCGGGCACGCCGTCTCCGGCGGGACGATGTCGATCAGCAGCGACGTCGAGATGGGATTGGGCCTCTCGTCGTCCGCGGCGCTGGAATGCGCGGCGCTGGGCGCGTTTGTGACGGCTGCCGGTTGGCATATCGACCGGCTCGAGCAGGCGCGGCTCGCTCAGCGCGCCGAGAACGAATATGTCGGTGCGCCAACGGGTTTGCTCGACCAGTTGTCGTCGCTGTTCGGCGCGGAGTCGACGGCGCTGCTGATCGACTTCCGGAAGCTGAGCGTCGAGCCGGTGGCGTTCGACCCGTCGGGTTCCGGCGTCGCGCTGCTGCTGATCGACTCGCGGGAGCAACACGGCCACGTCGGCGGCCAATACGCCGCGCGTCGGGTGTCGTGTGAGCGGGCCGCCGCCGATGTCGGTGTGGTGTCGCTGCGGGAGATCCAGGATCGTCAGCTGTCGGTGCTCGACGGCGTCAAGGACCCGGTCGATGCCCGTCGTGCCCGTCATGTGCTGACCGAGAACCAGCGGGTGTTTGATTTCGTTGCGGCGGTTCGCGATTCGGACTACACCGAGGCCGGGCGTATCTTGAACGCTTCACACGCGTCGATGCGCAACGACTTCGACATCACCACCGCGAACATCGATCTGATCGCCGACACCGCGGTGGGTGCGGGCGCCTTGGGCGCTCGTATGACCGGCGGGGGATTCGGCGGCTGCGTGATCGCGTTGGCGCCGGCCGGCCGGGCGGAGGCGGTTAGCGTGGCAGTGCGCGAGGCGGTGCTGGTGGCCGGCTACCCGGAACCCGCGATCACTCAGACGTGCGCTGCCCAGGGCGCCGGGGTGTTGCGATAGGCCACAGATGTCACATCTGCACCAGCGACCAACCATGACAAGGGTTTCAACTCCGATGTCGCATGCGATATCACCGAAGCTGATATCACATACGCCTCAAGTCGGAGTTGGCAGTAATCCCCACGGCAGCGACTGCTGAGGCTAATGGGGCCATGGGGAATGGCCGGCTACTGATCGCGCCTAGCCGGCCGGGGTGAAGCGGATCGCGCGGAGATTCAGCTCGTCGACGGCCTCGGCGAACTGATCGGGGGTCGGCATTTGATGATTGCGGAACCCTAACCCCATCGCGCGCTCTGCGCGTTTGGCGCCGTACGACTCCGCGCAGCGTGCGAAGAGATCGGCGACGTGCGCCTTGTCCGTGATGAGCTCGCCGCGCATCGTCGTCGTCTTGCCGTCGTGCAAGATCTGTGCGGCGGCGCCGTCGCGGAAGTTGTTCTTCCAGGTCTCGCCGGTCATGGCATAGAGCACGCCGTCGATGAGGTGGGCGGTCAAGGGAATTGAGTAGTGCCGCCCGCTCTTGCGCCCGGTGAAGTTGACCACCATGAGCTGGTTGCGTGCTGGACCCGCGAATGGGGTGCGCAGCAGCAGTTTCATGAACGGGTTGACGACGCGCAGCAACGCGTCGGGTGGGTGCGATACGGTGATCGCATTCGACTGTTCGGTCATGGCCTCAGGGTAGCCCCCAGCCGACGGTAAAGCCGTGGTGCAGGACCAGGTTGGTGAGAACGTCCGCGCGGTCGGCCAGCGGCCACGACTCGGTCGAAAACGCGTCGAGGGCGAAGAAGGCGTAGTTGACCGAGGTCTCCGGCGTGGTGCGCGGCCGGTACACCAGCGCATCCAGCGCGTCGGGCTCGGGCCACCATCGCTTGACCGCATCGGCAAGCCGGTGGCAGGTGTCCCACACGTCGGGGTGTTGGCCGGTGTTGATCTGGTCGTCGACGCCGAGGATGTCGAGGTTTTTCTCGGTGCGCAGGTCGAGCACACGCAGGTGGCGGGTGGCGACCAGTCGTATCAGGTAGTGCGCGGCGTGATCGGATGGAATCATCGATCCCGTCAGGCGGTAACGCTCGCGGAATGTGCCGACGAGAGTGCCTGCGGCATAACGGGTTCGAAATGAGCCGGACGCCGAGTCGAAGCGGTACCGCGGCTGTGGGAAGCCCGCCCAGGTCCACTGCTGAGGGCGAGCTGCCTCGACTCGCCACAGTTCGGTGCCGGCCTCCACGCGGCGACGGCGCAGACCGACGGGCCGAGCGTCGGGCAGCGGCGCCCGGTAGCCGGCGGGAAGGTCAGGCACCGACGGCGGCGAGCATCTGCCACGCGGTGTCGGCGGTCTTTGGGCGGCGCAGCGCCTCGGCGATCGACGAGCCACCGAGCTCGTCATGGGTCAGGCGCATGATCCGGTCGGCGGCCAGCGGGTCAGACGTGAACTGGGTCAGCAGCTCGAGAATCCGCGGCAGATCGGTCCGCACCCGATCGGCATCGAATTGCCAAGCAGGAAACCAGGTTTGGTTGCCGACAGCCGAGCCCAGCAGCTTGCCTCGGCTGCGCAGCCGGTGCACCGCCTGCGGCGAATGCAGATCCAGCCGCTCTTGCACCTCCGGTGTCGGCAACGAGCCCTCGACGAATTCGCGGACCAGCGCGCCGCGGCGCTCGTCGTTCAGGCTGCTCGCCGCGATGCGCTCCAACGTGCCTTGCGGACCGGTCGGCGCCTCCAGCAGCGCGTCGAGCACCTCCGCGAAACTGGAGTCGTTCAGGGCACGTTCGGCGACCTGACGGGCCAGGGGAGCGAGGGCGGTAGACATGCTTCCATGCTACCAGCCACGCCGACCAATTGAAACAATCGAAACAACTAGCCGGCCGGACAGGGCGCCGGAACCCACATGCTCCAGCACATATCGGGAGGCGGGGGCACTAAGCTCATCATCGCCCCGGGGGTTCTGACCAAGGAGAGCTTGTGACGGCGATCGCTTCCACCCCGAAAGGTCATAACGTACAACCACCGCCCGGGCCGGCGGAGCCGCTAACGAGAATCACACCCTCCGACCTCAACGACGAGCAGCGGGGGTGGCTCGCCGAGGCCTCGCGCAGCGACATCAACGGCTGGTTGCACATCACGATCAAAGGATCACCGGCCGCGCGCGGATTCCAGTACGGGTTTCTCGTCGCCGACGAGTACGCGGAGTCGATCCGGGTGTACCGGGAGATGACCTACCAAGACATCGGGATGAGCTACGACTTCTTTGTCGAGCGGGCCGCCGCACTGCACGCCGACAAGATCCCCGACGAGCTGCGCGAGGAGATGGCGGGCGTGGCCGCGGGTCTGACGGCTGCCGGCGTGCCGGCCACGTTCAACGATGTGCTCGGCATCAACGATTGGATGGAACTCACCGGCTATTGGTGGCCCAAGAACTCGGGCCGCTACACCGCGTTGGCGCCGACAGGCGGCGAAGGCAACCACTGCAGCGCCTTTATCGCAACCGGTAGCGCCACCGCCGACGGATCAATCGTCTTGGGCCACACAAGCTTTGCCGATTTCTGGCAGGGCCAGTTCGAGAACGTCATCCTGGACATGACGCCCGACGACGGCAACCGGATGGTCATGCAGACCGCGCCGGGCTGGATCGCCAGCATGAGCGATTTCTGGGTGACGAGTGCCGGTCTGGCGATCGCCGAGACCACGATCGGTGGCTACGACGGGTTCAAGGGCTACGACGAGACCCGGGTTCCGGAGTTCGTCCGCGCCCGCAAGGCCTCGCAGTACGCCCGCGACATCGACCATTGGGTCGAGACGCTCAACACCGACAACAACGGCGGATACGCCAACTCCTGGTTGATCGGTGACGTCAAGACCGGTGAGATCGCTCGCTACGAAGAGGGCCTGCTGTACCAGAGCCTCAGCCGCACAACCGATGGCTATTTCTGGGGCGACAACCAACCGCAGGATCCGCGCATCCGTAACCTGGAGTGCTTCGGGACCGGGTTCAGCGACGTGCGCACGCCCAATGGGGCGCGGGAGGTTCGTTGGCGTCAATTGCTCGGCCAGTACAACGGGAGCGTCGATGCCGAGGCCGGCAAGCGCATGCTGGGCGACACGTTCGACACCTACCTCGGCTACATCCATCCCTCGGCCCGGACCATTTGCGCGCATTCCGACGTCGACCCCTGCTTCGACAGTGGGCTGACGCCGTTCACACCGTTCGGGTCGGTGGACGGCAAGGTTGTCAGCTCGGCCGACATCCGGGCGCTCAGTCTGTGGGCCCGGAGTGGCCGTGCCGACGGCACCGAGTTCGACGCCGACGAATTCCTGCGGCAGCATCCGCAATGGGATTGGCAGCGTGGCTATTTGAAGGACCGTCCGCAGCAACCGTGGACACACATCGGGCCGGGCAGCACCGGCGGGCTCTGACCGTGCGTGCCTTCAGATGCCCCAACTGCGGGCAGGCGGTGTCATTCGAAGCCCAACAGTGCCCGGCGTGCGGCGTGACGGTCGGCTACCACTACCCGTCGCGGCAGATGGTGTGCACGCCGTCGCAAACCGTTACGGTGAACGACCGCGGCTGGTTTCGGTGCGCGCACTGGGAGCGGGGCTGCAACTGGTTGACCGCCGACGACTCCGAATCCGGCCGCTGCTACGCCGACAGTTTCGTGCGCGAGGGCCCGGCACCCGATGACAACGAGGCGATGTCCGAACTCGATTCGACGCTGAAGGCGCTGCGGCGGTTGATCTTCGAGCTGATGGACCTGGGCCTGCCCATCAATCCCTACTACGCGGACCCGCACGGGCTGGCGTTCGATCTGCTGTCCAGCCAGACGCTGGGCCGGCCGGTGGTGACGGGGCACGCCAATGGGGTGATCACCATCGACCTGTCCGAGTCGCTGGAGCTTTACCGGGAGCGCCTGCGCATCAAACTGCGTGAGCCCTATCGCACGATGCTGGGCCACTTCCGCCACGAGGTCGGCCACTACTACGAGATGCTGCTGGTGCAGAACACCCCGCTCATCGACGACGCCCGGGCGATGTTCGGCGACGATCGCGAAAACTACCAGGACGCGCTGCAGCGGCACTACAACGGCGAGGCACCGGCGAACTGGCAGGAGGACTTCATCTCGGAATACGCCACCGCGCACCCGTGGGAAGACTTCGCCGAAACCTGGGCCCACTATCTGCACATCACCGGAACCCTTGCCACGATTGCGGATTCGGGCCTCGTCGTCGAAGCCGACCGGGTGAAGTGGGACTTGCCGCACGATATCGATGCTCGGGAGTCCTACGCCGACGGCACCATCGAGGACATCATGGCTGACTGGCTAGTGCTGGCGGGGGTGCTCAACCGGGTCAACAACTCGATGGGTCGCGACGACCTGTATCCGTTCACGATCCACCCACACGTCGTCGCGAAGCTTGGCTTCATCCATCGTGTCGTGACGGGGGCACAGAATTGACTACCGTCGCCGAGGCGGTCGCCGCCGCACACGCCAAGCACAAGAGCAACCGCCGCGGCAAGAACGCCGGCTACATACCGGCTTTGGCGGAGGTGGACCCGCAGCTGTTCGGGGTATGCGTGGTAACCGTTGACGGTCAGACGTTTTCGGCGGGCGACGCCGAATGTGAGTTTGCGCTGGAGTCGATCTCGAAAGTCTTCACGGCCGCGCTGGCTATCGAACAAGTAGGTCCGCGGCAGTTCCACCGCAAGGTGGGTGCCGATCCGACGGGCGAGGCGTTCAATTCGGTGCTGGCGCTGGAACTGCACAACGACAAGCCGAACTCGCCGATGGTCAACGCGGGCGCGATGACGACAACCAGCTTGGTGTCGGCCACCGATGCTGAAGACCGCAAGCGCCAGATCGTGCAGATTCAAAGCGATTTCGCCGGGCGCCCGATCACGATCAGCGAACAGATCGCCGCGTCCGAGCTCGCCACCAACTTTCACAACCGCGCGATCGCCTGGCTGCTGCTGTGCGGCGGATACATGTACTGCGACCCGATGGAGGCCTGCGACGTCTACACGCTGCAGTGCTCGACGCTGGTCACCGCTGTCGACCTGGCGATCATGGGCGCCACCATGGCCAACGGGGGCGTCAACCCTGCCACCGGAAAGCGCGTCATCGCACAAGCCAATGTGCCGCATCTGCTGGCTTTGATGGCGATGGAGGGTCTTTATACCGCCTCCGGCGACTGGGCCTACACCGTCGGGCTGCCCGCCAAGAGCGGCGTCGGAGGCGGTCTGGTTGCGGTGTCGCCAGGCAAACTGGCGATCGCCGCCTACTCACCGCCGCTGGACAAGGCCGGCAACAGCGTTCGCGCGCAGGCGGCGATCACTCAGATCGCGCACACCCTCGGGCTGGGACTTTTCAATACGTAATGGGATCAGCGGTTTCTGGCGCCGCGGGTGCCGGCGCGGTGCTGCTGGGGTGTGCGTCCACCGCGGGTCGAGCGGTGGCGTGACGGCTGCGTGTGCGGGGCACTGGCGGGTTTGGCGGCCGGAGCCTGATACGGCGCGACGTCACCGACCAGCTTGGTAACCGAATCCGACTGCGCAGTCACCTGTTGCGGGTGCACGGCGATGCCGGCTCTGCGCATCAGCGCCGAAGCGTCTCTACGCTGCTCGGGCAGTACGACGGTGACGACGTCGCCGGAGCTGCCCGCCCGTGCGGTGCGGCCCGAGCGATGCAGGTAGGCCTTGTGCTCGGCGGGCGGGTCGACGTGTACGACCAACTGCACCTCGTCGACGTGCACACCGCGTGCGGCAATGTCGGTGGCCACCAACACTCGCGCCGTTCCGGCGGCGAAGGCTGCCAGATTGCGATCACGAGCAGGCTGAGAGAGGTTGCCGTGCAGATCAACTGAGGGAACCCCGGCCTCGGTGAGCTGCCGGGCCAGCTTGCGGGCCTGATGTTTGGTGCGCATGAACAGGATTCGCCGGCCAGTGCCCGACGCCAGCCGGTGCACCAAGTCCTTTTTGGCGTCGGTCCCGGCGACATGGAAGACGTGGTGGGTCATCTCCGCCACCGGTGAATTGGCCTCATCGACGGAGTGCATGACGTGGTTGCGCAGGAACCGTTTGACGAGCTTGTCGACGTCGTTGTCCAGTGTGGCGGAGAACAGCAGTCGCTGACCATTGGCTGGCGTGGCGGCCAGGATGCGGGTGACCACCGGCAAAAATCCGAGGTCGGCCATGTGGTCGGCCTCGTCGAGCACGGTGATGTCGACCGCGTTGAGGCTGATCTGCCGTTGGCGCATCAAATCGTCGAGCCGACCGGGGCAGGCGACGACGATGTCGACGCCGGAGCGCAGCGCGGCCACCTGACGGCCTTGTGGCACCCCACCGAAGATCGTGGTGACCTTCAGGCCGTAGCCGGCGGCCAATGGCTCGAGTGCTGCGCTGATCTGGGTCGCCAGCTCGCGGGTGGGTGCCAGCACCAGGCCGGTCGGGCTGGCGGGCCGGCGCTTGGCCGATGCGAGGCGCGCCACCAACGGAATCGAGAAGGCCAACGTTTTGCCGCTGCCGGTTTTGCCGCGGCAGAGCACGTCGCGGCCGGCCAGGGTGTCGGGCAGGGTGTCGACCTGGATCGGGAAGGGGTCGGTAATCCCGCGTGTGGTGAGGACACTGATCAGCGGTGCGGGCACGCCGAGTTCAGCGAAGGTTTTGGTAGTCATTGTGGTGCGGTGCCTTTCAGGCATCGGGTGTGCCGTCTCGCCGCGACGGTGTCGTCAGGCGCTCAGCACAAGCTGGCGAGATTGCCGGTGGGCAATATCGATCGCCGCGAAAGACTTGGACTCGAAATCCCGGGCTGCGCTTCTTGGCGCTCGCCTGGACAGCGGATGACGGAGCATTCCACGACGGTGTCGGCGTGTTGACGCCAACGTTGTTTGCCACCCTAGCCCATCTGCGAAGCTTTCGGATCATCGTGTGAGCTACAACACCTGCGCAGTCGGGGCGTAAAGCCCACCTGCGGGGTCGGCTATTCCGGCGCCGCTGCTGATTTGCTGGCGTAGCATCTCGCCTGCGCGTGCGATGCGGTTGGAGGCGCGGATGACCGACACACGGAGCCCCCCTGTCACCGCCGAGGACCTGCTGAAGGACGTCAAGACCTTCTTCAATCACGGCGAATTCTTCCGCGCCTACGACCTGGCGGCGGACGCGCTGGAGCTGTTTCCCGGCAACGTTGGGCTCGCCCATCGCGGGGTGCTCAGCCTCGCCAATGCCGGCGCGACCGCGCTTGCGGTCGAGAAGTATTACGAATTCGGCCTCGATCAACGAACCGAGACCGACGCCCGCAGCCTGCTGGGCCGGCTGAAGAAGGACCAGGCCTTCGCCGAAACTGGCGAGGCGCGCACCGCCTTGTTCCGCGAAGGCCGTGCCCTTTATGAGGACGCCTTCCGCACCGCCACCGACGCCGGCGACCCGGAGGCTTATTACCCGGCGATCAATGCCGCGACCCTGGCCCTGTTCGCCGGCGACGCCGAGGCGGCCAGCCGGCTCGCCGGCGAGGTCCTCGATGTTCTCGTGCCGCGCATCGCCGGCCTGGATGAGGTTGCGGCCGATCGCTATTGGGTACTGGCGACCGCGCTCGAGGCCCATCTCGTCCGGGGCGACCTCGACGCAGCGGGTGAGCTAGTCGACCAGGTCGTCGCGGCAGCCGGCAGCGACGACGCCGCGCTCGCCACCACCGGCCGTCAGCTCGAACGCATCGTCGCGGCGAAGAACCTCGATTCCAGCGTGCTCGCCGCGTTCAAGGTGCCGACCGTCGTCCATTTCCTCGGCAATATGCAGGCGACGACGGTGGCCACCGATATCGCCGCTCTGCTCGACGGGATGCGCATCGGCGCGGCCTACGGCTCGCTCGCCTCCGGCGCGGACATTTTGTTCGCCGAGGCGCTGCTCGGGCAGGGCGTCGCCCTGAATGTCGTCTTGCCTTTCGCCGCAGACGATTTCGTCGAAGAGTCAGTCCGTCCGGCGGGCGAGGACTGGGTCGCCCGCTTCGAAGCGTGTCTTGCCGCGGCCAAGACGGTGCGCTTCGCCACGGAGGACGCCTATCTGGGCGACGATCAGCTCTTCCCCTACAGCAGCGGCCTGGCGATGGGCCTTGCCAGCCTCTGCGCCCGCCATCTGCATGCGCCGCTGATGCAGTTGGCGGTATGGGACGGCTCCATCAACGAAGGCGATGAAGACGCCGGCGACGGGACCGCCGCCGACATGAGCGCGTGGCATGAGGCCGGCCATCCGGTGAGCGTGGTGCCGACCGGCCCGGACGTAAACGTCGAGAAGCTTCGGCCCTGGCACCGTCCAGAGGTCGCCCGCGGTCGCCGCGACACGCGTGCGATGCTCTTCGGCGACATCCACGGCTTCAGCAAGCTGAGCGACGCCCAGCTGCCGATGTTTACCGAGAAGATCATGGGCACGCTGGGGGAGGTGGCGCGCCGCTACAAGCAGCACATCGCCTTCGTAAACACCTGGGGCGACGGCATTTTCGTCGTCTTCCGCGATGCCGGCCGCGCCGCCGCGTGCGCGCTCGAGATGCAGGACGCGATGGACGCGATCGACCTCAAGGCGGCTGGGCTGCCCGAGACGCTCAAATTGCGCCTCGGCGGCCATCTGGGACCGGTCTATGAGCTGGACGATCCGGTCACCGACCGGCCCAACTATTACGGCGCCCATGTCAGCCGCGCCGCCCGCATCGAGCCGATCACGCCCGAAGGCTGCGTCTACGTCACCGAGACCTTTGCCGCGATGTTGGCGCTGCACAACGCCGCTGACTTCTCCTGCGACTACGTCGGCAACACCGAGATGGCCAAGCATTACGGTCGGCTCCGCATGTTCCTGCTCCGCCGCGCCGGCGAAGGCAAAGGCCCGCCCGTGCTGGGCGACATCGAACGCGCAGCTGGCTAGGGCTATTTCGCCCCTCGTCCGCCCGGTGTCTCGCGTTCAACGAACTGGTCGAGCACCTTTCGGGACAACTTTGAGACGCTCATACCGCGAGCGTTTGCGATCGCCCGCAACTTGTCGCGCGTCTGCTCAGAAACCCGGACCTGCACGACGGGTGAGTGCTTCCCATTGCCTGACAATGACTTTCCCCCGGGTCGCAGGTTCATGGCTTGCGCCTTTGCCACAACTTCTGCCGCGATCTCTTCAGCGCGCTCGTCGGTCAGACGCTCGCCCCCGACGTAGATCTCTTCTTCGTTAAGGTCGACCACGTCTACGACGGTGTGCTCATCGAAGTGAATCTTGGTGGGATCAAGCTTGCGTGCCATGGTTCAGCCCTTCTTCCGGTAGCGGGTTTGCAACGCATGCACCGCAATCCAGAGGTCGTCGTCTTCGTCGTCGGGTGCCAAGATGATTTCGAACTCGCGGCCGCGGGTGTCGGTGCCGATGAAGTAGGCGCGGTCGCGATCGGTGAGGAGCGGCAGGCCAGCATTGCGGAGAGAGCGGCAAGGAGCTCACGCCTGGAAATACGCCGGTGAACTGCCGCTGTCATCCTGATCCGTGCCATGGATCGGAAGTATGAGATGCACGACCGACAACGACTCGGTTATGTAATGCATACTCGGAGTTTACACGCCGGGCCTAGATCGTGTCCTTGTCTGTCAGCCACCGCATCACCGGCCAGCCGACGAACACCGCTGCTGTTCGGCAACACATCGAACGCGCCGCAGGCGACGTCGCCACGTCACAGTAGCGATAGCTTCCTCGCCGACTAGGTCAGGCTGCCGACAAGCCGCCGTCGACTTCGAATACCGTGCCGGAGATGTAGGAGGCTTCGGGAGACGAGATGAACACGATGGCGTTCGCGATTTCCTCAGGATTTCCCCTGCGAAGCAGAGGCACGGTCGCTATCAGCGCGGCATTGCCTTCTGCGGTGGCGGTGAAGCGGTCGAGCATGCCGGTGTCTACCGGCCCCGGCCCGACTGCGTTCACCCGAATCCCTGAATTCCCCTGCTCGAGCGCGACCGTCTTGGTCAGACCCTCCACGGCGAACTTGCTGCTGACGTAGGCCGCCGCACCAGCGGCCGCCTTATGCCCGTAGGTCGAGGCGATGTTGACAATGCTGCCGCTGCCTTGAGCGGCCATCGCGCGCAGTTCGTACTTCATGCTGAGGAATACGCCCACAACGTTGGTGTCGTGGACGGCCTTGAAGCTTTCGACGGTGGCGTCCTGGATCGGGCCGGTCTCGCCTTCGAAGCCGGCGTTGTTGACGGCAACATCGAGACGGCCAAATCTCTCGACTGCTTTGTCGACAAGGTCGCGGACCTCGTCTTCCTTCGTAACGTCGGCCCGAACGAATTCTGCCTCGGCCCCAAGCGCTTTCAACTCAGCGACAAGGGCTTGGCCTTTGTCGTCGTGGCGGCCGGATACGACCACATTGGCGCCTTTGCCGGCGAACGCGACGGCGGTGGCGCGACCGATGCCGGTGAGCGCGCCGGTAATGAGAACAACCTGTTGAGTCATCTGTTTCCTTCAGCTATGCGGGGAACACTCACCGCCGCCAACGGTTGACTGCGGGCGTTTATTCCTCACACTGGCCGACGAAATCTTGTGACATGTTTGCTTCCTTACTCTTTGGGGAGGGTGTGGAGGGCGGCCAAAATGTCGCTGACTTCGGTGCGCGTGGTGTAGTTGGGGTGCACGTCGATCCAGCGGATTACCCCGGTTGCGTCGACGATCAGGACGGTGGGCATGGGCAGCCCGTAGCTGCCGTCGGCGTTGAGGTCGGACAGGTCGACACCGATCACGCGCTGCGCTGCTTGGGTGTCTTGGGATGGAGCGGTCATCACGCCGAGTCGTGTGGCGATCGTGTTGCCTGGGTCGGACAGAACGCCGAAGCTCAGCTCGTTTTTCTCCTGGGCCGACAGTGAGCCGTCCGGCCTCTGCGGGCTAATGGCCACCAGTGCGATGCCTTTGTCGTCCAACGTCGGGACCAGGTCGTCCTGGTAGGCGCGCAACGCCAGATTGCAGTAGGGACACCACGCGCCGCGATAGAGCACGACGACCGCGGTGCGCCCGCGCAGCTCCCTCGACAGTGTGGCCGGTTCGCCGTGGACGTCGAGGAGGTCGAAATCGCCGAGGCTGTCGCCGGGTTGGGCGACGCCGTCCGGGATTCCGCGGGCATCCAGGCCGGCTTGCTCGG
>Ga0209139_10000656_pt1 | contig 12229 bp, 9 predicted proteins | sample BogFormECP14_OM3_FD_188246 | JGI IMG/M metagenome (GOLD analysis project Ga0209139, IMG submission 188246) | Bog forest soil microbial communities from Calvert Island, British Columbia, Canada - ECP14_OM3 (SPAdes) (version 2) | ecosystem: Environmental > Aquatic > Freshwater > Wetlands > Bog ...
GCCGCAAACTGTTTGGAGAGGCAAATTGGCTGGGCAAGCGCAGTCTCCACAAAAAAATGAAACCACGGGCGAGGGAAGGTCATCTGAAGGTCTATGACTATGAAAAAAATGAAACTCGGTTCGCAGGGCGCGGTTGTCTCCCGCATGGGACTGGGCTGCATGGGCATGAGCGATTTCTACGGCGAGCGCAATGACGAAGAGTCCGCCGCAACAATTCTGCGCGCGCTGGATCTGGGCGTCACTTTTTTGGATACGGCGGACACTTACGGAATCGGAGACAACGAGGAGCTGATCGGCAAAACCATTCGCGGGCGCCGCGATGAAGTATTTATCGCGACGAAGTTTGCCAACATCCGCACCAAGGCGGAGCCGAATCGCTGGTCCATCAGCGGCAAGCCGGACTATGTGCGCCAGGCTTGCGACGCTTCGCTGCAGCGGCTGGGCGTGGACCACATTGACTTGTACTACCAGCATCGCGTGGACCCGCACACTCCGATCGAAGAAACGGTAGGCGCGATGGCGGAGCTGGTGAAGGCAGGAAAGGTCAAGTACCTGGGACTTTCCGAGGCGTCGCCGGCAACGATTCGGCGCGCGCACAAGGTGCATCCGATTACCGCGCTGCAAACGGAATATTCGCTGTGGGAGCGGCACGTGGAAGCCGAGATTTTGCCGACGGTGCGCGAGTTGGGAATCGGCTTCGTGCCGTACAGCCCGCTGGGCCGCGGTTTCCTCACCGGCACAATCACCAAAACGAGCGACTTGATCGAAACGGATTCGCGCGCGACGCGCATGCCACGGTTCACCGACGAAAATTGCGCGAAGAATCAGGTGCTGGTGGCACGCGTGCGCGCGATTGCTGAACGCAAAGGCGTGAAGGCCGGGCAGCTGGCGCTGGCATGGTTGCTGGCGAAAGGTGAAGACCTGGTGGCGATCCCGGGAACGAAGCGCCGGAAATATCTGGAAGAGAACGCAGCCGCTGCGGATATCAGGCTGACTCCGGCGGAAGTGGCGGAGCTGGAAGCCGCCGTGCCGCACACCGAAATCGCCGGCGAACGTTATGCAACTCCCGCCATGAACGCGATTGACCGCTAGGCCCCGCCCGCAGCGAAGAACGCAACCATGCGTTTTTTGTCGATTAGAGCGGATGCCGGCGCTTTGTTTTGAACAACTTGGGAGAGGTTTTAATTCCAGGAATTGGCGATTAAAAAATTGGAAAGTTTGGGAGGAAGGCCGGCGACTTAGGACTACCGCGCCGCCCCGTGCCATCACCCGGCTGCAACCAAACGAGTTGGACGTCTAACGCTTACGAAAGCAAGTTTACCATATGGTTACCCACGAGTCAAGGGTTTCATTCTGTAGCGAGTGGGTCGCGATACCGTCCTCTTGTAGCAGCACTTCACTTCTCCGGTTGAGCCCGTAGTGTTAATCAGGAGTGGGGCTATGGACAGCGGAATCCATTTTCTAGTGAAGTAAACCAAAAGCCACCACACTGGGGGGAGTGCCTAGGAACACTTCTCCGTTAGCTACCATGGGGATGCTGCGCCCGACGCGCGGCAATGATCAGAGTTCCGCCACGGCGAGTGAGTGTCCCCACGGGTACCAAAAAAATTGCGAGCGCGGTCAGCAGCGCGCCGGATAACCACGCTAAAACGGACGGAAGTTTGCCGATGGGCGGCTTGAAACCTCGCAGCAAATCAAAGAAGAGATTCGGGGGCCCAGGCGCAAGATTGAGAGCGCTTTGGGACCATCCCAAGAGATCGTATTCGAATTCCTGGTGCCATTCGCGGAACGGAATGAATCCTTCGGATTGCAGCAGATTGGCCAGGGACGAGCGGGTGAAGTGGTACAAGTGCCGCGGAACATCGAGATGGAACCACTTTGCGCGGAAGGCGCGCGCCTGAAGACCGCCGGCGTTTGGAACCGCGATAATCAAGACGCCGTTTGACGACAGCAGGCCGCGAATTTCCCCCAGCGTCGCGCGCGGGTCGGGCAAGTGTTCGAACGTGTGCCACAGAGAGATGGCATCGAACGGCGCGTGGGACTGCACGTCGGAGATGTGCGGATAGACTTCGAGGCCTAATTGGCGTGCTGGGCCTGTATTCATCTCCGTGCCGACAACGGTCCAGCCCGCGGCGCGAGCGGCCAGCAAGAACGACCCGTCGCCGCAGCCAATATCCAACAAACGGCAGGCGGAGCTGTCCGCGACTTGCCGGAGGATTCGGACGCGGCGGCGAGCGCAATAGTCCGCGGTCTTGCCGTGCCGGCCGCCGTGATAGCCGCGATAGTAACTCGCCAAGTCCTTGGGTCTGGGTGCGGTGTGGCCCAGTCCGCAGCGGGTACATTCGAGAATTGAAAACGCTTCGCGCGTCTGGGGATCTCGGACCGCTGCAAAACGGACGCGGAGTGTGCCGCCGCAGGCTTGGCAGCGTGCGGGATCAACGCGTTCTTCCTCACTAGCGACTGGAACAGCGGCGGGCATCGGCAATGACATGATCCCCATCTCTCCGCAAGCGGTGAAAGCTACCGCGGAGTTTCAATTCTGACTCTTGCTTCGCAGAGAATTTGCACGATCGCGTGCTGGGGCGAACTCAGGGGCGATGCGCACGGCGTCCTCGTAAGCACTGATGGCAGAGGGGAGATCCCCTTTGCTTTCGAAAGTCCGACCGAGCCAAAAATAAGCGATTGGCGACTGAGCAATCTCAGTGGCACGAGTGAAGTCGGCGAGGGCTGCGCCGAAGTTTCCTGCTTGATACTCGAGCGAACCGCGCCCGATGAAACTGTTCAGCTCCGCTGGATTCATGCGAATGGCAATGTCGAATTCGCGGAGAGCCTCGGCGGGCTGATTCTTCTGCATCAGAAGCACTGCCAGATTGTTATGGGCCTGCGCGATTTCGGATTCGTCGGAAGCGCTCTTGATGAAAATTTCGTATTGGCGCTGGGCCTCGTCGAGGCGATGCTCGTGGAGGAGCACTGTAGCAAGGTTGTAGTGAGGCCTGGGGAGTTCCGGCGACAGGCGAACGGCGGCGGCGTAATGCGGCAAAGCTTCATCGAACCGGCCCATCTCAAGATAGCCGCTACCGAGGTTATCTTCAGCAATGCTGTTGTCCGGGGTGACTTGAAGCGCGTGCGTGAACAGAGTATAGCTGTTAAGCCAGTAGCCAATCTGCACGTAGGAAAAGGCGGCGTAGAGGGACAGTGTCGCGACCGCCAGGGCGAATTGGGATTCGCGAGACACTCGAAGCCGCGGTACGAATTCAGCTGCGGACCATACCGCCATGACGATGAGCCCGAGCAGGGAAATGTAGGCGTAGCGATCGGCCATAGCTTGGCGCCCAACTTGGACGACGCCGATGACGGGAACGAGCGTGCCGAGATACCAGAGCCAGCCGACGGGCAGATACCCGAACTTGCGTTCACGCCAGACCAGAGCGCTGATCAGCAAGATCACGAGCGCGGCGGCAATCACTTTCCACAACGCCAGCGAACCCTCGGGGTGGGGATAAAAAACGGCTAAGCGAGAGGGCCAAATCCCCTTCAGGATGTAAGCGAGATACGAATAGATCGCATTGTTGACGCGCTGGCCCAGCGGCAAGGCGGCCACGGAGCCCAACGCACCCGCACTGCGTTGGGTGTGGACGGTGATGATCGCGCTAGCGACGGAAAGCAGCAAGAGCGGAATTTTCTCGGCAACGAGCTTGAACAGGGCTGAAGCACGGTCGGAAGAGCTACTGTCAGCGCCGTGAGACGCGAAGCGACCCAGTGGCCAATAGTCGAGCAGCAAGAGCGCGAAAGGCAAGGTGATGATGATGGGCTTGGCCATGAGACCCAGCGCAAAAAACAAAGCGACGGCGAGATAGCGGCCTACACCAGGCTTGCGCGCATACCAGCCGTAAGCGGCGAGTGCGAGGAAAAGAAAGGTACTGCTTAGCAGAGTCTTGCGCTCGGCGATCCAGGCGACGGACTCGACGTTTAGCGGATGGACGGCGAAGAGCGCAGCGGCCATTGCGCTGCGCGCACGCGCGCCCGTGGCGCCGTAAAGCAAGAGAAAAAACAGGACGACATTCAGCGTATGCAGCAGAACGTTCGTAAGGTGGTGACCGGCGGGGCGCACCCCGAAAAGCTGGACGTCAGTCATATGAGAAAGCCAAGTGACGGGGTGCCAATTGGCTTCCGTAGTGGTGGTGAAGGCCCAGTATATGCCGGAGCGGGTGAGACCCTGTTGCACGTGATGGTTATTGGTGATGTAGGCCGGGTCGTCGTAGCTGATGAAGCCGCTGCGCAGCGAGTGTGCGTAGAGGGCGAACGTGATCAGCCCAAGGAATACCGCGAGCAAGAACGTCGCGTGACGTTGCAGCCACCGCTTCCCGTCCGTGGCAGTGGCGGCCGGAAGTTCGAGCTGGGCCGCACCCGCAGGCGAGCTCATCTTTTCACCAATTCGTAGTAGTCCTGGACGAGTCGGTGGCCTTCCTCGCGGAAAATTCCAAAATTGGCGAAATGCAGCTTTTGCAGGCGGAACATTAGCGAGGTGGCCAAAACCCCGAAGCCGTACTTGACGCTGCGGCGAAAGTTGATCGAAGAAGCTTCCGCGAAATACCGGGTCGGGCAGGAAATCTCGCCGATGCTGTAGCCGAAATAGATCACTTGCGCGAGCATTTGGTTGTCAAAAACGAAATCATCGCTGTTTTCTTCCAGGGGCAGGGATTCCAGAACCTTGCGCGAGAACGCGCGATAGCCCGTGTGGTATTCGGAAAGCTTGCAGGCTAGCAGGAGGTTTTGAAACAGAGTCAGGAAGCGATTGGCAATGTACTTGTACCCAGGCATGCCACCTTGCAGTGAGGAAACTCCCAGAATGCGAGAGCCGAGGGCGACGTCATACTCCGAATAGGCGATCATGCCGGCGAGGGAAACGATCAAACGGGGCGAATATTGGTAGTCGGGATGCACCATGACGACGATATCCGCGCCGCGACCCAGCGCCTCGCGGTAGCACGTCTTTTGGTTACGGCCATAGCCCAGATTCTTGCGATGAACGAAGGTGACGATGCCGAGTTTCAGGGAGAGTTCCGCGGTGCTGTCCTGACTGCCGTCATCGACAAGGATGACCTCATCGACGAACTCGTAGGGCAATTCGCCGTGCGTTCGTGCGAGCGTCTTCGCGGCGTTGTAGGCCGGCATGACGACTATGATTTTCTTGCCGTTCAGCATAAGGTGAAATTAAGACCGAAAATCGTCTGTTCCCTGCTGGATTCAAAACGCTGTTCGTTTAAGTATCCCGCGCGAGGTGAGTGCACGCAAGAGCGAGACAGTAGCAGATAGAGCAACATCTCACGAGGGGAGCGCATTCTAGTTCAACTCCGCCAGGGCCTGGTAAGTCCCGTTACCGGCCATTTAAAGTAGAACTTCACCTTTCGGGTTAGGGCCTTAACCAGGAGTCGCCTCGCGCTTGCTGCTGGTAGTAATCCATTAGCGGCCCAACTGTATTAATATGCACTCGGAGTTGCTGTCCGCGCTGGTTCTTGGTGGCAAGAGGACCAAGGTAAGGAGAAAGATTATGAAGCGCAAAATGACGGGAGCGGCGGGATTGGCTGCGGCGTTTGTTGCGGGCATGTTGGTGGCGACGGCGCTGGGTGGAGGGATGGCTGGGGCTGGGGCGGCGGCGCAAGGGCAGGGGCAGCAAGTTATCGTGCAGAAGGTCATCACCCCGACGGTGACGGAAGACGACATCACTTTGCTGCGGAAAGATCTGCGTGCCATGAAAATGCAGGTGATTGGGCAGAATATGTCGCTGTCGGAAGAGGAGGGACAGAAGTTCTGGCCGATCTACAACCATTACGTGAAGGACTTGCAAGAAGTGAACAATCAGAAGTATGCGCTGCTGAAGCAGTACGCGGAGATGTGGGCAACGATGTCCGACCAGGATGCAATGATTTATGTGCGGCACTGGCTGGAGGTGGACACGCAGGTGCAGCAGCTGCGCTTGAAGTATGTGCCAACCGTGAGCCAGGTGTTGCCGGGAAGGAAGGCGGCCACGTTTTTTCAGCTCGACCGGCGGCTGAACATGATCATTGACCTGCAATTGTTCGGGCAGATTCCGTTGGCGCATGTGAAGCCGTAGGCGGGAAGAAATATCAGTCAGACATCGGCAATCAGATAATCTCTCCAGGCCAACCCCGGCCCGCGGAATAACTTTCGGTATTCGCGGCAAATGATGTCGAGAGCAAACTTAGCGGAGGCTCATCGTCGTGACGGTCGCTTAGCTGCTGGCGCGGATGGCCCACCATTTCGGACCGGGAGTTGAAGATAGCGATTGACCGGTGTCTTGAACGAGCGCGCGCCTAAACCCACTCCGGTCATAAACCCAAGGGCACGACACTAGCAAAACCTACTCCTTTCGCTGCGAAAATGTGGACGGGTGCGCCACCCGTCCATCCAGGTGGCACGAAGAGTGTTCGGGGCTATAATCCGCCGATGCCATTATCAGGGGACGGTTCCTCAGGGTCTGAACAGTCGCTGGCCGTTCGCGTGATCGTTGACAGAATTCCTGCATTTACATGGTCCGCTCATCCGGACGGCTCCGTGGAGTTCGTAAATCAACGATGGCGCGAATACGCAGGTCTTTCGCTAGGAGAATCACAGGGCTGGGGCTGGCAGGTTGCAATCCATCAGGACGATTTGTCGACATTAATGCACAAATGGCGGCAACTGTTGGTCTCCGGTGAAGCAGGTGACATTGAAGCGCGCATGCGCCGCCATGATGGGGTCTTTCGTTGGTTTCTCATTCGCTTCGAACCATTCCGCGACGAAACTGGGAAGATCGCCATGTGGTACGGAGTCAGTACCGACATTGAAAACCTCAAGCAGACCGAGGAGAAACTGCGTGAGGATGAACGCGAACTGCGGCAGATTACCGACGCAATACCGCAGACAGTGGTTGTCCAAGACACGTTCGGCCAGCCGATCCACGCGAATCGGGCGGCTCTCGACTATACAGGCCTTATGGTTGACGACGTGATTGCACCAAATTTTCGGGAGAGAATCTTTCATCCGGAAGATATCGAAAAAAACCGAATCGAGCGGAAGGCGGCCCTCGCCCGCGGCCTTCCCTTCGAATTCGAGCATCGAGCACTCAGGAAGGACGGCCAATATCGCTGGTTCCTGATTCAGTACAGCCCTTTTCGCAATGAGCGCGGACAGGTCACTCGCTGGTATGCAACCGGCACGGACATTGATGACCGCGTCCGGGCGGAAGAGCGCACGCGAAATGAAAACGTGGCGTTACGAGAGCAAATCGATCGTGATTCGATGTTCGAGGACATCGTCGGCTCTTCGGACGCACTCCGTAAGGTGCTTCGACAAGTCGAAAAGGTGGCCGCTTCCGACTCCACTGTTTTGATTCTAGGCGAAACTGGCACGGGCAAGGAATTGGTAGCTCGCGCCATCCACAAGCGATCCAGGCGCGCCCAACGAGCATTCATTGGCGTGAATTGCGCCGCCATCCCGCCTTCTTTAATTGCGTCGGAACTCTTCGGTCACGAAAAAGGCGCTTTTACTGGTGCGACGCAGCGCCGCATGGGACGCTTTGAATCGGCCAACGGCGGCACGGTCTTTCTCGACGAAGTCGGCGACTTGCCTACGGAAATCCAGATTGCGCTGCTGCGGGTTCTGCAAGAACGTGAAATCGAACGCGTTGGCAGCAGCCGGCCAATTCCGATTGACGTGAGAGTGGTTGCAGCCACGCATCGCGATTTGAACGCTCTTATTGCCCAAGGCAAGTTTCGCCAGGATCTCCTGTACCGCCTGAACGTCGTGCCTATCCAGATGCCGCCATTGCGCGAGCGCGTAGCTGATATTCCCTTGCTGGTCGAGTACTTCGTCGATCGCTTTGGAAAGAGGGCTGGAAAGAAGTTCAAAACCATTCACAAGAAATTCCTGAAAGCGTTTCAGGACTATGGATGGCCGGGTAACGTCCGTGAACTGCAAAATGTAATCGAGCGCGCCGTGATCCTTAGCGAGGACGACGCGTTAGTCGTGGACGAAACATGGCTGAAGCGGGAACCGGGCCAACATCCAGTGCGTCCCCGTACGCTGGATGGCGCCCTGGCAAGGCAGGAGAAAGAAATGATTGAAACAGCCTTGGCAGAAAGCCACGGCCGAATTTCAGGGCCCGCGGGCGCGGCCGCCAAGCTAGGACTGCCAGCGCGGACCCTCGAATCGAAGATCCTGCGCCTGAAAATTAATAAATATCGATTCAAAGCGCCACAGGCTGACTGATCCGCCGCGGACGCCTGTCGAGGCGATCGCCTTTTCCTCATCAGACAGGAATTCCTGAAAATTAAGGACTGCACGCAACGCTAATCTCCATCCCTGCAATGAATTGCAAATGGTTTGGTTATTGCATTCGTTCGGCTGTTCTTCAGAGCAGGAATCCATGACGCTGAAGATCAAGCGAATTGTTGGTAAGCGCGAAACGCGCATTTGTTTGAGCGGACAGCTTCGATACGAAAGCGTGGGCCAGGTGAAGTCTGAGGTCGAGCGTGGCGGACCGCGAGTGGCCTTGGATCTGGGCGAGGTTGATCTCGTGGATATCGACGCTGTTCGTTTTCTAAACGTGTGTGAGTCGGCAGGTGTAGCGATCCTTCACGGTTCGCCCTACATCCGGGAATGGATGCTGCAGGAGAAAAACCGACCGAAAGACGATCCGGAACTTGCATGAATCAAAAAGCCTAAACGAGAGAGGAGAATAATGATGAAGAAGGTTTACGAGGTTGTAACACTCGCCGTTGTGCTGGTGGGCGCGACTCTGCTGCTGCACAGAACCGCTAAAGTTGCCGCGGCTGAACCCGTGCCGCCGACCGGAATCAAGAATGTGGTGTTGGTGCACGGTGCATTCGCTGATGGCTCCGGCTGGGAAGCGGTCGCCAGGATCCTGGAGAAGGATGGCTACACGGTGTCTGTGGCGCAGCCTCCCGAGACCTCCTACGCCGAGGACGTCAAGTACGCGAAGGCGGCCGTCGATGCTATGAACGGGCCGGTGGTCATCGTCGGCCACAGTTATGGTGGGTCCATCATCACCGAGGCTGGCAACGATCCGAAAGTTTCGGCGCTGGTCTACATCGCCGCCTTCGCGCTCGATGAAGGTGAGAGCTGTGCGTCGATCGAACAGGCCCTGCCGCAAGCCTCCAAGGCGTTTAAGCCGGACAGCAACGGCAACTGGTGGATAGAACAGGAGCACTTCGCGGCCGACTTCGCGGCGGACGTTCCGCCGTCCGTGTCCCACTTCATGGCCGTGGCGCAGGTGCCGATCTCCACCGACTCGTTCACCCACAAGGTCACGTCGCCCGCGTGGAAGACCAAACCTACTTGGTATATGGTGGCCACGGCAGACCGGTCAATCAATCCGGACCAGGAGCGCATGATGGCGAAGCGTGCCAATGCCAAGACGGTCGAAGTGAATTCCAGCCATGTGGCCTACATGTCTCACCCGAAGGAAACGGCCAAGCTCATCGAAGAGGCTGCCACTTCTGCGCCGGTCCATCAATAGCTTGCAGTCTTGGTCGCTCGAGGGTAGGGCCTCCGCCGATCCTGACGACATCGGCGGAGGTCCAGATGAATGTCGTCATTTGAGGAGCGCACAATGAGCGATCCCATAACCATTGAAGGCCGGGACGCCGCGTTTGGCGCTTACATCGCGCGACCGAAGACCTTGCCGGCCCCCGCCGTCGTCGTTCTGCAGGAGTTGTTCGGTGTGAGCGCCGAGATCCGCAAAACCTGCGACGAACTAGCCGAGCAAGGCTTCGTAGCGGTCGCGCCCGACCTATTTTGGCGTCAGGAGCCGGGCGTTGACCTCAGCGTGACCTCCGAGTCTGACTGGCAACACGGCCTTCGCCTTTATCAGGCTTATGACCGAGACGCCGGCGCCGGAGACGTTAAGGACACCGCCAATGCCGTGGCTAAGCTGCCGGAGTGCAGCGGCAAGGTTGCCGTCCTCGGCTATTGCCTTGGCGCGCTGATGGTCTTTTTGACAGCCGTGCGCTACGGCGTTGACGCCGCAGTCGCTTATCACGGCGGCGATACTGAGAAATACCTCGGAGAGATCGATGGGCTTCGCGCGCCGATGCTGATGCATCTGGCCGAGGAAGACGAATTCATTTCCAAGCCTGCACAAACTGAAATCAAGAAGGCGCTGGCTAACAAACCAAACGCAGCCGTCTACAGCTACCCGGGCCAGAATCACGCCTTCACTCGGCACAATGGCGCGCACTACAACGCCGCCGCGGCAAAACTCGCCAACGGGCGGACAAGAGAATTTCTACATCAACAGCTGCGGTGACCTACGTTCGCCGTTGATGCACTTCACCGACTTGATCAGGTGAGCTCCCCAGTTCCCGTCAGCGTAACGTCTAACTGAGGGGACTACTGCAGCTTGACGTATTCGGATTTGGCGGCGACGAGGATGGGGATGTTGGGGTCGGCGTCTTTCCAGAGCGCGAAGAAGTCCTGATAGGCTACGCGCGCTTTCGCTGTGTCACCTTCGAGGGCGTAGGCGCGCGCCAGGCCCAGCTTCGCTAGCGCGGCGGTGATCGAATTGAGCGCGACGCCGGGATGATCCACGACCTTCTGAAATTCGGCGGCGGCTTCGCTGCCTTTGTGCAGCGCCAAATACGCGCGGCCGCGCTGGTAAGTGCTGAGCATGGCCCTTTGGTTCGCGAGGTCGAACGGGATGACCGGCTGGAGCAGCTCGACGGCTTTGGCGGGATTGTTGCGGCCGATCTCAATCGTCGCGCGAATGACGGGGAGATCGAACGAATTCACCATCGTGTTCGAAGGGTTCTCCTTCGCGAGCTCGGCGGCAATGGCTTCGGCGCGGGCCACGTCGCCGACACGAGCCAACGCATCGGCGGCGTCTGTGCGCGCGCGCAACGACGCTGAATTATTCCCCAGCGCAGCTGCGGCATCGCGACGCGCGCCAGTTTCGTCGCCGACCTCAGCTTCTTTCATAGCGAGCTCGGCCAGCCACACCGCCGCCGGGTCGTTCTGATGCAAAGCTAAGAAGGCACTCCGGGCACGTTCTGTTAGACCACGCGCTTTTTCCATGCGTCCGAAATATGCCTCTGTTTCGGCCGCCAACGCCATCGAGTAGGCGGAACTTTCCGCGCCTTTGGAAGCCACCATCGAAAGTTCACGATCCATGGCGGACGAATCGTTCCGCACAAACGCTAGAAAATAGAGAAGCCGGTGCAAGTTCGGCACATCCAACTTGGCGGCCAAGGCTTGATCAATCGTTGCTTTTGACTCATCGAATCGCCCCAAGCCGAGATAGGTTGCGCCGAGGGCAACGAAGGCGATGCTTTCGTCGGGGCTCAGTTGGTGCGCCTGGCGAGCGGCGGGCAGAGCCTTCTCCCACTGGCCCATCAGAGCGTAGGTAACACCCAGATTGTTGAAAGGAATCGAATCGCGAGGATAGGTTTGCGTCCACAACTGGTACACCTGATTGCCCTGGTCGATGTCGCCGGTCACGTTGTCGTAGTAGTGCGAATCAATGTAGAACTTTTCCGCCTCACTTGCACGATCCCGCAAACTGTAAGCCTTCTTGGTGTACTCGACGCCCACGCCACGGTTGCCTAAGTTTGTTTCCACCTGGCCCAGGGTGGCGAACGCGATGGCGAAATTGGGATCGAGCGACACCGCTTGCTTGAAGAAAGGCGCGGCGGCCTCCTCGCCCTGGGTGGCGCGCGCCTGCGTTCCCAGGCTGTAGGCCTTCAGCGCTTCCAGCGAAGACGTGGTCGCCTCTTCAATCGGCGTGTTGAATTTCTGAATGGAGGCGAGCGATTCGCCCAGCTTTCCGCGAAGCTCTTCGGCGGCTTGGCCCAGCGCGCCAAGGACATGATCCTTATCCGGAGCTTCGGCTGCGGCGGTGGCCAGCGTTTCGCCGGATGCGCAGTTCAGCGCGTTGAGAATTAAATTGTAAGTGTTGCCGATTTGCGCGATCGAGCCTTCGAGCACCGCTGCGCTTTGCGTGCGTTGGCAGATTTGCCGCGCCAGATCATTGGTCACGCGCGCGGTGGCAGGTTGGCCCATGTATTGCATGGTTTGTTGCATTTGCCGATCGGAGAGAATGTGCATGAAAGGCGACTGCGCGAGCTGCGCGGCGAGGCCTTGGCGCAGCGCGCCGTCGAACACCGCATCACCCGTGGTATTCGTGAAATCGGCGAGGACGATGGAACCTTGG
>Ga0209139_10000657_pt1 | contig 12228 bp, 9 predicted proteins | sample BogFormECP14_OM3_FD_188246 | JGI IMG/M metagenome (GOLD analysis project Ga0209139, IMG submission 188246) | Bog forest soil microbial communities from Calvert Island, British Columbia, Canada - ECP14_OM3 (SPAdes) (version 2) | ecosystem: Environmental > Aquatic > Freshwater > Wetlands > Bog ...
GTGGAAATGCCCATCACTTCACCGGTCGAACGCATCTCTGGCCCAAGAATCGTGTCCACTCCTCGAAACTTGTTGAATGGAAACACCGGCGATTTCACCGAATAAAATTCGTGAACGGCGATCTCGGAAATCCCATTGTGGTGCACCAGCGGCAGACTCATGTCCGCGAGCTTCTTGCCGGCCATTAGCCGCGCCGCCACTTTTGCGAGCGGCACGCCCGTCGCTTTGCTGACGAAAGGAACCGTGCGCGAGGCCCGTGGATTCACTTCCAGAACATAAACCGTGTCACGCTGAATTGCGTACTGCACGTTCATCAACCCGATCACTTTAAGTGCGAGCGCCAGCCGCTTCGTGTACTCGCGAATGTGCTCGAGTATCGCCGGCGACAAACTCACGGGTGGCAACACGCACGACGAATCGCCGGAGTGCACTCCGGCTTCCTCGATGTGCTCCATAATGCCGCCGATTACAACGTCCGTGCCGTCGGCAAGTGCATCCACATCAACTTCGGTAGCTTCCTCAAGAAACTGATCGATCAGCACGGGCCGCGCCGGACCCATCATCGCCGCCTGCGCCACATATTCCTGCACCGTGTTCACGTCGTAAGCGATGACCATCGCGCGCCCGCCCAGCACATAGCTCGGACGAACAAGCACTGGCATCCCAATTTCAGCGGCCACTCGCGCCGCTTCTTCCGGGACGAGAGCCGTCCCGTTGCGGGGCTGCGGAATTTTCAGTTTGTCGAGGAGTCCGCCAAATCGCCGGCGGTCTTCGGCAAGATCGATCGATTCAGGCGCGGTTCCGATGATCGGCACGCCGTTGCGCTTCAGCTCCTGCGCAAGATTCAACGGCGTCTGCCCGCCGAACTGAACGATCACACCCTGCGGCTTTTCGCGGTCGACAATCGCGAGCACATCTTCAAGCGTCAGTGGCTCGAAGTAGAGGCGGTCCGAAGTGTCATAGTCCGTGGAAACCGTCTCCGGATTGCAATTCACCATGATGGTCTCGAAACCATCTTCGCGCAGCGCGTACGCCGCATGGCAACAACAATAATCAAACTCGATTCCCTGCCCGATACGATTCGGCCCGCTGCCAAGGATCATAATTTTTGGCCGGCCTTGCACGTCCGATTCGTCTTCGTCTTCGTAGGTCGAGTAAAGATACGGAGTAAACGACTCGAATTCTGCCGCGCAAGTATCCACGCGCTTGAAAACAGGCGCTACGCCATATCTCGCGCGTTGCAGGCGTACGGACGCCGGAGTGCTCTTCCAGATTTGCGCGAGCTGCTCGTCGCTCGTCCCGTGGCGCTTCACTTCGCGCAGCAAATCCTTCGACGCCGTCTCCACAGTGACGGACGCCGCCCGCCGATTCATCGCCACTAACTCTTCGATCTGGTGAATAAACCACGGGTCGATTTTCGTGAGATCGCAAATCTCTTGGGCCGGCAAGCCCCTGTCGACTGCCGTCAGCAACCAATGAATCCGGTCCGGCCGCGGCGTAGCAAGTTTCTCGCGCAACAGCGAATCCGGCGTTTCCGCGGGCGCCCGCCAGGGTGTGTGTGGCTCAAGCGATCGAATTCCCTTCTGCAGCGCCTCTTTGAACGTGCGCCCGATGGCCATCACTTCGCCAACCGACTTCATCTGCGTTCCCAGAGTGCTGTCCGCTCCCGGAAACTTCTCGAATTGCCATTTGGGAATTTTCACTACGACGTAATCAATCGTCGGCTCGAAGCAGGCAGGCGTTTTCTTGGTAATGTCGTTCGGAATCTCATCCAACGTCATGCCAACCGCAAGACGCGCCGCAATCTTGGCGATTGGGAAGCCCGTCGCTTTGCTGGCCAACGCCGAACTACGCGAAACGCGGGGATTCATCTCAATCACCGTCATGCGCCCGTTTTCCGGATTGATCGCGAACTGCACGTTCGAACCGCCCGTCTCCACCCCGACTTCTCGCACAATCGCAGCCGCAGCGTCACGCATGCGCTGATATTCCTTGTCCGTCAAAGTCTGCGCGGGGGCCACGGTAATCGAATCCCCAGTGTGAACGCCCATAGGGTCGAAATTTTCAATCGTGCAAATCACAACAAAATTGTCGCGATGATCGCGCATCACCTCGAGTTCATACTCTTTCCATCCAAGCACCGACTCTTCGACCAACGCCTCATGCACCGGACTCATGTCCAAAGCGTGCGAGATCGCTTCGCCAAACTCTTCCTTGTTGTACGCGATCGATCCGCCAGTCCCACCCAAAGTGAACGAGGGCCGGATCACGAGCGGAAATCCAAGTTGATCGCACAACCGCAAAGCGTCCTGCGCATTATTGACCAGTGCCGACGCCGGCACTTCCAGCCCAATTTTCCGGCAAGCATCCTTAAACCACAGCCGGTCTTCCGCGACTTTGATAGCGCGGAGCGACGCCCCAATCATTTCCACTTTGTGCTTCTCTAAAATCCCGCTTTCAGCAAGCTCCACCGCGAGATTCAAAGCCGTCTGTCCACCAACGGTCGGCAAAAGTGCATCAGGTTTCTCGCGCGCCAAAATTTCGTTGAGATATTCCTTGGTTAGCGGCTCAATATAAGTACGGTGCGCCAACTCCGGATCCGTCATGATCGTCGCCGGATTCGAATTGACGAGCACAACTTCGTAACCCTCGGCTCGCAAAGCCTTGCAAGCCTGCGCTCCCGAATAGTCAAACTCGCACGCTTGGCCGATAACAATCGGCCCAGACCCGATGATCAGAATTTTCTTAATGTCAGTACGTTTTGGCATCCCGCCTCAGTAGCTTTTTAAGTCCGTTCATTCTACACAAAACAGGCAGCTCCCTCGTTACACCCGGGACCGCAAGGTTCCGGTACGAACCGCCAGAAACCTCCGCGAATCTCAACTGCCGGATACCGTCGCAGACCGTCGAAGCTGAAACTTTCCCTTTTCGAGAACATACATAGCCTGAGAGCAGTCCTCTGGCACCTTCTTCACCGGCGGCTCATAGCGAATCAGCAGTTTGTACTCCGCGCCGCCCAGCGTCGCGATAAGCCAATAATCGCCTGGGTTCTGTTTCTTGAATTGAAAGCTGCCATCGCGCCCCGTCGTGACTTCCGCAAGAGGCGTCGACAAGCTGCAGCAGTCAGCGCTACCAGTTGGTGAAAATAAACGAACGCGAGTGTGCTCGAAGGGTTTCACTACCTCGTGAACCGAATTTGTTGTCCCCTTATCCGGGACGTGCTCGATGGAAACAAGCTTGCCGCAAATCCCGTCCACCGAAACGGGCGACGCCGTGTCCGCCGAACTCGCCGCCATCGAAACCCCGATCGCTCCGAACAGCAAAACGCCAACAAGCAACGGCCGCTTCACGCCGAGTGCTCCTTCATCATGTCCGTGAATTTAGTGAACAGGTAATGCGAGTCGTGCGGCCCCGGCGAGGCTTCCGGGTGATATTGCACGCTGAAGAGCGGCAAATTCTTGTGCCGCATACCTTCGTTGGTGCCGTCGTTGAGATTGATGTGCGTAATCTCCACGTCGCTCGAAGGCAGCGATTCGGGATCGACGCAAAATCCATGATTTTGCGCCGTGATTTCGATCTTCTCGTTCGACAAGTTCTTCACGGGATGATTGGACCCATGATGACCAAACTTCAATTTAAAAGTCTTCCCGCCCAATGCCAGTCCGCAAAGCTGATGCCCGAGGCAAATTCCAAACACCGGCACGCGCCCGAGCAATTTCTGAATATTTTCCACGGCGTATCCGACTGGCTCAGGATCGCCAGGACCATTCGAAAGAAACACCCCGTCCGGCTTCAGCTCCAGCACTTCCTGCGCCGAGGTCTGCGCCGGCACAACCCAAACGTCGCAGTGATGATCCACCAGCAGCCGCAAAATATTTTGCTTAATTCCAAAATCGTACGCCGCAACCCGAAACCGCGGCTTGTCCGAAACTCTCCCGGACTCTCCCATCGCCTCCGACCACGGCGGAATCGTCAACTCGATCGAGCTCTTCTCCCACCCATACGCTCGCTTACAGCTGACGTGGCTCGCAAGCTCCTGCCCGGCCATCAACGGTATCTGCTTGGCTTCGTGAATCAACTGATCCCCAGGCGTTCCGTCCGTCGCAACGACACCGCGCAGCGCACCCACGTTGCGAATGTGCCGCACCAGCGCGCGCGTATCAATATCCCAAATCGCGGGAATCTTGTGCCGGTTCAAATAAAGCTGCGCCGTCTCGGCCGACCGCCAATTCGAAGAAATCTGCGAAAACTCCCGGACAATCAGCGCCTCAATATACGGACGCGCGGATTCCTCATCGTCAAGATTCGCGCCTACATTTCCAATGTGCGGATACGTCAAACAGACAATCTGCCCCGCATAGCTGGGGTCCGTAAAAACTTCCTGATAACCGGTGAGGCTGGTATTGAAAACGACTTCCCCGCCGCGGCGCGTGATAGCGCCCGCAGCGCGGCCGTTAAAGAGGCGCCCGTCTTCCAGGGCGAGTGTGGCGGGTCGATGCGGAACTTCTGTCAGTTTGTCCTCCGAGTGTGATCATCAAAGTCTGCCGAGTATACCAAGTCTCCGTCATTTGGTCGTGCTTGCTTCCGTCGTCGAGAGAGAACCGAAGTGGTCGACCGGCCAATACGCGAAAACCGCTCGCCCGTAAATAAATTTGCTGGCCACAGGCCCGAACACGCGCGAGTCATTCGAACTGATGCGATGGTCACCCATCACGAAGTAACTGTCCTTCGGCACGCGCACCGGCCCATAATCACTCAAATCCTCATACTGCGTCGGCACGTAAGGCTCATCGATCGCGCGCCCGTTCACGTACACCGTGCCCTGACGAATCTCCACGCTCTCGCCCGGCAATCCGATCACTCGCTTGATGAACGATTTCGAATGGTCGAGAGGATACCAGAACACCACGACGTCGCGCCGGTGAATCGGCTCGAACCGGTACACAAATTTATTAATGAAAATCCGCTCCTGATCCGAGAGCAAGGGAGCCATGCTGGTTCCCTCGACTTTTACCGGCTGATACAAGAAAACGATGATCACTAACGCCAATCCGATGGCGATCAGTAGATCGCGGGTCCAAACACGGATTTCGTTTCGCATGGAATGCGCGGCGGAAGGCGCCGGCGCCGAAATTTCCGGAACCGAGGGAGCTAAAGGTTGGTTCTGGTCCGTGCTTTGCATTTTCGAGTACCCTCTATTTATAGCACGAGCATCGCGAGCCGCGCCAGATTGGATTTGCGCGCCGCCTTACACTCGTGCGCCCCCACAACCACGCACTGTAAGATTCAACACCGCCCGCCCAAAGTTGCCTCACCGTGCGCCTTTGTAGGGGCGCAATACATTGCGCCCCATCTCGGCGAGATTTATCCGACTCGCTCGCTTCGCCGCTCCTTTGAGCAAGCAACCTTCAGCTCCCAATTCGCGAATCAGTCCAGCGAAAGCGCAAAGTTAATCACCGAAAGAGCCGCAATCACTGCCGTCTCCGTTCGAAGAATCAACTGCCCCAACGATGCCTCGTGAAACCCGCTAACCCGAGCCGACGCGAACTCTTCCTCGGTCCAACCACCCTCAGGTCCGATGGCCAGCACGGCGGTCGCAAGTGCCGATTCTGCGCGAATTTCCCGCCCAAGAACATTCCGGATCGAGGCTGCATCGCTGCGTTCAGACAACATCAATCGAAACGTTGCGGCCGGGGAAGCAAAGGCGAGGCCAGGTTTTGCCAACTCATCAAGCTGCGGAACTCTCAACCGGCGCGACTGTTGCGAAGCCTCAAGCAATATCTTTCGCCATCGCTCCGAACGCTTCGCCGCGGCAGCCAAGAGCCCTTTTTCGCTGCGCGCCGCAGCTAGCGGAATGATCCTGCTGACACCAAGCTCGGTAGCTTTTTCAATCGCCCATTCGAACGCATCGAACTTCACGACCGCCAATAGCAACGTGATGTCGGCCGCTGCCTTCGCCGCAGGCAGTTGCTCAAGCAAAGCAAACTCGACACGATTGCGCGCAACGGATTCAACGCGAGCGAGCCAAGCCGCAGACCCGTCGCTCAATTCGTAGAGCTGCCCCGATTGTGCACGGAGAACGTTCCCGAGATGATGCGCCGTATCGCCCTCGACCACGGCGGAGGTTCCAGTAAACTCCTCGACGAAGAATCGGCGGCGCACCAGGTGATTCTATCTCACAGGCGCATTGACGACCGAATAGTTCCGGCCGCGAGTATGGGGTCACTTTGCGGTGACCGCGTTTACCAGAACTTGCGTTGGTCCTGGCTACCGAATCACGATAATTTCCGGATTGCCGACCATCCGGGAATAAGCAGGAAAGCACCAAGCGTTCGGCACGGACCTAATCGGCAATCCACTGAACAAAAAAGCCGCTTCGCAGCACGCCCGTCCGTTTCACAACATTTCCGAATACGCGGTCCGTGCCTGCCGATAGGATGGTGCCATCAAGACTTCACTAAGGAGATTCATGTCCAGGCGTAGTTTTCGGTTGCTGCTGGTTGCCAATCCAGTCGTTGGCACGTGATGGGCGGCGGATAACCGGTTCACAGGCAAACCTTGACGATGACCGTACACGGTAAGCCGAACATCTACGAGTTTGGACGGCAATAAACGTTTGAGATAAGACTCTTGCAATCAAGGAGCAGCCTATTCCCATGAACTTCTTTCGCAGGACCTTTCTTCCTACTGCAATTATTTCGACATTGTGCGGACTGGTGTTGGCGGCGCATACCTGCCCGGCCGGGGCTCAGGCGCCACAGCAAATTGTTTTTGAAGACGTCACTTCCGTCTACCACATGGAGAACGTTGGCAAAGACATTTACGCCTTCATCGCTCCAGAACCTAAAGTGCCCATCGTTGGCGGGAACTCCGTCGCCATCATTGGTTCGGACGCGGTGCTACTGGTCGATTCTGGCCATTTCCCGGCGCTCACGCAACGCATGATTGCGGACATCAAGAGCAAAACCGGCAAGCCGGTGCGTTATCTAGTCAACACGCACTGGCACGATGATCACAATGTGGGCAACTCGGTCTACGCGGCCGCATTCCCAGGGTTAGCCATCATCAGTACTCCGTTCACCCGTGAGGCCATGAACGCGTACAACGCGAAAATCTTGCAGGTGGAGCTGGACCAATATCCGAAGTACCTGGAGCTGGCCCGGAAATGTCTGCAAACTGGGAAGAACCCTGACGGCACGCCCCTGACGGAAGTAGACAAAGTGTTTTTCACAAACGTGATCGATGTCATCAACAAAGACACTCCGCAGCTCAAAGAGTCGCGCTACCTGGGACCAAATCTGACTTTCAGCGACCAGTTGAACATTGATCTCGGCGGGCGGGAAGTGAGGGTATTTTGGCCAGGCAACGCCAATACGGCGGGCGATGCGGTTGTTTACGTCCCTGATCAAAAGTTATTGATCACCGGCGACATTCTGGTCTGGCCCACGCCTTACGCCGGCAATTCTCATATTGCCAGCTGGGTCGACGTACTCGACAAACTAATGGCGATGGACATTTCCGTCATCGTTCCGGGTCATGGCCCGGTCATGCACGACAAAACGTACATGAAAACCGTGCGCCAGCTTCTGGTTGATTTGAATGACCAAGTCAAGCAAGGGATCGCGCAGGGGCTTTCCCTGGAGCAGGTCAAGAAACAAGTCACCATGCAGTCCTACAAAGATGAGTTGACGCAGGGAATCCCAGAGCGTGTCTATGCCTGGAATAATAATTACCTCATTCCCGCGGTCGAGAGCGCATGGAATGAACAAAAAGGTATCCCCATGGACGAGAATCCGTTTCCAGCGCCAGCAAAAAAGTGAACGCACGAAACCTCGTCTCATCGAGCGATGCAAGTCTATTCCCATGGCGTGGCCGAAGAACGGACAGCCGGGCTAAATGGACGGGTTGCCGTCGGCAGATTCCGGCGAGGGCTTTCAGAGCCGGGCGGACAAATTATTCTTCAACTTGCTGGAACATGGATCGAAGCGGAGCGTGTCCAGCCGCAGATCAACGTCGAGCAGAATCAGCCACCCAGCACGTTCTTCGCGCGGGCCTGGTCGGGAAAAGCCGGTTGAGACGACATTTCATTCCGTGTAATAGAATGTTGCGATGAAGAACCGCTGGATCCTCTGGGCAGCGGCAGTCCTGCTGTGGAGCACTCTGGGAGTGCTATTTGCTCTGCCAGGCCTTTCGCCCAGCTCCTGGAGAAGTGCTCTGCTGGCCTCTCTTGTCCAGTGGTGGTCTTGGGGTCTGGTCACACCGCTTATCTTCTGGATAGATGCGCGCCTTCCCTTCAAAGGGAACCAGCTAGGGATGCGTATTTTCGCGCATTTACTCGCGAGCGTGCCTTTTACCGCCCTCTACTTCTATGTGGTCATCGCGATGGCCGCCGTTCTGGGCCTGCGCGCGTGGAGTGTGCTGGCGCATCCACGTTCTCTTCTGAACCCCTTCGGCCTTCTGTGGAGCTGGGTTGTATATTGGGTTATATTCGGTGCGCAACAGACCTTCCGATACTACGAACACTATCGCGCCGGTGAACTGCGGCTGGAGCGAGTGCAGCGGAGCTTTTCGCAAGCGCGCCTGAATGCATTGCGAATGCAGCTCGACCCGCATTTCCTTTTCAATGCGCTCAACACCATCTCTGCACAGGTCGAGCGCGATCCGCGGCTGGCGCGCACCATGATCGAGCACTTGGGCGATCTGCTTCGCCTGTCACTTGAAGCCCGGGACAGGCAGGAGATCCCACTGGCAGAGGAGCTGGCTTTTCTCGACCACTACGTTGCGATCCAGAAGATTCGTTTCGGAGCCAGTCTGCGCATCGAAACCAGCGTTGCCCCCGAAGTGAAGTACGCGCTGGTGCCTTGCCTGATCGTGCAGCCGCTGGTCGAGAATGCCATTCGCCACGGCATTTCGCGCCGCGTCGCAGGCGGAGCCGTAACGGTCACGGCCGAACGCAGCGCGGAGCATGTGGAAATCCGAGTAACCGACGACGGGGTAGGATTGCCGCCGGGGTGGACGCTCGAAAATTCCAGGGGCATGGGACTCTCGGTCACGCGCGAACGCATCGCCGGCCTGCATCCCAACGGAAATAGCCGATTCGCCGTCCGGCGGCGCAGCGCCGGCGGGACGGAGGTGCAGATATCATTGCCGCTGCGATTCACAGGAGAGCCCAACGATGATCAATCCGCGCGCTGAAGGAATTCGCGTTCTGGTTGGCGATGACGAAGCGCCGGCGCGCCAACGCCTCATCGACCTGCTCGAAAGAGATACGCAGGTCGGCAGCGTGTTCGAAGCGGCCGACGGGAGAGCTGCTGTAGAGCTTATTGAACGCGAGGCCCTCGATCTGGTCTTTCTCGATGTGCAGATGCCCGAGCTTGACGGTCTGCAGGTAATTGAAACTGTCGGCGCTGCCGCTATGCCGCTTACCGTTTTTGTTACCGCGTACGATCAGCACGCCATCCGCGCCTTCGAGGCGAACGCGCTGGACTATCTCCTTAAGCCCTTCAGCGACGAACGGTTTGATGCCGCGCTCGCCCGCGCTAAGGCCCGGCACGACGAGCGCAGCCTGCGGGAATTCGGCCGTAGGGCCTTGCGCGTATTAGGCGCGAAACCGCTGTCTGGTCGCTATCTTGATCGCCTGGTGGTGAAGTCGGGCGGAACGACGCGGTTCGTTCGTGTGGCGGACATCGACTGGATCGAAGCGGCAGGCGTCTATACGAACCTGCACATTGCCGGCAAGGAATTGCTCTACCGCGCCGCTCTCCATGGGCTAGCCGAAAGTCTCGATCCCATGCGCTTCATCCGTGTGCATCGGTCGGCGATTGTAAACATCGACAGCATCCTTGAGCTTCAGCCCATCTCTCACGGCGAGTTCGAACTCGTCCTGAAGGACGGTCACCGCTCCCGCGTCAGTAGAACTTATCGCGCACACCTTGAAAAGCGACTGGGCCAATCCTTGTGATGAGAGGAGATTGTGCGGGACAGATAAAAATAGACTCCCTTATCGTTTCTGCACCACTTGCTGAGTCGACGATCTGCTGATGAACAGACATTAGTACGGGAAGTCGGCTTGTGGCACGTGATGATGTGCGACTCTAATCCGCACTGAAGATCACTCCCCGATGACGGGCAGCTCGGAAGTAATTCTAGCCGAAGATGTCTTTCACTTTGTCAAAGATCGTCGAATTGCGGTCGGCAGGCTTGTTATCCACCTTCAGCGAAGCGCCAAGTTGTTCCAACAGTTTGCGCTGCTCGCGCGTAAGCTTCGTCGGCGTCAGTACTCGCACGTGGTAGTAGAGATCGCCCTTCCCGCCACCCCGCGGATCCGCTAGGCCTTTGCCCTTGATCCGAAAAACCGCTCCGCTCTGCGTAGCCTCGGGAATCTTGAGCTTCTCTTCGCCGTTGAGTCCGGGAACTTGAAGTTCCGTGCCAAGAGCCGCCTGCGTAACGCTAAGCGGAATCGTGCAATAAAGGTCCGCCCCACGCCGCTCAAAAAACGGATGCTCCTTTACATCAAGTACCACATACAAATCGCCCGGCGCCCCATTATTCGGAGCAGGCTCTCCTTCGCCGGTAACACGCAGCCGCGTCCCAGAATCAACACCAGGCGGAATCCGCAGCTCAATCGTTTTCTCCCGTTCAATACGCCCCTGCCCGCGGCAATCCGGGCACCGCTCGCGCACAATCTGCCCCGCGCCCTGGCACGCCGGGCAAGTCCGCGTAATCGTAAAGAACCCTTGCTGATAAGCAAGCTGCCCGCGCCCAGCGCAAGTCTGGCAAGCGACAATCCCGGTCCCCTTTTTCGCACCGGTCCCGTTGCACGTTTCGCAATACTCCTGCCGCGGCAGCTTAATCTTGGTCGTGACGCCCGCCGAAGCCTCTTCAAACGTGAGCGTCATGTCATAACGAAGATCGGCGCCGCGCTGCTGCCGTCGGCGTGTACGGCCTCCGCCGCCACCAAAAAGATCCTCGAACCCAAAAAAATCGCCCAGGATATCGTGGAAATCGCGGAACGCCGTGTTATTGAAGTCCACTCCGCCGCCCGCACCAGACAGCCCTGCGTGCCCATACGTGTCATAAACCTGCCGTTTTTCCTGGTCGCTGAGCACGCTGTAAGCTTCCGTGCACTCCCGAAACTTCACTTCCGATTCTTCCTTATTTTCCGGATTGCGGTCCGGGTGCCACTGCAAAGCCGCTTTGCGGTATGAGGTTTTTATTTCCTCGATCGAAGCCGTGCGCGACACGCCCAGCACTTCATAGAAATCTCTTTGGTTCCCTCTTGCCATGCAATCCCCTCGAATTGTCGAATTAGTTTGCAGCTTCTTTCGATGCGCCGCCCGGAACAACCGCTACGCGCACCATGGCCGGCCGCAGCACGCGCCCGTGAAAAATATATCCCGGCAGGAAAACCTGCAGAATTGTCCCATCTTCATGCGTGGTCGTTTCGGTGCGATCCATCGCCTGATGAAGATGCGGATCAAACGGCTTGCCCAGCGGATCGGTGCGCTCCACGCCGAGACGCGTCACATTGTCCACAAGCTGCTTGTAAATCAGCTCGAATCCCTTCCGATAATTTTCGTACTCCGCTTCACGATGCGCCGCAAGCGCCTGCTCAAAGCCGTCAATAATCGGGATCAAGCCTTCGATCACCCGCGCAGTCGCGCGCTTCGAGTCCTCCGTGCGTTCTCTCTCAATGCGTTTGCGATAGTTGTCGAAATCCGCCTGACGCCGCATCAGCGTCTGACGCAGTTCGTTGAGATCGTTGGCAAGCTTCGCAACTTCCGCATCGGCCGCCGCGGAGTCAGCTGCGAGTTTTGCGTCTTCCACTTGTTCGTCAGCCGCGTTCTGCGCGCTACCTTCTCTGTTGAACGGGGAGTCCTTGTCGAGCACTTTGCTGCCTCTCTTCTGAAAAAAGTTCTTCAAATTTTGCTCAATGCTTCGCTGAATAGCTGCGCCACGTAGGCCACAGCCGTCATTGCCCGCTCGTAGTGCATACGCGTTGGCCCCAGCACGCCCAACGAGCCCTGCACCAGGTCGTTTCGCATATAGGGCGCGCTGATCAGCGCCAAATTCTCTCCCGATTGTGAAATCTCCTTCACCCCGATCTGCACGTACACCGGTTCCGGTCCGTCAATGCATGCGTTCAAGACCGTCACCAAACGGGACTTTTCTTCAATCGCCGAAAGCACATCGCGAAGCTGTGTCTGGTCCGCGAATTCTCCCGCGCCC
>Ga0209139_10000658_pt1 | contig 12224 bp, 8 predicted proteins | sample BogFormECP14_OM3_FD_188246 | JGI IMG/M metagenome (GOLD analysis project Ga0209139, IMG submission 188246) | Bog forest soil microbial communities from Calvert Island, British Columbia, Canada - ECP14_OM3 (SPAdes) (version 2) | ecosystem: Environmental > Aquatic > Freshwater > Wetlands > Bog ...
CTTGTTCTTCCCGCAGGACGGCGGCCGCTGCGACGGAGTCTTCTTCTTCAAGCCGCAGCAAGCGCACGCCTTGCGTGGATCTCCCCGCTTCGCGAATTTCGTTCGCGTGGACGCGAATCACTTTTCCGTCGTGCGTGATGATCATGACGTCAGACTCTTCGGTGACTTGCAATGTGGCGACGACGGAGCCGTTGCGGTCCGTGGTCTTTATGTTCACGACGCCCTTGCCACCGCGCGATGTGATGCGGTATTCCGCGAGCGGCGTGCGCTTGCCGAAGCCCTTTTCCGCGACGGTGAGCATCAGCGTCACCAACGAATCCTTGATTTGCTCGTTTTCGAGTTCTTCGAGATTCTGCGTGGTGACTTTGTGTTCTTTCTCGATGATTCCGAAGTCCGGCTGGACGGCGTCCATGCTTACCACATAGTCGCCTTTGTCGAGGTCCATGCCGTTCACGCCGCCGGCGTTGCGGCCCATCGGGCGAACTTCCGTCTCGCGGAACAGAATGGCCTGGCCTTCGTGGCTGGCCAGGAAAATCATCTGCTTGCCGTCCGTGAGCTTGGCGCCGATGAGTTCATCCGGGCCATCGAGATTGATGGCGATGATGCCGTTCGAGCGCGGATTCGAAAATTCCGTCAACGTGGATTTTTTTACGGTGCCGCTCTTTGTGGCCATAAAAACGAAGCGGCCTTCTTCTTCAAGGTTTTGCGCGGCGACGAGAGCGGTGAGCTTTTCGTCTTCCTGGAACTTCACAAGACTGGAAATTGCTTTGCCGCGCGTGGCAGCGGCGGCTTCGGGCAGTTCGTACACCTTGAGCCAGTACACGCGGCCCTTCGACGTGAAAAGCAAAATGTAGCTGTGCGCCGAGGCGATGAACATGTGCTCGACGAAGTCTTCTTCTTTGGTGCGCGCGCCAATGCGGCCCTTGCCGCCGCGCGATTGATGCCGGTAAGTGTCGGCCGCAGTGCGCTTGATGTAGCCCGCGTGGCTCACGGTGATGAGCATTTCCGTGTCGGCGATCAGATCCTCGAGTTTGATCTCGTCGACTTTGTCCACAATCTGCGTGCGCCGGTCGTCGCCGTACGCCTTTTGGACTTCGAGCAGCTCGCCGGTGATGACCTGCTTCAGTTTTTTCTCACTGGAAATAATTTCTCTCAACTCGGCGATCTGATCGCGAATGGACTTCAATTCCTTCAGGATTTCGTCGACCGAGAGCTGCGTGAGGCGATGGAGTTGTAGCTCGAGGATGGCGTCGACTTGAATCGGCGTCAGACCATCGGAAACGGAGCGCGTGATTTCGCCTTCGAGCGCGGCAACGCGGTATTTGCGGCCGTCCAGCTTGACGCCTTCGATCTTCCGCGACTTTCCGTTCTCGGTGATCGTGACTTCTTGCTCGGAAAAATACTTGAGCAAATTTTCTTTGGCTTCGGCGCGGCTGGAGGAACCGCGAATGATGCGGATCACGTTGTCCAAATGATCGAGCGCGACTTGGTAACCGACGAGGACGTGCTCGCGTTCTTCCGCTTTGCGCAGTTCGTAACGCGTACGGCGCAGCACGACGTCGCGGCGGTGTTCGAGGAACAGCTTGATAAGCGGAATCAGGCCCAACTCGCGCGGCTGACCGGCCACGATGGACAGCAGGATCATGCCGAACGATTCCTGCATCTGCGTATGCTTGAAAAGATTGTTGAGGATGAGCTTCGATTCTTCGCCGCGTTTGATTTCGATGACGATGCGCATGCCCTCGCGCGAAGATTCGTCGCGAACGTCCGAGATACCTTCAATCTTCTTGGTCTGCACAAGTTCGGCGATGCGCTCGATCAGCCGCGATTTGTTGACTTGGTACGGGATTTCGGTGACCACAATATTTTCGCGGTCTTTGCCGACTTCTTCGATCGCGGCTTTGGCCTGCATCATGAAACTGCCGCGGCCGGTTTTGTAGGCAGCTTCGATGCCTTCGCGGCCCGCGATGTACGCGCCGGTCGGAAAATCCGGGCCGGGGACGATCTTCATGATTTCTTTCAGCGGCGTGTCGGGCTTGTCGAGTAGAAGAATCGCGGCTTCCACGATTTCGCGCAGATTGTGCGGCGGAATGTTCGTGGCCATGCCGACAGCGATGCCGCTCGCGCCGTTCACCAGCAAATTCGGGATGCGCGACGGCAGAACGAACGGCTCTTCGCGCGTTTGATCAAAGTTCGGAACGAAATCGACGGTTTCTTTTTCGAGGTCGGCGAGAATGTCTTCGCTGATTTTCGCCAGGCGCGCTTCCGTGTACCGCATGGCCGCCGGAGGATCGCCATCGACCGAACCGAAATTTCCCTGGCCGTCGATCAGCGGGTAGCGCATGTTGAAGTCTTGCGCGAGGCGCACCAGCGCGGGATAGATGACGGCTTCTCCGTGCGGGTGATAGTTGCCGGAAGTGTCGCCGCAGATCTTGGCGCATTTGCGGTAGCCGCGATTCGAGGCGAGGCCGAGATCGTTCATGGCCACGAGAATGCGGCGCTGCACGGGCTTCAGCCCGTCGCGCACGTCGGGCAGTGCGCGCGCGATGATCACGCTCATCGCGTAGTCGAGATACGACTTCTTCATCTCGGCTTCGATATCGACCGGTAACAGTATCGACTTGTTTGTTTCGTCCGCCATTTCCCCTCGCTGTTTCGCTCTTACGCCTTATAGTCAGTGACTGGCACTAAAAATTTGAAACCAGGATGGTGGGAGAGCGCAGGAATTTCTGTCTAATTTCAGCTTCATTGCCGCGTTCCTCGAAGAATGCAAAGCTCAGCTCCTGCATGGCCAAGAGCCGTTCAAGAGGCGACCGGCTCTGCCAAAATATGTACTCCTCATCCTTGGATTGCAGTAGATTTTCCTCGTTGCGCCGGAGGATTCGTACGGTCCTTTCGGTCCCCTCGATCATGGCTCCTCCTTTGTCATCGTTTTGCCGCGTACTCCAGGACGTGGGCTTTCACGGAATCGAAAGCGTCTGCCGCGTTTGTAAAACGGCGCGGGCTGAAGTGCTCTTCGAGCTGCTTCACAAAATTGTCGCGTTCTCCGTCGCTTGCAAATTCGAGGGCGACGCCGCGCGTATTATCCGGCGCATCCGTTCGCGTTGCGCGAAATTCGCTGACGCTTAAGCCCCGCAGTCCGGGTAGCGTCGTCCAACCCAACTGGCACATCATTCCGCGGACTTCGCTTCCGGCCGCAGGAAATAAAATGCTGTCGCGCCTAACGCCACGACGATTAGCATGCTGATCACATCAACCGTCAGAATCGTGTGCCAGCCTTGGGCGGCCGACGAATCACCCAGCCCAAGAGCGTCTCGCCAAGCGCGAAATTCGTTCACGAGCCGCGGCAAACGAAAACCAGCCGTTCCAACCGCCGCCAGAAACAAACCCCAGCGGATGGCGTTGCGTACGGAGCCCGCATCCGCATTTTCCTGCGCCGCCACCGATCAGATATCCAGGTTCACGACGTCGAGTGCGTTTTCTTCGATGAACTTTCGGCGCGCTTCGACGTTTTCGCCCATCAGCGTCGTGAAAATCTCTTCCGCGGCTACGGCGTCTTCGAGTTTCACCTGGAGCAGCGTGCGCAAATCCGCGTTCATCGTGGTTTCCCACAACTGCTCGGCGTTCATTTCGCCCAAGCCCTTGAAACGTGTGATGGTGAAGTATTTTTTCGCATCTTCCACGATGTAGTTGAGCACGTCCTGCACTTTTTCTTTCGACACTTTGTCGCCGTTGCGGGTCACGGTGAAGGGCGGTTTGTTGTTTTCTTCAATTTGCTTGGCGAGCCCGCGCAGGCGCTTATAATCCGCCGTCGAAGCCAGCGCCCAGTTTATTTTTTGATTGTGCGGCGGACCAAACTGGATCTCGTAAAGACTGTGCTCTTCGTCGAAGGCCACTTTACCTTCGAGCTTGAGTTTGGTTTTTTCCACTTCCTTCAGAAGCTTTTCGAGCGCTTTTTTGTCCTCGAAGTCGGTCTTTTTCTCAAGGCCGCTCTCGGCGAGCAATTCGACCAGTCCCTGCTCGCGCAGGCGACGGCCAAGTTTCGCGGAAGCGGCTTCGTATTCCTGCACACTCAAAAGAAATTTTGTCAGACCCGCGCCTTCGAGCGACACACCTTCTTTCGCTTTCACGACATGGTCTTCCGTGGCGCGCTTCATCAGCTCGTGCGCAAATTCTCGTTCATCGCGGATGTATTTTTCCGTTTTGCCGCGCTTCACGCGATAGAGAGGCGGCTGCGCGATGTAAATGTGGCCGCGGTCAATCAGTTCCTTCATGTGGCGGAAGAAAAACGTCAGCAGCAGCGTGCGGATGTGCGATCCGTCGACGTCCGCGTCGGTCATCAGAATGATTTTGTGATAGCGCAGCTTGCCGGCGTCGAAGTCGTCCTTGCCGATGCCGGTGCCGAGCGCGGTGATGATGGCGCGAATTTCTTCGTGGCCGAGCATTTTGTCGTAACGCGCTTTTTCAACGTTGAGAATTTTACCTTTTAGCGGCAGGATGGCCTGGAATTTGCGGTCGCGCCCCATTTTTGCGGAGCCGCCGGCGGATTCGCCCTCAACGACGAAGAGTTCGCAGCGGGAAGGATCCCGCTCCTGGCAGTCGGCGAGTTTGCCGGGCAGCCCGCTTGAATCCATCGCGGATTTGCGGCGCGTCAATTCGCGGGCCTTGCGGGCCGCTTCACGCGCGCGCGCGGCATCTATGCACTTGCCGATGATGCGGCGTGCGACGGTCGAGTGCTTGTCAAACCATTCGCCCAGCTTCTCATTCACCAACTGTTCGACGTCGCCCTTGATGTCGCTGTTCAGCTTGCCTTTGGTCTGCCCTTCAAATTGCGGCTGCGGCAAACGAACCGATACAACCGCGACGAGACCTTCGCGAACGTCGTCACCCGTGATGGTCACCTCGTCCTTTTGCTCTTTCAGCATGCCTGCAGCGGATGCGAAATTGTTGATCGTACGCGTCAGCGCGGAACGAAAACCGGAAAGATGCGTACCGCCATCGACAGTGTTAATCGTGTTCGCAAAGGCAAAAACGTTTTCGCCGTAGGTGTCGTTGTATTGCAGCGCGATTTCGATTTCGACAGTGCCACGCTTCCCTTCAATGTAGATTGGAGAATCGTGGAGTGTCGCCTTACCGCGGTTCAAGTGCTTGACGAACTCCGCGATGCCGCCCGTAAATCTGAACTCGGCAGTTTTTTCATTGCGTTCGTCGTTCAGCGTGATTTTCAGGCCTTTGTTGAGAAATGCGTATTCGCGCAAGCGCTGCGAGAGTGTGTCGAAACTGAAAACGGTTTTGTCGAAGATGGTGGGATCCGGATGAAACGTGACCGTCGTGCCGGTCTTCCGCGTCTTGCCGGTCTGCTTGAGCTTCGTGGTCGGCTTGCCTTTTTCGTAGGACTGTTCCCACACCGCGCCATCGCGCGAGATTTCCAGTTCGAGCCGGTCGGAGAGCGCATTGACGACGGAAACACCAACACCGTGGAGACCGCCGGAAACTTTGTAGGTGTCGCTGTCGAATTTGCCGCCGGCGTGCAGCACGGTGAGCACAACTTCGGCAGCGGGACGCTTTTCGGTGGCGTGCATGTCGACGGGGATGCCGCGTCCGTTGTCGACCACTGTGACCGAATCATCTGCGTGCACGGTGACATTGATTTCGTCCGCGTAGCCGGCCATGGCTTCGTCGACCGAATTGTCAACGACTTCCCACACGAGATGATGTAGGCCCATCTCTCCCGTCGAGCCGATGTACATTGCGGGGCGCAAGCGCACGGCTTCGAGCCCGCCGAGGACCTTGATCGACTTCGCATCGTACTGATGGCCCGGACCCTTTACAGGAACAGTTTCTTTATCACCCATGAACACTCCTGATAAAACTTTGCGGCACGCGCGCCGCGCAAAGACGGACCCCGAGCAATGCGTAGAATCTCAGCGCTTAAGAACACCGCTCAATTTCTTTTGAAGCGAGGAAAGGCGTGCTCGCGGAATGCTCCGTACGTCGCCTTACCCTTTGATTCCGGATTCGCACAGCTAAACCCAGAACTCGTAGGGTTCCTGCTCCATCCCATCTCGCGCAGCGAGACGTGGCGAAGACTTCTTAACTCCAAGTTTCCGGCTCAATAGCTCCTGGCGCGAAGTTAAGTGAACAAAGCCGAACGGACTTGGCCGACGTGCCGATTTTGGAGGAAACCGAACTGCGAATCGACAGCCACTTGAGTGTACCTGAACTGTGGGACTTTCTCAAGACCTAGAGCACTTTTGACAGGAAGATAAGCGCTTTATTTGCTTATATTTATGGATGGCGGATCGACTCAATCTCAAAATAAGAAAGGTGCCTATCGGAGCGCCTTTTTTGATGCTTTTCCCTGCCACTTTTCTTCGAAATATGCCGCGTTGTTCGCGCGCGTCAGATGCGCATGGGCATGATGATGTAGCGGTAGCGGTAGGATTCGTCCGCGAGCGGGCGCATCTGGCCGGCGGATTGTTCGTCCTTCAGCTCGATGCTGATGGGACCATCGGCGGCCGCGGCGAGAAAATCGAGCATGTACGAAGAATTGAAGCCGATGCTGATCGCGTCGCCCTTGTAATCTTTCTCGATATTTTCTTTGGCTTCTCCGTATTCGGGGCTCGATGCAGAAATTTCGATGCCTTCTTTCGAGACGGCGAGCTTCACGGCGTGGGAACGCTGATCGGCAAGTTGTGAGACGCGGCGAACGGCGTCGCTGAGTTCCGTGCGCTCCAGCACAACGGTTTTGTTGTTGTCGCGCGGGAGGACTGCTTCATAGTTCGGAAATTGTCCGGTGAGGATTCGCGAAATCAGGAGCCGATGGCCGACCTGGAAAAATAAGTGGCTTTCGTCTTTGGCGAATTCGATCGTCGCCTCGGAGCCGGCTGCGCTGGCGAGTTTTTCCACTTCGTCCATCGCTTTTTTGGGGATGAGAACTTTCACTTCGCCATTAAGGCCGGCCAGCTTCTGGTCCGTTTCGGCAAGTGCCAGGCGGTGGCCGTCGGTCGCCACCATAGCCAACGTATCGGGCTTCAGGATCAGCAGGCCGCCGTTCAGCGTGTAGCGTGATTCTTCCATCGAGATGGCGAATTTCGTTTTGGCAATGAGGCTTTCCAAAACCGGCGCGGAGATTTTCACCAGCGTATGCGGCATCGTGGGGAGCGCCGGAAAGTTTTCCTTAGCCATGCCGACGAGCTTGTATTTTTTCCGGTCGCTGGTGATTTCTACCCAGTGATTTTCGAGCAGGCGGACTTTGATTTCGCCTTCGGGCAGCAGGCGCACGAGCTCCAGCAGTTTTTTTGCTGGGATAGTCCCCGCGCCCTCTTTCTTGATCTTGGCTTCGCAGGATGTGCGGATGCTCAACTCGAGATCCGTCGCCGTGATCGTGAGGTGATCACCTTTGGCTTCCACCAGCAAATTCGATAGGATGGGAATCGTCGTCTTGCGCTCGACGACGCCTTGCGTGGTGTTAAGCTCATTCAACAGCACCGATTTTACGACGCTGAATTCCATCGATTGATGTTCCTCGCGTGCGGTTCCTGTTGCGCTCATTCTGGTTCCTCGCACTTTCTACCGCTGTCGTACTGTACTCGCTTTTCCGCAAAGTATAAAGCCCGTAGCGTGCCGAAACCCTGTGGAAATGCGTGGAAATCGAAACTGCTCGACTACGGACGAGATCGAGATATCCGCAGCTCTTTTTTCACAGCAACAATCATCACCGCAAGTGCAGTTCACAAAAATTTTGAAGCTATAAGCCTTGTTGTTGTGATGAATGCGGTGGAATTGTGGAAAGCTCTGTAACAACAATCATCGCAGCACTGTAGCGCTAAGCATTCCGAGTGGCGAACTGAGGGAAACGGAGAAATCTCTGCGCCTTGCCGGCAGTGGACGGGTCAAATCCAAATATCATCCACCGTGCTCAACAGATTTTCCGCACCTTCTCCGACAATGATTCACAGGACACTCGCGCGGCAAATTTTGCGAACTCGCGGCAGAGACAAATTCCCCGGCCGTCCGAAATGCGCTTTTGCCACACACGTAGCCAGCGGCAAAAATCCGAACAGTGATTCTGTATGAGGCAAAATATGGGGAGCGCTAGCGGAGCGAATACGACGCTGCTACTGAAGCGTGTCCATCAGACGAGTGATGGTGCGGTTCAGATCCTTGTCTGAACGCCGCATTTCTTCGATTTTGTTAATCGAGTGCAGAACGGTAGTGTGATGCTTGCCGCCGAATTGCCGGCCAATCTCCGGCAAGGACGCCGAAGTGAGCTGCTTCACGATGTACATCGCGACTTGACGCGGGAACGCGATAGCACGTGTGTTGCTGCGAACCTTTAAATCCTGCTCGCGCATATTGAAATGCTCGCTCACGCGCTTCTGAATCAGATCAATCGTAACGCGCTTTTCCTGCGAAGCGATGATGTTGCGCAGCACCTGCTGAGCCGTCGCCAGAGAGATCGTTGCCCCGGTCAGAGACGCGTAAGCCATCAGGCGTGTCAGCGCGCCTTCCAACTCGCGAACGTTGGACTTAATAGCGCGTGCGATGTACTCCGCCACGTCATCGGGCAGCCCGAAGCGGTCGTTCTCCGCCTTCTTCTGCAAAATGGCAATCTTGGTCTCGAGATCCGGCGGTTGGATGTCCGCGATCAATCCCCATTCAAACCGGGAGCGCAGCCGCTCCTCGATCGAATTAATTTCTTTCGGCAGGCAGTCGGAAGAAATCACAATCTGCTTCTGCTGCTCGTAGAGCGCATTGAACGTATGAAAGAACTCTTCCTGCGTCCGCTCTTTACCTGCGATGAACTGAATATCGTCGACCAACAAAACGTCTACGGTATGAAAGCGGTCGCGGAAACTAGTCATGCGGTCAAAGCGCAGCGAATTGATCACTTCGATGGTGAATTTCTCCGCGCTCACGTAGCTCAGCCGCATCGCGGGATTGCGCTTCTTGATGGTGTGCCCGATGGCATGCATCAAGTGCGTCTTGCCCATACCCACTCCGCCATAGAGAAACAGCGGGTTGTAGGCCTTTGAGGGTTGCTCTGCCACGGCGCGCGCCGCTGCGTGTGCAAATTCGTTCGACTTGCCGACGACAAACGAATCAAAGCTGTAGCGCAAATTCAGTTGGTGATCGCTGCTCTCAAAATCAAGCTTCGCTTGTTTCACGCCGGTGGCCGCGGGAGCGGCTGGCACGGGCTCTTCCTCCGTGCACATGTATTGCACCTTCACATTGGGGGTCCCAAGTTCGTGGAACACCGCTTTGACGATGTCGCCGTAGGTTCGTGTGAGAACCTGCCGGAAAACTGTGCTGGGGATCTGCACAAACAGGTTTTCGCCCTCGGCTCGATTCAGTCGCGTAGGTTGAAACCAGGTGGTATACGTGTTGATGCTGACCCGGGACTTCACACGCTCAAGAAAACGGTCCCAGGAATTCGTCGCAGTAGTCATCGCAAGATAAAATCTCACCCCGATTTTTCCACAGATGTTAATAAGCTGTGGAAAGCAGGTCCCTTCATTCTCTTTTTGTCAGGCTTCGGGAATCATGCCCGTACCGGAGCGTCTTGCTTTCCCCTGGCGCTCCGCGCGCGGCCCTTCAGAAATGTCGGCCCCTCGTACCGCTGCTATCAGACAGCGCGGGATTGTCGCCGATTGGAAGGAATGGAGCAAGCGAAAAGTGTGCGAAGGCAATCACTGGGGTGCACATCCCTTGCACAGTTTTTCCACAAGCCCTATCGTGGTGCAACATCTTCAGCGAACGCGCCTTTGTGGGGAAATACTCCGATAAATTTCGCGCGCGCGCATATCTTTGCACAGGATCAATCCAAATCACCCTGAGGATAATTCTTTTATTGTTGATCTTTTTTATCAGGCCGTTCGAATTCGTAGATGCCCAGCGGGTCGCTTCCGATGATCAGGCGATTTTGTTCGATAAGAATCGTGGTGGCTTCGAGCCGCGCTTCCTGCGGCGTGTAGATTTTGTACGTCGCGCGGCGATTCCCTTCCTTGTCAAAGTGCAGCAGATTATTGCCGAGGGCCATCCACACCTCTCCCGTAGCGCTCTCCACGCCAACGGCCGTCATGACGCGCTTAAACACAGGCGCGTCGCCTCGCTTCTCCTGCCGCTCGATCTCTTTCCGCATGGCTTGCGCGGTCGGCCACGCGTCTACTCCCGTGTACTGAATATCCTCGCCGCCATAGCCGTTACGGTCGTACTGCCGCACCGTCGCTTCCGGCAAATAAGGAAACGCGTAATAGAGGTGCCCCGCCCCATCCGTCACCATCATTCCGATATTCAGAAATCGATTTACTTCCGGGCTTTCGGAAATCGGCTCGGGATCGCCAAACTCGCGCACGTCCCGTCCATTCTTGTCGAAGACAACGACGAGGTGATCGCCGTGCACGGTCGCGACGGCAACCTCGCCATCCGGCAGCGCGGCAACCGACACCGGCGAATTCACTTTGATGACGCGCTCGTTTCCTTTGGCATCCCAAATCTTCACCGCGTTCGCGCCGCGGTCCGCCACGTACACCGTTCCTTGCGCGTCCACATCCATATCTTCGCCGTAAACGATACTCGTCAATTGCGCGGACGCGGCAGCGGGCGCCTTGCTCTCGTCATACTCCGGAACTCGTCGCAAAAGCTTTCCAGCGGGATCGAACACCGTCGCGGTCGACCCCGGCGCGCTCAATATATAAAAATTCCCGTCCGCCCCGCGTTTTACCGCCCGAAGGCCCGGCCCAACGCCCGGGAAGAGCCGTTTTTTGGCAATCAGGTCGCCTTCATCCTGGCTGAACGCACACGCGGCGAAACACGCCAGCAGGCACAAGGCCGCAAGAGTCTTCACGCTGGTCACAACCCCTTTGTTCTGAGTCATTTGTTCTCAGTCATCAGAGTAGGACGGAAAGATACAGGTTGCCCGTTTCAGAGAGTCTAGGGCGCCAATCAGTCAATCTTGAGGCGCAGGCGCTCGATCGCCTGGGCCCGCAGCCGGCCTGATGCATTGCGCGGCCCTACGTCGTCCGTTTCGATCAGCACGCAATTCATCTGCACGTCGCCGGAGGCGACTTCAAACCGCGCCGGCAGCCCATCCAGGAACTTTTTGATGATGCCTGCCCGGTCCATCCCGATCACGCCGCCGTGCGGCCCACTCATCCCCACATCCGTGATAAAAGCCGTCCCGCCCGGGAGCACATGCTCATCAGCCGTCGTGACATGCGTGTGCGTGCCTACAACTGCCGTAACCCGCCCGTCGAGGTACCAGCCCATGGCGATCTTCTCGCTAGTGGTCTCGGCGTGCATGTCCACGAAAACGAAAGCTACATCGTCGGGCAGCTTGGCAAGCTCGCTGTCCGCCTTACGAAACGGATCATCGATAGGGGTCATGAAAACACGCCCTTGCAGGTTCAGGACAGCGTATTTGACGCCATTCTTGGCTGTGCCAACGTAAAGCCCGGTGCCGACGTTTCCGTCCGGAAAGTTCGCCGGGCGCAGCAGCCGCGGCTCGTGCGGCATGTACTCCAGTATTTCCTTGCGATCCCAGCTATGGTTCCCGCCGGTCAGAACGTCAATCCCCAGCCCCAGGAGCTCCTCCGCCAGCCGCGGGGTAATGCCGAAGCCCGACGCGGAATTCTCGCCGTTGGCGATGACCAGGTCGACCCGCCGCTGGGCCACGACGTCCGCCAGCCGGTCACGGACGATCTGCCGCCCCGGCGAACCAACAATGTCTCCAATAAAGAGTACGCGCATGCTTTTAGCAGGACTCGTGGCGGCCGCTAGAAAAAGCCTGGCTCAAACGACTGAGACCAGTCACTAGTCACCGCTCACCAATCACCTTCACCCCTGGCTTGCTTTGAAAAACGAGAGAACTGCCGCCCAACCGCCGAACGCGGCCAAATAAAGGCCCGAAAAAAAAGAGCGGACCGCTAGGCCGTGGGGAGCTAGGCCGTGAACCTCTGAATTAGGTGGGCGCCACGAGCCAACCGTTAGGCTTTCCTGCCCCGCTCGCCCGTCTCTCGAGTAGCACAGTCACTCTTGACTGTGCTCTGCCGGTTTTCCTGCCGTTTAGCCGGCGCGTCCGTAGGCGCACGCTACTAACCCACAGAACTTCCCGGTCGAGACGTGCCAGCGGGACAGGCCGTGCACACAGGCTGTCTATCCGCAGCACCTCAGAGATTCGTCATTGGTTCAAACAGCTTTCGCTCCCTCACCTGCTTCGAAGA
>Ga0209139_10000660_pt1 | contig 12212 bp, 17 predicted proteins | sample BogFormECP14_OM3_FD_188246 | JGI IMG/M metagenome (GOLD analysis project Ga0209139, IMG submission 188246) | Bog forest soil microbial communities from Calvert Island, British Columbia, Canada - ECP14_OM3 (SPAdes) (version 2) | ecosystem: Environmental > Aquatic > Freshwater > Wetlands > Bog ...
GCTGTTTCTCGTCCCGGTGACGATCGTCGTGCACGGCACCGCGATGTTCACGCTGCCCGACCCGGTGATGCGCGCCGTCAACATCTCGATGTTTCTCAAGGGCCTCGCGATGATCGCATGCGCGCTCTTCATCACTCAGCTCGGCGTCAGCCCCGACGCTGCCCGTTGAGAATCGACTCACACGCGGCCGCCAATCCAAATCACGCGCCCGATGATACTCACATTCGACACCACCATCGCTTCGTACTTCGGATTGTCGCTGCGCATGAGCAGCTTGCCGTCAGGCCGCCGCTGGATTCGCTTCACCACCAGCCCGCTCTCGTTACGAAAGAGATAAATCCCGTCCTGGCGAAAGCGCGGCTCCGCGAGATTCGCGAGGATCAAGTCCGCATCCTCGACCGTCGGCGCCATTGAGTCGCCCACCGCTTCGATCAGGATCAAATCGCGCGGGTCCGCCTTGAGCGTCTGCTTGACCCAATCCGCGCGAAACGCGATCGAATCAACCACCTGCTCGCTGCTCAGAATTCCGTTGCGTCCGCTCGCGAATCGAATCCGGTTGCGCGGCATGAAAATGAAATCGCCCTGCACCCCCGCGCGCGCCGCCGCATGCGCCCCCCGCGTCGGCTCCACTCCCGTCGCCAGCCATTCGACCGACACCCGCCCGACGCGCGCGAGCGCCACCAGGTTCGCGACGCTTGGCTGCCCCCGGCCCGCCAGCCATTTGTAAATCGCGTTGTCTGATACCCCGACGGCAGTCGCCAGCGCGACCACCGATCCGAACGAATGGATCACCTGCGTGAGCCGTGATCGAAATGCGGCGTCAACTAGTGTGGTTGACATAAATCTCCTAACGTGAAATAAGATTCATAAAGCGCATGATCTCGCCACAAGCCAAACACTCTCAGCTCAGACCCAATCCCCCGCCGCCGCGAGCCCTCTCTCGCAGCGTAATACCGCCCAATGCCCACCCCCCGACACTATCCGCCGATCGCTCATACCGACTACACACTTTTAGCTTAGTTCGCGACCCCACGCCCGCCGCCAAGTTCGCATTTCTTAGCCCTCTCAGCCCCGCCTCTGTGTCCCGCTTGTACACTCATTGTCTCACGCCCACCAAATTCGCGCGGAGGATTTATGGAACCCGCGACCTCGCCGATTCGCCCCACGCTCCCTAGTCGCGCTGCCACCTGCCTGTGGTGTCACCAACTCACCACCCAAGCCGACGTGATGCGCAATCACGGCCTTTGCTTTAGCTGCGTTCACGACAATGTCGAGGTCAGTTGGCGCCTCGTTTACGATCGCGATCGCCGCATCGGCTCGATTCCTTCCAATCTTCGCCTCGCATACGGATTATGAACGCACTTGCCGACCGGATGCCTGCGCTCGGCTGCGCGCGTTCGTTGCTGCCGCGCTTCAATCCGTTGGCGGCGGGCGCTCGCATCACGGTCTACGATCAAATCGCTCATTCCATTGGTGGCGACGCCGCCGACAAGCTCATCGCGGATTTTGGCGGGCGGCGTTTGTATATTCCGCTCGCGCCCGGGCCCGGCGATCTTATTACGCGCTCGATTGGCCTTATCCCGGCGCTTGCGATGGCGCGGGTGTTCGGCAGTGACCGCCTGTTGATTCCTGTTACGAGCACGCATCTGCGCCGCCGCGCGCGAATCGTTGCGATGCGCGCAGACCACGTCAGCATCTCGCGGATCGCGCTGAAGCTCCGCTGCACCGAGCGCTACGTTTACAAAGTCCTCGCGTTGTGTCGCGCCCCCGAACCGTCCGTTGCAGAAGTGACAACGTCCGCGCCGATCGCCGAGCGATTGAAACGTGGACTTATCGACAACCAGCGCGTGTAACGCGTACAGCGCGGAATTTTTAAACGCCGTCCGACGCGTGCTCGCCGACGAAGGTGGCGACTCGTCGAATCCTGCTGACGCCGGCGGCCTCACGCGGTTCGGAATTTCCACGCGCGCGTATCCGGGAGTTGATATCGCGACACTTACGCGCGACGCCGCGGTGAAAATTTACTGGGACGAATGGTGGGTGCGCTTCGGGTTCGCGCAACTGCCGGCGGCGGTCGCCGCCAAGACGTTCGATCTCGCGGTCAACATGGGCGCGGGCAGTGCAATCGAATGTTTGCAGCGCGCGCTGCGCGCATCGGGGATGCCGGTGACGGAAGACGGCGCGATCGGGCCTGCGACTGCGAGCGCGGCGGCGCGCGCCGAGCCGGCTGTGCTGATGGCCGCGATGCGATCGGAGTTCGCCGCGCATTACCGGCTCGTCGCGGCGAAGCAGAACCGCGATCAGGCATTTCTCAAAGGCTGGCTCAATCGTGCGTATGCGTAAGCCGATGCGAAGCCACACACACACGTTCGCAGGCAGAGGTTTTTCAGGTGACTAGAAAGGCTTTTTGGAAGAGCAAGGGTTTTTGGGGCGGGCTCGGATCGATTCTCACCGGGCTCTCGATAATTTTCACCACCGGACATGTTTCGTCGGACGCGATTTTGGCGATCGGCACCGGCGGACTCGCCGTTTACGGCCGGGTCGTTGCCGATACACCGCTCTCGCTTAGCGATCGAACGGAGGATGCAAAAGCAGATGTACCCAACATCGAAGTACCGGCTGATGCTGATCGCGGCAACTAGCGGGCGGGGAAGGGATAGAGGAGCAGAATCTTGAATCGCGCAGGGCGCTGGATTCGGACCCTCACCTTCATCCTCTCCCTGGCAGGGAGAGGAGACAGAATCCTTATCCTTTCGCTCGCGATGGGGTCGATGATCGCGGGGTGCGCGCCGACTTATGCGCCGCATATCGATGCGCCGCAGATTGACGGTTCGGCGGCGGTCGAAATGGATCCGCTGAGGCCGGCGCCGCAATTGCCCGACATCGACAAATCGCTTACGTCGTGTCCCGCCGGATCGGGGTTTGTCGCGTGCTTTACGCCCGTGCAGGAAGGCGTCCGGCAGCGGCGTTTCACGCTGCTGCACGACGATCGCGACTACTGCCGCGACGCATACGAGAGGGCGGTGAAGCATGCGGCCGGCAACTAAAATATTCGCCGCGCTAGTCGCGCTCGCGACGATGGCCGGATGCGCGCAGGTCAACGAGCAGATGTTCACACTCGACTGCGCGGTTGGACGCACGCCTTTGCCGGGCGAGCTCGCGCCCGGGACCGCGATGGCCTTCGATGTTTCGACCAGCCCTATCCCACTGTTGTTCGCACCGCATCGCGCGATCGCCCGATGCGACAGCGCGGGGGTCGTCACGATGACGGTCGAAACTCCGGTCGACACGGGACTGAGCCAACTCTCAACGCCGTTAAGCACGGCCGCGAGCCACGTAAGTTACGCGCCATGAAAAGCCGCGATCACGTCCGCCAACCAAGAGTCCGCCAACTAAGAGGTGTTATCGAAATGAAGAATCGAAATTTCCTTTGCCGTTTTCTGTGTGCTTCGCTGTTGCTGATCGCCGGATGCGCGCAGCAGGGCGGCGGCCTGCTCCAACCGACACCGAGACAGATCATCAGCGGCAAAAACACGATCGTGCCGAGCGCGGCCGCGCTGAGCATGGAAGCGACCAACTTCTGCAACGCGCAGGCGCAGGTCGACTACGCAGGGCTGGTGCTCTACTGCGAAGGCAAAACGCCGACGCTGCCGCTGTCGATCAGCACGAACTATCAAACCGAAACCAGCCAGTTCTCATGCCAGGTGTACGGCTACACGAACTCGAGCAACCAGCTGATCGTGCCGCAGACGGTGACGCTGGGAAATTGCCCGACCGGCACGGCGCCCGCGCCGGTCGCGGCGCCGTCGGGAGCGCCGGCGACGGCGGCCAAGAGTTAGGCCGATGGCCAGCGGAGTGGTGACGGGGCTCGCGCTCGACGCGATCGAAAAAGCGGCACCGGTAATAGTCGGCGCGCTCGCGCCGGAAATTCAGAAGCTGCTCGCGTCGATTCCGTCGAATACGGTCAAGGTGGTGCCGCCGGCGATCGAGGTCGAAGTGGCGGTGGCGGCCAACCTGATGCGTGCGATGCCGGCCTTCAGCGCCGAGATTTACGCAACGGTCAAATCGAAGATCGGAATCGCGGTGGCGATTTATGCGACCGAGCATGCGGGCGACGCGCTCGAGAGCGACGCGGCGTGGATGGATATCCAGTCGATGGCAGTCGCGGCGATCGCGGAAGAAGGGCTCGACCCGACGAAGATTCCGGTGAGCACTTTGCGGCAAATGGTTGGGTCGGGCGTGGAGCTGCATCGCGCGGGCGTGGGCGTGCGCGCATTGACGGTGGGGAAGTGACGAGTCGGTGGAATCAGGTCCCGCGATCGGCGGGAGACAGAATCTTGATTCGCTCGCGAAGCGCTCGCTGGATTCGGACCCTCACCTTCATCCTCTCCCTGGCAGGGAGAGGAGACAGAGGTGCGCGCTCAGGATTCTGGTCTTCCGCGAGGGGATGCTTCGATCGCGTTGAGAACTTCTTCGACGCTTTGAAGGACCTGGGCGTTCCAGAATCGGAGGACGCGGTAGCCTTTGGAATTGAGAAACGAGGTACGGAGTTGATCGTCGCGCGATCGCTCGACGTGTCGGGCGCCATCGAGTTCGACGATCAGACGTCGTTCGGTCGAGCAGAAGTCGGCGAAGTAGGGGGCGATGGGGAACTGGCGGCGGAATTTGGCGTTGCGCAGCTGGCGGGATCGGAGATGGCGCCAGAGGATGCGCTCGGCTTCGGTTTGGTCGCGGCGCAGGCGGCGGGCGTTTTGCTGGGGCGAGACGTCCGTTGGGGTGAGTGTTCTGGATCCGAGCGGGGAAGAGAAGAGCGGAATCGTGAATCGCGCAGGGCGCTGTATGCGGACCCTCACCTTCATCCTCTCCCCGGCAGGGAGAGGAGACGGAGCCTGACGGGTTAGCAAAAGTGGAGACAGACAGAGTTGAGAAAATGTCCCGGCGACTTAGAAGAAAAGAAAAGCTGCGGCTCCTCAAGGAGCGCAAACGGATGTGGCCCGCGAGGAGACCGACGGCCTGGAAACTGATCATCACGCTCGGGGTTCCGAGCAAAAAGGATTGAAGAGAAAAATGGCATCGAATTTTATTCTGCTCGACGACCAGGTTGTCACCGCCCTTGTTTCGTACGTCGACGATGAAGGCAATTCGGCGGTTGCGCCGGTGGGAGTCACTCCCGCGTGGTCATCGGTTGATCCCGACGGAACGCTGTCGCTGGCTCCCAGTGGCGACGGCAGCTCGTGCGTTATCAAGGCGACCGGGAAGTTGACGGTTACGCAGGCGGCGCAGGTCACCGTCACCGCCGGCGTGCTTAGCGGTATCGTTCAGATCCAGGTGAACGCCAGCGCGGCGGCGTCGGTCGCAATCGGGCTCGGCACTCCGGCGCATCAGTAGAGCGGTGGCCGTTTGGAATTAGGCAATGCAGCGGGATGGGTCGCCGCCTTCATCGGCTTCGTCGCCGTGAATGCGAGCACGATTCAATGGCTGTTGAAGCGGCGCGAAGACCAACATCAGCGCGACTCATCCCGCGTCGACGAGCTGGAGAAGCAGGTGATCGAACTGCGGGTGCACATCCCGCTCGAATATGTGCGGCGCGAAGACTGGATTCGATTCAGCGGCACGCTCGACGCCAAGCTGGACGCGATGCGCGAAGAGATGCGTGAAGAAATCGCAGAGGTTAAGAAGAGGCTTTATGCCGGACGGAATTGATCTCGAACAAAAGAATCGCGAGGAAGCGCGCTGGCGGATGCTGCGCGTCGTTGACGCGGGCCGGCCTATAGCGGTGTCCGAGCAGATAATCTGGCGCGTGCTCGCCGACATCAAGCTGTCGCTGTCGCTCAACACCGTGCGGCGCGAGCTCGCCTACCTGCGCGACTTGGGCTTGATCGAACTCGAAGGCGAAGGAGGCGAGACGTGGTTCGCCAAGTTGACGGCGAGCGGCGTCGACGTAGTCGAGTACAATTTTCCGTCGCCGGCGGGAGTTGCGCGCCCGCGAAAATACTGGTGAGCGGGGAGATGAAAAAGAGAGAGAGCAGAATCTTGAATCGCACGCGAACAAAATCGCGCGCTGGACAAGGACCCTCACCTTCATCCTCTCCCTTACAGGGAGAGGAGACAGCAAGCGGACATCCCAGGCGGGTGCCGATCGATCCGATTCCGTTCAAGACCTGGAAGATTAAGAAGCTGCCGCCGGATTTGAAGGAACAACTCGACAAGATGTTCACCGAGGGCACGCTGCATAGCTGCCGGCAATTGTCAAAGTGGCTGGGGGACAATGGGTTCGAGATCTCGCACGCGGCGATCCACAAATATGGACAGAAGTTCGAGCGTCGGCTCGATGCGATCCGGTTGGCGACGGAACAGGCGCGGATCGTGTGCGAACGATTCAAGGATGACGATGACGAGCAGATGCATGGCGCGCTGATGAGAATGGTGCAGACGCGGCTGTTCGAAGTGCTGGGGTCCTCGAACGAAAGAGAGAAGGGGACCGCGAAGGAAGGCGGCGCGACGATTGCGCCGGTGAATATCACGGCGCTGGCGCGGAGCGTGTCGGGATTGGCGCGGGCGGAAACGGAGCATCGTAAGTGGGCGGACAGGGCGCGGGCGGGAGTGGCGGAGGCGGAGAAAAGAGTCGAGGAGGCGCGGGCGAAGGGGCTCAGTCCGGATGCGGCGGATCAGATTCGTGCGGTGTTGTTGGAGATTGAGAAGTGAGGGGAGAGGCAGCGGGAATGAGCTTTTCCGGAAAGAGCAGAATCTTGATTCGTTCGCGAAGCGCTCACTGTATTCGGACCCTCACCTTCGTCCTCTCCCTAACAGGGAGAGGAGACAGAGAAGCAACTGAGTAATGAATGAATCTCTTTCAATACTACTTCCGTACCAGCGGCGGTGGCTCGCTGATCAGTCGCAGGTCAAAGTCAGCGAGAAGTCGCGGCGGATTGGCATTACGTGGACTGAGGCTGCAGATCGGGCGCTGGGGGCGGCGACCAGCGGACGGGCGGGAATTGACGGCTGGTATATCGGCTACAACAAGGACATGGCGCTCGAGTTTATCGAGGCGGCTGCGCGGTGGGCGAAGCGCTTCAATCGCGCGGCCGAAACGGTCGAGGAAATAGTACTGGAAGACGAGCGCAGTGACATCCTCGCATATCGAATTCGCTTCGCGTCGGGGCACAAAATTGTCGCGCTGTCGTCGCGGCCGTCGAACCTGCGTGGCAAGGACGGATGCGCCGTGATTGACGAGGCGGCGTTCCACGAAGATTTGCCGGGCCTGCTGAAGGCGGCGCTTGCGTTCACCATGTGGGGCGGGCTGGTGCGGATAATAAGTACTCACAACGGCGCGCATAGTGCATTCAATGAACTAGTCAGTGAAATTCGCGCGGGCCGGCGGCCATACTCACTTCATCGTACTACTTTCGACGAGGCGTTGGCGGACGGGCTGTACAGAAAAATCTGCGAACACAACGGAATGGAGTGGAACGAGGCCAAGCAGGGCGAATGGCGTCAGCAGATTGTCGACTACTATGGCGATAACGTCGGAGAGGAGTTGTTCTGCATCCCGCGTGCGTCGTCGGGTGCGTACCTGAGCTCGGTTCTGATCGAGGCGCGGATGAAGGAGGGGATTCCGATCCTGCGCTGGGAGATGCCGGCGGAATTTTCGAATCGTCCGGAAGCGGAGCGCCATTCGGAAACGCAGGCGTGGTGCCAGGACAATATCTGGCCGGCGCTGGCGCGGCTCGATTCTGCGCGCGCGAGTTTTTTCGGCGAAGATTTCGGCCGATCCGGAGACCTGACCGTAATCTGGCCGCTGCAGATAGGGGAGAATCTCGTGCGCCGCACGCCGTTCGTCGTCGAGCTGCGCAACATCCCGTTTCGCAACCAGGAGCAGGTGCTGTTCTATATCGTCGATCGATTGCCGCGGTTCACTGCGGGCGCGATGGACGCGCGCGGCAACGGCCAGTACCTGGCGGAAACGGCGGCGCAGCGATACGGCGGGCGAATCGTGCAGGTGATGTTGTCGGAGGCGTGGTATCGGGAAAATATGCCGCGCTACAAAGCGGCGTTCGAGGACGGCACGATCGAGCTTCCCAAGGACGCCGACATTCTGAGCGACCATCGCGCAATCGTGGTTGAACACGGGGTCGCGAAGATTTCCGATCGGCGAACCGGCGGTGACGGCAAGGGACGGCATGGCGACGCGGCGATGGCGGCGGCGCTGGCGTTTTTCGCGACGCGCGCGGAGCCAGGGCGGATCGGATACATACCAGCGCGTCGGGCGCGGGATTACTTCGAGGCGCGTGGGGATCCATTTGGCGCGGCGCCGGAGGAGGATGTCGAGGTCGGGAGGTTGCGAGGGTTTTGACGATCCGAGGCGGAATACTGAATCGCGCAGGGCGCTGCACAAGGACCCTCTTCATCCTCTCCCTGACAGGAAGAGAAGACAGAATAGCTAGATGAATAGCTACTGGAAATGGAAATGCGAGGAGTGTGGGTACGAGTTCATACTTGCACTGGTTCGGCTGCCCGAGTCTTGTCATCGGTGCGGAGGCGAATGGTTTTTGAAGGTCGGCGAGGCTGCTTCGAAAGAGCATCGGACTGACTAATCGGCCGAAGAGCGCGTTAACATCGGACTGACTAATCATTCGGAGAGGACACTATGAAACTCTATGATGCTTACGGACGCGAAGTGGATACCGGGATGTTGCGCGAGGAGCAGGCGGCGCCGACGATGGCGGGAGTGCGAAATATATATTCCGTGATGCATCCGTCGATCGGTCTGACGCCGGAACGGTTGACGGGAATCATGCAGCAGGCCGAGTTCGGCGATCCGTATTTGTACCTCGAACTGGCCGAAGAGATGGAAGAGAAGGACCTTCACTACCTGTCCGTACTGGGGACGCGAAAGAATGCGGTTGCGCAACTGGATTTGATCGTCAGCGCGGCGTCGAGCGCGGCTGAGGATCAACGGGCGGCGACGATGGTGCGCGAAATGATCTGCGACGGGCCGATTCAGCTCGACAGCGTGCTGTTCGACGTGCTCGACGCGGTAGGCAAGGGATTCTCTGCGACCGAGATAATGTGGGATACCTCTGGGAGAGAATGGTTTCCTGCGCAGCTGAAGTGGCGCGACCCGCGCTGGTTCGCGTTCGACTGGATATCGGGCGAGGAGGTGCTGGTGCGCACGCTGAAGGGCGAATTGATTCCGGTTGAGGGCGACGCGGCCACATTGCAACCCACTCATTTTGGGGGTCCGGGAATATTGTCGTCGCTGCGGGGTGGAATCGGAATACAGCCGATGACTGCGCCGCTGGCTCCGTTCAAGTTCGTGACGCATTTCGCGAAGGCGAAAGCAGGCCTGCCGATCCGCGGAGGTCTCGCGCGCGCGGCCGGATGGGCATACCTGTTCAAGAACTACATACTAAAGGACTGGGTAACGTTCGCCGAGGTATTCGGGCAGCCACTGAGAGTCGGCAAATACCATCCGGGCGCATCGGAACAGGATAAGCAGGCATTACTCAGTGCGGTATCGCGAATAGGCAGTGATGCGGCGGCGATAATACCGGAGTCGATGGTAATAGAGTTTACCGAGGCGCATCAGAATGGCAGTTCGGAACTATATCAGACGTTTTGCCAATACTTAGATGCGCAGGTGAGTAAGGCAGTCCTCGGGCAGACATTGACTACCGAGATGCCTCGTTCGGGAGGCTCGCGAGCGGCGGCGCAGGTGCATGAGGGGGTGCGACGGGACATTATGAATGCCGATGCGCGGCGGTTGGCGGCGACGCTCGCGCGTGACCTGGTGCGGCCGATCGTCGAGCTCAACATGGGGCCGCAGCGGCAGTATCCGAAGATCGAGCTGGGGTTGCCGGATGACAGCGATGTGAAGGTATTCGCGGAGATCGTGGCGATGCTGGCGGATCGAGGGTTGAGGGTGGGGCAGAAGACGATTTTGGACAAGCTGGGGATCGCGGAGGCCGGGGAGGGGGAGGCGGTGCTTGGGGCGATCGGGGGGAAGCTTGATTGAATTTGAAACCACGGTGGTTTCAAACTTCCTCGGCAGGGGTGACCCCTGCACCCGGGGTTAAGAGCGATCAGCGGGTTGCGCGGGCTTTTCTTCTTGCTCGGCGGCGGTGTTTCATCTCCAGGAAGATGTCGTCGTAGATTAGTTTGCGGATGGCGAAGCCCTGGGTCGGGAATTTTATCGAGGCGTCGGTCGGGCGGCGCTGGTAGCGGAAGACCTGCACGCCGTTCCACCAGGTGGGCGAGTGGTTGCGCGGCGTGCGCAGATCGAGGACGAGCCTGAAGCCGGGTATCGCGCTGGCGACGAGATTGTTGGCCGAGCGGGCGGCGCGCTTGTTGGTGTCGTCGATGATGACGACGGCGTCGTCGGCGAGGTGCGGGATGGCGAGCGCGACGCCGTCATACTGGTCGGCGAAGGAGTGGCCGCCGTCGTAGAAGTAGGCGCCGATGCGGGCGGGGGCCCATGGCGCGGCGGCGAGGAAGGCGCGGAAGTCGAGGTCGTGGAAAGTGACCTGGCCGGGCGCGGTGTGCGCGTCGAGAGTGCGGCGCAGAGCGTCGGCGGCGCCGTCGAATTGCGAGAAATTGTCGCATGCGAAGATTCGGGCCTGAGGATTCGAGGTGGCGGCGCCGACCAGGCTCGCCCCTTTGTAGCATCCCACTTCGACGTAAACTTCGCCGGGGTCGAGCGAGGCGACGGCGCAATTGAGGAGGCGGAGCTTGTTCTCGGTGGCCATCCCGGGGATTTCGTCGAGGATGAGGGCGAGCGAGCGATCGGCGGGATGGGTCGAGCGGGCGAGGCGGCGCGAGTCGGCGAACTCGGGCCATTGCGCGCGGCATCGCTCGAGGAAAGCGTCAAACTGCATCGGTTAGAATTGTAGACCGAACGGAATCGTCACCAGTAGAGCGACGGGCCCATCGGGCCGACCAGGCCGAGGCCGTAGGGGTTGAACTCTTCTTCCTGGAAGTCCATCTCTTCCATCTGCTGGGCTTCGAGGTTTTCGCGGGAAATCTCGCCTTCCTTGGCGGCGAACTGCTGATTGAGTTTGAGCTGCTCGTACTTCTGATAATCCTCCTCGCTGCCGATGAACATGCATTTACAGTAGTCGGGATCGGCCATGTAGTAGTGCAGCGTGCCGGTCTTGCCGACGTAGTAGTTCACCTGCATCGGGACGAGCGACTGCAACTGCTGTTGGCGCTGCGGAGTGTCGGCGGGGAGCATGCGAAAGCCGGCAGCGGAGAGCATCGGCTCGAGCTGCTCGGCCTGCTGCTCGGGCGTCGGCGGCGACGGCTCGATCGAATTTTTGACGGAGGCGCATCCGGCGAGTCCGGCCGAAAGCGCGGCAATCAGGAAGACGTGAGCGAGGGTGGTAGTCAGGCGTTGGGGCATTCGTTCCTTTTTGTTTGATAGGCGGAGAAAAAAAGGGCGGCCGTTGCGGGCCGCCCGAGGAATCAATCAGGGGACGGAGTTGATTGCGGCTCCGTTGGCGTCGAACAGGGTCAACGCGCCCGTGCCGTCCGCATTGACGGTGAGAGACGCGCGGGTCTTGCCGTCGGTGCCAAGCAGGGCCAGGCCGGGCCGTCCGTCGGGCGTCATATCCATCCCGATGCGGCCGCGTTGCTGGTCGGCGAGGCGCAGCGTGGGAGTGCCGTCGGGCTGGACGATGATACTCGCGCGCGGATTGCCGTCCTTGTCCATCAGGCCGAGACCGCTCTGGCCGTCGGGAGCGACGCCGATGGTGGCTTGCGGAGTGGCGTTGGCGTCGAACAGCACGACGCGCGCGACGCTGTTGGTGAGACCGACCTCGGCGCGCGGCTTGCCGTCGTGACCGTAGATGCCGAGAGCGGGCGCGCCGTCGGAGCCGACGCCGAGGCCGGCGCGCAGGGTTCCGGTGCCGTCGAAGACCGCGATTTGCGCGACTCCCGCGTGGGTGACGTTAAACTCGCCGCGGGTCTTGCCGTGGCGGTCGACCAGCATGAATTTCTCGGCCGTCACCAGGTGGGGCGCGTTGGCGGCGTCTACCGTGCGGGCAGCAAAGATATGGCCTGACACGGCTCCACCGACGAAGGCGGCGGCGAGAGTCAGGGAGACAAACCCGATTCGCTCTTTGATGGTCATGGTCGCGGTCTCCTTTCCGGTACCGATGGTTAGGGCGATTTTCGGGGAGAAGATTAGCAGGTGATTGAGTAATGGAGAAATAGCG
>Ga0209139_10000661_pt1 | contig 12199 bp, 9 predicted proteins | sample BogFormECP14_OM3_FD_188246 | JGI IMG/M metagenome (GOLD analysis project Ga0209139, IMG submission 188246) | Bog forest soil microbial communities from Calvert Island, British Columbia, Canada - ECP14_OM3 (SPAdes) (version 2) | ecosystem: Environmental > Aquatic > Freshwater > Wetlands > Bog ...
GGGTTCGGTGGCCTGCCAGGAGTTCATCACCCAGTTGGGTCGCAACTTCCAGGTCATCTACGAACAAGCCAACTCCCACGGCCAGAAGGTGCAGACGGCGGGCAACAACATGTCGTCCACCGACAGCGCCGTCGGCGGCAGCTGGGCCTAAAAGTCAGCACTCGGCGCGGCAGCACATCCGATCCGGGTGTGCTGCCGCGTCGTGCGATAACCGAGCACACCGAGATACGAGAGTAGTGATGGATCAAACCACCCGGACCGATATCACAGTCAACGTCGAGGGTTTCTGGATGTTGCAGGCGTTGCTGGATATTCGTCACGTCGCCCCCGAATTGCGTTGCCGGCCATTCGTTTCCACCGATTCGATGGAGTGGCTGAACGAGCATCCCGGCATGGCGGTGATGCGCGAACAGGGCATCGTGGCGGGACAGACGGTGAACGAGTCGATCGCTGCGCGGATGCGGGTGTTGGCCGCGCCGGATCTCGAGCTCATCGCGCTGCTGTCCCGGGGCAAGCTGCTCTACGGCGTCAAGGAAAAAGAAGAAGGCGGCGAAGACGAGCAGGTAGGTTCCCGCGATATCCCGGACAACGAGTTTCGCGTACTCCTGGCCCGCCGTGGCTCCCACTGGGTCTCGGCGGTACGGGTCGGTGACGAGATCACTGTCGACGACGTTTCGGTCGCGGACACCGCCTCGATCGCAGCACTGGTGTTCGACGCGCTGGAATCGATCCACCACGCCGATCCCGCGGCGATCAACGCGGTGAACGTGCCGCTGGAGGAAATGCTGGAGATCACCAAAGCCTGGCAGAGCTCCGGGTTCAACGTTTTCTCCGGCGGCGATCTGCGGCGACTCGGCATCAGCGCGGCGACGGTGGCCGCACTTGGGCAGGCGCTGTCAGATCCGGCGGCTGAGGCCGCGGTCTACGCAAGGCAGTACCGGGACGACGCCAAGGCGCCCAGCGCCTCGGTGCTGTCGCTGAAGGACGGATCCGGCGGGCGCATCGCGATGTATCAGCAGGCGCGCACCGCCGGGTCGAACGAGGCCTGGCTGGCGATCTGCCCGGCCACCCCGCAATTGGTCCAGGTCGGGGTGAAGACGGTTTTGGAGACCCTTCCCTACGGCGAGTGGAAAACGCATAGCAGAGTTTAACTAAACGTTACGGAAATACCGCCCACGCCAAGGATTTTCGGTGCAGCATTCACTCATGGTGCGGATGCCGCAAAATACTCTTAGAATCTGCTCAACAATTGGGACGCGACGTCACAATTACAAATAGCGAGGCAAGACACATGGACCCAGAATTCGTCGACAGGGGAGTTGAACAATGACCGCAGTAGTCGAGGCGCCACAGCCTGGTACAGAGGCAGTCACATCGCCTCAATCAGTCGTAGTGGGCATCATCGCCGGCGAGGGCGCGCAAATCGGTGTGCTGTTAGACGCCAACGCGCCGGTCTCGGTGATGATCGACCCATTGCTCAAGGTCATCAACGTCCGACTGCGGGAGCTGGGTCTGCCGGCACTGGAAGCCAAGCAGCGCGGCAAGTGGGCGTTGTGCCTGGTTGACGGCACGCCGCTGCGGGCCGCCCAGTCGCTGACCGAGCAGGACATCTACGACGGTGACCGGGTGTGGCTGCGGTTCGTCGAAGACACCGAACACCGGTCCCAGGTCATCGAGCACATCTCGACCGCCGTGTCGGTGAACCTGAGCAAGCGGTTCAGCTCAATCAACCCGACGGTGGCCATCCAGGTCGGCGCGGCAATGGTCGCCATCGGCGTGCTGTTGGGATCGGCGCTGCTGGGCTGGTTCCGCTGGCAGCACGAGTCATGGGTCCCGGCGCCCTACGCCGCAGTCATCGCGGTGCTGGTGATCTCGGTGGCGCTGCTGATTCTGGGACGCGCCAAGACAGTCCAGGACCGCCGCGCGGGCGACATCCTGCTGTGGAGCGGATTGGCGCCACTTGCGGTGGCGGCGGCTGCCGCGCCTCCTGGTCCGGTCGGCGCGCCGCACGCAGTGATGGGTTTTGCCGTCGCCGGCGTCGGCGCGATGATGGCGATGCGATTCACCGGCCGCCGGCTCGGTGCCGGCACTGCCATCGTCACCATCTGCCTCGCGGCGACGATCGCGAGCCTGGCCCGGATGGCGTTCGGCACCGGTGCGGTGACGCTGTTGACCTGCATCCTGCTGGCCTGCGTGTTCGGTTATCACGGCGCCCCGGCGCTGTCCCGCTGGTTGTCCGGTATCCGGCTGCCGGTGTTCCCTTCGGCCACCAGCCGATGGGTGTTCGAGGCTCGGCCCGATCTGCCGACCACCGTGGTGCACCCCGTTGGCGGCGGCCGTCCGACCTTGGAGGGACCGGCTTCCGTGCAAGACGTGGTACTGCGGGCCGAGCGGGCCCGGTCGTTCCTGACCGGACTGCTGGTTGGCCTCGGTGTGCTGACGATTGTGTCCCTGACGGGTGTATCCGACCCGCGCACGCAAGACCGCTGGCTGCCGCTGCTGCTGGCTGCCGCCACTGCCGGCTTCCTGATGCTGCGTGGTCGCTCCTACGTGGACCGTTTGCAGGCGATCATCCTGGCTGTGACCTCGGTCCTGATCGTTGCGGCGATTGTCATCCGCTACACGCTGACGTTGTCCTCAGCAGCGTCGATTTCGGCGGGAGTGGGCCTGGTGGTGCTGCTGCCTGCGGCAGGACTGGTAGCTGCGGCGACGGTACCGAACACCATCTACAGCCCGCTGTTCCGCAAGCTCGTGGAATGGGTCGAGTACCTCTGCCTGATGCCGATCTTCCCGTTGGCCTTGTGGTTGATGAATGTCTATGCAGCGATTCGTTACCGGTAGCCGTCAACTGCGGCCGCTCCGCGCGGCCGCAGTGGCTGCCACGACGCTCATCGTCGCCGCAGTAGCGCTCTCCGGGGCACCGGCGTACGCGGTCAACCCTCCGGGGATCGACCCGGCCGCGGTGCCGCCGGACAGCCCGCCCGGCCCGTCTGCAACCATGAAGCAGAGCTCGTACTGCACCGAGGTTGGGGTGTTGCCGGGCAGCGACTTTCGGGTGCAGCCGAAATACATGGACATGCTCAACCTGCCCGAAGCGTGGCGCTTCGGTCGCGGGGCCGGGGTGCGGATCGCCGTCATCGACACCGGGGTGACCCCGCATCCGAGACTGCCGCACCTGGTTCCCGGCGGGGACTATGTGATGGGCGGCGGTGACGGTCTGTCCGACTGCGACGCGCACGGCACAATCGTGGCGTCGATGATTGGCGGTGCTCCGGCCAGCGCGGAGGGCCCCGGGGTGCCGGGGCCGCGGCGACCACCGCCGGTTCCGACCCGAGAACCACCCCCTCCGGCGCCGCCTCCCCAGACGATCAGTGTGGCGCCGCCGCCTCCCCAGACGATCACGCTGGTGCCGGCCCCGCCGTCGTCGGAAGAGCCGGGAAATTCGCCACCGCCAGTCGGCGCCCCACCGGCGTCGCAGGAGCCCAAGACACCGGGCGCCGCCAACCATGGTCGCGGCAAGACCGTCCTGCCCGGCTATTCCCGTGGGGGACAAGTGGTTTCGGTCGACTACCCGCGACCGGCCGCGCCGCCGCCACAGGATCCTCCGCCGGCAGGTCCGGGTGACGCCTTCACCGGAATAGCACCCGACGCCGAGTTGATCTCGATCCGGCAGTCCAGCCAGGCGTTCAACCTCAAGGACGCATACACCGGTGACGAAGATCCGCAGACGCGGCAGAAGCGGGACAACATCTTCACGATGGCGCGGGCGATCGTGCATGCCGCCGACATGGGCGCGCGGGTGATCAACATCTCCCAGGTGATGTGCATGAGCGCGCGCAGCATCATCGACGCGCCTGACCTGGGCGCCGCGGTGCGTTACGCGGCGGTCGATAAAGATGCCGTCATCGTCGCGGCCGCGGGCGACACCAGCCAGCGCGACTGCAAAGAAAACCCGATGGTAGATCCCCTGCACCCCAATGATTCTCGGGACTGGAATGGGGTGACCACGGTGGTCACTCCGTCGTGGTTCAGCGACTACGTCCTGACCGTGGGCGCAGTGGATGCGTCGGGCACGCCGATGGACAAACTGAGCGTCGCCGGGCCATGGGTGGGAATCGGGGCACCCGGTACCGACGTCGTCGGGTTCTCACCGCGAGATGACAGCCTGGTCAACGCGATTGACGGTCCGGACAACTCGTTGCTGGTGCCGTCCGGTACCAGCTTCTCCACCGCGATCGTCTCTGGTGTGGCGGCTCTGGTGCGGGCGAAATATCCGCAACTGTCGGCGCACCAGGTCATCAACCGGTTGCAGCGCACCGCCAGGGCACCCGCTCGGGGTGTGGACAACCAGATCGGCTACGGAGTCGTCGACCCGGTGGCCGCGCTGACCTGGGATGTACCCGACGGGTCGGTCCTGCCTAAAGAGTCGGGGTCACCGCTGAAGATGCCTCCGGTGCCAACCCCGCGCAACATGACGCCGGTGTGGGTCGCCGCAGGTGGACTGGGCGGCGCGCTACTCATAGCCGGCATGGTCTTCGGTGGAGCGGTGCTGATGCGAAAGACAGGGAGACAGGAATGAAGGCACAACGTGAGTACGGGCTGGCCCTGTCGTGGCCCCGGGTCACCGCGGTGTTTCTCATTGACGTTGCGCTACTGGTGATTGCGAGTCATTTACCCCAGTCTTGGCAGGCCGGTCATACGGCCTTCTGGGTGGGCGTCGGTCTCGCGACGATCGTGACGATCGTCGCGCTGGTCACCAATGGGGGAGTCCCCGTCGCGTCGGCGCCGATTGCGCGGGTGCGAAATTGGTACGCCGATCCGGAGGCGCTCACGGTCGGCTGCACCCAGGCGATCGACCACCGTCGACAATTCAGCAAGGAAACGGTCGGGGTGCGCGAGTACGACGGCCAGCTGATCGGGGTGATCGCGGTCGACAGTACCGCCGAGGCGGCATCGGCGGGACGGCATCGTCACCGGGACGCATTACCGGCGAGCATGCCGCTCGAAGCGGTCATCGAGGCGCTACGCCAGTTCGATGTCCGCCTGGACAGCGTCGACATCGTCTCGGTGGGAACGCGCGAGGGCAGCAACGACGTCAAATCGGCGGTTCAAGATGATTTCGGCGCTCGCGGCGATCGGCGCCCACTCGAAGAGCGCAAGACCTGGCTAGTCCTGCGGATGGATCCGCTGCACAACGTCCAGGCAGTGGCGGCCCGCGATTCCGTCGCCAGCACCGTGGCAGCGGCTACCGAGCGGCTGGCTCATGATCTCGACGGGCGAAGCTGCGCGGCGCGGCCACTGACCGCCGACGAGATCATCGATGTGGACGACGCCGTGTTGGCCGGGCTCCAACCAGCTCACATCCGGCCGTTCTGGCGCTACCTGAAGACCCCCGACGGATATGTGACCAGCTTCTGGGTGTCACCTGCCGACATCACCAGCGAGACGCTCGAGGAGCTGTGGCTCACCGATGCCGACGTCACCGTGATGACGATCCGGCTCATCGCGGACGGTCGTGAAGCCGATGTGGCGGTCTGGGTGCGCTACCACAGTCACAACCGGCTGCGTAAAGAGACGTTCACCGGGTTGAACCGGCTCACCGGCCGCCAGTTGGGCGCGGTGGCGGCGAGCCTGCCGGCGCCGACTTCGCATAAGCCGCTGCCGATGCCGAGTCGCATACTCGACGATGGCGAGGGCATCTCGGTTCCGGTGGGTGCGGTATACCAGTAATAGTGAGTCACGCCGAAGCATCACGATGACCCGGCCGGGGGCCGGCGTAGCAGATGCCCGCAACGCGATGGTTGCGGGCCTGCTGGCGTCCGGAATTTCGGTCAACGGGCTACAACCGAGCCACAATCCGCAAGTGGCGTTGCAGATGTTCACGACGGCCACCCGGCTCGATCCGGACATGTGCGACGCCTGGCTGGCACGGGTACTCGCCGGCGGCCAGAGCATCGATGTGCTCACCGGCGCGTGGGAAGCCGTCAAGACGTTCGGCTGGGAGATGCGTCGACTGAGCCTGTCCGAGTTGGAGTTTCGCCCCGAGGTCTCCGACGGGATATTCCTGCGGCTGGCGGTCACCAGTGTGGAGTCATTGGCTGCCGCCTACGCGGCCGCCCTCACCGAAGCGAAACGGTATGCGGAAGCAGCGGAGCTGCTGGATTCCACCGAGCCGCGGCATCCGTTCGATGAAGAGTTGCTCAAGTACGTGCGGGGGCTGCTGTATTTCCGTACCGGCCGGTGGCCGGATGTCCTCACCCAGTTCCCGCCCGGGATCACCTGGCGCCACCCCGAGCTGAAGGCCGCCGGTGCGGCGATGGCGACCACAGCGCTGGCCTCGTTGGGGGTGTTCGAGGAAGCGACGCGCCGTGCGCAGGAGGCGATCGAAGTCGACCGGGTGCCCGGCGCGACAAACGTCGCGATGTACACCAAGGGAATGTGTTTGCGGCACCTGGGCCGCGAAGAAGAGGCCACCGAGTGTTTACGCCAGGTGTATTCACGCGATGCAAAGTTCACGCCGGCACGTGAAGCGCTAGACAATCCCAGCTACCGGCTGGTGCTGACCGACCCGGAAACCATTGAGGCCAGGACGGATCCGTGGGACCCGGATAGCGCACCGACCCGCGAACAGGCCGAGGCCGCACGTCACTCCGAGATGGCCAAGAAGTACTTGGACGAAGGCGATGCCGAACTCAATGCGATGCTCGGCATGGAACAGGCCAAGCGGGAAATCAAGCTGATCAAATCGACGACCAAGGTGAATCTGGCCCGGGCTAAAATGGGCCTGCCGGTGCCGGTGACGTCGCGGCACACCTTGTTGTTGGGACCTCCCGGCACCGGGAAGACGTCGGTGGCGCGTGCGTTCAGCAAGCAGCTGTGCGGTTTGACTGTGCTGCGCAAACCGTTGGTTGTAGAGACCAGCCGCGCAAAATTGCTCGGCCGCTACATGGCCGATGCGGAAAAGAACACCGAGGAGATGCTCGAGGAGGCGCTGGGCGGCGCCGTCTTCTTCGACGAGATGCACAACCTGCATGAGAGTGGCTACTCCACGGGCGACGCCTACGGCAACGCGATCATCAACACTCTGCTGCTGTACATGGAGAACCATCGCGACGAGTTGGTGGTCTTCGGAGCCGGCTACGCCAAAGCGATGGACAAGATGCTGGAGGTCAACCAGGGTCTGCGGCGACGGTTTTCGACGGTGATCGAGTTCTACAGCTATAACCCGAAGGAACTGATCGCGCTGACCCAGTTGATGGGCCGCGAAAACGAGGACGTGATCACCGATGAGGCGGTCGACGTGTTGCTGCCGGCCTACACCAGGTTCTACGACGACGAGAACATCTCGCAAGACGGCGACCTGATCCGCGGTATCGACGTGCTGGGCAATGCGGGATTTGTGCGCAACGTGGTGGAAAAGGCGCGCGATCACCGCAGCTTCCGCCTCGACGACGAGGACCTCGACGCGGTGTTGTCGGCTGAGGTCGACGAGTTCAGCGAGGACCAACTGCGCCGGTTCAAGGAACTGACGCGCGAGGACCTGGCCGAGGCACTCAGCGCCGCGGTGGCGGAGAAGAAGTCCGACTAGTCGGTCGTGGGATCGGGGCGACCCCTGACAGTTCCGTCAGTTAACGCCAACGGCTTAGGAACGGCGTGGCCCGCCGCATCTGTAACGATCTCCAGCAATTTACCGATAATCCGCCGCGGGTTGCATTGACGGGTGGTGACTCCGCTGCGACGATGACTTTACATACATGTAACAGCACCTCGCTAGGTGAGGCGTCTGCACGGATATAGGCCACTGACCTCGAACGTCGAAAGACGCCCAGGGTCAGGACAGCTCTTCCCGGGTTAAGGGTTGAGCCCAAGTGGCTTCCGGCTCAGCCGGATACGCCGTGTGGTGCCAAAGCTCCGGCGAGAGGGGTGCGACCCGGCGGTTTCCGTCGGGCGTTCCACCTCTCTTGGCGGCACAGCGAGTGCCCGGGCCGGAGGAGGTGGGCCGAGACAACTTCTACCGATGGTTCTGATCAGAACCATCCACGATCGTTGACCGTCTCGTTCCGATCCGGTCACGGCAGCGACTTCGCGAACTGAACCCGTGTGTCGAAGCCGCTTCTCCGGGTCGGACTTTTCATGAAGGAGAAGTCCATGTCATTCGTGACTACACAACCGGAGGCGCTGTCCACGGCGGCCGGTGACCTACAGGGGGTTGGTGCGGATCTGACCGCCCACAACGCGGCGGCAGCCGGCCCGACGACGGCGGTGAGCCCGGCCGCAGCCGACGAGGTGTCGGCGCTGACGGCCGCACAGTTCACCGCGCACGCCCAGCTCTACCAAGCGGTCAGCGCTCAAGCCGCGGCGATTCACGAAATGTTCGTGTCGACCCTGGGCACCAGCGCTGGGTCCTACGCGGACACCGAAGCCGCCAACGCGGTCGCTGCGGGATAAGGGGGCTGTTGCAATGGATTTCGGCGCATTACCACCAGAGGTCAACTCCGCTCGCATCTACGCCGGTCCCGGTTCGGGGCCGATACTGGCGGCCGCGTCAGCTTGGGACGTGCTGGCCACCGAGCTGGATTCAGCCGCGTCCACCTATTCCTCGGTAGTGACCAGTCTGGCCGAAGGGTCCTGGCTGGGACCGGCATCGGCATCGATGGCGGCCGCGGCCACACCGTACGTGGACTGGATGAGCACGACGGCCACCCAGGCTGAGGAAACGGGTTACCAGGCCAGGGCGGCCGCGGCTGCGTTCGAGGCCGCGTTCGCGATGACGGTGCCACCGGCGGAAGTTGCGGCCAACCGCGCACAGTTGGCGGCGTTGGTCGCGACCAACGTTGTGGGTCAGAACACTCCGGCGATCGCGGCAACCGAGGTCCTCTATGGAGAAATGTGGGCCCAGGATGCCGCGGCGATGTACGGCTATGCCGGGTCCTCGGCGGCCGCGTCGACGGTGACACCGTTCAGCACGCCGCCGGAGACCACCAACGCGGCGGGGGCGGCCAGCCAAGGCGGCACGGTTGCGCAAGCCGCCGGCACGTCGTCGAGCGCGGGCGTGCAGTCCACGCTGTCGCAGGTGGTTTCTTCACTTCCCAACGCACTCCAGAGCATGGCAGCACCGACGGCCGGCGTGAATCCGTTTGCACCAGGGTCGAATACGGCCACCACGGGGATCGCCGGGTTCTTGAATCTCCTGTCCGGACAGAGCGGGTCGGCTGTGGGGGGCCTCTTGAACTCCGCGATGGGGAATGGGTTCCTCTCGGGTAACTGGGTGAACCCGGCCAGCATCAGCCCGGCTGTAACGAGCGCGTTCGGCGATATCGGGTTCTTGGCGGTGGCCGGTCAGAGCTTTGGCGGCCTCAATCCAGCCCTGTTGAACGGGTTCACCGCGCCGTCGGCGATCGGCGCAGCGAGTCACGTCGGTTCGGTGGTCGGCGCACTCGGAGCACCGAACCTGGGCGGATCGGCGGTATCGGCCGGTGTGGGCCGCGCGACCCTGGTCGGGGCGATGTCGGTGCCGCAGAGTTGGGCTGCGGCCACGCCCGGGACCGGCTCCCCAGTCGGGGCAGCATCGGCCGGCTGGGCTTACGCCCCGGGCGGCGGGGTCGGTGGGACCGCCGGGATGCCGGGGGTACCGGGCATGCCTGCGATGCCGATGGGCGCCTCCGGTGGTCGCGGCTTCGGCTTTGCCGCTCCCCGCTACGGATTCCGTCCCACCGTGGTGGCGCATCCGCCGGCCGCCGGATAGCAGAAGGAGCAGCAACGCCGTGATTCTCAGGCCCGTCACTCTCGGTATGAGACGTCGGACTTGGCGCCGAACGCGACGTGGACGTCCACCATGTCGAGAACCAGGTCCGCACGATATCAACGTTCTGATCTACGAACAGCCGCAACAAATTTCGACCGTCGCCGGCAGCCCAGTCGGGCCGGCCGTGACCTTCGCGAAAGCGTCGTTCCACGACGCGCTATTGACAACCATTTCCGCGGGTCGAGTTGACTCCCGTCGCTCGCGGTGGAACTATTGCCTGTGCAAGCACCTCGCTAGGTGAGGCGTCTGCACGGATATAGGCCACTGACCTCGAACGTCGAAAGACGCCCACGGTCAGGACAGCTCTTCCCGGGTTAAGGGTTGAGCCCAAGTGGCTTCCGGCTCAGCCGGATACGCCGTGCAGTGCCAAAGCTCTGACGAGAGGGGTGCCGCGGCCCGGTCCATCTGGCGGGTCCACCTCATCCCGTGTGCAACGTATTGGCACCCCTGTGTGCCCTGGCCGTGAGGAGGTGAGGCGAAATGAGTCCTAGTGACAGTCCGTATCCGAGACCGATGACCATTTCGTTCGGATCCGGCCCCGGCGCCATCTCCATCTGAATCGGCTCGCGCCGCTTCGTTTAACACACGCAGACTCCGTTTTCGTATGCGCGCGTGGTCTTGTCATGCTCTGACACGGCCGCCGCCGCGGATTCACCCTGCCCTGAAAAAGGAGAATTCCGATGTCCTTCGTGACCACACAGCCGGAAATGCTTTCGTCAGCAGCCGGTCAGTTGGCCGGTATCGGCTCGGAGATGAAGGCACAGAACACCGCCGCGGCGGCGCCGACCACGGCGGTCGTGCCGGCCGCAGCCGACGAGGTATCCGCGTTGGCCGCAGCACAATTCACTTCCCACGCCAATATCTATCAGGCGATTAGCGCTCATGCCACTGCGATTCACGACCTGTTCGTCAGCGTTTTGGGCGCAAGCGCCGACTCGTACGCGACCGCTGAGGCCGCCAACGCCATCTGCGCGAGCTGAAAAAGGAGTGCCGCAATGACTGCAGTATTTGACTTCGGCGCATTTCCGCCGGAAATCAACTCCGCCAAGATGTATGCCGGCCCTGGATCGACGTCGATGCTAACCGCCGCAGCAGCCTGGAATGGCCTGGCTACCGAGTTACGTTCGCAGGCAACCAATTATAGCTCGGTCATTTCGAACCTGACTGGCGAAGGTTGGCGTGGTCCAGCGTCGACGGCCATGGCAGCTGCGGCTGCGCCATATGCAGCATGGATGAACACAACTGCTGCGCAGGCCGAACAGACCGCGAACCAGGCGGTGGCCGCCGCGTCTGCCTACGAAGTTGCGTTTGGCATGACGGTGCCGCCACCGGTGATCGCGGCAAACCGCGCTCAGTTGGCGTCGCTGGTCGCGACGAACGTGCTCGGGCAGAACACCCCGGCGATCGCGGCCACCGAGGCCCACTACGGCGAGATGTGGGCTCAAGACGCCGCCGCTATGTATGGCTATGCCGCGCAGTCGGCAGCGGCGACCAAGGTGCCGTCATTCACGGCGGCACCGCAGACCACTGCCCCCGGCGCGGTCGCCGGACAGGCCGCTGCGGCCACCCAGGCCGCCGGCACGTCGGCCAGCACCAGCACGCAGGCGACACTGTCGCAGTTGACCTCAGCGGTGCCCACCGCGCTGCAGCAACTCGCGTCGCCGACGTCGTCAACGTCGTCATCCACGTCGGGGCTTTCGGGCATCTGGAGCCTGCTGACCGGCGGGTCCTCGAGCAATTCTCAGCTCAACAACTTGTGGAGCACGTGGGGACCCAACGCGAACATCTGGAACACGTTGACGTCGACCGGAGCCGTCAATCCGGCGCAAGTCGCACAGACCGTCACGAGCGCAAGCTTCTTGGCCCCCGCCGCCGGCGCCGCGGCTGGCAGCGAGGGCTTGGGCGGCCTTTCACCGTTGGGTATGGCGGCAGGCCTTGGTTCGGGCACGCACGGCTTATCGGGCGTTGGGGGCCTCGGCGGCGGCGGCTCCTCGATGTCGGCCGGGCTCGGCCAGGCAACGTCGGTCGGACCGTTGTCGGTGCCGCCCAGTTGGTCTGCGGTGGCCCCGTCGGCATCGTCCCCGGTCGCATCGGCATTGGGAAGCAACCCGTTGGCCGCGCCTCCCGAGGTCGCAGCAAGCGTGCCCGCCATGGCCCCGACGGGTTTGGGCGCCCGCGCGGGCGCCACTGCCAGCATTGCGGATAACCGATTCCTGATCCGCCCGCCGATGGTGCCCTCATGGGCGGAGGTCGGATAACGAGTTCGGCTACACGACAACGTCCACAACATATTTCGAGAGATGAGGAGATAGAGATATGCCTACGCGTTTTATGACTGACCCGCACGAGATGCGGTCAATGGCGGGCCGTTTTGATGTGCACGCCCAAACGGTG
>Ga0209139_10000662_pt1 | contig 12183 bp, 7 predicted proteins | sample BogFormECP14_OM3_FD_188246 | JGI IMG/M metagenome (GOLD analysis project Ga0209139, IMG submission 188246) | Bog forest soil microbial communities from Calvert Island, British Columbia, Canada - ECP14_OM3 (SPAdes) (version 2) | ecosystem: Environmental > Aquatic > Freshwater > Wetlands > Bog ...
ACTCTGGAAGCCGCAGCGGCTTGTGCATCGAGTTTCTTTCGATCGAATGCACCGCCGACGGCGTTACCGGCGGCAATTCGGCCGATTTGCTGTTCCTGCTTTTGCTGGCTGAGAGACGGGCCGTTGGCGGACTTTGGTGAATATTGAAATGGGGATTGTTGTGTTGGCTGTAGCCGGTTCTCGGGCGTTTTTGCGGCGAGATCGCGATCCGGGGAAGCGGTCGCGGCAGCAGATTGCAGATCTTTTCCCCGATCCCGTTCTGGATTCGGCGCTTGTTCTTTGCTTAGAGCTTTTTCCTTTGACTCGGTCGACGTCGGAGCTTCGGGTTTCGCGGATGGGGCGACGGACGAGGGCTCGCGATTTTCGGCGATTTCGACCGGCGATGAGGAGGTTATGGGGGCGGGTTTTGATTCGTGGATGGAGACCCAAGCGATAAAGCTTGCGGCGATCGCGCCTGCGGGGACTAGCCAGAGCCAGCGCAGGGTGTGAACCGGACTTGGACGTGTGGGCGTGCCCGCGGTTGAAACAGTCTTGGCGGTACGCCCGGGTTGGGGCAACACGACAACATTTTCGTTCGTTTGCTTTTTGCCGGTTGCGGCGATGGCAGCTTCGTTTTCAGTGGCCATGTTTGAGGTGGCTTCGCTCAGGACCGGAAGGTCGAGGGGCGTTTCGAGATGGGCGAGGACGAGTTGGCAGCGGTCGCAGCTCACGACATGGTCCTTCCAGAGGTTGCGTTCGCCGGGGGAGAGCGAGTCGTCGTGATAGGCGGCCAGCAGTTCGGGGTCGGGGCAGAGGTCGACGGGCGCGCCGGGAAGCACGTTGGCGCCGGGGGTGGAAGACGCGGCGGGTCGCAGATGGCGGGCGAGCGCTTTTTCGAAGAGTTGGTCGCGGTCGTCAGGCGCCATGGACTTGTCCTTTCTTAGTCTTAGAACGCAGGGTGGTTGCGTTCTTGCATTCAGGCTTGAGGCTACGGAGCTTGATGATATTGGGCTTCATGGGCGAGGCCTCCCGGCTGGGGGGCTCGAGCGGCTGGGGCGCTGGAGGAGTTTTTCCAAGTCGAAGGCAGCATCCGCGGAGGCGTATTCGAAGCAGAGAGAGATTTGTGCGTCGCTGAGAGCGGGTTCGGCGGCAAAGCCATTGGCGGAGGGACAGCCAGTGCGAAGAATTTCTTCGACGGAATGGCGGAGGGCGAGACGGATGCGGTCGAGATTGCGCGAGACGCTGGACTCGTGTTCGGAGAGTTGGCGGCCGATTTCGGCGAGGGTTTGTTCTTTGGCGTAGTAGAGGCGGAGGCGTTGTTCGTCGCGCGGATCGAGAGCGGCTAGAGCGGTTTGCAGGGCGCGGACGAAAAGAGTGACGTAGCGTTCGCGATCGGGATCGAGATCGGAAGATTGCACGGAAAGTGGTTGCGAGATTTTCTGGATGGTCTGCACGCTGGGAGGTTTCGCGTCATCCTCGTCGAGAGATTCGAAGCGGCGATTGGCGCGGATCAGATCGATGTGGCGCTGGGCGAGAACGGCGCGGAGCCAGGTTTTGAGCGAGCTGCGACCGTGGAAGTAGCGGAAGAGGGAACGGTCGCGGCGAGTGCCATCGGCGAGGCCGTAGAGTTCGGCGAAGAGCGAGTCGGCTAGCTCGCAGGCTTCGGCGGAAGCGGAGCTGCAGCGCAGGACGGCGGCGGCGGCGGCGCGAAGGTAAGGGCGATAAGTGGCGACAAAATGCTCCCAAGCGGGTTCGCAATTTTCCATGCAGGCGGTGGCTAACGCCAAATCCTCGAGATGAAGGGCGGTGAGATATTCGTCAAGTTTCTCGGGGGCGAGGTTGCCGCTGGCCAGGCGTTTCTGAGCGCTGCGCTCGAGGGAAGAAGCGAAATTATCGCAAGACAGACCCCACTGGGCAGCACTGGACTGCGCATAAAGCGCGTGGAGTTTGGCTGGGGATGCCACCACCGTTTGCGAAGGCGCAGCGGGGCCGGCGGGTTGCCTGCCTGGGGCGCGGTCTGTGGTGTTTTCCTTCATGTATTCAGGTAATCCCAGTATCGCAGACGAACCAACGCTGTGGGTATCCTCTGCATCCTAGGAGCTTAATCCAGCCCAGAGGGAACTGTACCGAAAAGTACGGACACCGGGGACCCCGATTGCGGTAAACTGTACGGGCGTTGCGCCCTCAGCCCGCAACTAGAACCGCCTCGCCGGGTTAGCACCCAGGGTGAAAACCATGCGCTCGCGGGACCATTAGCGACTTCGCGACGCTAGTACGAAAGTCCTATTCGGACACCCTTAGCCCCGTAAGTACCCTAGTACTGGCAAAGCGAGCGGATCGAAACACTGGCAAACTTGGGACGCTGGTCTCTTCCGAGATGACCTGATTTCCCAAAGAGCTAAATTTTCCCGAGGGCGGCACGCGGATGACTACCATGATTGCAGATACACCGAGGAGCGCGACGCGGTTAGGCGTCGGTTTGGACGCTGACCGGCGTCGTTCACCTAATGGTGACGCGTGGAAAGCGGCCATTGGTACAAAGCAAATACCGGCACGTCTTGCCTTACTGCCCGAATCGAAACCCAAGTGGAGCCGGATCGGCGTCAGCGCCGTGGCCCAACTTGCCGTAGTGACTTTTTGCCTGTTGATTCCGCTGCTTTATCCGGACCGGATCAAGACAGCGCTGAACTATCGAAACGTGGATATAGCCTCCCCGGAGATAATGATTCCAGTGGCGCCACCTCCTCCACCGCCGGCACCCGTGAAAGTAAAAACGCCCAAGGTCGAGCCCAAGCCGGCTGTGATTGAACCGGTGAAACTGGATCCTAAGAAACCTCACATCTTTGAAGTGCCGAAAGCCGTTGTACCCAAAATACAAAAGGTGGAAGCCCTCGCGCCGGAGATGCAGGCGCATCTTGAGCCGGCGAAAGTTGATCTGGCGACGACCGGGCCGAAACGGCCTAAGGAGGACGTGAAGTTGAACAATATGAATTCGGGAAGCGCCGCACCGGCCACGGTGAAGGCACCCATAGACAAGGTGCAGACTGGCGGGTTTGGCGATCCGAACGGGATGGCCGGCAAAGGCGACCCGCAACACGCGACGAATGCGAACCGGCTGGGTTCGCCTGCGCTGCCTGGAGGGCCGGGATATGGCAACGGCACGGGCGGCGACAAAGGAATTCGAGGAACGGTAGCGAGCACGGGATTCGGAAATGGGACAGCGAATGCGCCGCCGAGCGGCGGCAAGACAGGCAAAGTGGCGTCTTCGGGATTTGGCGACCAGACGGTTACCGATGCGCCGAAGAAGAAGGTGGCAGCCGGAGGACCAGCGGACACGGCTGTTGAAATTGTCGAAAAGCCCAAGCCGGAGTACACGGCGGAAGGGCGTAGTCTAAAGCTGGAAGGCGACGTGGTGATTGACGTGGTGTTCCTGGCGAACGGCACGATGCAAGTGAATCACGTTGTAAGCGGATTGGGACACGGCCTCGATGAGGCTGCTGTCCGTGCGGCCCAAACAATCAAGTTTAAACCTGCAAAACGCGAAGGCCAGCCGGTAGATTTTCCGGCACGCGTGCGGATTGAATTCCGTATGGCTTATTGAGGGGAGAGAGAAATGCGAATGCTAGCTACAGTTGTCGCCGGATTGGTGTTGCTTGGTTCCGGAACTATCGCGACGGCGGCGGTGCCTGAACCGCAGCAAGCGCGAACGATGGACCAGGTGATCGACCGGGTGATCACGAACGAAAACCGCCTCGACCAGCAGATCCGGCAGTATTCGCCGCTGGTGGAGACGTACATCCAGAACCTGAAACCGGACAAGGATCTCGGCTACGTACCCGGGGGAGACAAGTACTTCCTTGGGCGCGCCGATTTCTCAAAGGGCGTGGCGCTGGTGCCGCTGAGCGACGCGGGGAGCAAAGGGAAGAAAATTTTCGGGTCGGTTGGGAATTTCTTCTCGTTCGCGATGCAATTTCTGCCGGACGGATTTCTGCAGATGATTTTCATCGATACGAATGGGTTTGACAAACAGCACTACAAATTCGATTACGTGAAGCGCGAATTCCTGGGTGAAGTGCGCTGCCTGGTGTTCGACGTCTCCCCGCAGGACAAGTCGGGCAAGGGGCGGTTCCTCGGGCGCATCTGGGTCGAGGACCAGGATTACAACATCGTGCGGTTCAACGGCGCGTACAGCGGCGGCGGACACTCGAGCTGGTACTTCCACTTTGACAGCTGGCGGACGAACGTGCAGCCGGGGATTTGGATGCCGTCGTTTGTCTACAGCGAAGAAAAAGACTTGCACTACGCGATGAGCAAGAAACTGGACTTCAAGGCGCAGACCAGGCTGTGGGGCTACAACATCGGACATGCACAGCAGGAGCAAGAGCTGAGCAAGATTCTGGTGGAGACGCCGGTAAATGACGATACGAAGACGTCGAATGATTTGTCGCCGATTCAGGCGCAGCGTTCGTGGGACCACCAGGCGGAAGACAATGTGGCAGACCGGCTGGAGCGAATTGGATTAATGGCGCCGAAGGGTGAAGTGGACAAGGTGCTGGACACGGTGGTGAACAACCTGGAGGTCACGAACAACATCGACGTGGAGCCGGAAGTGCGGTGCCGCGTAATGATGACGTCGACGCTGGAGTCGTACACGATTGGTCATACGATCGTGTTGAGTCGCGGCTTGATTGACGTACTACCGGATGAGGCGAGCCTGGCGACGATCGTGGCGCACGAACTGGCCCACGTTGTCTTGGGGCACCGCATGGATTCGACTTATGCCTTCTTCGACCAGTTGCTGGTCGATGACAAAGATACGTTCCGGCATTTTGGATTTGGACGAACGCCGGATGAAGAGAAAGCTGCGAACGCGAAAGCGATCCAGTTTTTGAACAACTCGCCATACAAGGGGCAGCTCGGAAATGCGGGACTCTTCCTGACGGCGATGGAGACACGGCAGAAAGAAATTCCGAACTTGATCAGCCCACACCTGGGAGATCGCGTGCCGGCGCTGGCGGATCTGAAATCGACGACACCGGTCGATCAAAAACAGAATCCGCAGATGATCGCGGCACTGCCGATTGGCGGGCGCGTGAAGGTGGATCCGTGGAATGACACGCTGACGTTGATCAAGAGCAAACCAGTGGGCACGGTGGCGGAACGCGAGAAGATGCCGTTTGAGGTGACGCCGTTTATGCCTTACTTGATGCGTTTCGGAACCGATTCAGGTTCAGGCAAGCCGATCGCGGCCAGCGCGACTGCGCCGGGCGATGCGAAGTCTGGGGACGTACCCAACAAACCGGAGAACTAGATTCGTTTTAACATTCGAAGGAAATGGCCCGGTGAAGAAATCTTCACCGGGCCATTTTTCTTTGGAGGGCGAGATTTATTTCTTTGGCGAGAGATTCTGTATTAGCGTGAGGTTGGGCCTTGCGGCCATAAAACCAAGGGGAGGGTGACGTGGTATCCACGAAGAAACGACGGATTGTGCAAATCGCATTGGGGGCGGGATTGTTTGTGGCGGGAATGGCGGCTGGGTCGCTGCACGCGCGGAGCGTGGCGGGGCAGAACCGGTTCGGCCAGCCGAAGACGGTCGTACATGTGGTGCTTTACAAGTTTAAGGACGCGACTTCGAACAATGACCGGGAAGTTGCCATCAACGGTATTCGCGACATGGCTGGGAAGATTCCTGGGATAAAGAATATATGGATTAAGACGGAACGGAACCAGCTCAAGGATTTCAGCGGAGTGTATGCGATTGAGTTTACGAGTGCGGAGGCCGCAGCTGACTATGCGGAGAGCCCTGTGCATGAGGCCTGGGCGAAGAAATGGCAGGAATTGCGGGAGAATAGTCTCTCGTTTCAGATTTCCAATCCTTGAGATTATTTTGATCGGGCCCTTCGAGGCTGCTGGCTAACTTCTGCTGCGTACAGCAGGATCGATGTCGACAGGCAAGAATGCCTGTCCTACCGTTCGCGAACTATGCCGAAGCGGCGGCGGAACATGGCGTCTACGGCGCGGTCTGACAGCAGGCGCTTGCACCATTTTGCGACGACTGCTAGCTGCGTGACTGTGTAGCGGATTTTTGGATTTGGCGACTCGATGGCTTGCAGGACAATTTTCGCGCAGTCTTCGGGGGTGGTTTTCGATGCCGCGCGGGCGCCAGTCATGCTCTTCAGAAACCGCGCGTACAGAGGAGCATACGGGCTGGCGTTCATTTTCTCCAGATAAGGCTTCGAAAGGTCCATCGCGGCTTGTTGAATGCCGGTTACGATATAGCCCGGCTCGATGAGGATTACTTTTATGCCGAAGGGGTAGAGTTCGAGGCGCAGGGCGTTGCTCATGGCTTCGAGAGCGAATTTGCTGCTGCTGTAGGCGCCTTGCGTCGGGGCGGTGACGAAGCCGGAAACGGAGCTCATCATGATGATTCGGCCGGCTTTGCGTTCGCGCATGTGCGGGACAACGGCTTGTGTGACGCGCAGGACACCGAAGAAATTCGTTTCGAACTGGCGGCGCCAGTCTTCCAGCCTCAGGTCTTCGACGGCGGCGGAGAAGTTTACGCCGGCGTTGTTGAAGAGGACGTCGATGGAGCCGGCTTTTGCGAGGACGCTCGAGACGGCGCTCTGGACGGAGGCGTCGTCGCAGACGTCAAGCTCGAGCGTTTCGAGCGGGAGATTTTGTTCACGGGCTAGCGCGTCGAGCTGGGCGCGTTTTTCGGCGGAGCGGCCTGCGGCAAACACACGGTAGCCCCGCTGAGCCAGCAAGACTGCGGCGGCGCGGCCGAGGCCGTCCGTCGCGCCGGTGATCAGTACGGATTTTTGTTTTGCGGCCGCGTCGGTCATCTTTCCTCCAACTTCCCTCCAGGGCAAGGAAGCATTATGCTACCCCGGCTCTTGAATGGCGCAGGTATTCGTTTGAAACGTTTGTTTCGGCCTGGGCGTCACATGGTGCAGCGGCCGGTTGGGTGCAACAAAAACAAAAGCGAGGCGATGATGAGAATTTCGAGTGGAAACTTGTGTGAGTTTGCGCGGGCTGGGCGCAGATTGCTACGGAGAATTTGTTTGCCGGCGATGGCGGCTGTTCTTCTCGCCAGCTTCGCGGCCACGCCTACGGGCGCGCAGACGGCCGGGGCGAACAACGAAGAGTACGGGAAGAAGATCAAGGAGTTTACGACCGAGCCTTTCTTCCTGACGGATCTTGTCGATCATCTCCCGGCCTCCGCCACGGTACCATCGCCGGACAAGATTCTCGGCCACATCGTGGGTGCGCCAGACTACCTCACGTATTCAAAAGACATTTATCGCTATTACGACGAGCTGGCGAAAGCCAGCCCGCGCGTGAAGGTGTTTCGCGTAGGGAAAACGGAAGAAGGGCGCGACTTTCTGCTTGTCGCGGTGAGCGATGAAGCGAACATCGCGCAGCTCGACCACCTGCGCGATATCACCGCCAAGCTCGCCGATCCGCGCAAAATCTCGGATGCGGATGCGAAGCAGCTTGTTTCGGTGGGGAAGCCGTTTTATTGGGCCTCTGGCTCGATCCACTCGCCCGAAACGGGTTCGCCCGAAATGTTGATGGAACTGGCTTATCGCCTGGCGGTGGAGGATTCGCCCTTCATCCAGAATATTCGCAAGAACACTATTTTTCTGATTACACCGGTCGTCGAAGTAGACGGACACGATCGCGTGGTGGACTCCTGGAATTACAAAAAGGCGAATCCCGACAAGCCGCAGCCAGATCTCGTTTACTGGGGACACTACGTGCAGCACGACAACAATCGCGACGGCATCGCGATGGGCCTGAAACTCTCGCAAATGATGATGCAGGAGTTTTTTTATTGGCATCCACAGGTGCTTCACGATCTGCACGAATCGATTCCGTACCTGTATGTCTCCACGGGAACCGGCCCGTATAACGCCTGGCTCGATCCGATCGTAATCAACGAGTGGCAAAAGCTTGCATACAACGATGTGCAAGGTATGACGGAGCGCGGCGTGGTTGGCGTGTGGACGCACGGTTTTTACGACGGCTGGGCGCCGAACTACATGTTCTACGTAGCGAACGGGCATAACTCGATCGGACGTTTCTACGAAACATACGGGAACAGCACTCCGGAGACGAAAGAAGCCGAACTGGCACCAAGTGCCACGAGCCGCGCGTGGTTCCGGCCTAACCCGCCGTTGCCCAAGGTGATGTGGTCCTTGCGCAACAACACGAACCTCGAGGAAAGCGGCGTACTTCTTTCGCTGGATTACACAGCGCAACACGGGCAGGAGCTTTTGAAGGATTTCTATGAAAAAAGTAAACGCTCGGTGGCAAAGGCCACGACGGAAGGCCCCGCAGCCTGGGCGATCGTAAATGATGGCAGGCGTCCGGCGCTTGCCGCACAGCTCGCGAATTTGCTGCAGAGACAGGGCGCTGAGGTGCAAAAGCTGGAACAGGATTTTGAGGTGAAGGAACCCGCATCGGCGAAATCGGCGGACGCTAAGGGCGCGGATGCAAAATCGGAGAGCAAAACCAGCGACAAAGCGAAAGCGGAGAAATCCAAGGAAGAAGCCGGTACGAAGAAGCCCGAGGAAGCAAAGAGCACAAAGCTTCCGCTGGGGAGCTACATCATCCGCATGGACCAGCCGTACAGCCGCATAGTGGATATGTTGCTGGACACGCAGTATTACTCGACGAGTGATCCGCGGCCTTACGACGATACGGGTTGGACGCTCGGACCGTTGCGCAACGTCAAAACCCTGCGCATTACCGACACGGCAATTCTTAAGGCGCCGATGACGTTAGTGGACCCGACAGCGAAATTCGAAGGTGGAGGCGTCATTCCGCCCCATTCCGAGAAAGGCAAAGCAGCGGGAACGGCGAAATTTTACGTCATCAACGCGACTGGCGAACCGAGCATTGCCACTCTACGTTTTCGTTTGAAGGACGTGAAGTTTTTCGCCGCCGAGGATAGCTTCGAAGCTGCAGGGCAAAAATTCGTTCCCGGCACCTTCATCCTTCCCCTGGATGGCAATCCGGCCGACCTGGATTTGCGTCTCAACAAGGCGGCACACGAACTGGGTGTGCGTGTGACCAGCGCGGACTCCGTACCGGAGGTGGCCCGTCATGAAGTCGGCGTGCCGCGTATTGCGCTGATGCACAACTGGACGGACACGCAGAATGAAGGGTGGTTCCGGCTGGCCCTGGAAGAGACCGGAGTGCCCTACGCTTATATCTCCGACATAACGATTCGGAATACGGCTAATTTGCGGGAAAAGTACGATGTGATTTTGTTTCCGCCAACATTTTTTGGACTCCAGCAAATCCTGAATGGCATACCGGCGCGAATGGGGCCAGACGGCGCCGCAGCCGGTGCGCCAATTCCCTGGCAGAATTCTTCCACGACGCCGAATTTCGGAGGCGTCGACGAGGCGCCGGATATTCGAGGCGGGCTGGGCCTGGATGGCGTAGCTCACCTCACGAAATTCATCGAGGAGGGCGGGCTTTTTATTCCAATTGGACCAAGCACGCACCTGCCCATCGAGATGGGTATGACCGATACCGTGACGATCAACGACACACATCAACTGCAAGCGCGGGGGATGATCGCGCACGCGACCGTTGAGGACAAGGCCAGCCCAATTACCTATGGATATGATGATTCCGTCGGCGTGTACTTCAATCAAGGGCCGGTGTTCAGTGTTTCTGTGGCAGGGAGGTTTGGCAGATTTTTTGCTGGAGATGCCGGAGGAACGCGCCCGAGTGGAAGAGGATCGATGACCGATCCGGACATCCCGCAAGGACGCCCCTGGAAGGAACCGGAAGCGCCTGTGCACCGCAGCCGGGCGGAACAGGAGCTTTACGTCAATCCAGAGTTGCGATCCGACTTAGGATCGTTTCTTCCACCGCCTTCGCTTTACCCACGAGTGGTGCTGCGATTTGCCCCGGAGAAAGATTTGTGGATCAGCGGGATGTTGGCGGGCGGGTCCGAATTGGCGGAAACGCCGGCTGTGGTGGACGTGCCGCTGGGGCGCGGACATGTGGTTTTGTTTGCTACGAATCCGATGTGGCGGCAGGAGACGCAGGGAAGCTTTATGTTGCTGCTCAACGCCGCGCTGAATTTTGACCATTTGAACGCCGGACGGAAAACGCCGGCACCTGCTGCGGCCAAGACCGCCGGCACGTCAGCCGAGTAGGCTTAACTCTGGCAAAACCAATGAGTTAACGTCTCGTTTTCGGCACAGACCCACGCCGCGGCGGCCTCGCGTGCAAGAAGGGCTGCTAAGATCGTTCTATCTCTTAGCTTTCACTTGCGCGTGGGTGCGCCTGCATGGCTGACGCCGAAAGCCCCTTGATACAAGAGCCTGGACCGAAGTGGCGATTCGGCTTTTGGAGCCTGATCGTCACGCAGTTTCAGGGCGCGTTTAACGACAACGGCCTGAAGTTCTTCGTAATTTTCCTCATTCTTGGGACGAATCCGACAGACTCGCAAAAGGATCTGCTCGTCTTCTTCGTGGGAAATCTCTTTGCCATCCCTTTCATTTTGTTTTCGATGGCGGGTGGTTATTTAGCGGACCATTTCAGCAAGCGCAGCGTGGCGATCGGTACGAAGATTTTTGAAATTGGCGCGATGATTTTCGCGCTGTACGCCTTCTCGAACGGCAGCACACGTTTGGCGTTTGCGGTTATTTTCCTCGCCAGTACGCAGGCCGCATTCTTTGGCCCCGCGAAATATGGCCTGCTTCCGGAACTGCTTCCGGACAAGTTGCTGTCCTGGGGCAACGGCATTCTCGAACTCACGACCTTCATCGCAATTATTGCGGGGGCTGTGGTCGGGCCGCTGCTGGCTCAAAGGTTTCAGGGGCGGGAGGTTGTGGCGGGTGTCATTTTTGGCGCTTGCACGCTGGTCGGACTCGTGACGAGCTTCGGAATCACACGTGTTCCGGCGGCCGATCCTTCGAAGAAATTCCGTTTGAATATTTTTGGCGATTTGATCAAGCAGGTTCGAATTGTGCGGGCGGATCGGACGCTGCACCTCGCGGTCGTTGGCAATACCTATTTCTGGTTCCTTGGTGCGCTGCTCCAGTTCGTGATTGTCTTTTACGGGCGCGAAGTTCTGCACATCGACGAAACGCACGGCGGGTACCTACAAGCGGCGCTGGCCATTGGCATTGGCATTGGCAGTTACGCTGCAGGACTTCTCTCCGCGGGAAAGATCGAATATGGATTGATCCCGCTGGGCGCGATTGGCATGTCCTTGTTTGCTTTCGCGATATCCCTTCATGGGCTGACTTTTCTTCAGGTGATCCTGCTGCTCGCGGCGCTTGGATTTTCGGGCGGCTTCTTTGTGGTCCCGATCAACGCGTTGATTCAGCATCGCCCGGAGGAAGATAAAAAAGGCAGCGTCATCGCGTTTGCCAATTTCTTATCGTTCGTTGGAGTAATCGCTGCTTCGGCTATCTATTCCGGATTCACCCACTATCTGCATGTCGGGCTGGAATCCTTCTTTATCTGGACGGCGGTCATGTCGCTCGCGGCGACGGTCTACGTCCTCTGGCTTCTGCCGGACTCCTTGCTCCGCCTCATGCTGGTGATTCTTTCGCACACCCTTTACCAGCTTGATGTTGCCGGGCGGGAGCGTGTGCCTGCGCGTGGCGGAGCGCTGCTCGTTCCGAACCACGTTTCGATGGCCGATGCGGTGTTCTTAATTGCTGCGCTGGACCGGCCCGTGCGTTTCCTGATGTTCAAGGGCTCGTACGATCATCCGCTGGTAAAGCCGTTTGCGAAGATTTTGGGCGTGATTCCGATTTCGTCGGATCAAGGACCACGGGAGATGATTCACTCTTTGCGGCGAGCAACGCAAGCGCTGCAGGACGGCGAGCTGGTTTGCATTTTTCCGGAAGGGCAGATGACGCGCATCGGGCAGATGATGCCGTTTCGGCGTGGCATGGAGCGGATCATTAAGGGCGTGGACGTTCCGATTGTTCCCGTGAATCTGGACGGGGTGTGGGGATCGATTTTCAGTTTTGCGGGAGGGAAATTCCTCTGGAAATTGCCGCGGCAGTTGCCATATCCGGTGCGCGTGACGTTTGGAGCGCCGCTTCCGCCGACGGCGTCGGCGCAAGAGGCGCGGCAGGCCGTGCAGGATCTCGGAGCGGAAGCGTTCGAGCGCCGCAAGCGGCATATGGAGCCGCTGCCCCAGACTTTTCTTTATACGACGCG
>Ga0209139_10000663_pt1 | contig 12176 bp, 10 predicted proteins | sample BogFormECP14_OM3_FD_188246 | JGI IMG/M metagenome (GOLD analysis project Ga0209139, IMG submission 188246) | Bog forest soil microbial communities from Calvert Island, British Columbia, Canada - ECP14_OM3 (SPAdes) (version 2) | ecosystem: Environmental > Aquatic > Freshwater > Wetlands > Bog ...
ATCGCCACTCCTTACCTCATCTCAACTCATTTTACCATGCGCGCCAAATATGCCGCAGCGCCACTTTGCGCTGGCTCTTTGCTTTACGTTTTCTCTGCGCCCTCGGCCCTCTGCGCTAAATCCTCCGACTAAAACTTCGTAATATCCACAGCCGCCAACCCCTTCTCGTCGCAATAATCGTGATACCGCTTCAAAAATGTCTGCCAATTCTCGGTAGCAATCGTCTGCCCCTTCTCATCCACGAAATCCAGCGCGCCCTCGATCACCGCAAACACGATCGTATCTTCCTTGCCCACCATCCGCGGCGAATGTGTGGATCCCGCCACCTCAAACACCACATCACCCAGCTCAGACACCCAGCCCTCGTCGTAAGTCCATGCCCCCTGCACCGTGTACACCACTACCGTCCCCGGATGAAAATGCATCTGCAGCGCCGCTCCCGGCACTGACCGAATAAATAAAATGATCTGCCCCGTCACCGGATTCAACTTGATCAACTTAATAGAATGTCCCGGCGCCCAAGGCACCCAAGGCAAATCCCCAGGATGTGTGTGGCTAGCCATCGCCTTGTGAACCGGATGTGTCCCTGCAGCACCAGTAGTCATCGGTGGATCCCTCCCCTGCGGCGGAAAAATTCAAATCCCGCTTAAATCACAATCTAATACGCCGCTATCGCCCTACAAAACTCCAACCCGCCGCCCCAGTCAAGCACATTATCCCGCCACAGTCGCAGGCAGCAGCCGCCCGCGCCCTGATCGCTCGACGAGAGGTATAATCCGCAAGGAAGTCGCGAAATCGCACCCGGACTTCCTCTGCTCGCTCGAAAGGAATCTCGAATGATCCGACGCGACTTTCTCCGCAACATCCTCTACGGCACCACCGCCCTAGCCGCTGCCGACGCAGCCAACAAAGTAATCGCGCCGCTCACCAGCGCCGCTGCCGCAGCGAGCGATCCACAGAATCAACACGAGCTCCCCACCCCAGCCGCCGCTCCCTTCGCGCTGGAAGACATCAAAATCCTAGACCCCGACCTCCTCCGCATGCGCGCCCAAACCCTCGATTACATGCTGGCCCTGGATTCCGACCGCCTCCTCCACAATTTCCGCATCACGGCGAACCTCCCATCCGCCGCCGACCCGCTCTACAATCGAGAATCCCCCACCAACGGCTGGCGCGGCCACTACGTCGGCCACTATCTTTCCGCCTGCGCCCAAATGTATGCCTCCACCAATGACGCCCGCATCAAAACGAAAGCAGATGACATGGTCGCGGAACTGGCAAAATGCCAAGCCCAGCTAGGCGACAAAGGCTATCTCTCTGCCTTTCCCGAATCCACCTTCGACGATCTCGAACAAGGCCGCCCCGCCGCGGTCGTCTGGTATGCGCTGCACAAAATCATGGCCGGCCTGCTCGATATGTACGACCACTGCCAAAACGCCCAAGCCCGGCAAATCCTCGAACGCATGGCCGCATGGACCGACTGGCGCACCGGCCGCCTCCCCGAAGATCAAATGCAGCGCACCCTGCAAACCGAGTTCGGAGGCATGAACGAAGTCCTCGCGAACCTTTCCGCGACAACGGGGAATCCGCGCCACCTCGTCGTCGCCAAACGATTCGATCATCACGCCGTGATGGATCCCGCCTCCCAAAGCCGGGACACTCTCACCGGTCTCCACGCCAACACCCAAATCCCCAAATTCATCGGCGCCGCCCGCGAATTCGAACTCACCGGCGATCCGTATTACCAAAACGCCGCGCTCTTTTTCTGGCAACAGGTCGCTCTGCATCGCAGTTACGTCACCGGCGGCAATAGCATCAGCGAACATTTCCGCAATCCGCCAGACGTCCTCTCTTCCGAACTCACCGACCTCACCCAGGAAACCTGCAACACCTACAACATGCTCAAGCTCTCAAGCCATCTTTTCACCTGGCAGGCCGAGCCGCAATACGCCGACTACTACGAGCGCGCGTTCATCAATCACATCCTCGCCACGCCCAACCCCGCGCAAGGCTCGCCGCTCTATTTTCTCGGCACGCGCTCCGGCCAGTGGAAAGTTCACTTCGTCCCGCACCAGGGCTATTTCTGCTGCTGCGGCACCGGCCTGGAAAATTTCTCGAAGCTGGGCGAGGGTTTCTACTTCCATGGTGCCGAGTCGCTCTGGGTAAATCTCTTCTTCGCCTCCGAAGTGAACTGGCGCGAAAAAGGCGTCACCATCCGCCAGGAAACGCGCTTCCCGGAAGAAGCCGGCACGCGCTTGGTAATCCACACGAAATCGCCGGCCAACTTCACGCTGAATGTTCGGATCCCTTACTGGGCCGCGAACGCCAGCATCACGATTAACGGCAATCGTTTCCAGCCCAACGAAAAGCTAGCCCCCTCCACCTGCGCCAAAATCCATCGCACCTGGAAAGATGGAGACATCGTCGCAGTGAACCTGCCTATGCGCTTGCACCTGCAACCGCTTCCCGATGACCAGAACGTGGCCGCCATCATGTACGGCCCGCTGGTCCTCGCCGGCGAACTAGGCACCCAAGGTCTCGACCCCCAACACATCTACTCCGATGACAAGTATCTCCACGCCGAGTTCCCCGCGATCGCCGTCCCCGAGCTGGCCGCCAACCCCAGCACCCTCGACCAATGGATTCAACCGTTGAGTGCTAAGGATAAACCGCTCACGTTTCGCACGGTAAACGCCGGCGATCCCGCCGACGTCACCCTAAGCCCCTTCTACCGTCTCTTCGACCAACGCTACAACATCTACTGGCGTTTCCGCCCCGCCGTAGATGCCAAGGTTTCGACTTCTTAGCGGGCGCACTTTAGTGCGCCATCTGTGGCTCCAAATGTGCGGCTGCAAAAGTCGGAGATTGCAATCACCAGACGGGAAAAAGGAAAGTTTCAGCCACTGAAGTGCCGATTGTGCAGTTACGACGAAGCGCTAACGGCGGGAACGTTTCGCAGATTTTCTTTTCGCGCGTCGCCGCGCTTTCACTTTTGCACGACGCACCACTTTACCGCGACGCTTTCGTTTTTCACGCGCCGCGTCGCGCCCAGCCCGCGCCAACTCGCGCCGCCGCGCCGCCGCCCAACCCGCCTTGATCGTCTGCCGTCCGCGCGCAATTCCCAACGCGTCCGCAGGAACATTTTCCGTGATCGTGGAACCCGCCGCCACATACGCGCCGTCGCCTATCCGCACGGGCGCCACCAGCGCCGTATCACTCCCGATAAAAACGCGATTGCCGATCGTGGTTTCATACTTCGCCACGCCGTCATAATTGCATGTGATGGTCCCGGCGCCGATGTTCGCTTCTCGCCCGACGGACGCATCGCCCAGATAAGTCAGATGCCCGGCTTTCGCGCCCTCGTGTATCACCGAATTTTTCACTTCCACGAAATTCCCGATGTGGACGCCCGCGCGTATATCCACCCCAGGACGCAGCCGCGCAAAGGGCCCCACCTGCGCCTTGTCTCCAATGCGGCTGGATACCATCACGCTATGCGCTCCGATCAATACTTCGTCATCTAGACGCATATCTCGCAGCACGCTTCCCGTCTGAATGGTGCAGCGCGCGCCGATGCGCGTCTTGCCCAGCAGTTGCACGCACGGCTCGATCACCGTGTCGGGCCCCGCACTCACTTCCGGATCAATCACCACGGTCTGCGGCAGGTAAATCGTCACGCCGGCTTCCATCAGCTCCGCGGCTTTGCGCGCGCGGAATATTCGGTCCACGTCCGCCAGATTCGCGCGGGTATTGCATCCCAAAATTTCGTTCGCATCCGGAGCTACCTGCGCCAGCACGCGTTCATTGCGCTGCCGCAACAGCGCGATCGCATCAGTCAAATACAACTCGTGGTGCGCATTATTCGGCCGCAAAGCAGCGAGGCAAGGCCACAGTTTTTCCAGTGTGAAGCAATAAATGCTGGAGTTCACTTCGCGGATGGCGCGCTGCTCGGGCGTCGCGGCTTTTTCTTCGACGACGGCTTGCACGCGTCCTTCAGAATCGCGCACCACGCGGCCGTAATCCGTGGGATCGCTCAGCTCCGCGCTCAGAATCGTCGCGGCCGCTTCGCCGCGGCGGTGCGTGTCCAGCAGCGTGGTCAAAGTTTCCGCGCGCAGCAGCGGCGCATCGCCCGGAACCACGATCACCAGCTTCGCGCTCTTACGCAGCGCCCGCCGCGCCACTTGCAACGCGTGTCCTGTGCCGCGCTGCGGTTGCTGCTTCACCGTATCCGCGCCCAGCGCTTCGGCCAGCGCGCCCACTTCTTCGGCTTGGTGCCCTACCACCGCCAAAATCTGCGTCGCTTTCACCGGCTGGCATGCACGAATCACATGCTCCAGCAGCGGCCTTCCGCCAGCGCGATGCAACACTTTCGCCAGGTCGGAACGCATTCGCGTCCCTTTCCCAGCAGCCAAAATTAGGATGACGGTGTCAGCGGCAGCCATGCAAGAGTTATTGTCGCTTCCCCACGCAGCTTTGGCAATCGAAACAGCCGTATCACCGCCACAAATGCCGTGCATTTGTTAACCAAAGCGCTATATTCCCTCGCAGGCAGAACAGGAGGCGCGCAATGTTTTGTCAAAACTGCGGAACGACCAATCCGGACTCAGGGCAATTCTGCTCCAATTGCGGCAGCCCGCTGACTGCGGCTGCCGCCGCACGACCAACCACAGGCCCGGGCGCAGTCCCCGCACGTTCATTTGCAACACCTCCGCCCGTTACGGGCGACGTACCTACCAGCGGCAAAGCCATCGCCAGCCTGATCTGCGGAATCTTTACGATTTTCCTACCAGCCTCCATCGCCGCGATCATTCTTGGCCACATGTCGCTCTCAGAAATTCGCAAATCGGCAGGCCGCATTGGTGGTCAGGGCATCGCGATGACCGGCCTGGTGCTGGGCTATCTCGGCATCGCGGTCATTCCCTTCATCCTGATCGTCGCCGCCATCGCTGTTCCCAATCTGCTGCGCGCGCGCATGGCGGCGAACGAAACCTCTGCCGTGGGTTCGCTTCGCACCATCGAGACCGCTGCGGTCGTTTACAGCACTGAATATGAAAATGGATTTCCTTCTAGCCTGGAAGTGATGGGAAGCGCCTCCGGTAGCGAAGCGGCCTGCAACCATGCAAATTTGATTCACGCGCCATTGGCGTTGGGCCAAAAAAGCGGTTACGTCTTTACTTACACTCCAGTGTTTCCGGACAACAGCGCGGCGCCCGTCATCTCGCCGAAAGCCGCCGCGAAAGGCTGCACCTCCGGAGGCGCTTCCGGTTTCACGGTGACCGCAGAACCGCTACAACGCGGCAGCACGGGAATGCGCAGCTTCTTTGCCGATCAGACCGGAGTCATTCGGTTTTCAGCTAGCGGAGAATCCGCTACGGCGGATAGTCTGCCGCTACAGTAGCGAAAATTTCACAGGACAATTTGGCCGCTACATTCGGATAGCAGGGATTTCACGCGCCGCATAAATTGTGCGAGCATCGAAGGAGCAAGGATCAAAGGAACACGGATCGAAAGACCAGCGATGAAAACGCAATCAGCCATCGAGACGCCGAAGACGATGCACATCCTGGACAATCCGATCTGGAATTCGCTCTCGAAACTCCACGCACACTTTGCGGAAGGCGACGAACTCGCGAAACGCTACCCGCCGGAAGTCACTCGGCTCGCCGCGATGGGCGAACCATCCAGCGAAGCATACGCCTCGCTCGCAAAAACCCTCCAGCGCGCCGGCGCGGCGTTATTTCTCGATCAGCCTCCGCAAATCCCGGCGGGTTGGATAACTGCCCACGAACCGCCGCTGGTGCAGATGGTCTGCGAAAAACCAAATCTCGCGCAGGATGGTTTTCCAGCCGAAAAGTTAACTCCTGCGGATGTGCCGGAAATGGTCGCGCTCGCCGAATTGACCAAACCCGGACCGTTCGGCACGCGCACACGCGAATTGGGCGAGTACTTGGGCATTCGTCAATCCAAGCGCCTGGTGGCGATGGCCGGCGAAAGGCTGCATCTGCCTGGTTACACCGAAGTCAGCGCAGTCTGCACTCATCCGGATTTTCAAGGTCGCGGATATGCGCGCGAGTTGATGTCCATTCTGATACGCAACATCATTCGGCGCGGCGAAACGCCAATCCTCCACGTGCGCCAGGAAAATGTTTCGGCGATTCATTTGTACGAGAAGCTGGGCTTCCGCACTCGGCGCCTGCTTCATTTTGCAATTATTCGCACCGCGTGAAATTCTTGTGCTGCTCGCTGCGTTTAGTTTTCGAAGTTAGGATGTTGCAGGGAGAGAGTCGGCAATGGAAGGTCGAGCACCCTCGGAATCGCGCGCCGCAGTTGTCTCGGTCCAGAGAGTGTGATCGGCGAGGAGACGAGTGACCAGCTGGGTGTGCAGCGCGTGACCTGCTTTATGCGCCACGATACGCGCTTTCAGCGGACGCCCCACCAGCGCCAGGTCGCCGATCAGGTCCAGCGCTTTGTGCCGGCCGAATTCATCCGGAAAACGCAGCGGGCCGTTCAGAATTCCTTGGTCGTCTAGCACGATCGCGTTTTCCACCGAACCGCCGCGGATTAGTCCCATCGCTTGCAAGCCCGCGAAATCCTTCATGAATCCAAACGTCCGTGCCGGAGCCAGCTCCCGGCTGAAGGATTGACGGTCCACCGTCATTTCCACTTCCTGCGGACCGACATCCGGATGCTTGTAATCCACAAAACAGTGCACCCGAAATTCATCCGCGGGATAAATTCCGATGCGGCGGTCGCCGTCGGAAAATTCCAGCGGCTTGATCACATGGATATAGCGCCGCTGCCGCCGCAGCTTGCGAACCCCGGCCTCCGCCAGCAATTCGATGAAAGGTTTCGAAGAGCCGTCTAGGATCGGAAGCTCCAGCGCGTCCAGCTCCACGTACACATTATCAACGCCGCAGGAGTACAGCGCCGCGAGCAAATGCTCCACGGTGGAGAGCAGTACGCCCTGCTTCATCAAGCTGGTGGCATAGCTCACCCGCGCGACGTTGCGCACATGCGCTTCGATCTCGAAATTGTCCAGGTCCACTCGACGGAAAACGATGCCGGTATCCGCAGGCGCAGGAAGCAGCCGCAGGTGGCAGCGAACAGCAGTGTGCAGCCCCACGCCGCGAGTCTCGACTGGTCTTTGTATTGTGAGTTGATAAGGCATCAGTTGGATCGGGCTGTTCTATGCACTTCTGTGACCCCTCAGCAGTAATTATAGCCCTTTGCAATCAGTGGCTTATACACCCAAACTTCAATATGTTCTAGATGGTGTGGTAAGAGTACAACATAACCTCAGGTTCAGACGTGGTTCAGCTTGAACAGGTTACGGCGGGTGTGAGGATTCAAGGCTAAGCGGAGATGTTCAGCAATTGCCCTTGCGGCGTCGTTGTTCCACTCGACGTAGCTGCGGGTTGAGTTTCCGTCGTACCGCTCGGTCCGAGGGAGTCTTGCAACTTGTGGAACTGCGCCACTGCTGTCGCATTCTGCTGAGCAGTCGCGGCGCTCTGATCCAAGCTGTTGGTGTTCGCGCTGCTAGCCACTGCAGAACTGCTGGAAGCTGGATTTGCTTGCACCGCAGCTTGCGGTTGATTCTGCGTTTGTGCCGACTGGATCTGATTTTGATTGACGCTGGCGATCGCGAGCTGGGCGGTGGTCTGTGTCGGATTGGCCGAGCCGACCGCTGCATTTTGCTGCGAACTATTCGCAGCGGCCTGCACATTCTGAACGATTTGCCGCAGCGCCGCTGGATCGTTGACCCAATTCAACATTCCTTCGCGGCTAATCAAGCTCAGAGATTGCGGGTCAATGCCGAGTTGCTGCAGCACGCGATCTAGCTGCTGAAGAGTCTGCTGCGCCGGAGCTGCGCTAGAAGCAGTTACCGCCGTCGCAGTCGTGCTGGCGGGTGCTTTTGCGACGGGAGATTGAGCGCTCGCCGCAGTTTGCGCAGGAGGTGCCGCAGCTACCGGCGTAGCATTGTTCTGACTCGCCGGAAATGTAGTTGTCTGGGCGAGCAAAGTGAATGTAGCGGGTTGCGCATTTCCGGCCGAAGGTGCGCTTTGTTGGCGTTGTTGCGACAGGAATGTTCCGGACAGGGACACCGTATCTTGTTCGCGTTTAGGCGGTGGAGCAGTGGAGATTCCGCGCGCCGGAAGCACCGGGCTGGCAGGCTGGGACTGGGGCACATGGGCGTTCTCCGCCGCATTGGCGGCCGAGCCGTTGTGGAGCGCCGCGATTTGTAGGTTGCTCGAGCCCATCTAAACCTCGTTCCTATCACGTAAGTCATGCACAATCAGGCGTTCAAGCGAGTGCAACTGATACGCGTGTACGTTCGCGCGTCCAATTTGAGACCTATCTTTCCTGTCTAGCATATCGGCGGACCCGCTTACAGCATTAGGACAAATTTGCCGCCTGCCGCCCGGTTGTTTCGCCCGGGGAGTTCCGCGTACAATGGCTTTTCACCCAAACGCGATGGCTACACCCTTTACGATCCTTTCGAACTCCACGCCGCCGCCTGCGGAGCATCGGCGACCGCCCTGGCTGCGCGTGCGATTTTTCGGCGGGCCAAAATATCAGGAACTGAAGCGCACGATGCGCACGCTGGATCTGCACACGGTGTGCGAGAGCGCGCGCTGCCCCAACATGGGCGAATGTTGGGAACACGGCACAGCGACATTCATGATTTTGGGCGACATTTGCACGCGGGCGTGCGGATTCTGCGCGGTGCCGAGCGGCAAGCCCCTGGGCCCACCCGCGGAAGACGAACCGGATCGCGTGGCGGAAGCGGTCGCGAGGATGGGTTTGCGTTACGCGGTGGTGACTTCGGTGAATCGCGATGACCAGCCGGACGGCGGCGCGGCGATTTTTGCACGCACCATCACAGGAATTCGCGCGCGCGTGCCGGGATGCAAGGTAGAGGTACTGATCCCTGATTTTCGCGGCGATTGGACGGCGCTGGGAACGGTGATGGCGGCGAAGCCCGACGTGTTGAATCACAATATGGAAACGGTGCCGCGGCTTTATCGCCAGGTGCGCAAGGGCGCGGTCTACGAGCGGTCGCTGGAATTATTGCGGCGCGCCGGAGAAATGATTCCGGGGCTTCCCACCAAAACCGGAATGATGCTGGGCCTGGGCGAAACGCGCGAAGAAGTGTTGGCGGCGATGGAAGATATTGCGGCGCAGGGCACGCACATTTTGACACTGGGCCAGTACATGCAGCCGACACACGAGCATTTGCCGATCGAGCGCTACGTGCATCCCGACGAATTCGCGGAGTTCAAGCGGCTGGGCGAAACGATGGGATTCAAACATGTGGAAGCGGGGCCGCTGGTGCGGTCTTCGTATCATGCTTTCGAACAGGAAGAAGCTGCGCATTCGTAGCGCTGCAAGTTGTTGAATCTCTGTAGTTCTTACCTCGCCGAAATTCCATGAATCCCTGGCGCGGACTGAAAAATCTGCCACGCGAGATGTGGATACTTTCGGCGGCGACGCTGGTGAATCGCTCCGGAACGATGGTGCTGGCGTTTCTGATTTTGTATGTGACGCACACGTTGGGGGTGACGCCGGCGCGAGCGGCGCTGGCGCTGACGGTATACGGCCTGGCGGCGCTGCTGGCCATGCCGCTGGCGGGAATTCTGTCTGATTGCGTGGGACCGCTGCCGATCATGAAGGCCTCGCTGTTTCTTACCGGTTTTCTGCTGCTTTTATTCCCCCTGGCGAAAAGTTACAGCGCGATTTTGCTGATGACATTTGCATTCGCGGTGCTGAACGAATCGCTGCGGCCGGCGAGTCTTTCGATGGTTTCCGATTTGGTGCCGCCAGCGCAACGCAAAGCCGCGTTCGCGCTCAGCCGCCTCGCGGTGAATCTGGGGATGAGCGTGGGCCCGGCGATCGGCGGGATTCTGGCGGTGTACTCGTTTCGCTGGCTATTTCTGGTAGACGGCACGACTTCGATTTTGGCTGGGGCGGTGCTGGCGCTCGCGCCGATGCGCAATTTAGGCAGACTACGGACGCACGAGCCGGAGTGGTCGGACGCAACGGACCTGGGCCGCGAAATTGAAGCCGACTCTTTGACGCCACTGGCCACGCTGCATCCCGCGGCCGATCTGCGCGCGTTCCGAAATCCGCGCATGCTTTATTTTCTGGCAGCGCTGATTCCGGTGCAGCTGGTGTTTTTTCAATTTACGTCCACGCTGCCATTATTTTTGGTGCGGTATTTGCATTTTCCGGAATCCGTGTACGGAACGATTTTCACGGTGAACACCTTGTTGATCGTGGCGCTCGAAGTTCCACTGAACACGGCAATGGCGCACTGGACGCACCGGCATACGCTGATGCTGGGCGCGTTTTTGTACGCGGCGGGATTTGGAGCGTACGGACTGGTGGGGATTGCGCCATTCGGGAAAACGGCCGGCGTTTTCGCGGCCGTCGTGATCTGGACGTTCGGTGAAATGATTCTGATGCCGGGGAGTTCCGCGTACGCAGCGGAGATTGCGCCGCCGGAGAGGCGCGGGGAATACATGGGGCTTTACACCATGTCGTTCAACGTCGCATTCGCGGTGGGGCCTTGGATGGGCGCGAGCATTCTGGGGAAGTGGGGAGCGACGACGATGTGGAGCGCGGCTTTTGTATCGGGGTGCATTTCGACGCTGCTGATGAGCCGTATCGAGCCGCGCAAGGCGCCGGATCAAAGCCAGCCGTCATTGCCGCAGTGAGCCGAGGAAAGTTTTCGCAATTTCGCGGACGCGCGCGGAGCAGGTGGGGCAGGACGGGCACGCGGAGCAGCAATCGGCAGTAGCGGGTTGATCCGCGATTTTGAGCGCGGCTTGGAAATACTGCGCGGCTTTTTCGGGGCGGCCCATTTGGGTGTTCAGATTCCCGAGCAGCAACTGGAAAATCGGATTTCCCGGGTAGCGCTCGACGAGCGGTTGCGCGACCACGATGGCGCGTTCGTATTGATAGTCAAAGGTGCGCAGATTTCGGGCGAGATGGAAGCGCATTTCCACGGGCGTAACTACGCCGTGGTCAATACCGATTTGCATCTGGCGAATTCCTTCCGTCCTGTTGCCGCCCGGAATCCCCATGAAGAAGCGCAAGATTTTCACGGCGGTGGAAAGCGAATCCACGTAGTAGTTGTAGAGGCCGAGGCCGGCGGTGGCGTCTGGCATTTGCGGATCGAGTTCCAGAGCGCGCAGAAATTCGGAGCGGGCGGCAACTCCGGCACGCGCGACCGCGCGATTTTCACCACGCAGGACTTCCAGGCGCACCTTCAAAGCAAAGCCCATGCCAGCGTAGAAATGCATATCCGCCGTATCAGATTTGGCGATTTGTGCGTGGGCGAGATCAATTACTCTGTCGGCTAGCAGGAAAAAGGCATCGTCTTCAGGTTTTTTTCCGCGCTTCCAGGCGTCAATCATTCCGTATCTGATTTCCAGATTAGAGCAGTAAATTTTCCACCAGCGCGCTTCGCCTTCGAGCAGGACGGGTAGGGGATTTTCGGGCTGGGACTGTTCGAGACCCCGCAGCGTGGCGATGGCGCCGTCGGGATCGCCGCTGTACATTTTTTCCATGGCTTGGAGTGCTTCGGGCGGGAGCTTGATTTCGCTGGAACGCGCGGGCGCGGCGAATAGGGCGAAGCAGAGTGCGAGGAGCAGAGCGGCAAGCCTCGGCGTTATGGCGTGAGCGGGCGGGCGGGTCTGAGAGCCGCCCCTACAAATGCGCAGAGGACGCGAGATGGGGGTGGTAAGACCGATGCGACGGGGCACGCTGTTCACTTTACTCTTTTTATCCAGCCTAGGAGCCATGCCGCGCTAACGTACATTACGAAACACTCCAGAGCAAACGGAAGGAAGCCGAGGAAACCGGGCGCGGGCATCTCGAAAATTTTCCAGCGCTGGAACATCGGGAAAGTGTAGAGCCATTTCGCGGTGGCCCAATAGTTCCAGAATTCCCACAGGCAGCCGCAAATCCAGCCCGCGAAGAGAAAACCGTAGAGGCGGCGGGGCATGCCCTCGGCCAGATCACCGATCAAAGATGGAAGGCCGAGGCGATAATTGAGGGGATCGAGGAACAAAAGAAATCCGATCCAGACGAGTGCGAAAAGGTAAGCGGCGAGATGCCGGGGCACGAGTAGCGGAATGAGCAAGCAGGCCGCGCCGGAAATCATCAGGGTGAAT